>ERZ1370068.11099-contig-9744_pt1 | contig 56168 bp, 55 predicted proteins | sample MGYA00561227_ERZ1370068 | MGnify/ENA primary metagenome ERZ1370068 (study PRJEB38410, sample SAMEA6850437) | metagenome | study: Metagenomic assessment of the ecological functions of the soil: analysis of the soil microbiota associated with the... | reverse complement strand
GTAGAAGCCGTTCGGTGCGTATTGCGCGGTTCATCGCGATTGCTGTGACCGCGAACTTTACCAATCGCTCCACACGACCCGGTCATAGGCGACACGGCGCGGGCATCGAGAGTGCTGGATCCGAGCAGGGGTGGCGATCGCTGGCCGCGATCGCCGCGCACTGGAGTACAAGGAGGAGAGCTCCTGCCGCGAGCCGACGACCACCGGTTCCAGTGGCTGCGGGCTGAAGTTCAGGTGGTTTCTTTCGCGGGGCTGAAGGTCGAGCCCCCAACATGGGTTCCTCTCTGACTATGAAGGAAGAGTTGGTTTGTCCTATCGGGCGGGGATCTATCTTCCAGCTCCGCTCCGGAGGTCTTCGCCTTCCACGGGCGCCGCTGTTCGCCGTGGATTTCGCCCTACCGCGCGTGCACGGACGTCAGCCACCGCTCGTCCGGCGTACCAGGTGCCGGGAGAAAACTCGTGCGCTGCGCGCGCCGCTGTCGAGCAGCGACATCGTGAATCCTGACGGCTCCCAACCAGACCCCCTCCGCGATGAAAAACCTGGGGCAATGGACGACATACGAGCACCGGCATCCCGCATAAAGATCCGCCGTTTGTGCGCAAAGGAGAAAAAGCAAGCGTTGACCTGGCGGCGGCACGTCGGACGGGTTGTTGAAGCCTAAAGAGGACACGGTCAGAAACCAGAATTCGGGGATCATCAGCGTTTCTGGGACTCAGGATTATCCACAGGCCAGGCCCCACATGACGATCCCGACGCGACAACTTCGCTGCCGAAGAGGCACGCTGGTCAGAGGCACAGCTCGTCACCAGCCGAGATCAACGCGCGGGAGCCACCAGAAGACGTGGCGATCGCCTTGCTCCCGTGACGGATCCACCAGGTTAACGCGCACTGCGAGGCTCTCCGGATCCGTCGTGGGTGGGGCGCGCAACGATACCACGCTCAGCAGCTCTAATATCGCGCTTCAGTGTCGCTCATCGCCGGTGCCGGGGAGAAGATCCTGGGCTACATCACCCAGGAGCCGGGCGGTCGGTCATCAGAAGCTGCTACCGGTGACGTCAGGACATCGCCGCTACGACCCGGACCGGCGTGAATCGCCGTGGCCTGGGCGGGAGCCAAAGGCACGACCTACGCGATATCGATCAGTGCATCTGTCCGAAACGATGAGCCAGACCACTCATCGCCGCTGCGACCCAGGCGATCCCCGCGGAAGCTCAGGCATCCGCCCGTATCGATGCCCCGTTCCGACGCGGGGAGCCGGGGCTGTGCTCGTCTCCCTCCGAGACGTCGGACGCTAAAGCACCTGGAGAAGATCCTCTCCAGCCTGAAGTGTGCCGGCGATCACGGGTCATGAAAAGACCACTCATAGCACTCATGGGGCGGAGGAGAGAGATAGGGAGCGCGGCACGCACTCGAAGGCCGCGCGGCGATCTGAAGGATCCAGGGTCCTGCAATGATAATCTAAGAGGTCAGGCCCCGGGACCTTAGACCTTGGAGCTTTAGACCTTAGACTGCTCCGGCTTTGGCGCGGACGGCGGGTTTAGACGAGCTTTTCCCGACCGGATTACGCCAGCGGTTGCGCCCGCACGCGGCGGGAGTGACGCCGCCGGAACGGTGAGCGGACACGCTGGTTCAGATGCCACTTCCGGTTCGTCACCGATTGTGGTGCGGCGTGATGGCTGGTCACCGGTGACCGGTCATCAGGGATCTTACGCGCGCAGAACGGACAGTGTTGGAGCCATGGTTCCTTCGGTTGCGACTCGAAGAGGTCGCGACTGCATCACCACTCTGCTTTGCAGCGCCGAAACTCAATTACGAAAGGGCCGGAAGACGGAAGGCGGAGGGAAGACGTGCGCGAGGGGTGAAGGGCCGTTCGCTGCGAGCGCTACCCAGCGTCTGCAGCGAAAAACTGTTTCATGCCGTCTCCCGAACCAACGTAGTGCTTGGCGGACGATGAGCTTTCTCCTCCGACGATAGTGGTGACTGGGAATGATCTTCTGTTAACTTCACGTCTCTCAGCCAGGTAATAAACATAAGTGCAGGCCCCTAACCGCGTTTCGAATTTCTTTCGGTGAGGCGGCGGGGTTTTGCTTGTTCAAGAAATCCAAGAACCTGGTGGGTCATTGGAAGGTAAATATCGGGACCTCGGCCGTCGGGCTTGTCGAGGCTGAAGAGAGCGCTCATGGGAGGCGGCTACCGGCTCGCGTCGGCGACCGGGATCGAGCAGCACACGAACCCGGGGCGCGATCGTGGGCGGCGCCATCGCGGGCGCACGCCTTCGCTGCCGTGCGTGGACACGGTCAACCGGGTGATTTTCGTCGCGCTGCCCGTCCGCAACAATGAACTGGCGCGGGCATCGCCTCCCTTTCCGGCCATTCCGGTCATCGTCAGGAAGATCCTTCGCTGCCCGGCCGCCTCGTCCTCGAGAGGGAGCTGGCCGGAGTCGATCCAGAGCCGGGAGATACGGAGCAATACGTCCCGTTCGACGTCTGGCGGACGTGAGCGCCGGACTGCGTCGAAGATGCCAGATGCCGGCCGGGGAGCAGGGACGTTCAGGTGACGCGTTTGCCCGCTCGTGGCCGTCAAGATGAGCGACAAGATCGGGGCGACACGAGCGTACGATCGCGCGTGAGCCGAAACGCAGGTGGGCAAGACGCCGGCGCTCGTGGGCGTGCGGGCGACCTTCGCGCTCCAGGAGGGCGCCTCACGGGGGCCAATTACCCCGTCGGGGCCGGCCAGGTCGTGGCCCCCGTACCGTTATCGGGGCCTCCGTCACGAGACGTCAATCAACGTCCTGACGGGGAGCACGGTTCGCCGCCTGGCGGGCACGGTGCGTCTCTCGGCGGCGACCAGTACACCTGACGCCATCCAGAAACAGCTTTCGACTCGGCTTCTCGATCAGGCCGACGCCCCCAAGAAGGGCGAGGTTCCCCGGCGAGCACGCGGTCGCCGAGACTTCATCCCCATCCTGCGCTCCGTCTCCGGTGACCACTTCGTTCCCCACAGGAGCTGCAGAAGACCTTCGATTTCTGCGCGGCCACGACTTACTCCACCGGGAAGATCGACCAGCCTCCTGATCGCGCGAGCGGCTGCTCTGCGCATCTGTCAACCTCGACCGGCAGTTGAAGCGGCGGTTCGGCATGCCTGTCGAGATCATGAACCCCTTCCGGGCGGATCGATGTCTCGGCCACGGCTCGGTGTCGCGCCCAGATGAACGTTTGACCGGGAATCGCCTGAAGCCATGGCGGTCGCGGTGGGGCTGGCCGTGCGGCACATCAGGGACGAGGCCACTTGATCCGGACTCAACCTTCTCACCGAGGCCAAGGCGGCCGCCAAAAAGCGCCGCTCCTTCCGACCGGCGCGAGGCTCAACAACGTTCTCTTCTTCGGCGGGTTCGGACTCGGCCTCGCCTACGTCGTGATCATGGGATTGACGCTGCTCTCGCGGCGCAGCCAGCGTAGCGACGACGAGATCGTCAAAGGCGCGCCTGGAGGCGGACCGTTTGAAGTCCATCATCGAGGAGGTCAAAGGGAATACGAGGACAAGAAGGCGAGCCTCGAGGGCGAAGATCCAGCTCATCAACTCGCTGAAGACCAACCAGAAGGGCCCCGTGCGCCTGATGGACGAGATCTCAAGGCGCTTCCGGACCTCGTCTGGCTGACCCTGCTCGAGGTCTCGGGGAACACCGTGACCATGCGGGGCAAGACGCTTTCGCCCAACGCCGTGGCGACCTATCTCGAGAACCTGAAGGAAGAGCCCGTTCTTCGCGGAGCCGGTGTTCAAGGTGCTCAGCCAGGACGGAGAAACTCGGGGACCTACAGCTGGGGAGATGACGCTGACCTTCATCCCATCCCGCCGTTGCTGGCTTCCGCTCCCTGCCCCGGGCCCGTTCCCGCCCCGACCCCCGCCGTGGAAAGAAGGGGAAGGGGCGTAGCGCCGCGCCATGGCCCTCGAATTGCGGCTCGAGGATCGCAAGTGGAGCGTCGCGCTCGCCTTCGGCCTCGTCTTCGGGATCCTCCTGGCCGGGGCCGTTCACTACTTCTGGTTCCAGGCTTGAACGAGGAGATCAGGACGAAGCGCACGGAGCTCGAGGGCCTCCACGCAGGAGATCCAGAGGGCCGCGCCGCCGCGGAGCGAAGCTCGCCCAGTTCAGGGAGATCAAGCGGCTGGAGATCGACCTCGCCAAGCTCCTCCAGATCCTTCCTTCCAAGCGCAACACGGAAGAGCTGATCAAGCGTATCGAAGCCCTGACGCAGCAGGGGGGACTTCAGCTGAAGAGGTTCGCGCGCCGGGCGAGATTCGCCAACAAGAGCTTTCTATGCGGAATGGCCCATCGACATCCAGCTCGACGGGACTACGCACAGCGACTGGCGCTCTTCTTCGACCGGATGAGCCGCTTCTCGCGGATTGTCAACGTCGAAGAGATGAGGATCCAGCGCCGCCAACGACCCCAACCGGTCGATCGCCGCGGGCTTCACCGCCAGGAGACTTTCATCTACACCGGCGATACGGACACGAGGCAAGCCGAGGCGCCGCGAAGCCTGGGTGGCGGGGCCGCCGCCAAGGCCCAGGGACTGAAGTCCAAAGTCGGTGCCGGGATGAAGGAATAGGGCAGCTCGTAGCGGCCGTTTTCGGTCTCTTTCGCCGCGGCCGCCGTCTCCGTCGGCGCTCCGCCGGAAGCAAGGCTGCCGACTCCGCGCCGACCTCCGCTACCGTTCCTGGCGGCGCCGCCGGAATCGCGGGCCGGGGGCTCTCGAGCAGGACGAGTCCGCGATGGCCGGACGGTCCTTCTCTACGACCCGGCCGGGCGCCGCGACCCGTTCCGTTCACCACTGCTGTGCGCAGGGGATCGCCCGGTCAGCGTCTCCGGGATTCCCGGGATCGCGATCGACGACGTGGTCCTCCAGGGGCTCTGGAAAACCCACGCGGGCTACGTCGCCCAGATCCGGGCACGGACAACAAGAGCCACCTTCTCGGGCGGGCGACCAGCTGTTCGACGGAGAGGTCCTGAGGATCGGACCGAACGAAGTCGTTTTCCGCCAAGACACTTGACGACCCCAGAGCGTGAAACCTTTCCGGGACATCACGAAGCAACTCACATCGACCATCAGGCCCTGACTTGCGAAGGACTGAGTGGCTTCCGGCGCGACAGGAGGCGAGCGATGCGAATGGCGTTAAGACGGCCCGCGATGGCCATCGTGGCCTTCATGCTGGCGGCGGCGCTGGGATGCGCCGCCCGGGGTCAGAGCGGCGAGTCCCCGCCAGGCCGCGGAAACGGCAGCGGGGCATCCGGCGGCGCCCTCCAGAATCGGCTCCCGCGCTTCCGGCGCGCGCCGGGACCCGCGTCTCCCACCGGCCGCTTTCAACGAAGACGCTGACGGGGCGCGCGTGGTGGTGTTCGCCGATGCGCCTCCTCTACACGGCCTATGAGCCCCGGCCGGGCTTGCTGGTCGTGGAGCCTCCGGGCACCGACCTGTCTCCGGACTTTGCCTCTCCGGCAGGCGCCGGATCTCTCAGTCACCGCGATCCGCATTGAGCCCGTGCTCGAGATGGGCGAAACCGCTGACTCGCATTTCCCTGACCCACCAGGTGGGCCTGCGCTCCGACGTGCGCGTGGCGTCGGCGGCCGTGGCCTGCGGATCTGTTCGACCCCGCGGCGCCCTGCAAGCAGAGCCGGCAGGCGCCCTCACGGCCGAGACCGTGCCGGCGGCGGAGCCGTGGCCCTGCTCCAGCTGCGTCATTGGGCCGAGCCGCTCTGCGCGGCCCGCCGTCCCGCTGGGAGAGCTCGCGCATCAACTCGAAGAGGTCCGTGTGAGCGGCGAGTCGGGTCGGGAGGGGATGACAGTCGCGCTGCTCGGAGACGGCGATGTTCCAACCCGCGAGACTTCCTGCTCGAGAACCCGCCGGGCTCGTGATCGGACCTGCCTGGAGTCAAGAACCAGGTGCGCCGCCGGGTCGTCCCAGTCAAGAGCGCGCTCCGTCTCCGGGTGCGCGTCTCCCAGTTCCAATCGCTTTGGACCCCGTGACGCGCATCGTCCTGGATCTCGCGCGGCCGCTTCCCCGCACGCTGGTCGCCAATGGCGAGCGCCCTGGCGATCGTCGTGCGCGCGGGCGAGTCGCGGGAGGCTCCGCCGCCGCGGCCTTCGAGACCCGGATCGCCCAGCCTGTCGCCGTCCCTCCTCCCATGGCAACGGCGTCCGCGCTGCGCGCCGAGCCGGACAAGATCGAGACAAAGACCCCGGCGGCGGAAACGCCGGGACCGCTCGGCGCCCCCTGCGGTCGTCGCCTCCGCGAAACCCGGTGGAAGCCGGCCCGGCTCCTGGCCCGGGACCGCGGCATCGGCCCCCGGGGAATCGGTGCCTTCCGCCGGACAGGCCGCGGAGCCTGTGACCGCTCCGCCCCGTCCGCGAGGGTTGCTCCGCCCCGGCACCCGCGCGGACGGCTACGACTTCCGAGGCCCGGCGAAGCTTCCTCCGGGCGTTCGCAAGGCGCAGAAGGGCTCCGCCGCGGCCTCCTGCCCCTCCGCCCGCTCGACGCCGCGCGAAGAGGCCTGGTGTTCGAGCGCGGCCGCGGCGATGCTCGCTCAGGACGAACCCGCCCGCGCCAGAGCCGCCGCGACTTTTCAGCCGCGGGCGATCAGCCAGGTCGCAGTCGCAGTTCACGGGCGAGCCGCTCTCGCTTGATCTGAAGGACGCGGACATCAAGGACGTCTTCCGGACGATCTCTCAGTTGACGCAGTTGAACATTGTCGTGGATCCAGAGGTCCGGGGCACCGTGCGCCGTGGCAGCTCGAGGACGTTCCCTGGGACCAGGTCGCTCGAACCTGATCCTGCAAGCAGAACGGTGGCCTCGGGTACGTGCTTCTGAAGACAACATCGGCGCGACAGCCGGCCGACGGCCGAGCTGCAGGCTGCCGAGACGCAGGCCGACCGCGCGCGCCACGATGGACGCGCGGCGGGCCTGCGGAGGCGACTGTCGCTACCGTCATGGAGAAGCTGAAATACTTACCACGCTGGAAGGCGGGCGCGAGCTCACGGCCACGACTCGAGCGTCGTGTCGCCTTGGCGCGGCGAACATCGTCGACGGACTCGCGGGACCGATGCGATGATCATCCGCGAGATCCCGACCTTACTGCTGCCGGCGCGGTGCTCCGCGCCGATCTGAGAACCTGGACACGGCGACCCCGCAGGTCGCGATCCGGAGCCACCGTGGTCGGTCTGGGGACGGCCGAGTCGCGTCAGCTCGGGCGAAGCGCTCGGCGTCGCGCAGGGTGCCAACGGCGCCGGATGAGAAATCGCGCGCACGGCAACACGACCAATCTTTCCTTCCCCAACAACATCCTGCGGAGCCTTCCAATTCCGCTCGGCACGCGCCCCGGGCGCGCGATCGCCACCGTGCGCCTCACCGGCAACGTCCTGGTCTACCTTCGGCCTCTGACGTCGCGCTCTCGGCCGCGGAGAACCAGGGTGCCTGACTCCAGATCATCTCGTCTCCGAAGGTCGCGGCGTGCTGACGAACACGCGGCGGCCTCGGGTCCAGTCGGGCGTCCAGATCCCCGTCCGGGGACGAGAAGCGTCAGCGTGCTTTGCACGCCCGACCGTCATCTGCGGAATGGACGCGACGCTCAAGCTGACGGTGACCCCCAGATCGCCGGCGAAGCGACGGTCCTCCTCTCCGTCCAGGCGAAATCACTCGAAGCGGGAGCCGCCGCAGCCCTGAACCTCGTCCATCGGCCAGAACGTCCCGCGCTGACGGTGCGCACGAATAGCAAGGGAGAGATCCTCGCAGGCGCGAGCGGGCTACGGGAGCGTCATCGGCTGGCGTTTTCCAGATCAGGCGACCGGGACCAGAACGGCGCGATCCCGGATGCCGCTGGGGATCCCCATCCTCGGCAACCTCTTTCGAAACAAGACACGGACAGAGAAACACGATGAGCTGTTGATCTTCGTAACTCCCCGGATTCTCCGGCAGTGAAGAGGGCAAAACCTATGAAGAAAGCCGCCTGGATCACCCTTCTTTTGACGGCCGCCGTCCTGTTCGCGCCAGGCTGCATTCGAACAAGCAGGGAGAGACAGGAAGCGCCCGTCTTCATCACGAACAGCCTGACGCTGCAGCAGGGGTTCGTGAACGTCGGCGTCATCCGCACCCGTGCAGATCCCGACCATCACCCTGACGAGCACGCTGAAGAACCCCTCGCAATTCGGACCCGCAGGGCTGCCGCCACCGTGACGCTCGAGGGTTACACGGTCCATTTCGACGGACCGACGGCGGTGACATCGAGTCCCCGCGGACTTGAATCTGCCGGCAGGCGGCACCATTCCGTCCGGCGGCGCCTTGACGCTGTCAAATTTCCCGGTCCTACCGGCTCTCAGTCCAACTCTCGCCCGCTCGATCAGCTGCTTCCGTTCAACGGCGGGTTCGACCGGGAGACGGGCAAGGCCGAGATTGACATGGCGGTCGGCATCCACGTTCTTCCGGTCACACGGTCTCCGGCCATCGCGTCCAGAGCGAGACGGCGTACCGGGCCTCTTGTTGTTCCGGTTCTCTGCTGCAGCGGTTTCCGGGAACTCCATTCGATAAGGGGAGGCTCGTCATGCGCCGGATCGCTCACGTCTTTCTGGGTTTAGCGCTTGTCGGAGCGACGACCTGGTTCTGCTCGTCCGACGCTCCCGCGCCGACGCCGCCCAAGTCAGGCGGCCCTGGCCCCAACGGCAGTAGTGCGCTCCAGATCCGGCTCTTCACGAGCAACGCCAACCCCGTGGCGAGCAGTTCCTGCTTCTCCAGGCGGTCGTGACCTTGAACGGCGCCAACGTGCCCGACGGCACCGGCGTCGCGTTCACGACGGACCTCGCCACGCTCGCTTCTTCCAGCAGAACGGGCTTCCGCTGGTCTCCGTCGTCACGCAGGGCAGGGACGGCCACGACTGCGCTCTGCTCCACCGTGGAAGGGGCTCGCCACCGTCCGGGCGACCGCGACGATCGGGTCGGAGACGGGAACGGCGACCATCCAGATCGCCGTTCCAGCCCTCGCCCCAGAGTCGCGCCGTTCTTCACGTTCTGCTCCCCGAGCTTCGGTCACTGCGGAAGGGGACGACCCTGACGATCAACGGCGGGCGCTTCTTCGGCGACCCGACGACGACGCGCGCCGACTTTCACGGCGCGCCGGGATCACCCGCGAGCTCTTCCGTGACCGGGGTGACGGCGACGTCAGTGACGCTCGTCACCGCGCGTCCTTCGCGAGGCCACTTCTCCGTCCGTGCCCGTCGCCATCACGCCTGACTTTCGGGACCAAGTCGAGCACGTCCGGTCACCGTGTCCCTGCCGAACTGTTTCGCCTTCGGAACTTCGATCGCGAGCACGCCGACGATCACGGCCGTGCTCCCGTCCTCCGGCTCGAACGAGGGAACACGCGCGTGACGATCATTGGCTCGGGCTTCGTCGCGCCGCTCCAGGTGCTTTTTCGGTCCGGTCGAGGCCCAGGTGCTCTCCGTCTTCGTTCAACCAGATCATCGATCCTGACGCCGCCGGCTTCCGGCGCGGGCCTGCCGAATCTCAACGCCGAGCGTGACCGTGCGCGTGCACGAGGTCAACTCGGGTCTGGACTGCGAGCTCTGGCGAGCGCCTTCCGTTTCGTCACCAAGTTGCAGATCACGGCGATCGACAACAGCCTGCAACGCGCGGATCAGGCGTCTTCACGCCCGTGACGATCCACGGGCAGGGTTCCTCTCCCCGGTCGCCGTCACGCTGGCCGGCATCCCGGCCAAGGTGATCTCGGTCTCTGCCACGGAACTGCTCGTGCTCCCGGCACGCCGCTTGCTTCACCGGCTGCACCGACGTCTCCGGCGGGGTCGTCGTGACCAACATCGACTCAGGCGACCGGCGACCGGGTCTCGTCGCGTCACCACCAGGTCGCCATCCGCAAGCCGGTCATCATGCTGCGATCTCCCGGCCATCTGCCGGCGCGCGGACCGCGGTCACGATTTCGAGGCTGGACCTCGGCAACATCACGAACGTCAGCTTTCGGCTCCGAGCCCGCGGCACGATCGTCTCGAGTCTCCCATACGGCTCGGTCGTCGTCGCGGTCCCGGACAGCGGGGCGGCCGCGCCGCCCTGCCCGCAGGCACTCTGCCGCGCACGCTGGTGAACGTCAGGGACGCCGTCGATGCAACGGTGACTTCCTCTCTGACGACGTGCACGACGACGGCCACGGGGTTGTTCCCAGTACCAGCTCCGTGCAGGCCTAGCGCCGAGCCTCTCGATCGCCAAGACCGCCTCGCCGAACCCGGTCGTCACCGGGGCTTCCTGACCATACACGCTTTCCGTCAACAACGGCGGGCCCCAACGGGCGGGCAATCGCGTCGATGAGCGACCCGCTCCCAGGCGGCAGAATTTCGTATCCGTGCTCCGCGAGCCAGGGCTCGTGCGCCCTCGCAGGGCAACAGCGTCGTGGCGAGCCTCGGCACTATCACGTCGCCCGGTTTTGCCGCCTCGGTCACTGATCGATCGTCAGCGTCAGCGCGCCGGGCAACAGGCGCGATCACGAACACGGCCGTCGTCTCCATCGACCACGCCGGACACCAACGCGGCCAACAACACACGCGGGCGTGACGACCAGCGTCAATCCGTCACTGCAGCGCCGCCGACTGTTGAAGTCAGGCACTGGGACTCCGACGCCGGTGATCCACGCCTGTGCCACCGACCGAACGCCGCGGCATCAGCCGACCTCTCCTGACCGAGGATGCGTCCCCGGATAGCCGGTCGTCGTCCATCAGCACCCTGACTGTAGCCTGCTCGGCGTCACCAGCAACGGTCCCAGGCGTCCGAACGGCGCTCGTACGTGACCGATCCGCTGCCCGTGGGAGGCTGACTTTCGTCTCCCTGTTCGACGAGCCGGGCAACGGTGCCTCGGCCACGGCGGTCAGGGTCCAACGGCACCGTCGAGCGCCAACCTCGGCTCGATCGTCCGCGCCCGGATTCGCCTGCCAGATCGCGATCGTCCGTGACGGTCCACGGCGCCTGGCGGGCATCCACAGCCAACACGCGCCGTGGTCAACGCCTTGACGTCCGATCCGGCTGCCGGGCAACAACATCGCCGAACAAGGCGCGACCGTGGCAGCCGCACCAGGCGGAGCGGACCTGGGGCGTGGTCAAGACCCTGGCTCCCGCTGACGGTGCGCGAGCAGCAGCCACCTGACCTACAGCATCCAGTCCACAACGGAGGACCGCTAGTGCGCGGCGGGTGATCGTCAGCGACGCGATCCCGAGCGGCACGACCTTCGATCTCCCTGCGCGCCGGTGGGGTTCTGCACCGGCCCGGCCGTGGGGACCAACGGCGCTGCGTGACCTTCAACCTCGGAGCACGCTGGCGAACGGCGACAAAGTCTCGCGCCTCGATCGTCATCAACAGTCACGGCTGGCGGCGGTTCCACGCGCTGGTCAACGCGTACGACCTCGCCTCAGCGGTCACGGATCCGAACCCGGCCAACAACAGCGGCACGCCGCCGTCACGACGGTCACGTCGCCGCGCTCCACTTCCGCCGACCTCTCGCTGTCGAAGGCCGGCTCAGTGAATCCGGTTGTCGGCGGCAGCAACCTGACCTACACCCTCACCGTGAGCAACTGCGGACCGGACTCCGCCAGCGCAGTTCAGCTGAGCGACCCGCTGCCCGCCTCAGACGGACGCGTTAGTCTGTTTCCGGGCCCCCAGTCGGGGACCTGCACCGGGCCGGCCGGTCAGGGACCAACGGAACTGTCCAGGTGCGATCTCGGTCACGATCGCCAACGGCAGCTAGTCGTCACTGTTGATCGTGGTTCCAAGTCGAATGCGTCCAGCGGAGGTTGCGGTTCTACCAACACTGCGAACGTGACCTCCACGACTTCGGATCCGAACGGTTCCAACAACAGCACGAGCGTCACCACGACCGTCAATCCGTGAGTTCGACGACGATTCGCTTCTCACCCGCCCCCCGCTCAGGGGGCGGTTTCTCTTCGCTCGCCTCCGCGCGGGAAGCCGCCGATCCCTGTCGATGGATCCGCGCGCCGAGGCCCGCATCCGCGAGCTGCGCCGGCGCGTGGGTCCGGAACGCGCGACGTCCCGCTCTTCGTGGGGCTCGCCGAGAATACCGGGCGGCCGGGCGCCTGCCCGAATGCGATCGTGGCGCTGGAGAAGGGCCTCGTGGCTCACCAGGGCTATGTCGCGGCGCGGAGTCCTGCTCGGCCGGGCGTACCTCGAAGGCAGGACGCGCCGAGGACGCCGCCCGGATGTTCGCGAAGCGCGCTCGGCCTCGACCCGGCCAACATGGTCTCGGCGCGCTGCTCTCGCTGCGAGATCCACCTCTCCGCGGCGAGAAGGTCGAGAGGCGATGAGGAACTACAAGCTCTACCACGCGCTGTCACGGCGACCGCGCGCGTCGAGGAAATCATCGGGAAGCTGGAGGAGGAGTATTGGTCCGGCGCCGCCTACCGCCACAGAAGCCCAGGGGCGGGTCCTCGCGGACCTCTACTTCGAACAGGGCCACTTCGCAGGAGGCGGCTCACCGCATACGAGGGACTCTGGCGCGCCGACCCGGGCGACGCCGGGGCTCGACCGGCGCAAGGCCGGGCGCCTGGAGCACCTCGCGGCGGCGGGCCGGGAACAGGGCACCGGAGAGCCGGAAGCGGCGCACCGGCCAAGGTCAGGCTTTGAAACGCTGGTTGAGCGTGATACAAAAGCGCTGACCCCGGGCGCCCCCGGCGTTTCGGAGGACGCCACGGTCCCCGCCAGGGACACACTCGACGCCGACGACTCCATGAGCCTCTTTCGGGACACTTTGCGAGGGATTGCCGAGCGAGGTCGAGGCGCCCGGGCTGTGCGCGATCGTGGGCCTCGACGGGATCTCGGTCGAGACCTACGGTGTCAGCGCAAGCTCTTTCGATTGAATTGGTTGCGGCTGAGCTGATGGCCCTTTCTGAAGTCCGCCCAGGACCCCCGGGCGGAGATGTTCTCCGGCTCTATCCGGGAGACTGACGATCGGCGGCGAAGAGACCCCGGATCGTCCCTGTCGCGGATCTCGCGGAGGTATTATCTGCTGCTGCTTCTGGGGGCGAGGGGATCCTCGGGCAGGGCCGGTATGAGCTGGCCAGAGCCGCGGTCGGCGCTGAGAAGGGCTCGTCTGGACCGATGTTGTCGTTCAAGGAGATCAGGATCTGATCGACCTCGTCGCGGAGAGAGGCCTCTCGGCGCTCGAGGTCGAGCAGACCGGCTTCCGAATCCGCATCGAGGGGGCGCATTCCGCAGTCGGGAAGCGGCAACGGCAGCGCTGCCGGGGCCCCGGCATTGGCGGCGCCCGCGCCGGCCGGAACCGACGGCGGCCCCGCGGCCGAGGCCGAGCAGGAGAGCCTCCACGTCATCACCTCGCCGATCGTCGGCACGTTCTATCGCTCGCCCTCGCCCGAGGCCGATCCCTTCGCGCGAGGTGGGCCAGAAGGTCGCCCAAGGGAAGATCCTCTGCATCATCGAGTCCATGAAGCTGATGAACGAGATCGAGTCCGACGTCGAGGGGAGATCGTCGAGGTCTATCCGCGCAGCGGCCAGCCCGTCGAGTACGGAGAGAAGCTCTTCGCGATCCTGGCTCGCTCGCCGTACGAGACCCGCATGTTCAAGAAGATCCTGATCGCCAACCGCGGGGAGATCGCGCTGCGCATCATCTCCGCCTGCCGGGAGCTCGGCATCCGCACCGTCGCCGTGTACAGCGAGGCGGACCGCGACGCCCTGCACGTGCGCTTCGCGGACGAGGACGTCTGCATCGGCCCGTACCCATCGGCCGCCTCGTACCTGAACATCTCGGCGATCGTCTCGGCGGCGGAGATCACCGAGCGCCGACGCGATCCATCCGGGCTACGGGTTCCTGTCCGAGAACGCGCTACTTCGCCGAGATCCTGCAGGACTGCCACATCACGTTCATCGGCCCTTCTCCGGAAGCCATCCGCAAGATGGGCGACAAGTCCCTGGCGCGGCGCACCGTGGCGGCCGCGGGCGTGCCGACGGTCCCGGGCTCGCCCGGCCCGGTCGGACCGCTCGACGAAGCGCTGGCCTTCGCGGAAGGCGGGCTATCCCGTCATCCTGAAGGCCTCGGCCGGGCGGCGGCGGCGCGGCATGCGGATCGCGCGGGACGAGCGGGAGCTCTCCGGCGCCTTCGAGACCGCCCGCACGGAGGCCGAGAACGCGCCTTCGGCAACGCCGAGGTCTACCTCGAGAAGTACCTCGAGGAGCCGCGGCACATCGAGTTCCAGGTCTTCGGCGACAGTCACGGCAACGTCGGCCACCTGGGCGAGCGGGAGTGCTCGATCCAGCGGCGGCACCAGAAGCTGATCGAGGAGGCCCCGTCGCCGGCGCTCGACGCACGATCTGCGGCGCGGATGGGCGAGGCGGCGGTCGGCCGCGGCGCGCGCGGTCGACTACACCAACGCCGGCACGATCGAGTTCCTGCTCGACGGCCGACGGCCGCTTCTACTTCATGGAGATGAACACGCGGCTCCAGGTCGAGCACCCGGTGACCGAGGATGGTCACCGGCATCGACATGGTCAAGGAGCAGATCGCGGTCGCGGCCGGCGAGCCGCTCTCCTTCGGCGACGCGAGCCGCTCGCCCCGCGCGGCCACGCGATCGAGTTCCGCATCAACGCGGAGGACCCGTCACGTTCAGCCCCGTCGCCCGGCCGCATCACGGCGTTCCACCTGCCCGGCGGGCTCGGGGTGCGCGTGGACACGGCCGCGTACCAGGGCTACGTGATCCCGCCGTACTACGACTCGCTCATCGCCAAGCTGATCGTCTCACGGGCGCAACCGCGCGGAGGCCATCGCGCGCGGGCGGCGCGCGCTCGACCTCTTCGTCGATCGAGGGCATCAAGACGACGATCCCGATGCACCGGCGGATCCTCGACGACCCGGATTTCGTGGACGGGCCGGCTCTCGACGCGGTTCATGGAGCGGTACGCGCAGGCGTCGTGACGCATGGCGGACGCCCTCGGCACTCGCCGCTGAGGCTCCTGCCGATCTACGCCATCACGGACCGAGCGCGTCTCCGGCGTCGACGATCACGTGGAAATCGCGCGGCGCCTCTTCGGCGGTCGGGATCGCGGCTGGTCAGGTCCGCGAGAAAGGCGATGCCCGACCGCGAGCTCTGCTGCGCGGCGGTCGAGCTGTCGGCCGGCTGGCGCGGCGGAAGCGGCTCGGCCGCGCTCGTCAACGACCGGGTGGATGTCGCGCGCCTGGCCGGCGTCGGGCGTTCATCTGGGCGAGGACGACCTGCCGGCGGCGGCCGCGCGGCGGCTTCCTCGCAGGACGGCCCTCGTCGGGGTCTCGACGCACGATCGCCCGGCGGCGCAGCGGCGCCTTCGGAGATCCGGCCTGCGACTACGTCGCCTTCGGCCCGGTCTTCGCGAGCGGCACGAAGCGGGCGCGGCCGCCGCGGGGCCTGCGGCGCTCTCGCCGCGTCGCCGCGATCCGGCAGCGAAGCCGCTCGTCGCGATCGGCGGGATCACGGCGGGAGCAGCCTCGACGGCGTGCTCGACGCCGGGGCCGACTCGGCCGCGATGATCGGAGGGCTCCGTCGCGGGCGGCGCGATCGAAGAGAATGCGCGGCGGCGCCCTCGACGCGCGCGCGGCGCCGGCGACGCTGCACCGGGCGGATCTATCTCGTCGGGCTTCATGGGGAGCGGCAAGACGGCCATCGGCCGCCGGGTGGCGGAGCGCTCGGGCGTGCCCTTCGTGGACCTCGACGCGCGAGATCGAGCGCATCTCGGGCCTCACGGTGCGCGCGCTCTTCGAAGCGTCCGGCGAGCCGGCCTTCCGCGAGCGCGAAGTCCGTCTTCCTCGACGGCCACGGAGTCGCTCCCGCGCGCCGTCGTCGCGACCGGCGGCGGACTGCGTCGTCCGCGAGGAAACCGGCGCGTGATCGCGCGCCTGGGCACGGCCGTCGTCCTCGACGTGCCGCTTCGCGGTCCTGCTCGGCGCGCCTGGCGGGAAAGACCGACCGCCCGCTCTTCCTCGGGGCCCCGAGCAGGCGGCCCGGCTCTACGCCGAGCGCGAGCCTTTCTATAGAATGGGGTCGGTCGCGGTCGCGCTCTGCGGATGCATCAGTCGAGGAGGCCGCGGACCGCGTGCTCGACGCTCTCGATCCGGAACCGCTGGAAGCGGCTCCGTAGCTCACTTGCACCATGCGCTATCTGCTCCTGTCCGACATCCACTCCAACGACGAGGCCCTCGCGGCCGTGCTCGCGCGCGCGCGCGCGCCGGAAGTTCGACCGCGTCGTCATCCTCGGGGACTTCGTCGGGTACGGCGCCGAGCCCAACGCCGTGCTGGACCGGCTGCGCCGGGCTGCCGCGAAGAAGATCGTCATCCGCGGCAACCACGACAAGGTCGTCTGCGGGCTGGACGACCGGGGAGCTCTTCAACCCGTCGCGCGCTCAGGCCGCGCGCTGGACGGACCGAAGGCCGCTGACGCCGGAGAACCGCGAGTTCCTCGAGGCGCTGCCGCTCGGGCCCCGTGCGCGTGGACGGCGCGTTTCGCGATCTGCCACGGCTCTCCGCGCGACGAGGACGCCTACATCTTCTCCGACTCGGGACGCCTCGATGAATTTCCGCGGCTACCGACGCGCCGGCGTCTGCTTCTTCGGCCACAGCCACATCCCGTCGATCTTCACGCTCGAGCCGCACGGCATCCGCGTCGAGGTCGTGTACGGCGAGCGCGTGCGCTGAAGCTCGAGCGAGGACCGCCGCTACCTGATCAACCCGGGCTCGGTCGGCCAGCCGCGCGACCGCAACCCGGCCGCCGCGTACGCGATCTACGATGCGCGGCAAGCGGGTCGTCCATCTTCGAGCGCGTGCCCTACGACGCCGAGACAGACGCGCAAGAAGATCCACCGCGCCGGTCTGCCGGGGATGCTGGGCGACCGGCTGCTCGTGGGCGCGTGAGACCGTGGGAGCTCTCAGCTCTCGGCGTTCCGCTCTCAGCCGGGAGCTTGGAGACTCCGTGCCTGGCTGAGAGCTGACAGCTGAATAGCTGACGGCTATAATCACTCCGACTTCGTAGGAAACCACGGAAAGGAAAGGGCAATGCACTCGAGTCGCTGGAAGTTTGTCGCGGCGGCTGTCCTGGCCCTTCCCGTGCTCCGCTGCGCCGGCGCGACGCCGGCCGGGCAGTGCCGGGGACCGGCCCCGCGCGCCGCCGCCGCGCGGAGCCGCGCGCTTTGCCACGCCGGCCGATGCCGAGGCGGCCCTGCTCGCGCTCGAAGACCGGCGGGCCGCTCGACGCAGGCGTCCTGTCGTCGGCCGCGGGGAGCGTCCGATCCCGGAGACGCGGGCGCGCGCGGCCGTCGCCTGGGCCGCATCGGCGACGACCGCGGCGCGGCCTTGCTCAGGTCGCTCCTCGCGGACAGGTCGTCCGGCGTCCGGGCGATGGCCGCTTTCGGGTGCCAGCTCCTGGGGACTCGGGCCTGACGCCGGAACTGCTGCCGCTCCCTGCCGACGCCGATGCCTCGGCTGCCGCCGCGGGGGCCCGGGCTCTCGGCTCTCTCGGGCGCGGGGACGCGGAGGACGCGATCATCGCCGCGATCCCGGCCGCGAAATCTCCGGAACCGCCGGGCTTCGATGCTCCTGTCCCTCTGGCGGTACGCCGACGCCGGCAGCAGCGCCGCGACCGCCACTGAAATTCGCCACCGACCCGGACGGGAAGGTTCGCTCCGCCGCTCTCTACACGCTCTCCCGCAAACCGATCGACGAAGCTCGCTCGCGGCGTCTGACGGCCGCGCTCGCCGACCCCGATGCCGACGCCGCCGCCACGGCCGCGCGCGGGATCCGGTGTTCTCGGGAAGAAGAGTCGATTGCTGCCCTCGCCGCCGCGCTCGGCGGCGGCCGGACGCCGTTGCGGACGAATGCCCTGGTCGCCCTCGAAGCGATCGCTCGAGGAAGAACCCGGCGCCGTCGTGGCCGAGGACCGCAAAGGCGCGGATCCCTCGCCCTCGCGGGTGACGCGAATCCGAACCTGGCCCTCCCGCGCTCGTGCTGCTCCGGCAGTTCGAGGCGACCGACCGCGACGTGCGGCAGCGGCTCTGGTCGATCGCTCTCGACCGGCGATGGGCGCCGGCGGCAGGTCGCCGATCGTTTCGGTCGTCGCGGCGTTCCGGGACAAGGCGAAAGCCGTGCTCGACGCGGCCGCCGCGGCTCCGGACGCCCGCTGCAGCGCGACCGCCGCGGAGACCCTCGGCTTCCTGACGACCGCCCAGGCCAGGCCCTACCCGCGACAAGCTCGGCGCCGACAAGGAGGCGGTCGTCCGTCCTGGCGGTTCTCGGAAGCTGAAGACTTCGCCAAGCGGTCCGGGAGAACCGCCCCCTCGTCAGCTCGGCGCTGACGGATCCCGATTCGGAGTCCGGGCCGCAGCCGTGGAGGCCCTCGGACAATTGAACGATCCGTCGACCCTCCCCCTCGTCGCGGACGCGCTCACCCGTTCCCAGGCGGACGCGTCGCCCGACGTGCCGATCGCGGTGATCGGCGTCTGCGAGCTGCGCGTCCGGCAGCCGCCGCCCGCGCGATCCTGGATCCGCGTACCGCCAGTCAAGCCGCTCGTCGCGCGCGCTCGCGCGCCGGTCGTTGCTGCGAGTCTTCCGCGCCGACCGCGCCGTATCCGGCCCCGAATACAGACGGGGCCGCCTCCGGCCGACTATGCCGCGCTCCTCTCGGAGCCCTGCAAGCCGCTGCAGGCCAGGTCGAGGCGCTGCACGGGAGGGAGTTCACGATCCGGTTGCCGGCCGCGGAGCGCGCTGACGGTAGCCAATTTCGTCAAGCTCGCCCGGCGAGAAGTACTTCGATGGCGTGGCGATTCACCGCGTCGTCCCCAACTTCGTCCTCCAGGACGGAGACCCGACGGGAACCGGCAACGGCGGACCGGGCTACGAGATCCGCAGACGAGTTGAACCCGCTGTCGCTACGAGCGCGGGACCGTCGGCATGGCTGTCGGCCCCGACGGGCGGCAGCCAGTGGTTCGTGACCCACTCGCCGCAGCCGCACCTGAACGGGCTCTGCACGGTGTTCGGCCGGGTCGTCAACGGGCAGGATGTCGTCGAGCGGGTCGAGCAGTGGGACCGCATTCTGCGAGTGACGATCGCGGGAAGGTCCCGTGAGCCCGGGCCCGAGGGTAGACACAACGCCGTGCCCGGGGCTGCGCGGATCCTTCAGTTGCTCGGCCTCGTCGTGTCCGGAGCGGGATTCTTCAGCGGCGTCATCGGCGGAAACGTCCGCCTCGAGCTCGTGCTGCTCGCCGTCGGCGCAGCAATTTTCTTCCTCGGCAGGCTGATCCAGAACCGTCGCTAAGCGCTGCGGGCGGGATCTGCGCCTTCGGCGCACACGGCGATCGGCTCGGCCGGATGCGGCCTCGACCGCTCGCCTGATCCCGTCCTCGCGCTTTCGCTTCCCGCGGCGCGCGCCTCCCCTCGGTTACTTCGGGAGACTTCGCGCGCCGCGAGCGTAATTCCCTGACGCCTCAGAAAACTCCCGGTGTCCGCTATCGAACGCTGGGCCAGAAGCTTATTGGCCCACCACTCTATCAATAGCTCGCGGCGTGAGTAGTCTCCCGAGCGAAGCGAGGGAGGAGGCTCACGCCGCGGGAGCGAAGCGATTCGGGAGGGATCAGGCTCGCGGTCGAGGCCGCATCCGGCCGAGCCGTGGGCCGGTGCGCCGAGGGCGCGGAGATCCCGCACGAATCGCGAAGCGACGTGCTCGGTTCCCTGTTAAACTCCGCCTGGTTGTCGGCGGACGGCGGGACGATGCGATCATATAGCACCGGAACAGTCATGAGTGGAGTTGTCCTCGCCACGCGAGCGCTGCCCGAGCCTTCTCTCTCGACGCTGACGCCCGACTTCGAGGTCCGGATCCTGTCGGCGCGGCGTGGCGAGGGAGGAACTCGTCGAGAAGTGGCCGGGGCCGACGCGCTCTGCACGCTCGTCCACGATCCGTGACGGAGACCGTGGGTTGGCGCGCGCGGGAAGAACGCCTCAAGATCGTGGCCCAGTACGGCGTCGGGCTGGACAACATCGACCGGGCGGCCGCGGCGGCCTGCGGGATCATCGTTACCAACACCCCCCTAACGTGCTGACCGACGCCACGGCGGACACGACGTCGCCCTCCTCCTCGCGCTCGCCCGGCGGGTCGTGGAAGGGGACAGGTCGTGCGGAGCGGAGAGTTTTCGGGCTGGGAGCCCGACCTGCCGCTCGGATCCGGACCTGAAGGGAAGATCTTCGGCGTCCTGGGACCGGGGCGGATCGGCCGGGCGGTCGCCCGCCGCCCGCGCCTTCGGCATGACGGTCATCGCCTGCGCCGGTCTCCCGCGCGACGAGGATGACCCGGATGACCCCGGGTCTCCTTCGACGAGCTCCTGCGGCGGTCCGACGTGGTCTCGATCCACCTCCCGTTGAACGAAGAGACCCGGCACCTGTTCACCGGCGAGACGTTCGCGAAGATGAAGGCGGGCAGCTGGCTGCTCAACACCTCGCGGGGCGCCATCGTCGACGAGGCGGCCCTGGCGCACGCCTCGCGGAGGGGCTGCCGGCCGGGGCGGGCCTCGACGTCTTCGAGAACGAGCCGGGCGTGACGGCGGCGCTCCTCGCGAGCGACCGCGTGGTCCTGACGCCGCACGTCGGGAGCGCGACGCACGAGACCCGCCGAGGAGATGGCACGGATGGTCGTCGAGGACGTGCGGGCGCGTGCTCTCGGGCGAGAAGCCGTTGCGCGCCGAGCCGCCGGAGTCCACCCGCGAGCGGATGGGGGGCCGAGCTGGCGAGGCGCACGCCCGGACGCTCGCCTGACACGCCTGGACGCGCGGCGAGCGGCGAGGCTCCTGCGGCGGATGGCGAAGAGCGGGAACGCGCTCCTCCTGGTTATCCGCGCCCGCTGGGACCGCATCGTCCGGAGAGCCCCTCGCGAGAAAAGTCGAGCCCAGTGGAACGCTTCTCGGCCGCCGCCTGACCCTCCGACTCCGCCTCAGGCCCCGCCTGGAGAAGAAAACCCGTCCAGGCGACGCTGCCCGAGCTGGAGAAAAAGCTCGCCTTCGGGAAGTCCCCCGAAATCCGTCCGAAGGTGACGCTTCCGCTGAGGAGAAGCCGTCTAAGGTCACTAGGTCCAAGGTCTGCTGTCCCGGGGGCCTGGTTCCCGACCGCAGACTATTCCAGACCTTGGGCCTTAGACTTCTCACGCTTACAGGCCGCGCACCATCGGTGTCGTGCGCGACGCGGGAGATCCCGAGCATGTAGGCCGCGATGCGGAAGCTGACGCTGTACTTCTCGGCCATTCGCGGCCACGTCGCTGGAACGGACTGGACCATGATGTCCTCGAGCCGCTCGTTGACCTCGCTGCTCGCGCCAGAAGAAGCCGGCGCGGTCCTGGACCCACTCGAAGTACGAGACGGTGACGCCGCCGGCGTTGGCGAGGATGTCCGGCACGACCAGGACGCCCTTCTCGTTCAGGATCTCGTCGGCGCGCTGCGTCGTCGGGCCGTTGGCGCCTTCGACGATGATCTGCGGCCTTGATGCTGCGGCGGCGTTCCAGCCGCGGATCTGGTTCTCGTTGGCGGCCGGGATCAGGATGTCGCAGTCGAGCTCGAGGAGCTTGCTCGTTCGGAGATCTTGCTCGACGCCCGGGAAGCCTTCGAACGTACGCGGCTCTTCTCGTAGTGCGTCAGGACGGCCGGCATGTCGAGGCCCGCTCGGCTCGTGGATGCCGCCCGTGATGTCGGAGACCGGCGATGATCTTCGCGCCCGCGCTCGTGGCACATGCGCGCGCCGCGATCGAGCCGACGTTGCCGAAGCCCTGCACGACGATCCGGCTGCGCCGCCAGCGTCGAAGCCCTTGCAGCGGCGCGGCCTCGCGGCAGATGAGCATCAGACCGCGGCCCGTCGCCTCGACGCCGGCCGCGCGAGCCGCCGAGCGACGAGCGGCTTGCCCGTGACGCACCGACGGTGACCGTGTGGCGCGCGTGCATCGAGTACGGTGTCCATGATCCACGCCATCGTCTGGGGTTCGTCCCCATGTCCGGCGCCGGCACGTCCTTCTCCGGGCCGAACTGGTCCATCAGCTCGGCGGTGTAGCGGCGCGTGATCCGCTCGAGCTCCCCGCGCGAGCAGCGGCGCCGGGTCGCAGATGACGCCGCCCTTGGCGCCGCCGAACGGGATGTTGACGACGGCGCACTTCCAGGTCATCCAGGCCGCGAGCGCGCGCACCTCGTCCAGGGTCACGTTCTTGTCGTAACGGATGCCGCCCTTGCCCGGGCCCCGCGCGATGTTGTGCAGGACGCGGTAGCCGATGAAGACTTCGATCCGTCCGTCGTCCATCACGATCGGGATCGAGACTTTGGTCTCGCGCACGGGCTCGCGGAGCACCTTGTACAGGCCGGGTCGAGGCCGAGCTTCTGCGCCGCCACGTCGAAGCGCGACATCATCTCTTCGAAGGGGCTCGCGGAATCCACTGCCCTGGGGCGCGCGTTCCGATCGTCGGGAACTGCGGGTTCGGCGACCTTGGCTCCACGGGAACATCCTCCGGCGCCGGCCCGGCGCCGCGTGCTTCGTACAATGGGGGCGGGATTGTAAGTCATTCGAGGCGGCCCGGCCGCGCGCTTGAAAGAAACAACTGCCGACGACCGCGGGGCGGAGAGAGAGGCGGAGGACCCGAGGGACCCTCGCCGCTCCCGCCGATGAGGACCTCGTCGGCCGCGTCTGGCGAGGCGAGGAAGACGTGTTTCGAAATCGCTCGTGCGCCGGTACCAGACCCGCGTGCTCGCCCACGTGGCGCGGATGGTCGGGCAGCCGGGACGACGCGCTCGACCTGTCGCAGGAAATCTTCCTCAAGGTCTTCCAGGCGCTCGACCGGTACAACCCGGCATACAAGTTCTCGACGTGGGTCTTCCGGATTGCCGGAAACGCGGCGATCGACCACCTGCGAAAACGCCGCCTCCGGACCGTCCCCCTGGAAATCCCAGGACTCCGGAGGGAAGGAGTGTCCTCATTCGAGTACAAGAGCGCATGATCATGGACCCCTACGCCGAGCTGCGCAACCTCGAGCGGGGCACACGCCATCGCCCGGGCGATCGCCGCGCTCCCCGCGGAATTCCGAGAACTCATTACACTCCGGCACTTTGCGAGGCCTCTCCTACGAGGAGATCGCCGAGGCCAAGCAAATGCCGCTCGGAACGGTCAAGAACAAACTCTTTCGAGCCAGAGCCGTATTGAAGGACAGGTTGTCGGGAGAGCTGTCGTGAACCTTTGCGCTCGCCCGTTGGATTCGCTGGACGTCGAGGCGCTCGCCTCCGGAGCCCGGTCGAGCCCGCGTGCGGCGGAGCACGCCCGCCTGCTCGCCCCTGCTCGCAGCGCGTCGCCGCCGCCGCGGTTTTCGCCGGCGAGCTCGGCAGCCTCGGAGGCTGTTCCGGCCTTGGATTCGCCGGCGGCGCTCGACCCCCTGCCGCGACTTCGCCGGCCGGATCCTGCGCCTGCGGCCCTTCTCCCGTCGCGAGCGCCGCGATTTCGCGCTGTGGGCCGTGCCTTCTGGCGGCCGCCCTCTTTTCTCGGGACTCATCGGCGCTTGCCCTCCCGGGCATCTCGGTCCGCGACCGGGCGCGGTCGTCTCCGCTGCCGCCCTCGCTCCTCTCGCGGCGCTCGTCCGCGCCTGGACAGGTGGATGACGGAGGTCGCGGTTGGATCGCCGGCTGCGCTCAGGCCCTCGGGCGAGGCTCTGCGGGGCGAGCAGACTGTCGGCCTTGCCTGTCTGCTGCTCCTCGCCCCGGTCGTCTGGGGCCTCCGGCGCGCGTTCGCCCGCGCGACGCGGCGTTGATCGCCGCCGGAGTTCTGTTCCTCGCGGCCGCCGCCGCCGCACCGTTCCCGGACGAGACTCGCCTTCGCGCGGCGACATCGTAGATCCGCCAGCCCGTCGCGGGCCGCGTCGTGGCCGTTCTGTCGGACGTGCGGATCGTCGACGCGCCCGTGTCGGGCGACGTCATCGTCTGGGGCGGCCGACGTGACGTTCAGGCCGGCCGGGTCCGTCGGCGGAAACCTTTCCGTCTTCGGCGGCGCGCATCAGCGCGCCGGCGGGTCAGCCGCTGCCGGTGCGCGGGATCGTCTCGACGCCCGGGACGCTCCTGCGCCTGTACCTGGCTGAAATGCACCAGCCGCCCTGGCGGAAGGAGGGCGCACGCTCTCTTGTCGCGCGGCCTGCGCCTGATCGCGCTCGCCGCCTGGCTGGCCGTGAGCCTCGTCCTCCTCTTCTTGCTTCGACTCGCCGTTCGCCCGCGCGCGCCGCGTCCGCCGACGCCGGACTGGCACGCGCGACGCTGCTCGCCAGGCGCTCGGCGTTCTGACGCTGCTTCTCGCCGCCGTGTCGGCGCTCGCGCTTCTTCCATCCGCCCTCTCCGTGCCGATCGCGATCCTGTTCGCGGGCGTCGCGGTCGTCGCGAAGGTCTTCGGCATGGGCGCGCTCTTCCTCCTGCGTCGGCCAGAAGCTCCTGCGGAGCGTCGCGCCCGGCGAGCGGCCGGCGGCGCTCGCCGTCGGCTTCGCCGCTCCTGGGAGCGCGTTTCGCTTCTGCCGTTCGTCGGCGCGGTCGTCTGGAGCGCGGCGTCCGTCGTCGCCGTGGGCGTCGCCTGCTCGCCCGCTTCGGCGCGCCGCTACCGCGTCGCCCGTCGCCGCCTGGCACTGGCGACGGCGACCAGGCTTTTCGATTCCCGTTCCGTCCGGCCCGGCGATTAGATTCGTCGCCCGGGGCAATAGAGTCGAGCCGAGTCGGACCGTCGGCGTCGTCGGCGCGCGGGCCAGATGGGGAGCGGCGATCGCCGCACGTCGCGGCCGCGTCGGGCTTCCGCGTCGCTCCTCGCCGACCTCGAGGACGCCGTTCCTGGCGAAGGCGCGCGCCACGATCGAGAAGAACCTCGAGCGCGAGGTCGCCAAGGGCAAGCGCACCGGCCGAGGAGGAGCGCGCTCTGAACCGCATCGACGGTCTCGCGACGCGACCTCTTCGCGGCTCGCAACGGCCGACCTCGTCATCGAGGCGGTCGTCGAGAGGACGAAGCCGTCAAGAAGGACCTCTTCCGGCCCGGCTCGACGCGATCTGCCCGGACGGAGACCCTCTTCGCGTCGAACACGTCGTCGATCTCGATCACGCGGCTCGCCGCGCGCGACCACGCGCGCCGGACCGCGTTCATCGGCATGCACTTCATGAACCCGGTGCCGGTGATGGAGCTCGGTCGAGGTCATCCGCGGGCATCGCGACGTCCGACGAGACGTCGCGCCGCGATCGTGGACGCTCGCGCGGCGATGGGCAAGACGCCCAGTCTCGTGCAACGACTCCCCGGGCTTCGTCTCGAACCGCGTCCTCATGCCGATGATCAACGAGGCGATCGAAGCGCTGCTGCGAGGGCGTCGCGACGCGCGAGGCGATCGACGCGGATCATGAAGCTCGGCATGAACCACCCGATGGGGCCGCTGGCGCTGGCCGACTTCATCGGCCTGGACACCTGCCTGTCGATCCTGCGCGTGCTGCAGCGAGGGCTTCGGCGACCCGCGCTATCGCCCGAGCCCGCTTCTGGTCAAGATGGTGGACGCCGGGCTGGCTGGAGAAGAAAACCGGCAAAGGCTTCTACGACTACTAAACCTGCTCGACTGTCGACTGTCGACTGCCGGTTAACCCATGTACTGCCAGGTCTGCGGCCTCAAGAACCCGGACGACGAGGAGTTCTGCTCGCGCTGCCACTCGAAGCTCCTCGTGCTCTCGGGCGTCGGCGTCGTCGAGAGGCGGCGAGGCGCCCGGAGGAGATCCCGTTCGACGAGCACCTGCTCGAGCGCATCTCGACGCTCGAGGACGTCGTCAAGCGAACGGGCGACGCGGTCAAGATCGCTCTTCGAGTCGCTCGGGAACCTCGAGAAGAACCTCTTCGTGGCGCACACCGGGCATCCTGGCCCTGCAGGAGACGCTCGAGCGCCGCGGCGCCGTCCGCTCCGAGGAGGTCCTCGATCTCTGGGAGACCAAGATGGACGACCGCATGCAGGCGGTCGAGAAGAAGGACCGCTTCCTCGAGCGGCGGGACCGGATCGTGGCCCGCTTCTCCGGACGAGGACCGCGACGATTTCTGCCAGCGCCTGCGGGACGCGGAGTTCGCGATCCTCGCGCTGGATGCCGACCGCGGCGTCCGCCTGCTCGAGGAGCTCTCGAAGCTGGACCGAGGAACGTCGAGCTCGGCTTCTACCTGGCCGAGACGTGCTTCTCGGCCGGGAGACCTCGAGCAGCGCCGCCGGGTTACTTCAAGAAGATCCTCGCGGTCGAGGCCGAACCACTTCGAGTCGCTCGTCTACTCCGGCATCGCGGCGTCGGAGACGGCGAGACCGGAGGCCGGCCGAGGCCCTGTTGAAGCGCGCGCTCGAAAGAAAGGCCGACGCCTTCCTCGCCGCACTTCGCGCTCGGCGCGCTCTACGCCAACACGTCCCGCTGGGACGGAGGCGGAGCCGGAGCTGCCGCGCGCGCCCTCGACGTGGCTCCGGTCCCCTCGGCGCACGTCCTGCTCGGCACGGTGCTCCGCGAGAAGGGAGACGTGGCGCGCGCGATCCGCGAGTTCGAGGAGGCCCGGCGTCTCGAGCCTGGACTCGGAAGACGCCGCGTTCCAGCTCGGTCTCTGCTACCTCGAGAAGAACTGCGGCCCAAGCGCGCGCTCGAGTGCTTCCAGCAGGCCCTCGAGAAGAACCCGCAGCGGCTCGAGTACCAGGAGGCCGTACGGCTGCTCGACCGGCGGCGGCGCTACGCGCTGCCGCGCGTGGACGGGCCCGGCGCCGAGGCGTACCGCGAGGCCGAGGAAAACGTCTCCGGCGGCCTGCTGCGACGGGCGCACGACGCTCTACCGCAAGGCCCTCGCCGAGCCGGGCAACTCCACGATCCGCATTTCGTTCGCGCTGGTGTCCGCGTCGCTCGGCCTCTGGAAGGAGGCGATCGCGGCGTGCCGGCGAGGTCCTCGCCGGGGAGCCGAGGACGTGCGTCGCGGCGGCCGCCTGTTCGACGCTCGCCGAGGCGCTGCGCGCGCGAGGGCAAGCCGGAGGAGGCCGTCGCGCTTCGTGCGCGATTTCCTCGAGAAGCACCCCTCGAAGACGTCGCGCGCCGATCGCGTACTACGAGCTCGCGACGAGCGCTCGCGCGGAGGCGGGCGAGACTCGGACGCCGCCCTCGACTACGCCGGGCGCGCGCTCGCCGCGGCGCCCGACGAGCTGAAGCCGTATCCGCTGGCGGCGCTCGGCTGGGTCCACTACAAGCGGCAGTGAGTTCGACCGGGCGATCGACTGCCTGCGCCGCTCCGAGCGAGCGCGCGCCGCAGCCGACGACGTTTCATCACCTCGGCATGGCCTATCTGGCGGCCGGAAAGCCCGAGGATGCCAAGGCCGCCTTTCAGCGAAGGCCAAGACCGTCGCGCGCGGCGGGGCGCTCGAAGACCGCATGCTGCACCAGGTCCGCTCCAACATCCGCCTGGTCGAGAAGTTCGTGCCAAAGAAGAAGGAGGCGGCGACGACGGGACGAAAGCCCGGCCGTCCTGAGAGCGAAGCAAGCTCCTGTCATCCGAGCGGATCGACGAAGGATCTCGCGTTGCTCTTGTACGAAGGACCGAGATCCTTCGCTGCGCTCAGGATGACAGGCGGGAGGCAGCCGAACAGATGACCAGCCTCCCTGATGTATCTTCCTCGGCACTTCAAGATGCGCTGGTCCGAGTACTTCCTGCAAACCGTGCGTGAGGTTCCCGGCGACGCCGAGGCGGTCTCGCATGTGCTGCTGACGCGGGCCGGGATGATGCGCCGGGTCGCGGCCGGCATCTACTCGCTGACGCCGCTCGGCCTGCGGGCCCACCGCAAGACCGAGGTGATCGTCGCGGAAGAGATGGATCGGGCCGGATGCGCTGGAGGTCGAGCTGCCCATCCTCCAGCCGCGCGAGCTCTGGGAGCAGAGCGGACGCTGGGAGCGCTACGCCGCGGACGAGATCCTCTTCCACCTGAAGGACCGCAAGGGCGGCGAGTACTGCCTCGCGCCGACGGCCGAGGAGGCCGTGACGACGCTCGTTGCGTCGGGCGTGACCTCCTACCGCCAGCTTCCCGTGACCCTCTACCAGATCCGCACGAAGTTCCGCGACGAGATCCGCCCGCGCTTCGGCCTGATGCGCGGGCGCGAGTTCCTGATGTACGACGGGTACTCCTTCGACGCGGACGCCGACGGGCCTCGACCGCTCCTACCGCGCGCAGGACGCGCGCGTACCGGCGGATCTTCGAGCGCTGCGGCCTCGACGTTCACGGTCGTCGAGGCGGACTCGGGCGCGATCGGCGGCGCCGGTCGCAGGAGTTCATGGTGCTCGCCGGAGACGGGCGAGGACGCCGTCGTGCGCTGCGCCGCGTGCGGCTACGGCGCGAACCTCGAGAAGGCGGAGACCGGGCCGCCGGCCGGGCGCCCTGGGACGGACGAGACGGCGTCGACGCTCGAAGACGTCGAAACGCCCGGGCAAGGGCGGCATCGACGACGTCGTCGACTTCCTCGGGATCACGGCCGACCGCGGATGATCAAGTGCCTCGTCTACGAGACCGAGCAGGGGTTCGTCGTGCGCGCTTGCTGCGCGGCGACCTCGACGCCAACGAGGTCGCGCTGAAGCACGCGCTCGGCGTCGAGCACCTGGCCCTGGCCTCCGAGGAGAAAGTCGAGAAGGCCACGGGCGCGCCCGTCGGCTATGTCGGCCCGCACAGGCTGCCGGTCGAGCGTGCGCGTCGTCGCGGACGAGTCCGTCCGCGGGCGCCGTCAACGCCGTCACGGGCGCGGGCCGGCGCGACTGGCACGTGCGGGGCCTCGTCGCATCGACCGGGACGCGAGGATGTCGGCGGCTGGGCGCTCTTCGCGCAGGCGCGCCGGCGACCCCTGCCCGCGCTGCGGCAAGCCGCTCGCCATCGCCCGCGGCATCGAGGTCGGGCCACATCTTCAAGCTCGGCACGGAAGTACTCGAGCCCTCGGCAGTGCGAGTTCACCGACGAGAAAGGCGAGACCCGGCCCGTCGTCATGGGGACCTACGGCATCGGCGTCGGGCGCACCGATGGCGTCCGCCGTCGAGCAGCACCACGACGCGGACGGGATCGTCTGGCCGCTGGCGCTGGCGCCCTTCGAGATCGAGCTCGTGTCCCTGAACGCCGCCGACGCCGCCGGCGCGAGCGCGGCCGACGCGCCTCTACGACGACGCTCGTCGGCGCGGGCTCGACGTCTTCTACGACGACCGGGACGAGCGGCCCGGAGTCAAGTTCGAGGACGCGGACCTGCTCGGATTCCCGATCCGCGTCAACGTCGGCGGGCGCGGCCTTGAAGGAAGGCAAGGTCGAGAGTCGTCACGCGGCGCGACAAGCCGTGCGCCGTGCCGTGCGCCGAGGCCCGCGCCGCGGTGGCCGCCTTGCGGACAGAGCTCGCGTCCCCTCTCCCGGCGGGAGAGGTCGGGTGAGGGCGGCCCATGAGGAAGATCACGCGGCGAAGACGCCCTCGAATACCACTCCCGCGGGCCGCAAAGGGAAGATCGAGGTCGTCCCGACCAAGCCCTGCCGCACGCAGGAGGACCTGTCGCTCGCCTACAGCCCCGGTGTCGCGCGAGCCGTGCCTGGCAGATCGCGAAGGACCCCGATGCGGTCTACGACTACACGACCAAGGGCAACCTCGTCGCGGTCGATCTCCAACGGCACGGCCGTGCTCGGCCTCGGCAACATCGGTCCGCTCGCCGGCAAGCCCGTCATGGAGGGCAAGGGCGTCCTCTTCAAGCGGTTCGCCGACATCGACGTCTTCGACATCGAGGTCGACGCGACGGACCCGACAGACGTTCGTCGAGACCGTCGCCGCGCATCGCGCCGACCTTCGGCGGCATCAACCTCGAGGACATCAAGTCGCCCGAGTGCTTCGAGATCGAGGAGGCGCTCAGGAAGCGCCTCCAGATCCCCGTCTTCCACGACGACCAGCACGGCACCGCCATCATCTCGGCGGCGGCCCTGCTTGAACGCGCTCGAGGTCGTCGGCAAGTCGATCGGCGAGCGTCAAGGTCGTTTTCGTCGGGCGCGGGGCGTCCGGCGATCGCCTGCGCGAAGCCTCTACCTCTCCTACGGCGTGAAGAGGAGAACCTGCGGATGGTGGACAAGTCCGGCGTGATCGCGATCGGCCGGTCGGCGGACATGAACCCGTACAAGGCGCCGTTCGCCGTGAAGACGGACGAGCGCACGCTCGCCGGACGCGCTCGTCGGGGCGGACGTCCTCGTGGGCCTCTCGGCCAGGGGAACCGTGACGGGCGAGATGTTGAAGCCGATGGCGCGCGACCCGATCGTCTTCGCGCTCGCGAACCCGGACCCGAGATCACGCCCGAGGAGGCCCGAAGGCCGCCCGCCCGACGTCATCATGGCGACGGGGCGGAGCGACTATCCCAACCAGGTCAACAACGTTCTCGGCTTCCCGTTCATCTTCCGCGGCGCGCTCGACGTGCGCGCGCCGGGAGATCAACGAGGACGATGAAGACGGCGGCCTCGCAGCGCGCTCGCCGCGCTCGCGCGAGATGGACGTGCCCGATTCGGTCTCGCAGGCCTACGGCGGCCAGACGTTCCGCTTCGGCCGCGACTACCTGATCCCCAAGCCGTTCGACTTCCGCGTGCTGCTCTGGGTCGCGCCGGCGGTCGCGGAGGCGGCGATGACGTCGGGCGTGGCGCGCCAGCCGATCGCGGACATGGGCGCGTACCTGCGCCGGCTCGAGGCGATGCTCTCGCGCTCGCGCGAGGTCACGAGCGTCGTGATCGAGAAGGCGCGGCGGGATCCCAGGCGCATCGTGTTCCCGGAGGGGAGCACCCGAGGATCCTGCGCGCCGCCAAGATCCTGGCCGAGGAGGGATCTGCCGGCCGATCCTCCTCGCGCGCGAGAGCAGGCGGTCGAAGGTTCGCCCGGGAGCTGCAGGTGCCGATGGACAAGGTCGAGCTCGTCCACACGGAGACCTCGGCCGAAGCTGCCGGCCTACGCGCGGCGCGCTCGAGGAGCTGCGGCCGCCGGGACGGGGTCACGTCGGAGAACGCCGCCGCGGCTCGTCCGCATCCGCAACGTCTACGCGCCCGCTGATGCTCGACGCCGGCGACGCCGACGGCGTGATCTCCGGGCTGACGCAGTCCTACCCCGACACGATCCGCCCGGCCCTCCAGATCGTCGGCACGGCGCCCGGAGTCGGCCGCGTTTCGGGCCTCTACATCCTGATGCTGAAGGACCAGACCGTTCTTCTTCGCCGACACGACGGTCAACATCGACCCGACGGCCGAGGAGCTGGCGCGAGATCGCGCTGCTGACGGCCGACGCCGTGCGCCGGTTCGACATCGAGCCGCGGCTCGCGCTGATCTCCTTCTCCAACTTCGGATCGAACACGCACGCCAACGCCCTGAAGGTCAAGCGCGCGGTCGCCCTGATCCAGAGCGCGCGGCCGGACCTGCCGGTGGACGGCGAGATGCAGGCCGACTTCGCGGTCGTGCCCGAGATGCTCGAGGCGAGCTACCCCTGGGCGACCGTGCAGCGCCCCAACATCCTGATCTTCCCGAACCTCGAGGCGGCCAACGCGGCCTACAAGCTCGTCTGGCGCCTCGCCGGCGCGCGAGGCGATCGGGCCGATCCTGCTCGGCATGGCGCGCCGGTCCACGTCCTCCAGCGCGGCGTGGACGTGGCCGACATCGTCAACATGGCCGCGATCGCCGTCGTGGACGCCCGGAGAAGAAGCCGCCCGCGACAAGATCGACAGACATTCCGTAGACTTCCAGGCCCTTGATCAACAGCAAACTCGCCAAACGCTACGAGGTCGTGTCCGAGCTCGGGCGCGGCGGCATGGGCGTCGTCTACCGCGCGAAGCGACCCGATCCTGAACCGCGAGGTGGCGGTCAAGCTCATCCCCTCCGCGGAGCTGTCACGCCCGAGATCGCGGACCGGTTCCAGCGCGGAGGCGCAGATCGTCGCGCAGATGGACCACCCGGGCATCGTCCCGATCTACGATCTCGGAACGGCACGAACGGCTCCCTCTTCTTCGTCATGCCGGTCGTCGAAGGCGAGAACCTCCGGCACCTGCTCTGGGGAGGGACGCTGCAGCCTGGGCGAGGTCCTCGACATCGGGATCCAGGTCGGCCGACGCCCTCGAGTACAGCCACGCGCGCGGCGTCGTCCACCGCGACATCAAGCCCGAGAACATCATGGTCGACCGCGGCAGGACGGGGGCATCCGGATCCGCGTGCATGGACTTCGGCCTCGCCCACGCGACGACGCGAGAGCCGGCTGACGAAGACCGGGACCCTCGTCGGGACCGTCGCCTACCTTTCTCCCGAGCAGGTCGGCGCCCGCGCCTTCGACGGGCGTTCCGACATCTATTCGCTGGGGACCGTCCTCTACGAATGCCTCGCCGGGGAGCCGCCCTTCTCCGGCGAGGTTCAGTCGATCCTCTACCGCATCGTCCACGAGGTGCCGCAGCCGCCCCGAGCGCTCGGCGCCGAGGTGCGGGAAGAGCTGCAGGACATCGTGCTCCAGTGCCTGCAGAAGGACCCGGCCAAGCGGCCCGCAGAAGGCCGGCCACGTCGCCGACGCGCTGCGCCGCCACCGCGCGAGCCTCCAGAGCGACGAGTTCTCCCGCTCCGTCGTCCTGACCGCGAGCCGCGTGATCCAGCGTCCCGGCGGCCTCGGCCTTCATCGGGCGCGAGAAGGAGTTCGCGGCAGCTCCAGCACCGGCTGAACGCCGCGATCGCGGGGACTGCCAGTTCGCCGTCGTGGCCGGGGAGCCGGGGATCGGCAAGACGCGCCTGCTCGAGGAGCTGAAGAAGCTCGCCACCGTGCGCAAGATCCGCGTGCTCTACGGGCGGTTCGTCGAGCAGGACCGGGCCTTCTCCTACCAGGGCTTCTGCGAGCTGATCCAGGACTACTTCCGCGGCGCGCGACCCGGGCAGCTCGCGCCGAGCGCCCTGACTTCTCCGACCTCGCGCCGGACCTGCTCTCGCTCTTCCCGCTCCTGACCGAGATCCCCGAGCTGCGCGCGGCGGCCAGCGGCGGCTCGAAGCTCGCGGCGCCCGCCGAGAGCGAAGGCCGAGGACCAGATCCAGATCTTCGAGCTGCTGGCGCGCACGCTGACGCCGCATCGGCGGCGGCAAGCCGCTCGTCCTGATCCTGGAGAACCTCCACGGCGCGGAAGATCTCGATCGAAGCGCTGCAGTACATCGTCCGCCGGCCTGGGGCCGACGCCCCGACCTTCGTCGTCGGCAGCTACCGTCAGAACGAGATCGACAAGCGCCATCCGCTCGATCCGGATGCTCGGACTCCTTCGCCGACGACCCGCGTTTCCGTCTCGCTGACGCTCGGGCCGTTCTCTCCGTCCGAGCATCGGAGCCTGATCGAATCCGTGGCCGGCGGCGCGAAGGTCTCCGACGAGCTGGCGCAACGGCTGCGCGACGCGACCGAGGGAAACCCGTTCTTCACGAAGGAGCTCGTCCGGTCGCTCGATCGACTCGGCGGGATCGCGCAAGGACGACTGCGGAGCGCCTGGAGTTTCTCCAAGGCCACCGGCATCGATTCCGACGCGCTGCCGGCGACGATCCAGCAGGCCGTCGAGAAGCGCATCGAGCGGCTGCCGGACGAGCTGCGCGAGCTTCTCTCCGTCGCGTCGGTCCTCGGCAGGAGCTTCGACTTCCGCGACCTCGAGATCGCTGGCGGAGGGCGCGAAGGGCCTGGACGACTCGATCGGAACGCGCTCGTGCGCGAAGGGATCCTCGAGGAGGAGCGCGAGTCGCGGGGCGACCGGCTGGCGTTCGCGAGCGGCATCGTCCGGGACGTCCTCTATGGCGCGCCTCGCGCCGCAAGCGGCGTTCGCTCCACCGCCGTACGCCGAGCTCCTCGAGAAGCGCTACGCCGGGCGCCTGGAGCGGGTCTATCCCGATCTCGTCCACCATTTCTCGCAGGCCGACGTGCCGAGAAGACCGTCGAGTACGGTCTGAAGCTCGCGCAGAAGTCGCTCGACGCGTTCAGCCCCGACGACGCGATCCGGGCGGCGAAGACCTGCCTCGAGTTCCTGGAGGACGACGAGTGGGACGGAGACCGCGCGCTCGAGGGCGAGGCGCGGCTGCTCGTGGCGCGCAGGCCCACCGCATGGCGGGCAGCGCCGACGGCGCTCTGCGCGAGGCCGGAGTCGGCGGCCAAAGTCTTCGAACGGGAAAAGCGGACGGAGAGGGCCGTCGCGGCGACTCTCTTCGCCGCGGAGACGGCCTGGCAGGAACGCCGTGTGGAAGAGACGCGCCGTCTGGCCGAGCGCGGCATCGAAGTCGCGCCGATCCGGAGGCGACGCCGAGGCGCGCGACGAGCTGCTCTCCCTCGCCGCCACCGTGGCCAATCTGCGCGGGAGTACTCGAAGGCGGCGGCCTACCTGGCCGAGATCGAGAGACTCGCCCCGTCGCGAGAGGGAGAAGGAAGAAGAGATTCCCGCGGAGGAAGCCGCTCGTCGTGGCCATGGCCAATCCGATCGCCGACGACCGATCCCGGGCGCCTACCAGACTGACCGAGGAGCACGAGGTCCTGGGAAACGTCTTCGAGACGCTCGTGACGACGGATCCCAGGGAAACCTCGCTGCCGCTCCTCTGCGACCAGCTGGGCGTTCGAGGATGCCGGCCGGACGTTTCGGCTGGAGCTGCGCCGCGGCGTCGTCTTTTCCGACGGGACGCCGCTCACCGCGGCAAGCCGTCAAGGCTTCGCTCGAGCGCTCCATCCGCGCTGTCGCGGGAAGCGAGTCCCGCCGCCTTCGTGTCGATCGAAGGAGTCTCGGAGCTACCTCGAGGAAAAACCTCCGGACGTCGCCGGGATCCGTGCCCGCCTCGCGGGACCGCATCGATATCCGTCTTGACCGAGGCCCTTCCGATCTTTCCGGCATTCCTGACGGACGGGCGGACCTCCGTGGCGGCCGTCGCCCCGGCCGGGGAGAAGCCGGAACGGCTGCGTCGGGCACCGGTCCCTTCCAGATCGCCGAGCAGCCTCCTCAGCGCGTCGTCCTCGAGCGCAACCCGCAATACTGGAAGGACACGCCGCACGCGGCTCGACGCGATCGAGTTTCGCGCCGGCGCTTTCGGCCTCGGCGATCGCCGCGGGCTTCCAGTCCGGAGAGCTCGATCTGGCCCGCGACCTCCTCCCGCGCGACCTCGAAGCGATCCTTGCGCGAGCCCAGGTTTCGGCCGGGCCTCGTCGAGACGCCCGAAGAAGAACACCTACTTCGTGCTCTTCAACGCCGCCAGCGCCGCGGCGGGCAATGCCGCTGCTCCGGCAGGCGCCATGGCCCACGTCGTGAGGACGCAGGACTTCGTCTGGGGGCGCGCTCGGGCGCTTCGCGCTCCCCGCGACGGGACTTCTGCCTCCCGGAATCCTCGGCCACGACGCCGGCCGCCGGCAGGCCCACCCCGAGCGGGAGAAGGCGGTCGAGGCGATCCGCTCCTGCGGGCTGCCTCTTCCGGTGCGCGCTGACGGCCGCGGTCCATCCGATCCTGCTCGATCAGTACGGCGCCCTCACGAAGGCGCTCTTCCAGATCTGGGCGGAGGTCGGCGTCGAGGTCTCGGCCGCGACGAAGACGATGGCCGAGTATCTGGGCTCCTGGCAGGGCGGCTCCGGAGCGGACCTCTGGATCGGCCGCTGGATCGCCGACTACGACGACCCGGACAACTTCACCTTCACGCTCTTTCACTCGGGCAACGGCCGCCTGCGCAGCCTACTACTCCTCGCCGGAAGCCGACCGCATTCTCGAGCAGGCCCGGACGGAGAGCCGGCCGGGCGCGCGCGGAGAGCCCTCTACAGGCAGTTCCGAGAACCTCGTTCTCGACTCAGCGGCGATCGTTCCCCTCTTCCACGACGTGGACTACCGCATCGCGAGCCCCAGCGTCCGGGGCTTGCAGCTTCGCCTCGACCGCTCCCTACGCCAACTACGCCGAGATCGGGAAGGTCCGAGGCGCGCGGAAGCCTCCGCGGTTCCCGACAGGCTGGCCGGCGGCGGACGTCCGCCACGCTGCCGATCGCCGGAGTCGTGCGAAGCCTCGACCCGGCGTTGTACGGCGACGGTCGAGCAGGCCGGAGGTCCTGCCCTGCATTTTCGAGACGCTGACCCGGGCCACCGAGGACGCGCGCATCGTGCCGTGGCTCGCGTCCGAGTTCTCGCACGGAGAGCCGACGGAGCGCGGTTCCGGCTTCGCGCTGCGCCCGGGCGTCCGGTTCCACGACGGGCGGCGGCTGACCGCGCGCGACGTGCGGCACTCCTACGAGCGGCTTCGCCAGAGCACGGAGAGCGACGCCCGCTGGTTCCTGCTCGCCGATCCGCGGCGCGAAGCGGGTCTTGAGCGGCGAAGCCACGCGACCTCCGAGGGCTTCCGGATCGTCTCCCCGTCCGAGTTCGTCATCGAGCTCGAGAAGCCGGTCTCCTTCTTCCCGGCGCTCATCTCCTACGGGGCGATGGCGATCGTTCCGGAGGGAACGACCGAGGTCGGAGGCTCCTGGCGGGAGAAGCGCATCGGCACGGGTCCCTTCCGGGCGGTGGCCTTCGAGCCGGGACGCCGGCTGGAGCTCGAGCGCAACCCGCACTACTGGCGCGAGGGAGTCTCCCAGGAGCGAGGGCATGGTCTTCCACTTCGGCGTTTCGCCCGGAGGAGATCCGAGACGAGTTCCTGGCCGGCCGGCTTCTCGCTCGCCGTCGGACCTGCTGCCGGCCGATGCGGAAGCCTTGCGCCACGACGCCCGGTTCGCTTCCGGTTACCGCGAGACCCCGCGCCTGCAGACCTACTTCATCGCCTTCAACCGGCACCGGGGCCCGATGGGGGACGCCGGACTGCGCCGGACTCTGGCCCGCGCCCTGGACGTCGAGGAGCGTGCGCCGCCATCTCGGGCGGCTCGCCATTCCCGCGCACGGCATGATCCCGCCGGGCCTGCTCGGTTACTCGGCCGGCCAGGGCCGCGAGCCGGAGAAACGCGCTTCTTCGAGCGCCGAGGTCCAGCCGACGGTTTCGCGGGAGACCGTCGAGCTTGCGGCCCTGATTCACCCGATCTTCTTCGGAGAGTACGCGGCCTTCGCGGAGGAGCTCGACGGACGCGTTCCGCGAGGTCGGGTACGCGCTTCGCGCGGTCAGCCGAACATGGCGGAGTACGTCGAGATGCGGCAGAAGGCGGACACCGACCTCGTCATCGGGCGATGGGGCGCCGACTATCCGGACGCCGACACCTTCTGTTCACTGGCGTCCTCCACTCCGAGGAGGGTTCCTGGCCGCTATTGCGGCGATCGGGGAGCCTCGACGCCGTCATCGAACGGGGCCGAACCGAGACGGATCCGCGCGTCCGCCACACGATCTACCGCCAGGTCGAGGAGAGGATCGCTCGAGAAGCCATCCTGCCGCTCTTCTACGACCAGGTCTAGTTGCTTCGCGCGGCCCGAGCTCGGAGGCCTCTCGCTGGGCCTCGCCAACCCCCATCGTCGCCTACGAGAATCTCTCGGTCCGCAGATAGTATGTCAGATCTGACATAAGTCCTTCAGGGACCGGGCTTGCGGGCGGCGGTCCAGCGGATCGTGCGCTCGGCGGTCTGGAAGGTCCCCTCGAGGCGGTCGCCGGACAGGGTTCCTTCCAGGTGCCAGACGGCGCGCGGGGCGACGAGGTCAAACGCGATCCGGTTGCCGGTCACCCGCAGGTTCGACAGCGCGGTCGCGTTGCCCCGCATGCCCACGTAGACGCCCGCGAGACCCGCCGGATCCGGACGGAAGCGCAGGGTCCCCGCGATGATCCCGGTGCCGGCGTCGGCGCGGAAGTCCCATTCGCCGAGGAACGAAGGCGCGGGCGACGGCGTCGCGGTGGCCGCCGGCGGGGCGGTCGCTGTCCTGACGACTTCCGCGGATGCGAGCGTCGGCTGCGGTGCCGGAACTCTGTCGGGTGGCCGTCGGGGCGGCAGCCGTCCTCGGCGTCGGCGCACGACCGCCTGCGGCACGGGCTGGCGGCGGCGCTCCGTCGCCGTTCGTCGTCGGCGACGGGGAAGGAGTACGGACCTCGGAGCTCGGCGGCGCCGGACCGGCGTCCGGGTCGGGCGCACGGGGTTGGACGCGGCGTCGGAGTGTCCGTCGGCCGGGCGGTGGGCGGGGTCGGCTGAGGCGCGTCGCCGGCAAGGGACCGGCGTTCGCGTCGGGGGAACGCGGGTCGCCCGCGGCGTCGGAGTATCCGGCGGTGCAGGCGGGGCGGGACTCGGCGAAGGCGTCGCCGTCGGGGGTGGCGCGGCGGAGACGGGGGACCGCTGCGGCGTCGTCCGCTTCGGCGGCGTCGTCGGCGTCACGGTCGGCGCGGAGCCGCAACCGCCGGTGTGGCGAGGTGGGCGACGACGACGCGTCGGCCCGCAGGAGACGGATGCCCCGCTGCCAGCCCCGCGACCGCGAGCGCCATCCCCGCCAACCGTCTTGCGGTTCCGTCTCTCAGCGTCTCCGTGAGTGACATGGTTTCGTATCGGTGAGCTTATCGTTACCGCTGGTCCAAACGGGTCCGGAGTTTCGATCAGTCTTGCAGGTTCGGTCAGTCGGAGCTTTCCCGCCGAGACGTTCCTGCAGCTCCGTTTTCCTGCCGGAGGGCCAGAGGATCGTGACGCGGTCGGCCGACGCCGCGTCGCCGAGGCCGAAGAAGAGCGACTTGGAGCCGGAGGAGAGGAAGGAGTAGCCCCGCCGCGACGACCTGCGCGCGTTTCGTGCCCGCCGGCCTCGACGGTGACGACGGCCCGAGGGCGTCGCGGGTCGAGCGGTATCGGCCCGATCGCGCGCGGAGTCGCCCTGGAGCGTGACGACGAGCGACTTCGCGCGACGAGGATTCCGGTTGATCCAGAGGGACGGGCGCTGCAGGAAGCCCGTGGCGAAGAGGTCCGGGGCGCCGTCGCCGTTGGCGTCCGTCACGACGAGGCCGCGCTGGTTGGCGTCGGACTCGAGGCCCGTGAGCTGCCGCGACCTCGGCGAAATGGCGGCCGTCCAGGTTCCGGTAGAAGCGCTTCGGGCGGGTGGCCCCAGAGCGAGTCGTCGCCGAAGTCGCCGGTCGGGATTCCCTTCTCGAACTTCTGTACTCGGAGCTCATCAGGTTCCAGAAGTCGATCTCGTGCTCCTTCGGGTTCGGCCCGGTCACCATGCCGTTGACGACGAAGAGGTCCGGCCGGCCGTCCAGTGTTCCGCGTCGAGGAACACGCAGCCCCAGGACCAGGAGGTGTCGGAGACGCCGGCCTCGTCGGACGACGCGCTCGAACGCGGCCGTCCCGTCGCTGGCCGGCCGGAAGAGCGAGGAGCCGCGCGAGAGAAGCTTCAGACGCCGCCAGACGAGCGGCCGGCCCGAGGCTGTACGGAAACTCCGGCATCGGGAAGCGCGGGTCCCGCAGGAACCAGTTGTACGGGAACGAATAGTTCGAGACGTAGAAGTCGAGCCGGCCGTCGCCGTCGTAGATCGTCCACCGCGACGCCCATGCCGAAGCCGGGATCGAGGACTCCGTCTCTTCTGCGCGATGTTGCGTGAACGTGCCGTCGCCGTTGTTGCGCAGGTAGGTGTTGTTTCCGAAGTCGTTGGCGATGTAGAGGTCCGGCCACCCGTCGCCGTCGAGGTCGGCGGATTCGACCGCGAGGCCCCAGCCGGTGTCGTCTGTGCGCGACGCCTTCGAGACATCCGTGAACGTGCCGTCGCCGTTGTTGCGGAAGAGGTGGTTGGGCGGCGCGTTGTTCGCCTGGATGTTGGGGCCGCGGTCGGGATGGCCATAGACGAGGACGTAGAGGTCGGGCCGGCCGTCCCGGTCGTAGTCGAGGGCCGCGGCGGACGTGCAGTAGTCGTTCAAGGCCACGCCCGCTTTCCGTCCCACCTCCTCGAACGTGCCGTCGCCCCGGTTGCGGTAGAGCAGGTTCGGCCGGAAGAGGTAGGTGACGTACAGGTCGGTCCAGCCGTCGTTGTCGTAGTCGAACGCGAGCGCCCGACGGCTTCCCCCTCCTGGCCCGCGACGCCGGCCTTCGCGGCGACGTCCTCGTAGGTCCCGTCTCCGCGGTTCCGGTAGAGCCGGTTGCCGTCCCCGCCCGGCAACGAAGATGTCCTCGCGGCCGTCGCCGTCGAAGTCGAGGACCGCCGCTCCCGGCGGCATGTGCTCGCCGGGGATCGGGGACGTTCCTCGCCGCGTTGGGAAGAAACGCTCTGTGAGGCGCGCGAGAAGCCGGCTTTCTCCGCGACCTCCTCGAAGAGCGGTTCGGATGCCGAGGCCGAGAGCCACTCGGAGCGACGCGGACGCGAGCCGCCAGGCAAGTCCGCCGGACGCCGGCGCGAGGACGGCCCGCAGCTTGCCGCCTTCCTGCCGGAGCGCGCCGTCGCGCGCGGCGCCGGTGAGGAGGAGTCCGAGGACGATCTCGCGATTCTCGACCGCGGCGCCGGAAGTCGAAGAGGACCTGTCTCGGTGCGGTTCAAGGACGCGAAGCCGCGGCGGATCTCCGCGAGGCGACGGCGCAATGGCTCCGAGCCGGAGGTCCCGACGCCGGCGTCCCGGCGCGAAAGACCGAGAGCGTGAGCGGCGGCCGGGATGGGGCCGGCACGAGGGCGTCCCCCGGCAGCGGCCCGTGCCAGGCGAAATCCCGCGAGTAGAGGGCCGGGTCCGCGGCGCCGGCTTTCCAGTCTTCGAGGAATGACTCCGTGAAAGTGGAGACGCCGTCGGAGTAATCCTCGAGCGTCGGGAGCGGGCCTGCAGCGGTGGGAGGCGCAGCGCCAGCAGAAGAGGATGCCGATGGTCAGCCCCGTCTGCCAGTATCGGAAGGCTCGGCGCAGAGTTCTCCCTTCACCCCAACCCTCTCCCGGGGAGAGGGAGTTCTTCTTTCCGCGGAAAATATAATCGAAGGTCTCTTGTCGCTCTCCGAACAGCTCCGTCAGAGGATTCTCAGCGAAGGGCCGATCTCTTTCCGCGATTTCATGGAGGCGGCGCTCTACGACCCGAACGAAGGTTATTACGCCGCCCGGGGGCGCGCATCGGGAGGGCGGAGACTTCGTGACGTCGCCGCACGTGACGCCGGCGTTCGCCGGCCGCGCTCGCGCGGCAGTTTCGCCGGGACACAGCGGGTTCCACGGGACGGTCGACTTCGTCGAGGCGGGTGCCGGGGACGGCCGATTCCTGCAGGACTTCGCCCGGGCGCTGGCGGAGGAGGATCCGGATTTCTCTCGGCGCGTCCGCCTGACGGCGGTGGAGCGCTCGCCGATCGCGCGGGAGCGGCTCTCGGCCCTCGGGGTCGCGTCCCGAGTCCTCGAATCGGCGGAGGAGCTCGCCCCCGGGTCCGTTTCGGGATGGATCTTCTCCAACGAGCTCTACGACGCCCTCCCGGTCGCGCGCGTGTGCGGCGCGGCGGACGGTCTCCAGTGAGCTCTCTCGTCGGCATGGACGGCCAGGCTTTCACGTGGATCCGCCGGCCCGCTCCCGACGCCTACCGCGACTACTTCACCGGTTTCGGAATCACGCTCGAGGCGGGACAGACGGCCGAGGTCTCGCCGGACGCCGCTCCGCTCCATCGGAGGCTCGCGCGCGCCTCGCCCGCGGTCGCCCTCGTCGTCTTCGACTACGGTCACCGGGCGCCGGTGCTCTACCACCGCGTCGCGCGGCGCAACGGGACGATCGCCGTCCATTCTCTCGGCTCCCCGCCGGGGCGACCCTCTGGCGGCTCCCGGAGAGGTGGATCTGACGGCGCACGTCAACTGGGACGACCTGATACGCGCCGGGAGGAGCCGTGGCCTCGCGACGCGGGAGATCGCGCGACAGGGCCGGTTCCTCGTCGAGGCGGGCTCTCTTCGACTTCGTCGCCAACGACGCCGAGAAGTGGCGGGCCTACCGGATCGTGGATCCGGAAGGGATGGGAGACGAGCTGAGTCGTCCTGGTTCAGACGCGCGGAGTCTCCCCGGTTTGACTCTCCTGCTCCCTCCGATAAAATGCGCGCCGATGGGCCAGTTACCTCCCCGATTCTTGTCATGGGTGTGCTCGCGGCGGCCCTCCCGCTCGGGACCATCATCCTCGCCCGCCATCCAGACGCGCGCGCCCGGCGCTGGCCAAGGGCGAGCCCTATGAGTGCGGCGTGGATTCGCCGACGACGGCCTTCGACACGCGGTTTTCGGTGCGGTACTTCCTGATCGCCGGTTCTCTTCGTCGTCTTCGACGTCGAGACAATCTTCCTTTTCCCCTGGGCCGTGATGTTCAACCGCCTGGGCCTCTTCGGCCTCGTCGAGATGCTGATCTTTCTCGTGATCCTCGTCGTCGGCTACTTCTACGTCTGGAAGCGAAAGGCCCTCGATTGGGCATAGCCCGCATGACCCATGATCGACTCGTCATTCGGGCGAGAAAGGTCGAAGGCCTTTAGCAGGCTGCTGAAAAATGGATGCGGGCGTCGTGTCTGGCCTTTGCAAGCTGGAGATGGAAAGGATTCTCATTTGAATAGACCGCATTCGCTTCAAAGGCGATTCGCGGGCAAAAGGCCAGCCACCGCAAGCGGTTGCGGCGGCGCGGGCCGTCTGCGGCGTCGGCGCTCCTCTCCGATGCGCCCCGGCATCGCCCTCGTCGCGCCTCCTTGCATCCGGCCCCGCGGCGCTCGCAACGCCGCCTCACACCCTTTTTCAGCAGCCCGCTAGCACCATGGGACCCGTTGACAACCGCTTCGAAGACAACGTCCTGACGACGACCGTCGACTCGGTCATCAACTGGGCGCGGCGCTCCTCGATCTGGCCGATGCAGTTCGGGCCTGGCCTGCTGCGCGATCGAGATGATGGCGGTCATGGACGCCCGCTCACGACCTGGCGCGGTTCGGCGCGGAGGTCTTCCGGGGCACGCCGCGGCAGTCGGACCTGATGATCGTGGCCGGCACCGTCGTCGAGAAGATGGCCCCGATCGTCAAGCGCCTCTACGACCAGATGCCCGAGCCCAAGTGGGTCATCGCGATGGGCTCCTGCGCGACCTGCGGCGGCCCGTACCGGACCTACGCCGTGACGCAGGGTGTCGACCGCATCGTGCCGGTGGACGTCTACGTCCCGGGCTGCCCGCCGCGGCCCGAGGCGCCTGATCTACGGCATCATGGCGCTCCAGAAGAAGATCGACCGGATGAAGGTCATCCGGAAGGCGTCCTGACGAGATGGCCGGAGAATGCGCTGCCAGGCCGCGCCGAAGGCGAAACCAGGGAGGCGCCGCAGCAAGCTCGAGGCGACCGACGCCTCGGAGCATCCCCTGGGTCCGGTCGATCTCGCGCCGGCGGTGCCCGACGCCGTCGTCTCCGCCAAGCGAGTTCGCCGGCCAGGTCACCGTCGTCGTCGCGCGCGAGAAGCGATCGCCGCGCGTCGCCCGGCACCTGAAGGACGCGGAGGACTTCAGCTACTGCGTGGACGTCACCGCGGTCGACTGGAAGACGCGCGAGCCGCGGCTTCGACGTCGTCTACCACTTCTACTCGTTCTCGAAGAACGACCGGATCCGCGTCAAGTGCGGCGCGGCGGACGGCGAGGAGGTGCCTTCGATCGCGACGGTCTTCCTGGCGGCCAACTGGTCGGAGCGGGAGACCTGGGACATGTTCGGGATCCGTTTCTCCGGGCATCCGGACCTGCGGCGCATCCTGACCTGGGAAGGATTCAACGGGCATCCCGCTGCGCAAGGACTTCCCGCTCGAGGGCATCGACACGGGCGCGGCGATCTATCCCGAGGAGTGGCCCGAGGGCGGCGGGCCCGGGCCCGAACGATCCCGAACCGCAAGGTGGTCTCGTGACCGACGAGCCGCGCTGCCAGGCCGAAGGACGAGGCCGCGTACTTCCGCCGCGCGAGCGCGAAGGCCGGAGCGCGCGCGCCAGCTGCCGGCGCACCCGGAGGCGCCGACACGCTCTTCGACGTCCAGGAGATGGAGCTGAACTTCGGGCCGCAGCACCCTCGACGCACGGCGTGCTGCGGCTCGTCCTGAAGGTGGACGGCGAGAAGATCCTCGAGGCGAAGCCCGACGTCGGGCTACCTCCACCGGGGCACCGAGAAGCTCTTCGAGACCGAGACGTACCCGATGGGGATCCCGCACACCGACCGCATGGACTACGTCGCGGCGGCGACGAACAACCACGCCTTCTGCCTGACGATCGAGAAGCTCCTCGAGCGTCGAGGTCCCGCGCCGCGGCGCAGCTGATCCGCGTCATCCTGGACGAGCTCCAGCGGCTCTCCTCGCACCTGGTGTGGCTCGGCACGTCCGGGCATCGACCTCGGGGCCGTGACGCCCTTCTGGTACGCGCTTCCGCGAGCGCGAGCAGATCCTCGACTTCTTCGAGGAGTACTGCGGCGCGCGGCTGACCCTGAACTGCATGCGGATCGGCGGCCTCCCGTTCGACCTGACGCCGGGCTGGACCGAGCGCCTGTCGGAGTTCGTCGACGACCTGCCCGTCGCGGATCGACGACTACGAGCAGCTCCTGACGGACAACCGGATCTGGAAGAAGCGCACCGTCGGCATCGGCGTGCATCTCGGCCGAGGAGTGCATCGAGTGGGGCCTGACCGGGCCGATCCTGCGCGGCTCGGGCGTCGAGTGGGACCTGCGCCGCGCGCAGCCCTACGAGTGCTACGACGAGCTCGACTTCGTCGTCCCGACGCGGCAGAACGGCGACACCTACGACCGCTACATCGTGCGCGTCCAGGAGATGCGGCAGAGCGCGCGGATCCTGCGGCAGTGCCTCGAGCGGCTCGAGCCGGGCGAGATCCGCGGCAAGGTCCCGCGCGTCATCAAGCCGCCGGCCGAGGAGGTCTACGCCTCGATCGAGTCGCCCAAGGGCGAGCTCGGCTTCTACTGCGTCTCCAACGGCACCAACCGGCCGTACCGGATGCACGTGCCGGCCGCCGTCTTTCATCAACCTCCAGGCGCTCGCCGCGGCTGGCGAAGGGCCACCTGATCTCCGACCTCGTCGCCCTGATCGGCACGATCGACATCGTGCTCGGGGAGGTGGACCGGTGAAGCCGGTCCTGACGCCGACGGTTCTGACCTACGTCAAGGTCGTCCTGCTCGTGGCGCCGGTGCCGGCGATCGTCGGGTTCGTCATCGTACTCGCGGAGCGGCGGTTCATGGGGTTCATGCAGGTGCGGCTGGGCCCCAACCGCGTCGGCCCGAAGGGGACGCTCCAGGGGCCTGGCGCGACCTCGTCGAAGCTCGTGACCAAGGAAGACATCACGCCGGCGCAGGCGCGAGAAGGCGGTGCACTTCCTGGCGCCGGTCCTCGCCGTCATCCCGGCGCTGACGGCCCTCGCGCGTGATCCCGTTCGGGCCCGTCCGGTGCCGATCGGCGAAGACGTCGTGACGCCTGCTCTGGCGTCGCCGACATCAACATCGGCCTGCTCTTCCTCCTCGCGATCACGTCGATCGGCGTCTACGGGATCATCCTCGGCGGCTGGGCCTCCAACAACAAGTACTCGCTGCTCGGCGGCCTGCGCTCGGCGCGCGCAGCTCGTGTCCTACGAAGTGCCGATGGGCCTCGCGCTCGTCGTCGGTGCTGCTGATGACGCGGTCGCTCTCGCTCGTCGAGATCGTCCAGCGGCAGGAGCGGATCGCACCTCTGGTTCGTCTTCCCGGGCCTGCTCGCCTTCTTCCTCTACTTCGTCTCCGGCGTCGCCGAGACCAACCGCAACCCGTTCGACCTGCCGGAGGCCGAGTCGGAGCTCGTCTCGGGCTTCAACACCGAGTACTCGGGCGTGAAGTTCGCCTTCTTCTTCCTCGGGCGAGTACACGGCGATGATCATCATCTCCTGCGTGGCGGTCACGGTCTTCTTCGGCGGATGGCTGCGCCCTTCCCGAACGTGAAGGCGCTCGCGTTCCTCGAAGATCGTCCCGCCGTTCGGCTGGTTCCTGATCAAGGTCGGGCGTCTTCATCTTCTGCTACATCTGGTTCCGCTCGACGCTTCCCGCGGTACCGCTTCGACCAGCTGATGGCGCTCGGCTGGAAGTGGATGATCCCGGCCGGCGCTCGTCAACATCGTCGATCGTGGCCGTTCGCGATCCTGGCGACGCCCGGGCGGACCACCGGCCTCGTGTCGCTCTCGCTGGATCTTCGGCGTGCTCTTCGTCGCTGATGTTCCTGCTCGCCCGGCTGCGCCAGGCGCTCGCGCGGCGCGACCGCCTGGCGGCCGAGCCGGCCGGCGCCGCGGATCAGCGCCGTGAGAGGAAGCGAGCCGATGGCGCTGAAGAAATGGCTCGACAAGCTGACGCTGCTCGATCTCTTCGACGGCCTGTCGGTGACCGGGCGCCACCTCTTCAAGAAGAAGGTGACGATCCAGTACCCGGAGCAGAAGAAGATCCCGTCGGACCGCTTCCGCGGGATGTTCCGGCCTCGACGAGGAGCGCTGCATCAAGTGCACGCTCTGCGCGATCGAGTGCCCGATCAACATCATCTACATCGACTGGCACAACGAGAAGAACGAGGCCGGCAAGTCCGTCAAGGTGCTCGACCGCTTCGACGTGGACCTGAAGCGCTGCATGTTCTGCCAGCTCTGCGAGGAGGCCTGCCCGACGGTGCCCAAGTCGATCTGGCTGACGACGAAGACCTACGAGATGGCGGCCTACGACCGCAACGAGTCGCTCTACCTCGACATCCGCAAGCTGACCGACTGGCGCGCGGCGCCGAACGTCAAGCCCTTCACGGTCGTCGAGCGGGGATGACGGGCCGGTGACGGAGGCGGCGTCCGGGCGTGCTCCTGACCGGCGGCGCGGGCTGGGCTGCTTCGTCGTCTTCGCGGTCCTGGCGCTCGCGCACGGCGATCGCCGTCGTCGTGGCGAAGAACCCGGTCCACTCGGCGCTCTTCCTGCTCGTCGTCGTTCCTGCTCGTGGCCTGCATCTTCATCCTCGAGCAGGCGGAGTTCGTCGGGCGCGGTCCAGATCCTCGTCTACGCCGGCGGCATCATGGTCCTCTTCCTCTTCGTCATCATGCTCGTCCACCAGCGGACGGTCGGACGGGACAAGGCGTTCCAGCACCAGTGGGACATCGCGCTCCTGCTGCTGCCCGTCTTCCTGCTGCCGTTCCTCTACATCCTCGGGACGGAGAAGTTCCCGACGTCCCCGTCAACCCGACGCGTTCCGGATGGTCGGCGACGAAGGTCGTCGGCAACACGCAGGCCGTGGCCTGGTCCTCTACCGCGACTACCTCGCTGCCCTTCGAGGTCGCCTCGGTCTTCCTCCTGGTCGCCATGATCGGCGCCGTCGTCCTGGGCAAGCGCTCGATCGGAGAAGGTGGACTGATGACCGATCACGATCAACCACTTCCTGATCGTCTCGCTTCCTGCTCTTCTCGATCGGCTTCTTCGGCGTGCTCGTGCGCCGCAACTTCCTGACGGTCCTGATGTCGGTCGAGCTCGATGCTGAACGCCGTCAACCTGAACCTCGTCGCGTTCTCGCAGGCGGCTCTCGGACCTGACCGGACAGGTCTTCTCGGTCTTCGTCATCACGATCGCGGCCGGCGAGGCGGCGATCGGCCTGGCGCTGACGATCTCGCTCTTCCGCCAGCGCAAGACGCTGAACGTCGAAGAAGCGAACACGATGCAGGGATGAGCGGCGCGCCGTGAAAGACCTCATCTGGCCGATCCCGCTCTTCCCGCTGGCGGGCTTCCTCGATCAACGGGCTCGCTCTACCTGCTCGAGCACCGGACGAAGGGCGAGCCGCGCACGACGCCGACGATCCGCACGGCGGCCAGCCGGCCGCCGAGTCGCAGAAGGACCCGGCCATCCGCACGCGCACACGTGCACGAGGAGACGCACGCCGCGCCTTCAAGGCGCTCCACACGGCCGTCGGCGCCGGGCTCGCGTCGCGCTCTCCTGCCTCTTCGCCTTCGGCGCGATCTTCGACGTCGGGCTGTCGCGCGCTTGCCGAGGGCGCGTACGCACGTCGTCACGCTCTACCGCTGGATCCCGCTCGGCGTCAACGAGGCGGTCGGCCAGGTCCCGGGCAAGGCCGCGGAGTGGTTCGTGGACGCGGCCTTCCGGCTGGATTCGCTCTCGGCGCTGATGCTCGCCTTCGTCACGTTCGTCGGGTTTCTGATCCACGTCTACTCGGTCGGCTACATGGGACACGACGAGGGCTACGGGCGCTACTTCGCGTACCTGAACCTCTTCATGTTCTCGATGCTCGTCCTGGTGCTGGGCGCGAACTTCCTGCTGCTCTTCGTCGGGTGGGAAGGGCGTCGGGCCTCTGCTCGTATCTGCTGATCGGCTACTACTACGACAAGAAGTGCGCGGCCGACGCCGGCAAGAAGGCCTTCGTCGTCAACCGGATCGGCGACTTCGGCTTCATCCTCGGGATCTTCGGCGATCTTCGCCCTCTTCGGCTCGCTCGACTTCGGCCAGGTCTTCCCGCCGCGGCCGCGGCCGAGCCCGGCGCGTACGCGCCGTACATGACGCTCGTCTGCCTGCTGCCTCTTCGTCGGGCGCCTGCGGCAAGTCGGCGCAGTTCCCGCTCTACGTCTGGCTGCCGGACGCGATGGCCGGCCCGACGCCCGTCTCCGCGCTGATCCACGCGCGCCACGATGGTCACGGCCGGCGTCTACATGGTCGCGCGCTGCAACGTCCTCTTCCGCCTGGCGCCCGACGCGATGATCGTCGTCGCCGTCGTCGGCGCGTTCACGGCGCTCTTCGCGGCGACGATCGGCCTCGCGCAGAACGACATCAAGAAGGTCCTCGCGTACTCGACGGTCTCGCAGCTCGGCTACATGTTCCTCGGCCTGCGGCGTCGGCGCCTTCGTCGGCCGGCATGTTCCACGTCATGACGCACGCCTTCTTCAAGGCCTGCCTCTTCCTCGGGTCGGGCTCGGTGATCCACGCGCTCGCGGGGAGCAGGACATCCGCCGGATGGGCGGCCTCGCAGTCGAAGATCCAGACGACCTACCGGACGTTCCTCGATCGCGACGCTCGCGATCGCCGGGCGTGCCGCTGCTCGGCCGGCTTCTTCTCCGAAGGACGCGATCCTCGCGGCCGTCTTCGACGGCGCACTTCGCCGTCGGCGCCGGCTGGCTGCCGCGCCTGCTCTGGATCGCGGCGCTCTTCACGGCGGGGCTGACGGCGTTCTACATGTTCCGCCTGCGTCGTCGCTGACGTTCTGGGGACGCTTCCGCGGCACGGCGAGAGCAGGAGACGCACATCCACGAGTCGCCGCGCTCGATGACCGATGCCGCTGATCGTCCTGGCGTTCCTTTCGGTCGTCGGCGGCTACGTCGGCGATTCCGATCGTCCACGGCGGCGACAAGATCGGCGAGTTCCTCGCGCCGATCCTCCTGCCGCTCGCCGGCCGTCCGCGGCGGACGCACCACGCGACCGTCTCCGCTCGAGCTCGCTGCTGATGGCGCGCGTCGGTCGCCGTCGCGATCGGCGGCATCCTGCCTCGCCTGCGTCTGGTACGCGAAGGGCGACGGCAGACGCCGGCGAACGATCGCGGCGAGCTGGCCGGGCGTCTACCGGGCGGTCGCCAACAAGTACTACGTGGACGAGGCCTACGACGCGCGGTCTTCGTCGAGGGGCCTGGCGCAGGGCGGCGGACGCGCTGCTCTGGGACGTCGACGCGACGGTCGTGGACCTGATCGCCGTCAACGGCGCCGCGCAGCGTCACGAAGGCGCTCTCCTGGATCGCGTCGCTCTTCGACCAGTACGTCGTGGACGGCCTCGTCAACGGCCTCGCCGAACACGCTCCAGGCGGGCTTCCGGCGTCTTCCGGCCGGCGCAGACCGGCCGCGTGCAGAACTACGCGCTGGTGATGGGCGGCGGCCTCTTCTGCCATCGTGGCGGTCTATCTGTTGTTTCGATGAAGAGATGATAAGGAAGGCGCATGCGACTCTCAGTCGACATCCCGATCCTCTCGATCGTCACGTACATCCCGCTCGTCGGGCGCGCTCGCGATCGTCTTCCTCTTCCCGAAGGAGAAGACCGGGCCGATCAAGGCGTTCGCGACGCTTCGTCGCGGGCCTCGACTTCGTCGTCTCGCTGCCGCTCTGGTTTGCCTTCGACCGCGGCAAGGCCGGCTACCAGTTCGTCGAGAAGCGCGTCGCTGGATCCCGTCGCTCGGCGTCGACTACCACTTCGGGATCGACGGGATCTCGCTCGCTCCTGATCCTGCCTGACGACCTTCATGGGCGTCATCGCGGTCGTACTGCTCGCTACACGGCGATCCACGAGCGGCAGAAGGAGTACTACGTCCTCCTGCTGCTGCTCCAGACCTTCATGATCGGCACCTTCTGCTGCCTCGACTTCTTCCTCTTCTACGTCTTCTGGGAAGTGATGCTCGTGCCGATGTACTTCCTGATCGGCGTCTGGGAGGCGCAGCGGCGGCTCTACGCGGCGATCAAGTTCTTCCTGTACACGCTGGCCGGGCTCGGTGCTGATGCTGCTCGGCATCATCGCGCTCTACTTCTACAACACGACCGGCTTCCTGGGTTACAAGGGGCTCGGCCACGCGCCGACGTTCTCGATCGAGACGCTGACGGCCGTGGCGCGCGGGATGCCGGCCGGAGCTGCAGGTCTGGCTCTTCTTCGCGTTCTTCTTCGGCTTCGCGATCAAGGTGCCGATGTTCCCGTTCCACACCTGGCTGCCGGACGCCCACACCGAGGCGCCGACGGCGGGCTCGGTCATCCTGGCGGCCGTCCTGCTGAAGATGGGGACGCTACGGCTTCGTGCGCTTCTCGCTGCCGATGTTTCCCGAGGCCGTGCGCGACCGACTGGGTCGTCGGGGCTCATGGTCGCGCTCGGCGATCATCGGGATCGTCTACGGCGCGATGGTCACGCTCGTCCAGAAGGACATGAAGAAGCTGATCGCCTACTCCTCGGTGTCGCACCTGGGCTTCGTCGATGCTCGGGCGTCTTCGCGCTCAACATGGCCGGGCGTCCAGGGCGGGATCCTCCAGATGATCAACCACGGCATCTCGACCGGGCGCGCTCTTCCTGCTCGTCGGCATCGTCTACGAGCGCCGCCACACGCGGATGATCGCGGAGTACGGCGGCCTCGCGCAGCCAGATGCCGTGTTCTACGCGACCTACTTCCTGATCATGGCGCTCTCCTCGATGGGCCTGCCGCTCTTGAACGGCTTCATCGGCGAGTTCACGATCCTCCAGGGCGCCTTCGCGCAGCAGCTTCTGGTGGGCGTTCTTCGCCGCGCATCGGGCATCGTGCTCGGCGCGGCGTACCTGCTCTGGCTCTACCAGCGCGTCTTCTTCGGCGAGATCACGAACCCGGCCAACGCGAAGCTCGCGGACCTCGTCGCTCCGCGAGCAGCTCGACGCTCGCGCCGCTCGTCGTCGCTGGCTCTCTGGATCGGCCTCTATCCGCAAGCCGATCTTCGACGTCATGCGGCGCCCTCCGGAGAACATCGTCGCGAGCGTCGGCGGCGCAAGACGAGCGCCGCCTGCCCAGCAGCCGGCGTCGCCGAAGGCGGCGCCGGCAGCCCGCGGCAGTCCGGGACCGCGCGCAGGGCAGCCGCGCGTGACGTTCGCGACGGGCACTCCGACTGGTTCCTGCTCTCGCCGGAGCTCTTCCTGACGGCGGCCGGGCTGCTGATCGCTCGCGCATCTCGGTCTTCGTCGAGAAGGCGCACGAGGAGTTCCTCGGGTTTCTCTCGCTCGCTCTTCGGTCGGCGTGACGGCGCGTCCTGCTCGCGATCGTCGTCGCGCGCATCCGGCGCGGAAGGCGGCCGATCCTCGCCGGGCATGTTCGTGGTGGACAACTTCGCGATCTTCTTCAAGGTCCGTCGCTGCTGCTGTCGATCGCTGCTGACGATCCTCGCCTCGATCGCGCTTCGTCGGCCGGCGCCCGTACCCGGCGGGCGAGTACTGCGCGCTGCTCCTCTTCTCCGGCGTCGGGATGCTCTTCATGGTGCTCGGGCAGCGAACCTGATCTCGATCTACGTCGCGCTGGAGACTGATGGCGCTCGTCCTCCTACATCCTCGCCGGCTACTTCAAGGGGCAGATCAAGTCCACCGAGGCGGCCGCTGAAGTACTTCATCCTCGGGGCGTTCTCCTCGGCGGTCCTCCTCTACGGCCTGTCGCTCGTCTACGGCGTCGGCGGGAAGCTGGGCCTGACCGGAGCTCGCGGCGATGCTACGCCGCGCACCGAGCGGACGTCGAACCTGGTCGTGCTCGGCATCCTGCTCGTTCCTGGCGGGGCTGCTCTTCAAGATCGCCGCCGTCCCCTTCCACGTCTGGACGCCCGACGTCTACGAGGGCTCGCCCACTCCCGTGACCGCGTTCTTCTCGGTCGGCCCAAGCTCGCCGGCCTACGCGATCCTGGCGCGCATCTTCTACGTCGGCGTTTCCCGAAGTTCCACGCCGACTGGGGCCTGATCGTGGCGCTCGTCGCGGCGGCGACGATGATCTGGGGCAACCTCGCGGCGCTCCTGCAGACCAACGTCAAGCGGATGCTCGCGTACTCCTCGATCGCGCACGCCGGGTACGCGCTGCTCGGCGTCCTGGGCTTCCGGACGGCGTTCGGGCTGTGGGGCATCCTCGTGTACCTGCTGGCGTACACGTTCATGAACTTCGGCGCGTTCGCGCTCGTGATCTTCCTCGAGACGCGGGGCTACGCCGCGCGAGACGGTGCTCGGACTTCAACGGGCTCGCCCAGCGCAACATGCCGGCGGCGATCGTGATGCTCCTCTTCCTGCTGTCGCTGGCCGGGATTCCGCCGACCGCCGGCTTCATCGGGAAGTACTACCTCTTCACCGCGGCGATGAAGGCCGGGTACGCCGTGGCTCGCGGTCCTCGCGGTCGCTCGCCTCGGCGGTCTCGCTCTTCTACTACTTCCGGATCGCCGCCGCGATGTTCTTCTCGGAGGCGGAGGGAGCGAAGATGCGAGCGCTCCGTTCGCGCTGACGGCCGCCGTCGTCGTCTGCGCTGCGCGGACCCGGATCGCTCGGCATCGCCCCCGAGCAGGTCCTTCAGTCCTCCGCGTCTGCGTGCCCGGAGCTTACTGACCGTTACCGCTCCCTTGTCATCCTGAGTGCAGCGAAGGATCTTCTCCGGCCCGTGACCATTCAGAGAGATTCTACGTCGCGTCGTCCTCAGAATGCCAACGTGGCCGGAATCCACGAAACGGATCGACCGCAGCTCGGAGGTCCTGCCGCCGCGGATCCGCTGCCGTTCTTCTTCCCGGTCGCGATCGTGGCGGGCTATCTGGCGGGGAAGTGGGTCGGCAGGATGGCTCCATGCCGGGGAGTGCGGCGGCCCTGCCGGCGCCGGACTGGGAGTCGTCGCTGCCTTTGTCAACCTCTGGAGATACTCTGAAGAGGCTGGACCCGAAGTGACGGCGGAGGAGGCGGTCTGTCCGGCGGATCCGGGTGCGGTCGGCCTGATCGGAGGCGTGCTTGCGGCGGGCGCGTTTCTCGTCGGATGGCGGCGGGGCGTGTCCTTGACAATCTGCGCCGCGCGTCGTTATTTTCAGCTTTCTCGTTTTCGAGAAATTGACCGGCCGGCTGGTCGCGCCTCGGGAAAGTGGAAGGTCCGCGGCGCTGCTTCCTCTCCTGCTCGTCACGGCTGTCCTCGGTCGGGCTTCTCTGGTCGCTCTCCACTGGAAGGGATTCGATCCGATCGCGGGCTTCGTGGGGCTCTCGGCCGTCGTCCTCGCGATTATCGGCGGAAATCTTCAAGTGAACGTCGGCGAAGGGTAGGGAAGCGCTGGAGCACCATTCGATCCTGTACGGGCCGGTCAACCGGCTCTTGATCCGGCTGCTCGGCGAGCCGCCGGTGGAGAGGATGTCGCCGGCGCGGCCGCCTTCTGGTTTCCGGACGGCAAGGAGGCGTGGATCCCGGACGCCGCGATCATGACGCTGCTCCTGCTCCTGCTCTTCCTGCGTGTTCTTCCCGATGGCGGCCCGCAAGCGACCGGCGAGGAGAGCCCGGCGGCGTCCAGAACTTCCTGGAGATGATCGTGGACGCGATCCGGAGCCTGATCGACGACGTCATCGGCCACGGCGCGGAGAAGAAGTACCTGAACATCATCGGCGCGTTCGCGTCTTCATCTTCGGCGCCGAACCTGTTCGGCCTCTTCTTCTTCCTCCAGCCGCCCGACCGGCGTCGCTCTCGACGACGGTCGCCCTCGCCGCTGATCTCCTTCGTCTACTTCAACTGGCAGGGCATCCGGGAGCACGGGTTCTCGGGTACCTCAAGCACTTCATGGGGCCGGTGCTGTGGCTGGCGCCGCTCTTCTTCGTCATCGAGATGATCGGCAACTTCGCCCGGATCCTCTCGCTGTCCCTGCGGTCTGTTCATGAACATCTACGGCGAGCACACGGCGACAGGCATCTTCGCCGGCCTCGCCCCGATCGTCGTGCCCTGGCCGCCTGATGGCGCTGGGGCTCTTCACCGCGCTCCTGCAGTCCTTCATCTTCGTCACCCTGACCTCGGTCTACATCAGCCTCGGCAACCGCCCACGAGGAGCACTGAGAAGAAGATTGCACGATTGAGCGATCGGCCGATCATAGTGCATCGAGCACAGATCGCAGCAACGATGACGAATGAAGAAAGTCTCGATCCTGGTAGCAATCACTGCGCCGTCTGCCTGGCGCTGCCGGCTCTGGCGCAGGAGCCGGCTGGAGGGCGGCGCCGCGCCCTCGGGCGTCCGGTGGGGCGCGATCGGCGCCGCCTTCCTGCTCGGCATCGTCTGCCGCCGCAGGGCCGTTCGGACAGGGCCGGGCCACGTCGGCCGCCGCGGACGGGCATTTCGCGCAATCCCGGGGCGGCCGGAGCGATCCGGACGATGACCATCATCGGCCTGGCGCTCATCGAGTCACTGGTCCTCTACGCGCTTCTGATCGCCGTCCTGATCCGCAGGCTCTGAAGCCGGTCCCCGAGGCGGCTCGGGAAGGCCGCGGGAGATCCTCGCGGCCGTCCTCGTTCGAGGACAGACTGACCTCTTTCCGAAACCAGAACGTAGGGTTTCGTACGTAGTTTCTGTATGGAAGCGGGACGGACGATTCGGGTCCTAATCCGTAGTAAACGTCGAAGGTTGGGACTCGCAGCCCTGTAGTTCGAGCGGCCTCACGTGGCTGGTCCACTGGGCAAGGATTCTTGAAATCAATGGAGAGACATGGAAAAGGCAAGCGTGCAGCCCAGTACGGAACTCATCCGGCGTGACGTCCTGGGACTTCGATTCCCGGTCATGCCGTATCTCGACTCTCTCTACAACACGGCCTACCGGATGACCCGGAGCGCCGAGGACGCCGGAGGACCTGGTCCAGGAGACCTATTTCAAGGCCTACAAGTACTACGACAAGTTCGAGGAAGGCACGAACCTGAAGGCGTGGCTCTTCAAGATCCTGAAGAACACGTTCATCAACAACTACCGCGAAGAAGAAGCTCGAGCCGCGCAGCGTCGATTTCGCCGAGATCGAGGATTCCTTCGAGCGGATCGTGCGCCGGGACAACAGCGACCAGCCCGGCCGACCCGGAGGCCGAGTTCTTCACCGGGGTCCTGGACGACGACGTGCCGCAAGGCGCCTCGAATCGCTCCCGTACGACTACCGGATGGTGGTGATCCTGGCCGACCTCGAGGACTTCTCCTACAAGGAGATCGCGGACATCCTGGACTGCCCGGTCGGGACGGTCATGTCCCGCCTCGTACCGGGGGCGCAAGCTCCTGGAAAAGGCCCTGCTTCAAGTTCGCCCGGCTAACAGACGGAACATCGGGGCTTGACTCCACCAAGATACGCGGACCCGGCCCATGGGTACGAGGACCGCCTAGAAGCCGGTTTCTGGACCCCCGGGGGCGGGACGAATTGGCGGAATTTTCGAGGGGACGGGGAGGGGTTTTCCCCCCTCCGGCACCGATGTGAACTTCGTACCCAGGCCCGCTTCCTCCCCACACCCATCTCGATCGCGACATTTCGCGTACGGAAAACAGGAAGCCCTTTCCCGGCGCATGGGCCCGAGTGCTCCGCCCTGCGGAAGCGAGGTCCCGCTCGGCCTGCGGAACGGCGACGCTCCTGCGCTCCCGGCTCGACGCGAGCGTTCCTGGAGCTGCAGATCGCCGTCGATGAGCGGCGCAGCCGATCCTCGTGCACGCGATGTTCCAACAGGCGGCGCTCCTTTGTCGATTCAGCAACAGAATTGAAATGAAGTATA
>ERZ1370068.3216-contig-2333_pt1 | contig 56183 bp, 84 predicted proteins | sample MGYA00561227_ERZ1370068 | MGnify/ENA primary metagenome ERZ1370068 (study PRJEB38410, sample SAMEA6850437) | metagenome | study: Metagenomic assessment of the ecological functions of the soil: analysis of the soil microbiota associated with the... | reverse complement strand
GCCGTAGTCCTGCCCAGGATCAGGCGGGCTGCCACGCGCCGCTTGTCTTCCGCTGCGTGCTCGCTGGGTCACGGCGGTGATCGTGGCGGAGCGACGCACAACGACGCGCGTCTCTTCCGGCGCGGTCGAGCTGAGCGATGGCACGGCGCCGTGGAAGGAATGAACGGCGCTGGATAGCGATCGCGGATGGTGCGTGGCGCCCCGCTGGTTCTGTGGCGTTCGTCTGTCATCTCGGCGCCGCCGCGGCGGCTTTTGCTTACTGGTGGTGGCGGACTATTTGATCCCTCGGCGATCTTCGCGGCGCTCCCCTTCTGCACCGCCGCCGCTACCAGAGATCATCACACCCTGAACGCACCGATCTTGCGACGCGTGTCGTGACGTGGCGCAGACGCGAGGTTCTCCTCGCAGGCGATGACCGGCTCGACCCGGATCGCGCGGCGCGCCGGAATCCAGCAGGCGGCGAGGCGCGACGGCAGGAGCGCGCCCGGCACGACGAGGAAGGTCAGCGGGTCGCGCGCGCTGACGCCGAACAGCAATCCCGACAGCACCTGCGTCAGCGCGAGCGCGCCGGCGATGCCGATCGCGAGGCCGATCGCGGCGATCCGCGCGCCGCTCGGCGAACACCATCCGCAGAATCGCGCCGCGATCGGCGCCGAGCGCCATGCGGATGCCGATCTCCTGCGTCCGCTGCGCCGTCGCGTAGCGCGAGCACGCCGTAGACGCCGATGGCCGCGAGCACGAGCGCCACCGCGGCAAACACGCCGAGCAGCAGCGTCGTGAATCGGCGGTTCAGCCTGCGCTGCGCGAGCAGGCTCAGCCGACCGCATGGATGCTGGCAATCGCCTGGTCGCGATCGAGCGCCCACACCGCCGCCTGCGCGGCGCCGGCCAGCGCGGCCGGGTCGCCGCGCGGTGCGGAGCAACACGAACATGCGCGGATCCGGGCGCCTGCCGCATCGGGAAGTAGACCTCCGCCCAGGGCTCTCGTTCGAATCCGCCGCGCCGTGGTATCCGCCACGACGCCGACGATGGTCTGCCACCGGTTGTCGGGCCGCGTGGGATCGCCGAACGTCACGCGCCGGCCAAGCGGGTCCTCGTTCGGGAAGAAGCGGCGGACGAACGATTCGTTGACGAGGACGACCTCCTGGGCTCGCGGCGCGTCCGCCCGCGGTGAACATCCGCCCACGGCGCAGCGGGATCTGCAGCGTGGCGAAAGTAGCCCGGCGTGACCGAGTCGTACGGGACCGGAATGTTCTGCGCGTCGGCCGGGAGCGGCGGCCGCCCTTCGATGTTGATCGTTGCCGGAACCCGGCAGCCGCGAGAGGAGCAGCGACGAGCCGGCCCCCGAGGCTTCGACACCCGGCAACGCCGACAGGCGTTCGATCAGCTGCTCGTAGAATGCCGCGATGCGCTCCGGCGTCGTCGTACGCTCGCCGCCGGCAGGTCGAGGCGGAGCGTCAGCACGCCGGTCGAGGCGAAGCCCGGATCCTGGCTGTTCAGCGCGATGACGCTGCGGACAGCAGACCGGCGCCGACCAGCAGCACGAGGGCGATCGCCAGCTCGCCGATCGGCCAAGCGCGGCGCGGACCCGGCGGCCGCGAGCCCCGTCCGATCCGGTGCGGCCGCCTTCCTTCAGGTGCGCGCCGGAGTCGCGGCGCGCGGCGTGGAGTGCCGGAACGATGCCGAAGAGCAGGCCGGTGAGCAGGGATGCGCCAAGGGCATACGCGATCACCTGCCGGTCGACGGCAATCGTTCGCGAGCCGCGGGAGGCCCGCCGGCGCCAGCGTTTGAAGGAGCTCCGTGCACCACGCCGCGACCAGCAGGCCCGCGGCGCCGCCGATCAGGCCGAGCAGCAGGCTTTCGGTCAGCATCTGCCGCAGCAGCCGACGCCGCCCGGCGCCGAGCGCCGCCCGAATCGCCAGCTCGCGCTGCCGCGAGGCGGCGCGCGTCAGCAGCAGGTTCGCGACGTTGGCGCAGGCGATCAGCAGGACGAAGCACACCGCGCCGAGCAGGATGAGCAGCGGCCGCTTGACGTCACCGACGATCTCTTCGTGCATCGGCACGAGGCGGACACCGATCGCCGGCGTTCACGTGGATACTGCCTTCTCCAGCCGCGCGGCGATCGCGTCCATTTCTGATTGAGCCGCCGCGCGCGTGATCGCCGGGCTTCAGCCGCCCGATGATGGTCAGCCAGTACGACCCGCGCGAGCTGAACAGCTCGCTCGAACTGCTCCGACCGGGGCGAGCGGCACCCAGAACTCCGCGTCTTCCGGGATGGGCGAAGCGCTCCGGCATCACGCCGAGCACTTCGTGCGAGACGCCGTTGAGCACGATGCGTCCGGCCGATGATCGACGGATCGCGCCGAACCGGCGCGTCCACAGCCCGTGCGCGAGAATCACGACGCGCTCGCCGCCGGCCTGCCCGTTGGCCGCGGCGAACGCCCGGCCTCGCGCGCGGCGCCACGCCGAGCGTGTCGAAGAACTCGGCGTGTCGACCCGGCCGCCGCGGATCTGCGCCGGGTCCCCGCTGCCCGTCAGCGTCACGCTCGCGCCTGAGTACGCCGACATCCGCTCGAACGACGTGCTCGCGCGCCGCCAGTCCTCGAAGTTCGGATACGTGCCGACGTCCTTGTCGAACCCCTGACGCGGGTTGTAGGTCCAGACCATCATCAGCCGGTCGGGCTGCGGGTAGGGCAGCGGCCGCAGCAGCACGGCGTTGACGACGGTGAAGATCGCCGCGTTCGCGCCGATGCCGAGCGCCAGCGTCACCGTCGCGACCACGTAGAAGCCCGGTTGTCTTCCGCGATGCTCCTCCAGGCGAAGACCAGATCGTTCAGCGCTGTTGGCCTCCACGCTATCGACCGATAATGGCGAATAGGGAGACGTCCCCCTTTCCACGAAGATCCTCCACATCGCCCAGTGACCGCGCGATGCCGCGCTGGTCGCGGCGCGCGTTCTTCACGGAATGCGTAGCCAGGAACGTCGGCGGCGATGGTCCAGACACCGGCCTCTGCCCTTCAATGGCTGCTGGCGGCCAACCCCGGACACCCGTGGTCATCGTCGAGGTGGCACGCGCAGAGCTGCGCCTTCGTTCATCATCGAGGAGCTTCGCGGACGCGCGGTTTGACGATGCCGGTCGGGGCCGTTCCCGGGGATCCGCGCGCTCGGAGCCGGCGCTGGCCGCGCTCAATGCCGGCGCCGACGGCACGTGGTGGCCGTGGAACCGCCGCTCGAGGCCGACCTGGCGCGGGCCGTGGCCGCCGCCATCGCGATCGCGAGCTGACGCCGCCGCCGCAGCAAATCCTCCTGGAGCCACTGATCGAGCTCGCGGTCGAGCGCGAACGGGTCGCGCACAAACTCGCCCGCGCGTCGAAGAGACCCTCCGGCAGACCGACCAACGCAGCGCGGCGGCGCAGCCACGGAGCGGGCCTGCCGACGTTCAGGCCCGGCACGCGGCGTCCCCGGCGGACGAGATCCGCACCCGCCTGGCGCGCGCAGCAAAAACTCATCGAGCCCCGGTGAGCGTCGCGGTCCGCCGACGAGCGCGCGGAGCCGGCGGCGGCCCTTTCGCCGACCAGCTCTCGCGACGCGGCGTGCGAGCTCACGGCGAGCCCGGCGCCGCTCAATCGCGCGACTCGCCGCTCGCCGGCTGAATCTGAGCGCCGCCACGGTTGCGCCTTCCGGCGAGCGCGGTAGGCCCGCAAAAAGCGCCTGAGGCTCGCCGCCGCCGAACATCGCCGCTGAAGCGGCGCGAAGCGGAGCTCCGCGCCGAGCTGAGTTGACGCCGTCGCCGTGCAAACGGCGCTGGACGAGGCGCCTGGCGGAAACGGAGCGGCGCATCAGGAGACTACGACAACGCGCCGCGAGCGATCTTGTTGCCGCGAAACGAGCGCCAGGCGGGCGCTCGAAGACCTGCCTCACCCAGGAAGCTGACCGGCGCGCGAGTCTCGACCGGGAATTGATCTGCCGCCGAGGCCGCGCATGACGCGGGGAGGCGCGGCACGCGGCGGAACTGACCAGGGCCGCGGCGGGGCCTGCGGACCTCAGGCGCGCTCACGACGCCGCGCCTGGAGGAAAACGCCGCCGCCCGCGCCGCATTCGAGCGGCAGAGCGCCAAGCCGCGCTCGGCCCTCGGTACAGTCAGCCTGGCGCGCTCAGCGGAGGCGGCTGCGGCCGCCGATCAGCTCGCTGGCATCCAGCCGAGCTGGTCCCGCCGCGGCGCGTCAGGCGGCGCTCGAAGACCGGCTCGGTCAGGAAGCGGACAGGGGCATCGCGCTTGACCGGCAGCTGTCCGCTGCCGTCACGGCACACGCTGTGGCGCACGCCTCGCTGGAGCAGCGGCTGATCGATGCCGCGACGGCGCATCAGCAGATGCGGAAGAACGCGCGGCCGCCGCACTCGCGGCCGCGTCGGCGCGCGAGGCGGAACTCGTGGCGCGGCTCACGAGAGAATCCGACGCTCGGGCGGCACTCGAACGGGAGCTCTCTCCGGGGCCCGCGTAGCAGACGCGGCGGTTCGAAGCACGTCTCACCGGCGAGCGGACCGATGCGGATCGTGCGCTTCGCGCAAAGGACGAAGAAATCCGGCAGCTTCAGCTGGAGCATGAGACGCTTCTGCGCCGGCTCGGCACGACCCACGATCAGTTGCAGCATCTGCACCGCATTGTCGACGAGGAGCGGCAGGCCCACGAGCTCGCCCGGTCGACCAGCGAGTCGAGCTTCCAGCGAGTCACCGGCGAGCATGGCCAGATCCGTGCAGTCGTTCGATCGGCTGCAGTCCGCGTTTCAGACGCCTCGAACAGATCGCGGGAGAGCACGCGACGGAGCGCGCCAGGCTCGAGACTCGTCGTCGCCGATCGCGACAGCCAGCTGAGCGTCCAGGCGGAGGCGCCATCGGGTCGCGGAGCAGGCCGCCGCAGGATCGCGCTCGCGGAACTCCGAGAAGAGGCTCCGGCAGGCGGTCGACACACGGCAGCTCGAGATTGCGCGGCTTCAGCGGAGGTGGAGCTCGAATCGCCACCTGGACCCACGCCGAAGCGTTGCGCGGTGTCGCCGAGCGCGTGCCGGATCTCCAGACGCAACTCGAACGGAGCCAGAACGAGGGCGCCGGCAATTCGAGCGCGCACCATACGCGTTGTGCCGGTGCTCGCAGAGCGGCGCGATCACCGACGCGAATCATGTCGTTCGTCGCGCTGCTCGGCTGCCGGCGCGTCGACGAGCTGCGGAACGTGGAGTTTCGTGGCGGCCGCGCTCGACAGCGCCGGCGATCTGGGCTGGCTGCTCGAACGAGCGCGGACGACGCGCAAGACGGAGACGGTCGAGACCCAGTGGAAGACCTCGGGAGGGCCGCCGTCTCGTCGTTCGGCTGCAGGCGCTCGCCACCGCGACGGGATCGATCGACATCGTCGCGGAAGACATCACGGGTGTTCGCGGGCTCGAAGACCGGCTCCGACAGGCGCAGCGAATGGAGGCCGTCGGGCGCCTGGCCTCGGAGGTCGCCGTCACGTGCGACGCGCTGCTCGAGCGCCGTCGCCCGGGGCGCGCACGAATGGCTGGCCAGGGCCGGCGGCGACGACGCCCTGCGGCGGCACGCTGAACGCCTGCTGACCGACGTGACGCGGGCGGCGAGTTTTCTGCGGCAGCTCGGCACGTATCGGCAGCGAGCAGGCGCGTGCGCTCGAGCCCGTCAGCGCACAGCGCGTCCTGCGGGATCTCGCGCCCGTGCTGAAGCGTCTGGTCGGCGACCAGATCGAGCTGGTCCTGCCGAAGTCGGCCGGCTCGTTCGACGTCGACGTCGAGGCGGAGCGTCTCGAGCGGGTGCTCACCAACGTGGCAGGCTACGCGCGCGAGCGGATGCCTTCGGGCGGACAGGTCAGGATCGATCTCGCGACGACGACGCGTCGGCCGCAGATTCCGTCGCCAGGTATGCTCACGTCCGTCCCGGGGATCACGTGCTCATCACGGTGACCGAGACTGCCGCCGCCGGTGAGCTCCGCGGCGACAGCGAACGGAGTCGCACGATCCTCCGACAAGCCTGGAGTCGACCTCGGCGTCCTGGCCGGCCTCATCGACTCCTGCGGCGGCCACTTGTGGCTGGATGCGCAGCCGGCGGGAACCTGGTGCTGAAGATTCAGCTCCCCGAAGCCTCCGGTCGCCGATGCGACGTGACAACCGCGGCGGACGGCTGTCCAGATGGTTCCGTTCGATGTCGGCCAACGAATAGGGATCTACCAATGCGCCGACTTCTTCCGGCTGGCGGCAGACTGTCCCTTGCCCCGGGCGGCTCGCGCCGCCGCCTGACGACCTGGATGCGCTTCTCGTCCAGGCGGAGATGGCCCAGCGCCAGATCGACGGCCTCTTCCTCGCCGTCATCCAGGACGGCCGGATCGAGGCGCGCGCTGCATCGGCGCAACTGGCGCGCGGCGGCGCGCCGGTGACGGCGGACACGCTGTTCCAGGCCGGATCGATCAGCAAGCCCGGTCGCGGCGACGGCGGCGCTGAAGCTCGTCGAGCTCGGCACGCTCATCGCTCGACGAGGATGTGAACACGAAGCTGAAGACCTGGAGGATTCCGGGCAACGCGCTCACGCAAACGGAGAAGGTCACACCCGCCGGCTGTTGAGCCATTCCGCCGGGCTCACGGTGCACGGGTTTCCCGGCTATGACGTCAGGAACGCATGCCGTTCCGTCGTGCAGGTCCTGGACGGCGCGGGCAAACACGGCGCCGGTCCGCGTCGACGTCGTCCCGGGCAGCTCTCTGGCGGTACTCGGGCGGGCGGCTACTACGGTGATGCAGCAACTCGTGGTCGACGTCACCGGCAAAGTCCTTTCCCTGACATAGCAGACGGCCGGTGCTCGCGCTGTCGGCATGACCCGCGCACTGCCAGCAGCCGCTGCCGCCGATCGCGCGGCGCGACACCGCGTCCGGCTATTACGCCGGATCGGCGCCGCGTGTTCGGGCAGTGGCACGTCTATCCGGAAATGGCGGCCGCTGGTTTGTGGACGACGCCAACCGATCTGGCGCGCGATTTGCGATCGAGGTCCAGCAGTCGCTCGCGGGCCATCGAACAAGGTCCTCTCGACAGGCGATGACCGGCAGCAACTGACCGCGCAGAAGCGGCGACTTTGGTCTCGGCCTCGCGCTCTCCGGCAGCGGCGCCGGCGCGCACGTTCGAGCCACAACGGTCGCGACGAGGGCTTCGACGCCCTGATGCTGGCGTTTGCCGAGACGGGCCAGGGCGTCGTCGTGATGATCAACGCGAACGACAACTCGGGCACGATGAACCGCATCGTCGAGTTCGTGGCCGGCAAACGCAAATGGCCGCCGCGATCCTCACCCCGCTCCAGCTCCCAAGGTGATCGGCTACTACGCCGACTGGACGGCGTCCCGCTATCCGCTCTCGGGCATTCCGGCCGAGAAGCTCACGCACGTGAACTACGCGTTCGCGAAGATCGGGACGGACAATCGCCTGACGGTGAAGACCCGAGCTGTTCGATCAGGTCACGGCGCTGAAGGCAGAAGCATCCGCAGCTGAAGTTCATCCTGTCGGTCGGCGGATGGACCGACTCGGGACCGTTCTAGTGAAATGGCGGCGAGCGAGGCGCAGCCGGCAGGCGTTCGCGGCGTCCTGCGCCGAGTTCCTGAAAACGTATCCGCAGTTCGACGGCATCGATCTCGACTGGGAGCATCCGGTCGTCGGCGGCGTGCAGCCGGGGCAGCCGCGCGACGCGCCGCAACTACGTGCGCTGCTGCTCGCGGCCGTTCGCAAGGCGATTGGCCCGAGCAGCCTGCTCACGATCGCCGTCAGCGCGAGCCCGCGCGGCATCGAGCCGCTGGCGATACGCCGAGATGGTGCCGTCCCTCGACTGGGTCAGCGTGATGACCTACGACTTCCACACCGGCGGACCTCGCGCCGGCTTCAACTCGGCGCTCTACAACCACGACGATCCGTCGAACCCGAAGCTCAATCTGCACGACGCCGTCCAGGCGCTGCTCGCCAAGGGGGTCCTGCGCGGCAAGCTCGCTGCGGGCGTCGCCGTTCTACGGCGCGGCTGGCGCGGCGTGGAGACGGCCGATCCTGGAGCAGCGGCACCGGATCGCTCCAGGTCGGCGGCTACAAGGCCATCGCCGAGACGTTCCTGAAAGACGCCCGCCTACGTGCGTTACTGGGACGACGTGGCGAAGGTGCCGTGGCTGTACAACGCCGGCCACGAAAGAGTGGATCAGCTACGACGACCCCGAGTCGATCCGGCTCAAAGGGGAGCACATCGCGGCGCAGAACCTGGCCGGCGCGATGTTCTGGGAACTGTCCCACTGACGAGGCCGCTCCTCGACGCCCTGCGCGCGGGCCTGCAGCTCGCCCCGGTAGTTGCTCACAGGAGCTTCAGGAACGCGACGATGTCGGCCTCGTCCTGTGGCGTGAGGCGGATGCCGGCTTCCCTCATGAACATGAACGTGTATTGTTCCGCCACCTCTTCGAGCGTCTTCGACGAGTTGTCGTGGAAGTAGGGCGCCGTGCGCCTGATCCCCCAGAGCGACGGCGTCTTGAACAGGTTGCAGGCGATGACTGAGCGGAAGGGCCCGCCCGGACCAAAGAGCTCCGGCGGGAACTCGTCTGCGATCAAGCGGGTCGGTCAGACACATGCCCGGGATCGGGCGTGACGATCCTGTCGGTGCCGTCGACGATGAACTCGTGTGTGGGCAGGTTGAGCTTGTTGCGCTCCGACACGCGACGACGCCGAAGAACCGCAAGCCGGGAATCGGCAGGAAGATGTTGAACTCGTTGGACACGTCGAGCATCGGCCCGCTGTGGCACATGGCGCACAGCCCCTGGTGGAGCCCGGAGTGATCGGCACGTTGTCGAACATCGCCCGCCCGCGCTTCTCCGAGGCGGTGACGCCATTCGGAAGCCGCGGCGGCGGCCCGCCGTGGGCGAAGAGGAAGAGCGGCAGCGACGAGAAGAAGCGCGGCGCCGTCCGCTGGAACTCCGCGATCAGCTGCAAGCTGGAGCGGCGTCGGCTCGACACCGTTCCGGGCGTGCGCGTGAACGGCGCCGAGCGCCTGGCCTTCGAGCGTGGTCTCGCGGCCGTCGGCATGAAGACCGGTTGCAGCGACGGCGTATTGACGGTCGTCGGCGTGCCCCGGAGCAAGCGTGACGCTCGTCGCCGACGGATCGTTCGCGAGCCTGACGCGCGAGGTGAGAGGGATCTCGATGCGGACGGTCGCGTGCTCGGTGATCCGCGACGTTCCGTGGACGCCGTCGTCCAGGCCGTCGCCCACGAACAGGGGATCGCCGGGGTTCGCCGCCAGTCGCCTTCGCGCGTCCTCGGGCGAGAACGTGCCGCTCTTCGACGCTGTGGCACGTGACGCAGGTCCGGCCGTTGCCCTGGAACGTCTCTTCGTCGAAGAGGCGCCGACCCTCTTCGAACCTCTTCACCAGGCACGCGAGCCTGGCCGCGCCGTGAAGCTGTTCGGGATCGCAGTCGAAGGTGAGTGGTGCGCCTGCCTCGCGGCCGCTTTGCGCTTCGGTCTGCAGGATCATCTGGCTCACGAATACCGTTGACACGATCGCGACGGAGAGTCCGGACCTGACAGTGACATGACGTGCACCTCCAATCGCACGAATGAGGTGGCCTCTGACGCGAGCGACCCTGGATCGTGACGGTAATCCGCGTGCCCGGAGTCGCAGGCGTCCGTCAGGAGTTCGTCAGGCGTTTCGGCAGGCCTCGTCGAGCGTGGTCATCGCGGTCGGAACCTGTCCAGCCCGCCTCGGTCTCGGTCGAACTCGGCGTCTGAAGCGACCCTGACCGTCAGCTTCACGGAGCCCACGCCGATGATGTCGCCATCGTCCAGCGATCTGGAGCCGTTCGACGCGCTGATCCCCGACAAACGTCCCGTTCTTGCTCCCGAGGTCTTCGATCGCCGCCCGGCCCGCCGAGATCGTGATCAGCGCATGACGCCGCGAGACGCCCGGGGAGTTCAGGAAGATCTCGACGTCGGGGTCCCGGCCGAGCACGTGCTCGCCCTCGTCGAGCGTGACGCGGCCGTTCACCCACTTCACGAGGAAGGAGACGTCGCCGCCGCGATCTCGCGGTCGGCCCGGCCTCGGCGCGGCGCCGGCGTCTCGCGAAACGCGTAGCCAAACCGGTGCACGGTCCGGATGAATCGCGGCCTGATGGATCGTCGCCGAGCGCGTCGCGAATCTCGCTCACCAGGTTGGCGAGGTTCTTCTCGACCACGAACGTGGCCGGCCAGAGACGTTCCAGCAGATCGCTCTTGGAGATCGCCTTCGGCCGCTCGGCGACGAGGATGCTCAGCAGGTCGAACGCTTTGGGCGACAGCGGCACGCTGCGGCCGTCGCGGAGCAGTTCGCGGGTGTCCGAGTCGAGCACGAACGTCTCGAAGCGCACCTGCATCGGCGCACTCTACCCTGTCGCGGACGTCACTTGAGCCCGTCGACCACGAACAGGTCGCCAAGCCGTCGCATGTAGGAGTAACAGTACGCCTGTGCGTCCGGGGTGATCGCCACGGTTCCTCTCATGTCTTCGACGCCCACCGGGTCGGACGGCGACGAGCGTTTTCCAGAGGACCCGGCCGCCGGTCGCGAGCTCCACGCGAAAGACATCGACGGCTGGCGGCCTGGGCCCTCTCGGCGCTGTCGACCGCATACACGTATCGGCCATCCTGGCTCCATTGAAGCGGGATATCTCCGAGCCTGAGCGCCGGAACCGGCCTGGCCGTCTCCGCCCTGAATCGGAAAGAGCATCCACGGCGTCGCCGACGCTGGCCGAGGACGGAGTCGTCGTCGCGCACCGCGCGCCTTGCCGGCGAGGACCACTCCGTCCGGCGTAATCGCACGAGGAACGCCGGCCGGGATCTCCTGAACATAGACTCTGGGCTTGTTGTCTCCGGTGTCGCCGGTGAACACAATGCGCTTCGAGTCGCCGAGCCATCGTCCGTCTCCGAGCCGCACCACGTCTCCCTTCGGGAGCCTGACCATCGCGCCGGCCCCGGTCGGCAAGAGGACCAGATCCGCTCCGGACGCAGCGCGAGCACCCACTTCCCGTCTGGAGACAACGCGGCTCCCGACCCCTCTCCGATCGGGACCGCCGGAGACACCATCCATACTCTCGCCGGAAGATCGGCGGGTTTCGCGGAGGTGTCGCGGCCAGCGGATCCTCGAAAATCACCGTCTCGCCGTCCGGTGAGAGTCCCATGACCGCCGACGCCAGCAGCCACGTCAGGTCGCGCTCACGCGTCTCGGCTGGCTGGCTTGCAGACCATGCTGATGCGAATGGTGTTGCGAGACAGCAGCACCCTGCCGTCCGCGGAGATGTCGTGCAGCACGAGCCAATCCGGCGCGCGGTGCACGGCTCGCTCGACTCCCGAGAGCGAGACGGCACGCAAGTGCGGCGCATGTTGTGCCGGGCCGCGTCGCCGTGAACCAGACCTCGTTTCCCGACGGCGCCCACGCCAGTCCAATAGCCAGTCCAGTCCTTCGCGAGACGGTTGACTTGCGCCCGGTCTTGTCGATGACCGTGACCATGGCCTCCGGCGCGCGAGTCGAACAGCAGCGGGCCCTCGAAGAACGCCACCCGGCTCCCGTCAGGCGACACGCGCAGCGACCACGCGGCGCGAGCTTCATGGACCGTCGTTCCGGCTGGAAACTCGACGGTCCAGGGACGGCCGCCGCCGGGATCACGGATGACGGCGAGCGCATCGGTTCCGGGAATCCAATCGGCGTCCACCACGCCGGTGAGCACGTCGCGGCGCGCACCGCCAGCCATCGGAATGCGCGCCAGCGTGCGCGCGCCGAACGCCCGTTGGATGTTCTGCGGACCGAACAGCACGGCCATGTCGCCCGCTCGGGAGATCGACAGGATCCGCGCGTCATTCAACTGGAGATCGCGCGCATCGGCGCTCTCCGGACGGCCGAGGAATGCGGCGTAGGGCTGGCCCTCCCAGCTCGCGCTGTAGACGAAGCTCTGACCATCGGGTGTGAATCGGGCGGACGACACGACACCCTTGCGGAACGTCACCGGTTGATACTCGGCGACGACGGGCCGGGGCCACATCGACGGCACCGTCGCGCGCAAACAGCGGCGGCGGTCAGCGCAGCGCCCGCGAGTCCGCCCCACAGCGCGGCGCGGCGCGGCCGGCGCGTGATGCCGCGGCGCCGCCGTGGTCGTGCCCGAGCCCGCCTCCGCGATCCACCGCAACTCGGCCGCCAGGTCGCGCGCCGTCTGCCAGCGATCCTCCGGGTCTTTCGCGAGGCAGCGAAGGATCAGCCGCTCCAGCGAGGCCGGTGCCTGCGGCTGCAGCGACGACAGCAGCGGCGGTTCCGCCGCGACGATGGCCGCCATCAGCGAGGCCCGGCTGTCGCCCGCGAACGGTCGGCGTCCGCACACCATCTCGTAGAGGACGACGCCGAACGCGAAGATGTCGGTGCGCGCGTCCACGTCGCGTCCTTCGATCTGCTCGGGCGCCATGTAGGGAACCGTCCCGACGATGGTGCCGGCCTCGGTCAGCCGCTCGGCTCATCGTCGCATCGATCGGCGCCTGCTCGTCGCGTTCCTTCAACTTGGCCAGCCTGAAGTCGAGCAGCTTCACGCCGTCGCGTGTCAGCATGATGTTGGCGGGCTTGAGATCCCTGTGGACGACGCCGTGCCGATGCGCGTGGTCCAGCGCGTCGGCGATCTGGATCGCGACGCGCAACGCCAGCGGCAGCGGCAGCGGCGCCGTCCTCCAGTCGCCGCGCGAGCGTCGCGCCGTCGACGTACTCCATCACCAGGAAGATCGCCGGACCGTCTTCGCCGACGTCGTGGAGCGTGCAGATATTCGGGTGGGTGATGCGGGCGATGGCGCGGGCTTCGTGGCGGAACCGTTCGACTCTGCGGCCCGGCGCGTTCACGAGCTCGCTCGGGAGCAGCTTGATGGCGACCGTCCGATCGAGTCGCGTATCGCGCGCACGGTAGACTTCACCCATGCCCCCGGCACCGAGCGGTGCCAGGATCTCGAACGGGCCGGGGCGGGCGCCGGAGAGGAAACCCCGCTGGGCGTAGGCGAATTCTATCCCGCCGAGGGTGCATAATCAGCACGTCAACTCATGGCCTTTCGCCCGATGCGCCGCCTCGCGACTGCGTTCCCCGTCGCGCTGACGCTGGCGCTCCCCGCCATCGCCCAGCGGGGAGGCGCGGCGACCGCTTCGGCTTCGGCGGCCATCCCCAAAGGCGTCGACGTACGGCGGCCGCTTCACCATCATCCGGCCTGTGCGTAGCCAGCTATCCCGGCTGGTCGTGCCGACTATCCGGAGCATGGAGCGCAACTTCACCCTCATCCTCAAGGACATCTCGATCCTCCCGGCGCGCGACGACGGCAGCAACATCTCCAGCATGGACGATCCCGAGCTGCTGAAGTATCCGATCTCCTACCTGTCGGAGCCGGGCTACTGGTTCCCGAGCGACAGCGAAGCGCTCGGCCTCGCGGACCTACCTCGCCAAGGGAGGGTTCGTCGATCATCGACGACTTCCACTTCGAGCGGGAATGGCGCGTGTTCGAGGCCGCGATGCGGCAGGTGCTGCCGGAGGCGCAGATCGTCCGCCTCGACAAGTCGCATCCGGTGTTCAACAGCTTCTTCCTCGATCAAGTCGCTCGAGATCCCGTATCCCGGCCGCCTTGGCGAGCAGGGCCTGACCGGCGAGTTCTACGGCATCCATGAAGGGAACGACCCGTCGAAGCGGCTGATGGTCGTCATCAACTACAACATGGACATCGGCGACTACATGGAGCACTCCGGGCGGGGGCTTCTACGCGGTGGACCCGACGAATGAAGCCTTCAAGTTCGGCGTCAACTACTTCATCACGGTCTCACTCACTAGGACGGACCTGAACTTGCACAGCCCGGCCGTGTGAAGTCTTAGGTTCCGTTATCACCACAAGCTCATCCTCTCCGTCCGTCATCGTCTTCGGCGTCATCGGCGCGCTGCTGGCCGTCGCGCAGGATCAGGCAGACGCTGAAGATCGAGAGCCGCTACGCGCGTCGAGGATCCGCTGTTTCCCGGTTACGTCGTCGGCGCTGCTCGGCGCCAACGCGACCGGCGGCAACAGCTACGACGTGCTCACCAACGGCGACCAGATCTTTCCGGCGATGCTCGCGGCGGTGCAACGGCGCGAGGCGACGCATCAGCTTCGAGACCTACATCTACAACAAGGGACGCGTCGGCGGACGAGTTCAGCGCAGGCGTTCGAGGCCGCGGCGAACGCGGCGTGCAGGTCAGCCTGGTCGTCGACGCGATGGGGTCCGACAAGATCGCGAAGGAGTGGCGCGAGCGCCTCGAGCGCCGCCGGCGTCAAGATCGGCGAGTTCGGCCAGGCCGAGCTGGTACCGCTCGAGGAGCTGAACTATCGCACCCACCGGAAGATTCTCGTCGTCGACGGCCGCGTCGGCTTCACCGGCGGCGTCGGGCTCGACGATCAGTGGCTCGGCAACGCGCGAGGACAAGGAGCACTGGCGCGACACGATGGTCCGCATCGAAGGGCCGGTCGTGCGCGCTTGATGGAGGGGCGTTCAACGAGAACTTCGTCGAGACGTCGCTCCAGCCGGTCATGCGCGATCGTCGATCCGCCGATCGCAGTTCCGCCGAGCCCGAAGGACAGCGCGGTGGTCCTGCGCAGCTCGCCGCAGCGGCGGCGCCAACGATCTCGAAGCGGCTCTACCTGCTGACGATCGCCGCGGCGCGCCGCACGCTCGACATCAGCTCGCCGTATTTCATCACCGACGAATCGAGCGACTGGTCGCTCGAGGCAGGCGCGTCAAGCGCGGCGTCAAGGTCCGCATCCTCGTCGAGGGCGATCTGACCGACGCCAAGCCGGTGAAATGCGCCAGCCGCTACGCCTACCAGCGGCTGCTCGAGCCGGGCATCGAGATCTACGAGTACTCAGCCGACGATGATGCACGCGAAGGCGATGGTGGTCGACGGCAGCTGGAGCATCTTCGGCTCGGCCAACTTCGACAACCGCTCGCTCGAGCTGAACGACGAGATGAACGTCGCCGTCAGCGATCCGCGCCTGGCGGCGCGCCTGCTGCAGGACTTCAAGCAGGATCTGCAGCGCTCGAGCAAGCTCGATCTCGACGAGTGGCGCCGCCGGTCGCTGCCTCGAGAAGGCGCGCGAGCACTTCTGGAGCTACTTCGGGAGATCTTCTGACGGGGATCGGCGCGGGTGCGAGTCGGGGCGGATTAGAGTCAGCCCGGATGATTCCGCGCGTCCGCTTTGCGCCGTCTCCGACCGGATACCTCCACGTCGGCGGCGCGCGCACGGCGCTCTTCAACTGGCTGTTCGCGCGGCGGCATGGCGGCACGTTCGTCGCTGCGCATCGAGGACACCGACGCCGAGCGATCGTCCTGGGAGATGGTCGCGGGCATCGTCGACGGCCTGCGCTGGCTCGGGCTCGACTGGGATGAAGGGCCGGACGTCGGCGGGCCGCATGCGCCGTATTTCCAGTCGCAGCGGACCGAGCTATATCGCGAGCACGCGCAGGCGCTCGTCCGCGAGGGCAAGGCGTATCACGGACGAGGGGCGCCGTCCGCTTCAAGGTTCCCCGACGAACGGCGCTTCGCACGATCTCGTGCACGGCGCCGATCGAGTTCGACAACGCGCACATCGAGGACTTCGTGCATCCTGCGATCCGACGGCCAGCCGACCTATCACCTGTCGGTCGTCGTCGACGACATCGACATGGCGATCACGCACGTCGTCCGCGGCGACGATCACATCTCGAACACGCCGAAGCAGGTGCTGCTCTACCAGGCGTTCGGCAGCCGCGCGCCGCAGTTCGCGCACGTGCCGCTGATTCTCGGCCCGACAAGAAGCGGCTGAGCAAGCGCCACGGCGCGACGTCGGTGATGGAGTACGAGCGCCAGGGCTACCTGCCGGAAGCGATGGTCAACTTTCTCGCGCTGCTCGGCTGGTCGCCGGGCGGCGATCGCGAAGTGCTCTCGCGCGACGAGCTGATCGCGGCGCTTCGCGCTCGAAGGCATCAGCGGCGGCAACGCCGTCTTCAACCCGAGAAGCTCGACTGGTTCAACCAGCAGCACATCGGCACGTCTGCGCGGTGGCGATCTGCTCGCGCCGGATCGAGGCGGCGTCTCCGGGCGCCGGACTGTGGCGCGACGTCGCTCGAGGCGGACGAGTCCGCGTGGATCGTGGCCGTCCTCGATCTGCTTGAAGCCGCGCGTGCAGAAACTGGACCAGCTCGTCGACGAGGCTCCGTCCGTTCCTCGTCGATCAGCCGGAGATCGATCCGGCGGCGGCGGCGAAGCATCTGACGCCGGAGATCCGGCCGCTCCTTCGCAGACTCGCCGCGACGCTGGAGCGGCTGGAGCCGTTCGATGCACGCCACTGAACGATGGCGCTGCGCGCCACCGCTGAACAGGCGGGCGTGAAGGCCGCGGCGCTGATTCACGCGACACGCGTGTGCCGTCACCGGGCGCTCGGTGAGCGCGGGACTCTTCGAACTCCTCGTCCTGCTGGAGTCGCGAAACCGGTTGTCGACGGCCTCAACCGGGCGGCAAATTACACACCCCAGGCCTGAGCGTCTACAATAAGTCGACGGAGCTCGATCCGAGCTCGAGGGCCACAGCTCTTCCTCTTCGGGCTAAATCGTTACTCATCCGTTCGCGATTGCAGGCCCAAAACCGCCAGGATTGGCGCAAAGTGAGTAAAAGATCCCCTCTTTTGACCCGTCAGATACCACGCATAACTTACACAGCGTCAATAGCTTAGCGGGCATACCGGTTGCAGTCCACACGCTCGAGCCAAAGGAGGGATCATGGCAAGGAAGATCGTGGATTCGCATCGATGGACCGGGCCAAGCAGCGCGAAATCGCGAGCAAGGGCGGCAAGGCCGCGCATCAGAAGGGCACCGCGCACGAGTGGACGAGCGAAGAGGCGCGCGACGCCGGCCGCAAGGGCGGGATCGCGAGCCATCAGCGCCGGCGTGAGCAGACGCCGTCGACCGATCGAGGGAACGGTCGCGATGGACCGCAGCACAGCTGGGATCAGAGCCGCGAGAGCAGTGACAGCTCCAGCGTCGAGTCATCGATGCCGAGCGAGCAGACCGAGTAGGCCCGGCAGGGGTCGCGCGCCCGCGCGATCCCTCAGCTCGCAGCAGCTATCAGCTCACAGCTTTTCAGCTAACGAGCAAGCTGCCAGCTGCAAGCTGACCGCTGATAGCTACCAGCGGAGTACCCGCTTGCCCCGCCATTCGGGTCCCTCGGTGACGAAGCGCCATTCCGGGTTCTGCCGCAACGTCGCGCAGCGCCCGGCAGATCTGATCGAACGTCGCCAGGTGCTCGTCGGCGCACTCGAAGTAGGTGACGAAGTCCCACTCGTTCTCCGCGGCTGTGCGCCGTCGGGGTTGTAATACAGCTTGCGGTAAATCGTGCTGATGCCGGGCTCGGCGGCCCGCGCGTGGCCCTTCACGCGCGCTCCGTCGGCGTCAGCAGTGCGGATAGAAGCTACGTCTGCCGGTCGAGCGCCTGCTTGTCCCACCACTCCCGCGACTTGTTCATCGGAATGACGATGACGTTCTTCTGCACCCGTCCCGAGCCGCGCGGCAGCGCCGCCTTGTAGGCGTACGCGTACATCTCCGCGCTGCGCATTAGCGGCGCGCGCACCGCGCCCTTCGAGCGCGGTGACTTCGGCAAACTCTCCCACCCGCCGCTGCAGCTCGATTTCCGTCTCCCTGAGCCGCGGCCGGCGACTTCGAGCAGATCTGGAGCGCGTAGGGCGCGCCCGGCGAGGGCGTGCCGTCGGTGTCGGCGCGGATCAGGAACTGGATCGTCTCGTGGGGCGGCGTGTCGCGCCCTTCGGCGTCGAAGTCGTTGAAGAACCCGCGGCCGACGGTCCCCGCCGTGCCGCGCGCAGCTTCTGACGCGCGTCGCCTCGTCGTCGCGACCGGGCGTGACGAAGAAGAACTTCGTGTACGCCAGGTTCACGCCGAGATGGTTGCCGGCGAAACCGTTACCGTTGCCGCTCACTAGCCCTGAGGTTCCGTATCGGCGGGTCGGGCGCCCGTCCAGAAGAGGTCTACGGGGGCGGTGACGGGCAATGGACGAAAGTGTGTGCAGCCGCGTGCAGAGGCCTTAGACTCTAGCGTCCATGACCCCCAGGAATTCGCGAGGGCGCGCCGCGCCCTCATGCGCCGCGACCCCGTGCTCGCGCTCGTCATCAAGAAGCACAAGGCGCGGCTCGCCCTACGACGCGCCGACGCTCGATCCCTTTCCAGCGCTCGTCCGCGACGATCACCGCGCAGCAGATCTCGACGAAAGCCGCCGCGACGATCCACGGCCGGCTGGTCGCGCTGCATGCCGAAGGGGTGACGCCGGAGCGCTGCTCGCGCTGACCGACGAGCAGTTCCGCCAGGCCGGACTCAGCCGCCAGAAGATCGGCTACTCTGCGCGACCTCGCGGTCGAAGGTCGAAGAGCGGCGACCTGCCGGTCGCGTCGCTCCACGAGCTCGACGACGACGCCGTCATCGACGCGATCGTCAAGGTGAAGGGCCTCGGCCGCTGGTCCGCGGAGATGTTCCTGATGTTCCGCCTGCGCCGGCCCGGACGTGCTCCCGGTCGGCGATCTCGGGATCGTCACCGCGATCCAGCGGCTCTATGGCCTGCGGAAGAAGCCCAACGCCGACGCGGATCAGTGAAGATCGGCGAAGCCTGGCGCCCGCTTACCGCACGGTCGCGTGCTGGTATCTGTGGCGCAGTCTCGAAAACGAACCTGACGTCAACCAGATGATCAAGTAGCTTGCGCCTTGGCAGGCGGAATCGAGTGACGTATGAAACACACGCTGAAGCGCTGTCCGCATCGCCGCGCATCGCGGCGTCTCGCACCAGCGCGCAGCAGGCCGACAGCAAGAAATGGGACGTCACCGCGGATCTCGGACCGGCGCAGAAGATCGCGTTCGACACGTCCGAGGGCACGTGGATGAACGTGGACGTCAGCCCCGACGGCACGCGCGATCGTGCTTCGACCTGCTCGGCGACATCTACACGATGCCGATCGGCGGCAGCGGGCCGTCGGCGGCGACGCGGATCACCAGCGGGCCGGCGTTCGACATGCAGCCGCGCTTCAGTCCCGACGGCAAGCGCATCGCGTTCGCCAGCGATCGCGACGGCCTCTGGAACATCTGGACGATGGACGCCGGACGGGAAGAACGCGAAGCAGGTCTCGCGCGAGAAGCGCTGGTTCATCAACAGCCCGGCGTGGTCGCCCGACGGCAGCTACATCTTCGCGCGCCGCCACTTCGTCGGCGCAGCGGTCGCTCGGCGCCGGCGAGATCTGGATGTTCCACGCCGCCGGGTCCGACGGCCTGCAGGTCACCGAGAAGAACGGCTTCCAGAAGGACGCCGGCGAGCCGGCGCTGTCGCCCGACGGCCGCTACCTCTATTACAGCAAGGACGTCACGCCCGGCCAGCACTTCGAATACAACAAGGATCCCGAACGGCACGATCTACGCGATCATCCGGCGCGATCTGAACACGGGCCGCGAGCGCACGGCGGTGTCGGTGCAGGGCGGATCCGTCACGCCGCGCGTCAGCCCCGACGGCAAGTCGCTCGCGCTACGTCCGCCGCGTGCGGCTCGGCAAGCAAGCTGTACGTCCGCGATCTCGCAGACCGGCCGCGACCGCGCCGTCTTCGACCACCTCGACAAGGACCTGCAGGAAGCGTGGGCGATCCACGGCCTCTATCCGCAGTACGCGTGGACGCCGGACGGCAAGTCGATCGTGATCTGGGGCGAAGGCAAGATCTGGCGCGTCGACGTCGCCGACGGCGAAGGGCGCCGCGTCGCCGTTCACCGCGCACGTCGAGCAGACGGTGAACGAGGCGCGTGCGCTTCGCGCAGAAAGTCCACACGCCGGAGTTCCAGGTCAAGGCGCTGCGCGACGTCGCCGTCTCGCCCGACGGCAAGCGCGTCGCCTACAGCGCGCTCGGCCACCTCTACGTCAAGGACCTGCTCGGGCGGCGAGCCGAAGCGCGTGACCGACGAGCGAGCGCGCTTCGAGTTCGCGCCGAAGTGGTCGCGCCGACGGGCAGTGGATCGTCCACACGACGTGGACCGACGCGGACTACGGCCGCGTCCGCGTCGTGCGTCCCGACGGCACCGGCGGGCGCGACGTCGTCACGACGCCCGGGCACTACACCGAGCCGGCGTTCTCGCCGCGACGGCAAATGGATCGTGTTCCGCAACGCGGGCCGGACGGCATCGCGCGGCCCGCTCTACGGCGGCGAGCGCCGGCATCTACGTCGTCCCGACCGACGGCTCGGCCGCGCCGCGGCTCGTGCGCGAAGGCGGCATCGAGCCGTCGTTCGACTCCACCGGCAGGCGCGTCTTCGTCAACGACTTCCGCCAGGGGAAGGCGGTGCTCGTCAGCGTCGGCATCGGCGATCCGCGACTCGCCGCTCTCGGGCGGCGACGACATCGTCCACTTCCAGTCCGACAACGCGCACGCAGATCGTGCCGTCGCCCGGACGGCAAGTGGGTCGCGTTCGCCGAGCGGTGGCACGCGTTCGTCGCGCCGTTTCCGCGCACCGGCCGCCCGATCGATCTCGGGCCCGACGATCGGAGGGCTATCCGACGGCGCGCATCTCGCGGGACGCCGGCTTCAACATCCACTGGTCGGGCGACAGCCGCGCAGGTCTACTGGGTCGATGGGGCCGGAGCTCTTCACGCGCGATCTGCTCGACGACCTTCACGTTCCTCGACGCCAGCCTCCAGAAGCCGGACGAGCCGGAAGCGAAGGGCACGAACATCGGCTTCACGCGCGAAGAGCCGACGCGCCCGACGGCGCGATCGCGCTTCGTCGGCGCGCCGGATCATCACCGCCGTCGCGGCGACACCGTATCGAGAACGGCACGGTCGTCGTCGAAGGCAACCGCATCACCGCCGTCGGCCGCGGCGTCGTGCGATCCCGGCCGGCGCGAAACGCGATCGACGTCGCGCGGCAAGACGATCATGCCGGGCATCGTCGACGTCCACGGCCACGTCGGCGGCGAAGGAGACGGCATCCTCGCGCAGGCGAGCTGGCCGCTCGATGGCCAACCTCGCCTTCGGCGTGACGACGACGCACGATCCGTCGAACGACACCGAGACCGTGTTCAGCAACGCCGAGCTGATCCGCGCCGGGACGAAGCTCGGGCCGCGCCTCTTCTCGACCGGCACGATCCTCTACGGCGCGGAGACGCCGTTCAAGGCCGATCGTCGACGAACTACGACGACGCGCTGTCGGCACTGCGGCGGCAGAAGGCGTTCGGCGCGTTCAGCGTGAAGAGCTACAACCAGCAGCGCCGCGACGCGCGGCAGATGATCATCAAGGCCGCGCGCGAGCTGCAGATGGAAGTCGTGCCCGAGGGCGGCTCGCTCCTCTACATGAACGAGACGATGATCCTCGACGGGCACACCGACGGTCGAGCACTCGCTGCCGGTGCCGCAAGCTCTACAAGGACGTCGTCACGCTGTTCGCGAAGAGCAAGACCGGCTACACGCCGACGCTCATCGTCGGCTATGGCGGCCTGTCGGGCGAGTACTACTGGTATCAGAAGACGAACGTCTGGGAGAACGAGCACCTGCTGACGTTCACGCCGCGCGAGAGTCGTCGACGCGCGGTCGCGGCGCCGGACGATGGCGCCCGACGACGACTTCAATCACGTGCTGATCGCGAAAGGGGCGAAGCAGGTGCTCGACGCCGGCGGCAGCGTGCAGCTCGGCGCGCACGGCCAGCTGCAGGGCCTCGGCGCGCACTGGGAGCTGTGGATGCTGCAGCAGGGCGGCATGACGCAACCTCGAGGCGATCCGCTGCGCGACGATCAACGGCGCGCGCGTCTCGGCCTGGACAAGGAGATCGGATCGATCGAGACGGGCAAGCTCGCCGACCTGATCGTGCATCGGACCGGAATCCGCTCGAGAACATCCGCAACACGGAGTCGATCGCGCATGGTGATGCTCAACGGCCGCCTCTACGACGCGACGACGCTGAACGAGATCGGCAACCACCCGAAGGAGCGTCCGAAGCTGTACTGGGAACGGTAGGCGGCAGGAGGTTCTTATGCGCGCGGTGCTGTTGGTGCTGATCGCGGCGCTCGCGCGCCGCAGGCGACGGACGTCCGGAAAGCGGAGCGCTTCACGGCATCCTGACGGCCGGTCCGTTGTCGCCGCGCCCGATGCCGATCGACATCGAAGGTGGATCGATGGGGAACCAGGCGGCGCGTGAGCGGCTGGCCGCCGTGTTATCAGTCAGGCGGCACCGCCGCGCTTCTCGAGGCCGCTGAAGAAGGAAGGCGCCGCCGGGTACGTGCTCGCTGCAGAACCACGAGCGCCTGATCGCCGGGTACGTCGAGCAGGAGAGCGCGCCCCGACGGCGGCCGCCGCATCCTGCTGCTGTGCGTCCGCTATCCGGGAGACTGGGAAGTCACGCGCGGATTCGGGCTGGACCGATCACCTCTTCCGCATCGATGCGCGCTGTCGCTTCGACGCCACGGAACCGCGGAGCGGGGATCGTCTTCCACACCGCGCGAAGTGACGTTCGGCCGGACGGGCTCCGAACCTCGCGAGCGAGCTCTCCGGCGCAACCGACCGTATCCTGTCAGTTCAGAAGACTCGCTAGAACACATCGGTAAGGAAACGGCCCTGAAAACCATCGAGCGGCTGACAGGCTATTACAATTAGCAATACTACATATTACCGATTGCAATGACTCTCGGACAGAAGCTTCGGCAGCTGCGACACCTCGAAGGAGAGCTTCGCGGGCTCGGCCGCGAGCTCACGCCAGTCCGAGCTCGTCCGCGCCATCCGCGCGGAGCTCGGCCAGACGATCAGCCAGTCCTATCTGTCGCTCATCGAGAAGGGGACGCGGCGGCACCTCTCGCAGGAGTCGCGGCAGCTGCTCGCCCGGTTCTTCAAGGTCCATCCCGGGTATCTCGTCAGCGACCCGCCCGGGTATCACACGGAGCTCACGTCCGAGGTCGCGTCGGTCGAGACCGCGCTCGATCGCTGGCTCGGCCACGGCGCGACGCGTCTTCGCGCACGATCCCGCGCTCGGCGCGCGCGCTCGAGCGCCTCGCGGCGCACGCCGAAACGCGGCGCTGCCTCATCCTGCTCGGCGAGAATGATCTCGATGCCGGGCCTCATCGATCGACTGTCCCAGACGCTCGTTCCGGAGGAGCAGAAATGAACTGGCCGGCCATCTTTCTCGGCTGCTTCGTCGTCGGCTTCGTGCTCAGCGTGCTGTCGTTCGCGTTCGGCGTGATCGACGCGCACGTCCACTTCCCGTGGGAGACCCACGTCCACGTGAACGGCGGCCTTCCACGGCGGCGCCCATGCATGCGCGATGGGGCCGATCAACTTCGCGACCGTCACCGCGTTCGTCGCCTGGTTCGGCGGCGCCGGCTACCTGCTGACGAACGAGTTCCGCTGGCTCGCGCTCCCGGCGGTCGGCGCTGTCGGTCGTCGATCGGCCTCGCGGGCGCGAGCCATCGTGTTCCTGCTGATGGCGAAGGTGCTGTGGTCGCCGAACGAGAACATGCAGAGCGCCGACTACCACATGGTCGGCGTCCTCGGCCGCCTCAGCCAGCCGATCCGCGCAGGCGGCATCGGCGAGCTGATCTACTCGCACGGCGGCGCGCGGAAGTCGTGCGGCGCGCCGCAGCGCGACGGGCAGGCCATCGAGAAGGGCGCGGAAGTCGTCGTCACGGATGGCGGGATGCACGTCGGCGCATGGACGACCTCAGGCTGCGGCGATGGACGAGATCTTGCGGAGCGGTAGGGGCGGGTCTGTTCGACCCGCCGTCAATAGGAGGCCAGTAATGGCGGTTGAGAACATGAGCGTCGGGTTCTGGGTAATTGTCGGGTTGATGATCCTGGCCGTCGCCCTGCTGGGATCGTTTCTCGCGTCGCTCTATCGCAAGGCCGGTCCGCACGAAGCGCTGATCGTCTACGGCTTCCGCGGCACGCGGATCGTCAAGGGGCACGGCACGGTGATCTTCCCGATGGTCGAGTCGTGCGCATCAGCTGTCGCTGGAGCTGATGTCGTTCGACGTCGCGCCGACGCAGGACCTCTACACGAAGCAGGGCGTCGCCGTCACCGTCGGAGGCGGTCGCGCAGATCAAGGTCAAGTCGGACATGCAGTCGATCGAGACCGCGGCCGAGCAGTTCCTCACCAAGACGCGCCGACCAGCGCGAGAGCCTGATCCGGCTGGTGATGGAAGGGCACCTCCGCGGCATCATCGGCCAGCTCACGGTCGAGCAGATCGTGAAGGAGCCGGAGATGGTGGCCGACCGCATGCGCGGCACCTGCGCCGACGACATGACCAAGATGGGGCTCGAGGTCGTCTCGTTCACGATCAAGGAAGTCCGCGACAAGAACGACTACATCGTCAACATGGGCCGGCCCGACGTGGCGCGCATCAAGCGCGACGCCGACGTCGCCGCGGCCGAAGCCGACCGCGACACCGCGATCAAGCGGGCGGACGCGATGCGCGAGTCGGCGATCGCCAAGGCGCAGGCCGACCAGGAGCGCGTCCTCGCCGAAACGCTGTCGCAGGCCAAGCAGGCGGAGGCGCAGCGCGACCTCGACATCAAGAAGGCGAACTACGTCGAGACCGTCAAGAAGCAGGAAGCGCAGGCGGACAAGGCGTACGAGATCCAGACCAACGTCATGCAGCAGCAGGTCGTCGCCGAGGCGGTCCGCGTGCAGCAGATCGAGCGCGAGTCAGCAGGTCAAGGTCCAGGAAGCGGAGATCCTGCGCCGCGAGAAGGAGCTGATCGCGACCGTGCTGAAGCCGGCCGAGATGGAGCGCCAGCGCATCTCGGTCGCTCGCCGAGGCCGAGAAGAGCCGGCTGACGATCGAGGCGGAAGGCGCCGCGTCGGCGACGCGCATGCAGCGGCGAGGCGGAAGCCGACATCGTCTTCAAGAAGGGCGACGCCGAGGCGCGCGCGATGAACGTGAAGGCCGAGGCGTTCCAGGAATACAACCAGGCGGCGGTCATCGACCAGCTGCTGACCCAGCTGCCGGAGATCGTCCGCGCCCTCGCCAGCCCGCTGGAGAAGGTGGACCAGATCACCATCGTGTCCACCGGCAACGGCGGCTCGACCGGCATGCACAAGCTCACCGGCGACATGACGGAAATCGCGGCGCAGGTCCCGGCGCTCTTCGAGGCGCTCTCCGGGCACGCCGATGGCGGATCTGCTGTCGAAGGTGCGGAAGATCGGTGACAACAGCGAAGCGGCCCCCGCGGGCGTTTGAAGAGGAGCAAGCCAATGGCAGCATTTCTGACCGCGTCGCAACGCCTCGTCCGCGCGAACCTGAACGACCTCATCGACCGCGCGGAGGATCCGGAGAAGATGATCAAGCAGGTGATCCTCGACATGGAGAACCAGCTGTTGCAGGTGAAAACGCAGGTGGCGATCTCGATGGCCGATCACCACCTGCTGCAGAAGAAGCAGGCCGAGCACGAGGACAAGGCCGCCGAGTGGATGCGCAAAGGCGGAGCTCGCCGTCGACAAGGAGCAGGACGACCTCGCGCGGGCGGCGCTGGAGCGCTATCAGAGCTTCACGCAAGCTCGCCGAGGGCTACGTCCACCAGGTCGAGGACCAGAAGCAGCAGGTCGACACGCTGCGCAAGGCGCTCGAGCAGCTCGATCAGAAGCTGGGCGAGGCGCGGGGAAGAGCGACATGCTGCTCGCCAAGCACCGCCGCGCCCGGGCGCTCGAGAAGGCCAACGACGCGCAGCTGGCGATGGCCGGCCGCAGTCCGGTGGCCGGCTTCGATCGGATGGAGCGCAAGGTCCAGCGCAGCGAGGCCGTCAGCCAGGCGAAGTCCGAGCTGGTGGCCGACGACGTGGATCGGCGGTTCGACGCGCTGACGAAGGAAGACGAGGTCGGCCGCCTGCTCGACGCCCTCAAGGCGCGGCGCAAGTAGAAGGCAGAAGGCAGGAAAGGCAGAAGGTTTGCCTTCTGCCTTTGCCTCTGTCGAGACCGGGATCGGCTTAGGCGACGGCGTGCAAGTGCTTCGCGCCATGCGTGCCCTTGGTCCAGGTCGCGCCCTGGTCTGTGGACCGGAGGACCTCACCTCGTCGCCGACGACAACGAGCGAGTTTCCCGCGCGAATCACGCCGTTCAGATGACGCGACGTGCCGGAATCGCGCTCGGTCCAGCTCGTTGGTCCCGGCGGGTTGGTGAATATGGCGCATCGGCGCCGACGACGATGGCGAAGCCGTCGTCGCCGAGCCAGCCCGCGCGCAGCGTCTTGAGGTGATCTCTCGCGTTCCAATGAGCCCCGCGGTCGCCACTCAGAAGCACGGCTCCGTTCCATCCCACGACCATCACCTTGTCCGCCACGGCGTGGATACCGAGAAAATTCCCGCGCGTGATGGAGGTCGTCCCGGTGCCGGCACCTCCCGCGGATGTACGCCGTGATGGATCCGAACCCAGGTCGCTCCGCCATTTTCGGTCCGCCATACCTCCACGGCGTCTCCCGCAGGCGTAGGCGAGCTGCTCGTTCACCGCCCACACCGAGCGGAGGTGCTTCGAGGTGTTGGAGGTCTGGACTCCAAAGGAACTGCCGCCGTCGGTGGTCTGCTGAGGATGGTCCCGTCGTCGCCGACCAGCCACGCGACTCTGGTCTTAGGGGCGAAGCTGACCGCGTGGAGATTGCGCGACGTGTTGGTCGGTCGGTTCTGCCACTCGCCATCGCTCGCGCGAAACGCAGGCAGATGCCGTCGTCGCCGACAGCGAGCATGAGCGGCGATCCGTTGGTGCGATTGATGCCGGCCACGCGCCACGCCGCGCAGGTGTTTGCCGGTCCCCGAGGTCTGGCCGCCGCTGCACCCTCGCCCGTTGCACACGATGGTCCCGTCGTCCCCAACCGCCATGTATGTAGCCATGGCTGTATTGTGCCACTGCAGATGGCCGATGCCGGTCGTCGACACGCGAAAATCGTCTCGCCGAAGCGCGCAGCGAATAGAATCCCCCACAGCTCTACTCCCGGTGCCAAGCAACACCTCGGCGTGCAGGAGGAGAAAGATGAGCGATACGAGCGGCTATCAGCGGCGTCCGAACAGACGCGTGTCCCGCCGCGTCTTCCTTCACTCGACGAGCATGATCCCCGCGGCGCTCGCAGCCCCCGAGCTGCTGCGACTTCCCGCAGGCACTGACCACAACGCGCGCCGATCTCGACGGCGGGGACAGTCGAACCCTGCGAATCGCGCCTGCCGATGGTCGCCGACGTGCCGTTGCAACCGTTCGTCTCACAGGTCACGCGGTTGATCGCCGCAGCAGAGTACCTGGGCGCGCCACTTCCTCCGGATCACCAGCGCGAGCTCGAGGCGGCGTTCAAAATGACCGACGAGAAGTCGGCGGTGACGGCGATCCAACGCGTGCTCGACTGCCATTGCCTCGTGGGGGTCGAGATCAACCCGGAAATGCGCGTGAAAGTCGCACCAGGGCCTGCCAGGCCGGAGCTCGTCGAGCACGGCTGGCGTCAGTTCCTCGTGAAGGTCCACAACGAGGCCGGCACGACGGCCGTCCTTCGCGGGATCAGCAGCCAGGCGCGGCGGCTCGCCGGCGCGATGCCGGACGAACTCCGAAATCTCTGGCTCGATCTCCAGATGTTCGACAGCCAGCCGCTCACGAGGACGCTGAGCGGGCTCGCACTCGAGTACCGCATCGTGCAGCTGTACAGCCGGGATCCCGGCCAACGCGAGGCGACGTTGACGTTCGATGTGGGCCAGGGGACACAGGACCTCGGATATCGCAACGAGGTCCCGATTCTCTTCACCATCCGGCCTGCGGAATCGGTGCAGTGGCGCGTGCGCGACGAAACGGGTGCGCCGACGGTCGCGGCATTCGTCATTCGCGACGCGCAAGGCCGCGTGTATCCGTCGCGCGCCAAGCGGCTGGCGCCCGACTTCGCGTTCCACCCGCAGGTGTACCGCGCTGATGGTGAACTCGTGAAGCTTCCGGCCGGCACGTACGAGGTGGAGTTCTGGCGCGGTCCGGAATCGATTACGAAGACGCAGCAGCTCACGGTCAGTGGAGTCGACTGGCGCGCAGCGCCAAATGGTGGTGCGGCTCAGGGCGCGAGCTTTCAAATCGAGCGTTGGATCGATCCCGCAAAGTTCGGCTGGTGGTCGGGCGACCATCACATTCACGCCGCGGGCTGCGCTCACTACATGAATCCGACCGAAGGCGTGCTCCCCGCGGATATGGTGCGCCACACGCTCGGTGAGGACTTGAAGGTCGGGGCAACCCTCACCTGGGGTCCCGCTTTCGATACGCAGAAACGGTTCTTCACGGGTAGAGACGACCTCGTCTCTCGTCCGCCCTATTTGCTGCACTACGACGTCGAGGTCTCGGGCTTTGGCTCGCATCAATCCGGTCACCTGGTGCTCTTGCGACTCAAGGAGCAGATCCACCCGGGTGGCACTTCCTACGAACACTGGCCAACCCTCGGCCTCAATACGCTCGCGTTGGGCCAAGCGCCAGGGCGCGGTCTGCGGCCCGGCGCATTCGGGATTCGGCCTCGAAGTGAACTCCTCGGAACTGCCGAACTACATCGTGCCGCCATTCAACGGCATCGGTGCGAACGAGTACATCATGGACGTCACGCACGAGGTGCCTGGCCCTGATGGCAAGCCTGTTCGCGCGGTCGATTTCATCTCGACCGTCGACACGCCCTACGTGTGGGAGCTGAACATCTGGTACCACACGCTGAACGTGGGCTTCCGCACGCGTATCAGCGGCGAGACGGATTTCCCGTGTGTCTATGGAGAAAAAGTGGGGCTCGGGCGTTCGTACGTGAAGCTCGATGGGAAGCTCGATTATGCCGATTGGTGTGAAGGGATTCACCGCGGCCGAAATTATGTCGGCGACGGCCGAAGTCATCTGCTCGACTTCACGGTCAATGACGTGCGAATGGGCGAGAACGGGAGCGAGCTCCGACGTTCTGCTGCCGGTCCGGTGAAGGTGCACGTCCGGGCGGCTGCGCTTCTGAATGAGAAGCCCAGTCCCGAACGCGGGAGGCGCCGCTACCAGGAACAGCCGTACTGGGATATCGAGCGCGCCCGCATTGGAGACACACGCGAAGTGGCTGTGGAACTCGTCGTCAACGGGTATCCCGTCGCGAAACAAAGTCTTGTCGCCGATGGCGCGCTCCGCGATCTGACGTTCGAGGCGACGATCGAGCGCAGCAGCTGGCTGGCGGTGCGGATCCTGCCGTCGTCGCACACGAATCCCATCTGGGTGCTGGTGGCGGGCAAGCCGGTGCGCGCGTCGCGACGGAGCGCCGAATGGTGTCTCAAAGGCGTGGATCAGTGCTGGTCGCAGAAGGAGCGATTCATCAAGCGTGACGAGCTGGAGCAGGCGAAGGCCGATTACGAGCACGCGCGACGGACCTACCAGAGACTGATTGGCGAGTCGGAGGTCCAGTAACGCTTGTGAGCTAACTACCGGGCGAAGGGACGCAGGGCAAGAGCCCCGGAAGAGCTTTGAGCCGATCGGTCCGGCGTTTGCGCCCTGTCACAGCATGAAACGCCATGCCTTGATCCTTCTCGTCGCCCTTGGTGCCGCCCCCGCGGTCGGCGCGCAGACCGCGATCGACGTGCGCACCTCCTTCGGTGCCACCAATTACAAGCAAAACGACCTCGAGTACGCCGCGCCGGAGGTGCGCGTCGCGGTTCGAGCCGGAAGCGAGCGGTTCGCCGTCGAGCCTGAACTGGGATTCGCCTGGGGCAGCACGACCGACACCTCCCACCAGTTCCGGAATCTCGGCGTGAATGCGATCGCCAGGGCCCGCGGACGCGTGTCACCATTTTTTGGCGGCGGAATCGGCGTGTATTCCGAGCGCCAGCGAATCGGCGGTGAATGGTCAGGTGGGTACGCAGACATTCGGGCCGCGCGTCGGCACGCAGATCGTCTTCGGCGTGGGATGTCCGGTCCACGCCACGCGTCGGTGTGTTCGGTGAGGGCCGCTTCGAAGCGCGATCCTTCGGCGACTCCGGCGGCGGCAGCGCGTTTCAGGGGTTTGCAGGCGTCGCCATCTCCCTGCGCGGACGCGCCGCGGCGTGCCAGCAGGAGCGCCCAGAGCATCGCCGAGTTACGGCGCCGCTATGTCGATGGACCAGTGCTCATCGTGCCGAGAGCCGGGAGCGGCACCCTCAACACCACGGGGTCTACGAGTCATTCCCGGCGCGGGCACGGTCTTCCGGGCAATGGCGAACAACGGCGCATGGGGGTTTTTCGATGCGCAGAAGGGCGCGCTTATTTCGGCCGACGACCAGACGATATCGCTGCCGGGGCCGGTCGTCTTCGAGGGGAGAACGCTCAAGGGTGATGGCTGGACGGCGACCCTCGGCCCGGGGTGGAACGCGCAGCCGGGCTCACGGCCGGGATCGTTCCGCATCGTGCGGCAATGACCAGGCGCGTTGCCGGAAACCTCACGGTGTGCGATTGTGGGGTCGATGGATCGGCGCGAGACCGAGCGGCTTCTCGACGTGATCCGCCGGGCGCGCGCGGAGGGCGAGCCGGCGGCCATCGCCACGGTGGTGCGCGTCAAGGGGAGCGCCTATCGACGCGAGGGCACGCGGATGTTCGTCCGCCAGGACGGCACCTACGAATGCTCGCTGTCCGGCGGATGTCTCGAACCGACGGTGGCCGAGGCGGCGGCGCGGGTCATCGCCACCGGCGAGCCGGTCGTCGTCGACCTACGATCTGGCGGACGACTCGGTCTGGGGCCTGGGCATCGGCTGCAGCGGCGCCGTCGACATCCGGATCGAGCGGCTCGAGGACGATGCGATCACGAACGCGCTGGCTGACGATCCTCGAACGCGGGCGACGCGGCGGTGCTCGTGACGCCGCTCTCCGGCGTGTCGGGCCGGATGATCGTCGGCGGCGCCGGCGTCATCGCCGGACGGTTGATCCGACGCCGGTCGTCGAGCAGCGAGGCCGTCGCGCGCGCCCGCGCGCAGCTGCGCGAACCGCGGCCCGCGTCCGGTCCCGAGACGCATCGGCGGCGCCGAGCTCTTCTTCGAAATCGCGCTGCCGCCGCCCGATCTCGTGATCTTCGGCGCCGGACACGACGCCGCGCCCGTCGGCGCAGCTGGCCTGGACGCTCGGCTTCGCCGTGACGGTCGTCGACGTGCGCGACGCGTTCCTGACGCGCGACCGCTTTCCGGACGCGACGCTGATCTGCGCGCATTCCAGGCAGTTCGCCGAACGCGTGAGGCCCGGCGCCGGCAGCCTTCATGCTCGATGATGAACCACCACGTCGAGCGCGATCAAGAGAGCCTGCGGTTCAGCCTGGACTCGGATGCGGCCTACATCGGCGTGCTCGGGCCTCGCGCGCGCTACGACAAGCTGCTGGCCGGCCTCGCGGCGCAGGGCTGCACGCCGGACGGCTCGACGGCTGCGCGCGTGCGGAGCCCGGTCGGGCTCTCGCTTGGCGCCGAGACGCCGGCACGAAGTGGCGGTGTCGATCCTGGGCGAGATCCTGGCGATTCGACGCGGGTTCGACGGCGGGTTCCTCAGCGGCTCGGTCGCGCAGCCTTCACCGGCCCGACGAGAGGCGGCTCTTGGCCAGCTCGTAGTCTTCGGGCGTGTCGATATCCACCAGCAGATCGGCCGGAAACCGCAGGATGGTGGTCCGCTCGAGATGCCGCAGCAGGACGATCCCGCGCGCCGTGCTGGAGCTGGGCGAGCTCGGGGAAGAACTCCCGCTCGAAGAGATGCGGCGGCGCCATGACCTCGCCATACCGGACGCTGACGATGGGCTGCTGCGTGCTGCCGGTAGGTGTCGAGCACCTGTCCGGTACTCGTCGCGTCGTGACGAACGGCTGATCGGCGAGCGCGAACATCGCGGCGCTCGCTGTCGGCGAGATGCTCGACCGCCGTGCGGAACGAGCTGCCCATGCCGCTGGCGAACTGCGTGTTGATCGCGTGCCGGACGGCGAGTCCCTCGAGCGCCGCCAGCGTGGCCTCGTGCTCGCTGCCCAGCACGACCAGCACATCGTCGAAGCCGGCGGCCACGGACCTGCCGGACGGCCCGCCGGACGAGCGGCTCGCCGCCGAACGGCAGGAGGAGCTTCTGCGTCCCCATCCTCGTCGACGCGCCGGCCGCGAGCACCACTGCGCTGACCATGAAAATAGTACTAGCGCAGATCGCTTGACGCCGCGCAAGAACCTGCCGCGCCTGTATGTAGACATCGGCCACTCCGGCAGTTGCCGTGCGAGGCAGGAGGTTGGCGACGTGATTCCTGCAGCCTTCGATTACCTCCGCGCCCACACCACAGACGAGGCGTTCGCGCACCTGCAGCAGCACGGGGCCGAGGCCCGTGTGCTGGCCGGCGGGCAGAGCCTCATTCCGGCGATGCGGTTTCGGCTCGCGCGTCCCGGCCGTCCTGGTCGACATCAACTCGCTGACCGATCTGAACTACCTGCGCATCGAGCGATCAGGTGCTGGCCGTCGGCGCGATCGCGCGAGACAGCGACATCGAGCGCGCGCCGTGGATCGGCGAGCGCCGATGGAGCCTCATCCACGACGCGTCGCGCGTGGTCGCCGATCCGGTCGTGCGGCAGATGGGCACGGTCGTCGGCAGCTTGTGCCACAACGATCCCGTCCGGCGACTGGACGACGGTCGCGCTCGCCTCTCGCGCGACCGTCGTCATTCGCGGCAAGGACGGCACGCGCCGCGTCCCGATCGACGATTTCCTCGTCGACAGCTTCGCGACGGCCGTCGGCGAAGGCGAGATGGCGCTCGGCGCGGAGTTTCCGGTGCCCGACGATCGCACGGCCGGTTCGTACCAGAAGGTCGAGCGCAAGGTCGGCGACTTCGCCACCGCCGCGGCGGCCGTGCAGGTGTCGCTGAACGCCGACGGGACGATCCGAGCGGCCGGCGTGGCGCTGTCGGCGGCCGGCGCCGTGCGCCGTGCGCGTCGACGAGGCCGAGCAGTCTGCTGGCGGGACAGAAGCCGTCCGCGGACGCTGATTCGCGCCGCTGCCGACGCCGCGTCGGCAGCGCAGCGCGCCGCAGGCCGACCTGCGCGGCAGCGTCGAATTCAAGAAGCATCTGGCTGGCGTGCTCGTGGCGCGAGGTCTGCGTCAGGCGTTCTCGCGGCTGGGGGTGCAGGCATGAAGGTCACATGTCACGGTCAACGGCGTCAGCTACGAGCGGGACGTCGAGCCGCGCACGCTGCTCGCGTAAGCTTCCTGCGCGAAGAGTGCCGGCTGACCGGCACGCACGTCGGCTGCGACACGTCGAGCTGCGGCTGCTGCGTCGTCGTGATGGACGGCACGCGCGCGGTGAAGTCCTGCACGATGTTCGCGGCGCAGGCCGACGGCCACGAGATCCTCACCGTCGAGGGGCTCGCGCGAAGGCGGCAAGCTGCACGCGCTGCAGCAGGGCTTCTGGGATCAGCACGGCCTGCAGTGCGGCTACTGCACGCCCGGCATGCTGCTCACGTCGTACGCGCTGCTGAAGCACCAGCCGAACCCGAGCGAGGCCGATATTCGCGAGGGCTCGCCGGCAACCTGTGCCGGTGCACCGGCTACCAGAACATCGTGAAGGCCGTGCAGCAGGCGGCCGGCGACGCTGCGCCAGCCGGTCGGCGCCAGCCGTAACGACGCTCACGAGGGGACAGCGATGAGCATTCAGGCGAAGCCGTTGCATCTCGGTCGGCGTGTCCATGAAGCGCAAGGAAGATCCGCGCTTCATCCAGGGCAAGGGCAACTACGTCGACGACCTCTCGTTTCCGGGCATGCTCTACCTCTCGCTGGTGCGGAGCACCTACCCGCACGCCGAGATCAAGAACATCGACATCAGCGAGGCGATGAAGGTGCCCGGCGTCAAGGCCGTGATCACCGGCAAGGACCTCGAGGCCGCCGGCCTCGGGTGGCTGCCGACCTTCCACGGGTTCGACAAGCAGATGGTGCTCGCGATCGGCAAGGTGCTCTTCCAGTATCAGGAAGTCGCCGCCGTGTTCGCCGAGACGCGCGCCGCGGCCGTCGACGGCGCCGAGGCGGTGCAGGTCGACTACGCGCCGCTGCCGGTCGTCGCCGATCCGTTCACGTCGAAGACCGACAAGGTGCTGCTGCGGCCGGACCGCGAGCAGAAGACGAACCACATCTTCCATTGGGAAGTCGGCGACAAGGAAGGCACCGCGCGCGCGATGGCGTCGAGCGCGAAGCGGATCAAGCAGCGCATCTGGTTCCAGCGCTGTCATCCGGCGCCGCTCGAGCCGTGCGGCTGCGTCGCGTCAGCTTCGACACGATGGGGCGGCTGCAGTTCCACGTGACGTCGCAGGCGCCGCACGTCTATCGCACGGCGCTGTCGCTCGTCACCGGCATTCCCGAGGACAAGATCCACGTGATGTCGCCGGATCTCGGCGGCGGCTTCGGCAACAAGGTGCCGGTCTATCCCGGATACGTGTGCGCGATCGTCGGCGCGCTCAAGATCGGGCGGCCGGTCAAGTGGATCGAGACGCGCACCGAGAACCTGACGAGCACCGGCTTCGCGCGCGACTACCACATGGACGTGGAGATCGGCGCGACCGCCGACGGCACGGTCACCGCGCTGCACGTCGCGACGACGGCCGATCACGGCGCGTTCGATGCGGCCGCCGATCCGAGCAAGTATCCCGGCGGGCATCTTCGGCATCGTCACCGGCAGCTACGACTTCCCGGTCGCCCACGCCGAGGTCGACGCGTACTTCACGAACAAGGCGCCGGGCGGCATCGCCTACCGCTGCTCGTTCCGCGTCACGGAAGCGAGCTACGCGATCGAGCGCGGCATGGACATCCTGGCCGACGAGCTGGGCATGGATGCCGTGGAGCTGCGCAAGAAGAACTTCATCCGCAAGGATCAGTTCCCGTATCCGTCGGCGCTGGGGTTCACCTACGACAGCGGCGACTATCACAAGACGCTCGACGTCGGCGCTCGAGAAGATCGGCTACGCCGCGCTGCTGAAAGAGCAGGCGGAGAAGCGCGCGCGAGGCGAGCTGATGGGCATCGGCTTCTCGACGTTCACCGAGGTGGTGGGCGCCGGGCCGTCGAAGCACTTCGACATCCTCGGCATCAAGATGTTCGACAGCGCCGAGATCCGCATCCATCCGACCGGCGCCGGCATCGTGCGCACCGGCGCCAAGTCGCAGGGCCAGGGGCACGAGACGACGTGGGCGCAGGTCGTCGCCGAGGAGCTGGGGCTCGATCCGCAGACCATCATGGTCGAGGAAGGCGACACCGACACGGCGCCGTACGGCCTCGGCACCTACGCGAGCCGCAGCACGCCGGTCGCCGGCGCCGCCATCGTGATGGCCGCGCGCCGCATTCGCGAGAAGGCGCGCAAGATTGCCGCGCATCTCCTCGAGGTCGGCGAGGGCGACGTCGAGTGGACCGACTACAAGTTCCAGGTGAAGGGCGTGCCGTCCAAGACGGTGACGATGAAGGAAGTGGCGTTTGCCGCCTACACGAACATGGCGCAGAACGAGCCGGGGCTCGAGGCGACCTACTACTACGACCCGCCGAACATGACCTACCCGAACGGCGCGTACGTGGCGGTCGTGGACGTCGATCGCGAGACGGGCGAGACGAAGGTGCGCCGCTTCCTCGCCGTCGACGATTGCGGCGTCGTCATCAACCCGATGATCGTCGAAGGGCAGATCCACGGCGGGCTGACCGAAGGCTTCGCGATGGCGTTCATCCAGGAGATCCAGTACGACGCCGAAGGCAACAACCTGAACACCAACTTCACGGACTACCTCGTGCCGACCTCGCTCGAGACGCCGCACTGGGAGACGGCGAACACCGTGACGCCGAGCCCGCACCATCCGATGGGCGCGAAAGGCGTGGGGAGAGCCCGAACGTCGGCAGCCCCGCCGCGTTCGTCAACGCCGTGATCGACGCGCTGTCCCCGCTGGGCGTGCGGCACATCGACATGCCGCTCACGCGCGACAAGGTGTGGCGCGCGATCCGCGACGCGGAAGCCAGGAAGTAGGCGCTAGGTGAATCTTCAATACAGCGGCGAGGAGAAGATCCCGGCCGGTCTCGACACGGTCTGGGCGTTCGTGACCGATCCCGAGAAGGTCGGGCGCTGCTTTCCCGACGTGGTCGACGTCACGGTGCAGGATGCCACGCACTTCGAGGCGGTCGTGAAGGTCGGCGTCGGGCCGGTGCGCGGCAAGTTCAAGATGAAAGTCGAGCTGCTGCCCGCCGCCTCGAAGCGTCGCATCGACATGAAGATGTCCGGCGGCGGGTTCGGCAGCACGGTGGATCTGACGGCCGGCGCCGACCTCGTCGACGCCGGCGACGGCACGACGCTGTTGAAATGGAGCGGCCAGGCCGAAGCGCGCGGTCCGGTCGCCGCCGTCGGCGGACGCGTGCTCGACGCGCAGGCCCAGAAGCTGATCGAGCAGGCGTTCGGCAACGTCCGCCAGCAGTTGACGGCCTGACGTGGCCGTCGCCGCGCCAGATGTCCAGGGTCACCCTCCGCGAGCGATTCTTTCCGCTGCATCAGCCCGACCGATGTGGAGCGGTTCCTCGAGCGGTTTCGCGTGGTGCGGTCATCTTCAAGGCCGGCACGAGCGACAAGACCGTTCGACGCCTGGCTCGTGGCGCAGAAGGTGCTGGAGCCGCGAGTGGACGTCGCCGTCGGGCTTCATCCGGCTTCCCGAAGATCGCCCGGCGAGCGATCGCGTGACCGCGCTCACGGGCGTCGCGCACCGCAGCCCGCAGCTCCTGCTGTTTCGGAACGGCGCAGCGCTGCTTTCACCTCGACGAGTTCGCGATCGTTCCCGACCAGCTCGTGCCGCTGCTGCGCCGAGCACCTTCCTGTCGAGGTGGGACCGCCCGTTCGCAACGAAGCAGTGGTCACGCTCGAGCCGTATCGGCGCCCTGCTGTCGCAGTTTCTGCAGGGCCACGCTGCCTGAAGAGCGCTTCCAGTGGGGTATCTGGATCGGCTGGCGAAAGAGGCGCTGTGGCGCGATGATGAGACGTTCGCGCTGTTGAACAGCCTGTTCGAGAACGAGTGGGGGCGCGACGTGAGGGCGGCGCGGCTCGTCGCGGTCGAGTTTCAGGGGCAGCTCGCCGGCCGTCTCGAGCCGCTGAAAGCGCGGGCGGCGCGGATGCTCGAGCGGCTGTCGGCCGCTGATCGGCTGGAGGGCTGATGGCATGATCGCATGGATCTCTTCGAGCAGGTTGCGGCGCTGCGGCGCGACGGGCACGTCGTTCGCCGTCGCCACGGTCGTGGCGCGGCGCGCGCCGGTGTCGGCGCACCTCGGCGATCGCGCGATCGTGTTCGCCGACGGCCGCATGGAGGGGTTCGTCGGCGGCGCGTGCTCGCGCGAGATCATCAGGCAACAGGCGCTCGAAGCGCTGGCAGCGCGGTGCAGGCGTCTCGTGTCGATTCGACCGGACGCGAGCGATCCGGTCGCCGTCGACCGCGCGAGCACGTGGTCGTCCCGATGACCTGTGCGTCCGAAGGGCGCCATCGACGTGTACGTCGAGCCCTTCGTGCCGGCGCGCGATCGCTGATCGTCGTCGGCGCGCACGCCGGTCGCCGAGTGCGCTGGCGCGGCTGGCGCGCAGCATGGACTACGACGTGGTGCGCGTCGTCGATGCGCGCGAGCGGCGCGACATCGAGCCAGCAGGCCGCGGCGCTCGGAGTCGACGGTTGTGTCGCTCGAGCGATCTCGCGAGGGTCGTCCGCGAGAGCGGCCGGCGGCCGATCGGCGGCCGTCGTCGCATCGCAAGGGCACTACGACGAAGCAGGCGCTCGAGGTCGATCCTGAAGTGCCGGCGTGCCGCACGTCGGGCTCGTCGCCTCGCGCACGCGCGGCGCCGCCGTTCGCGCACTGCTCGAGGAACGCGGCGTGCCCGGCGTCGCAGCGATGCGGAGTCCGGCGGGGCTCGACCTCGGGCGCGCGGACGCCGCCCGAGGTCGCGCTGTCGATCCTCGCGGAAATCGTCCAGACGCATCCGAGTCAGGCACGCGCACGAGGCGACGGCGCCGGCGCCGCGTCACGCTGCGCGCCGACGAGCCGCCGTCGATCCGGTGTGCGGCATGAGCGTGAGTGATCGCCTCGGCCCGCCATACGGCGGACGTCGACGGCGTCGCGTATTACTTCTGCTGCGCGAATTGCCGCGCGAAGTTCCTCGAAGGACCCGCAGGCGTACCTGGCCCGATCCATGACGAGACGCCGCGGCCATCCACGACCGCTTCCGCGAGCGCGGCTTCATCGTCGACGAGGCGTTCGCCACCGCGCTGCAGATCATGCTCGCGCTCGAGAAGCCGCTGCTCGTCGAGGGGCCGGCCGGCGTCGGCAAGACCGAGAGCGCGAAAGTGCTCGCCGAGGTGCTCGGCACGGAGCTGATCCGCCTGCAGTGCTACGAAGGGCTCGACGCGATGGCGGCGCTCTACGAGTGGAACTATCCGCGCCAGATGCTGCACGCGCGCTTGAGCGAGGCGGAGGGATCCAGCCTCGAGGAGCGTGAAGCGCATATGTTCAGCGAGCGGTTCCTGCTCAAGCGGCCGCTGCTCGACGCGATCACGCGCGATCGGTCGCCGGTGCTGCTCATCGACGAAGTGGATCGCGCCGACGAGGCGTTCGAGGCGTTTCTCCTCGAGGTGCTGGCGGAGTGGCAGGTCACGATCCCCGAGCTGGGCACGATCCGCGCGCAGCACAAGCCGCACGTGATCCTCACGAGCAACCGCACGCGCGAGCTGTCCGACGCGCTGCGCGCGGCGATGCCTGTTTCTCTGGCTGCCGTATCCGTCGCTCGCGCAGGAAATCGAGATCCTGCACGCGCGCGTGCCCGGCCTGTCGGATCGCCTCGCGCAGCAGATCGCGCGGCTCATGCAGGTGCTCCGCGGGTTGCCGCTGCAGAAGGCGCCCGGCGTCGCGGAGAGCCTCGACTGGGCGTTGGCGCTGATGAGCCTGCACCGCGATCACCTCGACGCGCGCACGCTGGAGCAGACGCTGGGATGCGTGCTGAAGGTGCACGAGGATCGCGGCGTCATGCACGCGCATCACGCGGCGCTCGATCCCGATTCTGGGCGACGTGCCCGCCGACCTCGAATCCGGCGGCTACAGCCTCGACACCGACTTCGGCTTCGGTTCCGTGTCGGCGCCGCGACCGCTGATGTACTCCCTTCGCCAGCCTGCCGGAGAATCTCGCCGCATTCTGCGAGGCGCTGCGCCGCGACCATGGCTTCCGCATCGGGCCCGGCGAGCTGCACGACGCCGCTCGCGCGCTCGACGTCGTGCGATCTCGCCGACGAGCGCGCCGTTCGCCACGCGCTTCGGCCGATTCTCGGCGGCACGCTGGACGAGGTCACGGTCTTCGACGCGGCGTTCACGCAGTTCTTCTTCCCGGCCCGGCGGTGCTTCGCGCAGGATCAGATGCCGTCCACGCGGCGAGAGCCCGGGACGGATGCCGACGGCCGCGAGCGGACGCCGCGCACGCGCGCCATGCTCCGCCATCGGACGCCGACGCGGACGACGCGTCCGAGCCGGGCGGCGGTCCGATGACGCCGCTCGAGTCGACCGGCGACGGGCTCGAAGAGGCGGCGCTGTTCGCGCCATCGAGCTACAGCCCGCTCGATGCCGACGCCGTCGACGCGCCCGAGTTGCCGCGCGTCGAGCGCGCCTGGCGCGATGCCGCGCGATCGTTCGTTCGCCGGCTGCATCTGGGCCTGTCGCGCCGCTGGCGGCCGGCGAGCCGGGGACGACGCTTCGACCTTCGGCGCACGCTGCGGGCCGGCCTGCAGACCGGCGGCGAAGCGCTGTCGCCGCGCTGGCTGCGCCGCCCGCGGCGGGCGCCGCGGTTCGTGCTGCTGGTCGACGGCAGCCGATCGATGAGCGCCTACGCGCGAACCGCGCTGCAGATGGCGGTCGCGATGGCGAGCGCCACGATGCGGGTCGAGGTGTTCACGTTCTCGACCGGGCTCCAGCGCGTGACAGACGACGTGCGGCGAGCGGCGGCGGGGAGCTGCGCCGTCTCGATCGCCTGCATCATGCCTGGGCCGGCGGCACCAGCATCGGCGCGTGCCTCCGCGACTTCCTGCGGCGGTTCGGCGAGCGCATGGTGGGACGCGACACCGTCGTGATGATCGCGAGCGACGGGCTCGACGTCGGCGCGCCGGACATGCTGCGCGACGCGATGCGCGAGCTGCAGCGGCGGTCGGCCGGCGTGGTGTGGCTGAATCCGCTCCTCGAGACCGGCGGGTACGAGGCCGACCGCGAGCGGCATGCGCGCCGCCCGGCCGCTGCGTGACCACGTTCACGAGCGTCAACGATGCGGCCGGGACTCGTGCGCCTGTCGCGCACTGCGGTCCGCCTCAGGGCGTGGGGAGTCACGCAGACGCCTCCGACGCCATTGGACGGCGCGTCGAGCTCCAGCTTCAGCCCGAGCTGCTCCTGCAGCGCGGTCACCAGCGATGGGATGTGGCGCCGCCAGGATATCCGCGAAAGTCAGTCGACCTTCACGCGACGCCGGAACTGCTGATTCTCGTTGCAGATGAACTCGATGAGCTCGTCGTCCACCATCAGCTGCTGATTGATGCGCACGGTGAACGGCTTCGTATACGCCTTGGGATCTTCGATCGTGAGATCGATTTCCAGCTTCCCAAAGGTCGGACGGCGGAAGCGCTCGGTGAATTTCACCTCGATTGCTGTGAGGACTGCCGTCCACGTCCAGCCACCCGTCGAACGGCCCCATCTCGGCGCCCCTGACGTTGTTCGTTTCCACGACGAGGGTGTCGCCTTCCCAGCGCCCCGCGGAGTAGCCATACCACCAAGGTTGAGGCTCGCCGAGCGGCGGCAGCTTCCGTCCATCCGTGTGGATGAATCGCAGGCCGTAGTTGGACTCCCATGCGATGACGACCAGCTTTGGGCGTTTGGATGATCTGCCGCGGGTCCGGGTGCGTGTGGAGCGGGTGAATGCCCAGGGGCAGGCAGTTCGCGTCCGGATTGTTGACGCTGTTCGTGGCGCATGCGCTGCTTCTTGATCTCCGCCGCCCAGGGGGTCAGCGGCAGACCGTCCTTGAGGTTGGTCCCGATATCCCAGAACGCCGCAACCGGCGGCGAGTTGGGATCGGGACGCGGGTTGTTGTCCGGCCTCAGCGGACGGCGGGCGGCGGGGCGCCGCGACCACCTCGTCCTGCCGGTTGATCGGCGTCAAAGAGCCCGGCAAGCACGGCCGGCACGGGATCCCGATCGGTTCTCCGCCAGGTGCCGGAGAGGTCGGGCTTGCCGTCGGCCGCTCGAGGCGGCGGCGCGTCGAGCCGTGGGCGTCCCTGCGCGTCCCGCGGGACGCCAGCTTCTTCATGCTTGGGCCACTGCGCCGCGACGGACACCGGAACACACCACGGCAATGGCCATCGCGCTCAGAATCTTCTGCATTTGTACCTCACGGCTCGACGAGAACCCTGCGACCTTCGTTCACATGTCCATCGGATGCGAGCTTTCCTCGCGGCAAGTCTACTTTCGTCGAGGGCCATGGCGTCAAGGCTTAGCCGTCTCGGAGTTGCATCGTCGGTTTTCAACGAAAGCTTGCGGAGCCTCATCTGTTCGTCGGGCGACCACACGGATTTGCCCGGCTGGATCATTGTCGGACAAAGCTCGCGCCCTCGCCGCCGTCACGACGCCGACGATACCTGTTTCATCTCGCCGGGATTTCCCCTGAGGCCGGGCCCGGCAGCACTGCCTCCCGTCGTTCTGTTCGCAACCCGACAGACCCGGTATTTTTTGTTACGCCATAAAATGCCGCTTCTTCCCGATGCCGCCGGCCAACAACGCGGGTCCCCTGCCGTAGTCCAAGCTGTCACTCAACTGAAACCGACCGTCTGCCCTTCAGCGTCGACAGCGCTCCTTACCCGGCCTACACATGTGCGGAATGCGGACGCATCTGGCGACAGCCGCAGCCTGGAGAACGCGGCGGTCCGGGCCGGGCGCACTTTACGGCAGGCTCCGCCAGAAACCTGACCGACGCCGCGGATGAGTTCGGTGTCCTCACGCGTGACGGTGGGGTAGCGAGACGAGACGCGACCTAAAGCAAGCGGCCAATCAGCGGATAGCCCCAGCACAGTCCGAGCATGATCGAGATGCATCCCACCGCCAGCGACACGCAGCGTGCGACCGCACCATGCGCTCCGACGCGGGCGATCGGCCAGCCCATGAGGCCCGACAGCGCGGCCATGCCCAACGTCGAACCGACGCCAAACAACACCAGATAGATGAGGCGAGCCCCATCGACGGGATCGTCGCCATGACCAGCGCGGTGAGCGCGCCACTGCCCGCCAACCCGTGGACCGCGCCCACAAGCAGCGGTCGCCGGGCGAGCGTCCATCGGCCGACGGACGCAGCTGCTGACGGCGCTCCGTGCACGTGGGAATGCGTCCGGCCCGCCGAAGCCTGGCCGGCCGACAGGTAGATCGCGCGGAAGCCGAACCCCACCAGCAGCAGCACGACGGCGAACGCCAGGGCGTGCCGAGGCGATCGCTGGCATGTCAGCGCGCAACACGACCAGGAGCGTGCCCGCCACCAGCAGCGTCAACGTGTGACCGATCCCCCAGTACACCCCGAGCCACGCGGCTTTCCGAACGTTGCGCTCGCCGGTCAACAGGGTCGACAGCGCGGCGAGATGATCGGGCTCGAGCGCATGTCGCATACCGAGCAGCGTACCCAGGCCGGCACTCGCGACGAACCGCGCCTGCGGTCCGCTGAAAGACTGTCCGGTCGCCCGAACCAGCCAATAGCGCCGCCGCAGCCGACGCCGAGCCCAAGGAGAAGCCATCGGCCATCAGGCCTGGCGCGTGCCTGGGGCAGCGCGACAGGCATTCCGTGCGGCGTGTTCCGGTAGGCGTCGGTCCACGCCTCCTTCCGAGCAACCAACGCGGACGAATCAGCCAGACCTTTGGCGGTGACCAGACGCTCCAGCGCCGCCAGCCAGTGTTCGTAGTAGCGAGAACCGTCGTCGGGTTCACCGCGATTGGCGGCGGCCTGGAGTTCGTGCGCCAGCGCGGCCGCCCACTCTTTCCAGGTGAAATGCCCCTGCTCGGAGAGTTTGACGGCCAGCGCGAACGCTTGCGCCTGCCACGGCTCGGCAAACACCGGGCCGCCGTCGTCGCGGAGCAGATGCGGCAGCGCCGCAAGTGGCTGGGGTTCCGCAGTCACGTGGTCAGACCGGCTCGAGGTAGTCGTCCCACATGGCGACGATGACCGTGTCCTTGCGGCGCGCGCCTGCTCGCCCCAGAGCTCGCGCGCGGCGAAACGCACCGAGTAGACGTGCTGCGGCTTCTCGCCGAGGCCTTGGGCGTTGCTGTCGGGGAAGACGAACACACCGTGGTCGCGCTCGATGACGCCGAGCTTGCCGCGTGCATAGCGCGGCAGGCGCGTGTGGGTCGGAGGATTGATGTTGCGGGCGCGCACGCGCTGGCCCGCTTGGAATTTCGGAGCGACCGCGACATCGCGTCTCTTGGGGTTGCCATTTGCAAACCACGCCGCGACTTTGCCGGCGGTGAGCGGCGGGACCGCCTTCTGTGTCCCTTTCGCCGGCCGTCCGCTTTCGATCTCGGCGCGCTGGCCACGAGCAATCGCGTGTTCGAAGAGGCGCTCAGCGGCTTCGGACTTTTCTGCGTGCAGTCACAGCCGCACGGCGCGTGACGGCTGTCTCAGATGCGTAGAATAGGCGCCGTCTGACCACGCTCGACCATGCCGACAAGTCGTTGGAGGGAAACGTGTCCAGAGATTCTCTGAGCGGCGTGCTGTGGATGGTGTGCCTCCTGGCCGCGCCAGCCGTGCTCGTGACCATCGAGCTCTTTCACCCGGCGGGATTCACGGCCCATCCGGGCGATGCGCAGTATTTGTCCAAGCCCGAACCTTACAATCCGCAGATGAAGCGCTGGGCTACTTCGGCCCGCAGTGGTGGTTCACGCTTCACATGATCCAGACTCCGATGGTGGGTCTGGTCTGCGTTGGCTTCGTGGTTGCTGGTGGGCCTGACCGCGGCGTCGAGCAGTCCACTGGTCGTGACGTGCGCCTGGCTCTCCCGCATCGCGACGTTCCTCGTGATGATCTACTACACGGCCCTCGACTCCATCGGCGGCTTTGGCCTCGGCAAGACGATCCGAGCTGACCGAACGACTTGCCCGGGAAGGGCAGCTCACGCCGTCGCAGGTGGCGGGGATCGAGCGCGTGCTGAACGCGACGTGGACGGATCCCCGGGTAGGGGCGTCGGGTCGTTCATCAAGCCTGACCGGGTCCTGGGCGGCGTTCTTCAGTGCGCTCTTTGCCGCGATCGCGCTGTTCCTCGCCAAGAAGGCGCCCTGGCCTCCGCTGCCGCTGCTCGTGGTGTACGGCTGGGAACTGCAGGTGAGTCACACGATGCCACCACGGACCGATCGCGTTCGCCCTGCTCGCCATCGCGGCGATCTGGATCTGGTGGGCTGCCGGGCGCCAACCCGGCTCGTCCGACCGGGCGGCGGCCTTCACCCAGCCTTCGTTAGGATAGGTAAGGAGGACTTCTGATTTCGCACCGTTGTCGGATTCGCCGCGACCTCACGCTGGCACTTTGTGCGGCAGCGCTTCGCCTTTTCCGCTCCGGCGGCGCAGCCCGTGGACGACGCGGCGAAAGTCGCCCGCCTCTCGCTGGAGGTCCAGCGTGCCGAGGATATCCGCGCCGTCAAGCGCCTGCAGATCACCTATGCGCAATATGCTGCAGTTCGGCCTGTGGAGCCAGGCGGCTTCGCTCTTCGCCGGCAATGCCGAGGCGATCTTCGGTGCCGACCGCATCAACGGCCGGGCCGCGATCGGCAGGTTCCTCCTGAACAACATGGGGCAACGGCCGCGAGGGCCTGCCAGCAGGCGGCCTGCACACGCTGCTCGAGGACACTCCGGTCCTCAATCTCTCGGCGGACGGTCAGACGCGCCAAGGGCCGCTGGCACGAATTCTGGCTGATCGGACGACTTGGCGGCAGCGCGCGCTGGGAGCAGGGCATCAGCCGAGAACAGCTACGTGAAGGAGGCGGGAGTCTGGAAGATTTCCCGCATCGACTACTACCTGGAGACCGCCGGCCCATACGAGACGGGTTGGGTCACCGCCGGTCCCGCAGTCGATCTCGTGCCGTTTCACTACACGTCCGACGAGGCGGGCAGGCCCATCCCGCCGATTCCGGACGGGCATGCGGATACCCGCGATCACAGGCACGCCTGCGGCCGCGCTCGCCGCGCTCAACCGGCGCATCCAGGCGATGAACGACGAAGACAAGGTCGCCAATCTGCAGAACGCCTACGGCTACTACACCGATCGGAAGATGTGGGACGACGCGAGCGATCTGTTCACCGATGACGGCGTCCTCGAAATCGCCGATGTGGGCATCTATGCCGGCGCTCGCGAGCATCCGCCGCTCTTACGAGCGCTTCGGTCCGCAAGGTCTTCAGCTACGGTCAGCTCAACAACCGGCTGATCTTCAACCTCCTTGTCTCCGTCTCGGCGCGCCGGGCAACGAGGCGCGCACGCGCGGTGTCGTGTTCAACATGCTCGGTGATTTCGGCGCCGGCACCGCCTCGCTCGGCCTCGACGTGCTCGAGAACCGCTTTGTCAAGGGCACGGACGGCATCTGGCGCATTCGCGAGATGCGCATCTTCCCGATCATGGCGACCGACTACTACCAGCGGCTGGGCGAAGAGCCGTCTGGTCACGCCTCCGCCGGCCGGATCGCTCGCGCCCGACAAGCCTGTCCCGGCTGCGGACCGCCGGAACGCTGACGGACGGCGCCATCCCGGTCTTCTTCGAGAACCATCCCGTCACGGGCAAGCCGGTGGCGCTGCCCGCCGGCGCGAAAGTCGTCGGGCGGTGACGCGTTGCTGCCCCGCTCGCCGCCGCTCGCGATGACGCGCATCGCCGAGCGACTTGATGCCGCCGTCGCCGATGCGACGCGCCGGCTCTCCTCTCGGTGGCGTATATCGCCGTGGACAACATCAGCCATGCCCTGGGCAATTTCATCGACGACCAGCAATGGCATGCGCTTGGGCCTGCTCTTCGCGAAGGACGGCTGGCGCGCCAAGGCCGCCGTCGCGTTCTGCGTCGGTCCCGAGCACGCTGAAGAATGCGAGCGCAACTACGACGGCGTCGCGGCCCTTCCGCGCGCCGTCGGCCAGCGGCCATTGGCTGATTCAGCCGGTGATCGACGTGGCGCCCGACGGCACCTCCGCGAAGATGCGCCATCGTCTCCTGCCACATCGACGCGGCTCCGGAATCGCGCGGGTTCTCCGACGGCATGTATCCCAACAACGCCGCGAAGCTGGAGAATGGCGTCTGGAAATTCGACGTCGTGGCGCCCGACCAGCCGTACTTCAGTTCCTCCGGGCTTCAAGGACGGCTGGGCGCGCAAGTCGAGCCTACGCCGCCGAGGCCGCGTCGCGAACAGAAACGCCATCGAGCCGCTGCGGAACTTCCCGCCCGACGTGCCGCGCAGCTCCATGCCGATCCGTCATCATGGCTCGTTGCCCGGCGACACCATCGTGTGGCCGGACATCAAGCCGATGTGGTTTTCCTACCGGAATCCGGTCAGCGGGCGTGTGCCGCCCCTCTATTGCCCGGACCTCAAGACGTGCGAAACGGATCTCATGGTGGCAGGTGCACGGCGCTGAATCGCGTCACGCTACACTGTGCCTCGAGCTCTCCGCGGTCGGGACACTCAGAGCTGGAGTTGACGAGATGATGATCAGATTCGTGATGTGCCGCAGCGTTGTGGCGGTCTGGTCGGCGCGTCAACGGTCACGGTCGGCGCGCAGCGCGGGCCGGCAGGGACAGCCTGCGACAAGGGATGCCTCCCGGGGATCGCCGACGCGTATCTGGCCGCGGTCGTCGCCCACGACCCGTCGAAGGCGCCGATGGCGGCGAATGCGAAATTTACCGAGCAGGCGCAGCCGATTGGCCATCGGCGACGGTCAACTCTGGAAGCTGACCGCCGAGGGCCCGACGACGTTCAAGATTCCGGTCCCCGATCCGATCGCGGGCCATGGGCTTTACGCTGCCGCTCAACTCGAAGAATGGCTGGAGCCCGTTCCTCAAGTAACGTTCGACCCTTCACGATGAGCCTTGCACTTACGCTCTGAACGGTCTCTGATCCCGTCAGACCACTCGCTCGCTCCAGTCGATGTGATATCCGCATAGCCACGCATGAGCACTCCGGCTGGCGAACAGCCTGAGTGCGATCGGCAGCACGCAGATCCCGAAACCAGCGCCCGACCGTCTCCCGACGGTCTTGCTGCTGCCCGACGCGCGCTGAATAGCGCGCACCACGCGCTCGACGCGTGTCCGCCGCAAACGCTCATAGGTGGCGAACGCCTGCGCTGACGCCATCGCAATCGCGGAGACACTTCGCCAGGCACGATCGCATCCTCGATGGCCATCGACGCGCCCTGGCCCGAGCTCGGAGACGTCGCGTGGGCCGCGTCGCCGATGATCACCATCGAGTCGCCGTGCCACGATCGGCACGACCGGCATGTCGTACACGGGGAACGCGCCGCGAGCTTGGTCGGTCGTCGGCGCTGATGATGTCGCGCGCCGGACCCGCATCCTCCGCCACGAGATCGATCAACGTGCTCTTCCACTCCGCGGTTGAAACTGACTCCGAGGCGCTCGCGCGTCGTCTCGCCGTCCCACGCCATGTTCGCGAACCAGTAGACGTCGCCACTGTTCGCGCACGGAGTAGCCGAAGAATGCGCCGCCGGTCCGAAGATCATGTGGAAGATCTCCGGCGTCTGGCGGCAGCATCGTGACCCGCGCCGCGACCGCCGAGGCTCAGCTGACCCGTGTATACCGGGTGACGGCGCCGCCGGATCCACGAGATGACGGGTCCGTGAATGAATGCCCGTCCGACGCCTATCAGGGCAGATCGCCGTGCGCCTCGGTCCCGTCCGCGAACCGCGCCGATCACACTGCGCGTCCGACGGCTCTGCCGACACGAGCCTCTTTGCCCGGTTACGATCCTGATGCCCCGCCGAAGGGCCTCCGCGGCGAAGGGCGCCACCATGCAGATGACCTCGTTCGACCGTCATACTGACGGTTCCATCAGGCAGCCTGAGGCCATTTGGCGACCTCACCGAGGCGCTTGCCAGCTCCCGCTCCACAGTGACCATGCGCGGCGTCGGGAAGCCGCACGCCAGCACCCGTGGTGAGCATCGATCGCTTTGAGCGCATCCAGGCCGTTGGACGCCGTGTTCAGGAACGAGCCGACGAACTCGGCGGTTCCGCTCGTGCGCCTCGAACACGGTCGCGTCGATGCCGACCTCTCTGCAGCGCCATCGCCGCCACCGGTCCGCCGATGCCGCATCCGATGACCAGCGCCGGTTTTGCGCTGCCTTCGTGTGCTCTCGTCATGCGACCAGTCTCACCGTGCGGAAGCCGGGGCCGCGTCTTTCGTCGTCGCGCGGTGTTTTGCAGAATCGTGCTGCTCGAGGACCGATGCGCTCACCGGGCGCCATCTCTGCGATGATGGCCTTCAGAAGGGATCGCCGTGGTAACCTGTCGAGGCGGTGGTCTCCGCTGAATCACGGCCGGCCCTCTCGGCGCAGGCTGGCGACGAGATCGTGCGGTTTCAGGAGGCCTCGAAGACGGTCGATCAGATCGCCGCGGCGATCTCTGCGTGCTCGACCAACAGGATTTGCCCTGCATGACGCTGCTGCTGTTCGAGGCCCGGCGAACTGCGGCACCAACTGGCGGACGCGCTGCGCCTCCCGCTCAATGTCGTTACGCGACGTCGTCGCCAGGCTCGAGATGGCGGGCTACGCGCGACGTCTCGGCCGGCGCTCGTCGGACCACAGATTGAACTGACGCCGCACGCGCGTGAGTGGATCGATCGCATCTGGGAGCCGCTGAGACACCGCGGCGCCGCGATGCTCGCCGTATTCTCGCCAGAAGAACTCTCGCTGATCGTGCGGGTCCTTCGATGCCGCGCGCGGAAGTGCAGGAGCGGTATCTCGGCTGAACTTGCGACACTGGCCTGGACGAGCCAGCTGCCACGAGGAAGAAGCCATCAGCGAGGACGGCTTGTCGCCGTGCCGCGTCCAGTCGGGTGCAGCTCTTCGTGGAGGCCAACATCGAACGTTCGATCCACATTGGCGATCTCGCCGGTCGCGCCGGACTGAGCGTCCATCACTTCGGGCGCGCATTCAGGACCTCAACCGGGCGCCACTCCTCGCGCCTTCATCGAGCAGCGCCGAATCGAACGCGCCGCGTGCGTTGATTGAGCACACCGATCAGCCGCTGGCAGCAATTGCGGCCGCCACTGGCTTCGCGACGCAGGAGTCATCTCACGACGGCCTTCCGACGGGCGACCGGATTACGCCGCCGGCCGCCTATCGGCGGGGCCGACGAGGCACCAAATGACAAGTGGCTGAGAGGACCGCCCCTTGACAGCGTGGCGCGCGATGCGCACGATCCATCCATGAAAACCGTTATCTTTCGTCGCCTTGTCGTTCGTGGCCCTTGTCACCTTCCCTGTTCGCGCTCAAGCGCCGGTGTTGGGCGTCGCAGATCCGGAGGCCGCTCTTCAAGAGTTCCGACCCCAAGCTGAATGCCAACAAGCAGGTGGTACGCGCATCTTTCGGGATCTCCTCGAAGCGAATCATTGGGAGCTCGCCGACAAGCACCTGACGCGAACGGTACATTCAGCACAATCCGAACGCCGCCTCAGGACGCGCGCCGGCGTCGTCGCCTTCTTTACGCAGGTGATGAAGGTCCAGCCCAAGCCGATCGGGAAGAAGCTGACAAGCAAGATCGTCTCGGTCACCGCCGAAGGGGATCTCGTGACCGTGGCGTGGCCGCGCGAGCATAGGATCCCAAGGACCCGTCAAAGACCTACACGCACCACCTGGTTCGACATGTGGCGAATCAAGGACGGCAAGGCTGACGAGCACTGGGATTCGGCGATGAAGAATCCGCAGTCACGTCCCCTGACGTGAACTCGAGTGACGCCGGTGATGATCGTGCGGTCGGCGGTGTCCTGCACCGCCTGCCGGCTCTGGTCGAGCGTGTATCGCTTGGTGATCACCGACTGCGCGTCGATGATGCCCTTCTCGATCAGCTTCACGTAGCGCGGAATGTCGCGCATGACGTGGAGACCGCCCTGCTGCCCCGGGTGAATCGTCCGGCCGAGCAGCGCCAGCGACGCGCCGGGAACGACACCGGCTGCAGCGTGAATCCCATCAGCATCACATGCCCGCCCATGCGGGTGCAGTCCCATGCCTGCTGCACGGTCTTCACGTTGGTGGGATCGGGCTGCGCCTCGACCTTCGGCGGAAACGCCTGGAAGCCCGCGGCCTCGACGACGAAGTCCGCGCCGCGCGCCATGACGGCGTTGCCGGCGCGGCCCCAGCGTGACGCCGCCGGCGAATCGGCGATCGTTCGGTCCCCTGCACAGCTCGCGCACGCGCTCGACGAGGCCGTCGCCCTCCGCCACCGGATCGAGCGTCGTGCGTGGCGCCCGAGCTTCAGCGCGAACTCGCGGCGGTATTTGATCGGATCGATCGCGATCACCTGTCCGGCGCCCGTCACGCGACCGGCCTGCACTGCGCCGAGATCCGACCGGCCCGGCGCCGAACACGACCGACATCCGATCCGGGCTGAAAGTGCATGTCGGCGTGGCCGGCGGCAAAGCCCGACGCCAGCTGATCGCCGAGCAGCGTGAGCTGCGCGGCCGGCAGGTCGGTGAAGACCGGCACGCAGTACTCCTCGAACGCGGTCATGAGCTCGCTCATGCCGCCGATGCCTGCCTGCGCGTAGACACGGCGTGCCGTCCGGAAACCGAGCGAACGGCGGAAACGGCTCGACGCCCTGGTGCGTTCGAGAAGAACGTGAACTGGCAGTAGTCCGGACGGCCCTGCAGGCACTGATAGCACTGGCCGCATTGCGACGTGCCCGCGACGACGACGCGGTCGCCGACCTGGACGCGCTTCACCATCGGGCCGACGGCCTCGACGACGCCGAAGCCGCAGTGGTTCGGCACCTCCGGCTCGCCGGGTCGGGTTGGTGCTGAGCGCGCCGCGGCACGATCGTGTAGCAGGGCGCGACGGCCAGCGAGCGGATGACCACCTGCCGCGGATCGATCGGCAGCAGCCGCATCTCCTGAACGTCGAGCGTGCTGGCGTGGCGGACGAGGCCGCGGAAGGCCCGGCCCGTCTGCGTGCCGGTCACGCACGGCAGGTGCCTGCGTGGATTGGGCGTCGAGAACGGGCGGGCCGTTCAGGAGGCCCGTGCCTGCGCCGAGCGCCGCGGCGCCCGTCTTCAACACATGCCTGCGCGTCAGACGGCGTTTGTGGCTCGACCGGTCTTCCATGCTGTCCTCTGACCGGCCCGCGGTGAGCCCGTGAGGATCTCATCAGATCGCGGTCCGTGGCTGTTCACTGCCACCGTACATCATCCCGTTCTCTACTTGCCGGTCATCCGCTGGACCGACTTCTCGTTTTCGAGACAGATTTCGTCCACGAGCTCCGTGTCGACCACGATGGCCTGCTTCAGCGTGACGGTCCAGGGCCTCGTAGTATGCCTTCGAATCGTCTACGGTGACTTCGATCTCGAGGTGTCCGTAGTCCGGCCGCCGGATTCGCTCGCGAACCTTGGCCGCGTCCGTCATCGGGCTGCCGACGATGTCGAGCCACAGGCCGTCGCGGAATCCGATCGAGTCGACGACGAGCGTGTCGCCCTCCCATTTGCCCGACGAGTACCCCTGCCACGACGGTTGCGGGTCGGCCGGCAGCGGCCGGCCGTCGGTGAAGATCTGGCGGTAGCCGGCGTTCAGCTCGTCGAGTCATCACGAGAAGGCCGGGCACCTGGACGAACTTCTGCATGTGCGGCAAGCCGTACAGACGCACGAACGTATCCGGCAGACAGCGGGCGTGCGGATCGTCCTTCGAGTTCTGCTCCGTCTGGGTACTTCACCTGCTGCGCCGCCCATGGCTGCGCATGGGAGGCCGCCGGGCATGCCGATGCCCATGTTGATCCCATAACCGCGACATCGGCAGTTCCGAACCGCACTACTGGAACGCTCTCGTGCCTGCGGGCGTGCATGGCGAGCCGTCAGCGGTGAGCCACGTGTCCTGAGAAATCCGGTTTGCCCTCTCGGGTCCGCGGCGTCGGCGCCGTCAGGTTGGGCTTCCCGTCGCGCGAACGCGGAACGCCGGCAGTCGGGTATTTCAGCCACTGTGCAACGAGGGGCGGCGCGCAGATGAAGCTGGCGATGGTGAGCGCAACCGCGGCGGCAGGGTGCCGCGAAGCTCCGCCTCGATAGCGTCAAGCACTGCGTCGTCGTGGCGTCCGCTTCGCAGCGGCTCTTTTTCGTTGTGCCCCGCTCCGCGGGGCGTAGACGGTCAGACATGGGCTTCTCCAGAAAGGGGATCAACATTCTATGAGCCACATGCCGACCGTGTCGCGGGGATGTACTGGCGCGCACCACTGAACAAGTGGTAAAACGTGCCCAGGGGAATCGGGTGATCGGCGATCGGGTGATCGGCGTGATCGGTCGTCTGGCGATCGAGTGCCAGCGTTAAGCGGATGCGCGGTCTCGGCGTTGCGCCGGACCCAGTGCTGAAAGGAAGCGTCATGCGGTCGTTTCGCTCTTCGAGGACAGCGACGACGCTCAGGCCGTCATGTGGACCGCTGTCGCCTTCGCTCAGCAAGCCCCGGCTGGTCGCGGGCAGGCGGCGGCCGCGCCGCCAGCAGCCGTGCGGCCGCCACTCCTCTTCAAGGAAGAGTGGAGGCTGCCGCCGCACCAGGAGTGCGCCCACTGACGAGAATATGCGTTTCACGCCGTCGGTGGTCGCCAACGAGCGCCTCGAGGCGAAGGTGTATGGGCCAGGCGCGTCGGTTGTTCGGGCCGCCGAACATGAAGGGGCGAATCGATCTCTGGACGGGGCTGCGACGTCGCCGGTGGCGGTGACCCTGAGAGACAAGCGCAACTACATCGGACCTGACGGGCCTGGCGCGACTGCGCTGGATCGTGCCGGACGAACAGCATCCACGTGCTGCTACCCGGTCGTGAAACTCGCGGATGGCACGTATGCGGCCGGCAATCGGGGCATCACGACCGACGGCGAGTTCCTTCAAGTCGAAGTGGCGTTCGGCGGCATGCGATGGTATCAGCTGGATCCGGTGAAGGTCGTGGTCACCTCCGAGGTCAAGAATCCGGAGCTTGAGCAAGGTCGACGAAGTCGGATTGGTGACGCTCGCGCCGGGCGGCGGACACGGCATCGCGGGATCGGCGAACTTCTCGACGGTGGAGTTGTTCGCGAAGGCCGTGCCGAGATAATCCCTCGGAGGCGAACAGTCTCTCGGTCGCTGTGCACACCAAGCGACGGCTGCGTCCAGTGGCCAGCGGTGCAGTGACCCATCCGAAACGCTCCTGCCCGACGCTGTCTACGCCTGTCGGTCAACCGTCTGTGTTGATTGACACTATACACACAGATGTACCGTGCTGCCGCAATGCACGACGCGCACGACCATCCACCGGGACGCGCCGATGATGCCGTCCACGGGCGGGGCGACTGCGACCATTTGTATCGCCATGAGCAGGGGGCATGAGAACAGGCGTGAGAACCGTGGCGCTGTCCATCCTGGCTGTCGCGACGCCGTTGGGAACTGCCGTCGGCAGTGCATGCGCAAGCGCTCGGCACGGTCGCCGGCCGTCGCAAAGGACACCTCCGACGCCGTCCTGCCCGGCGTCACCGTGGAAGCGTCGAGCCCGGCGCTTGATCGAAAAGGTCCGGACGGTCGTTACCGACGGCACCGGGCAGTATCAGCGATCGTCAACCTGCCGCCCGGCACCTACGTCGTCACGTTCACGCTGACGCGGCTTCGCGCCGGTCAACCGGCGAAGGCGTGGAGGTGTCGATCGGCGTCACGTCCAACATCAACGTCACGCATGCGCGTCGGCGACGGTCGCCGAGACGGTTACGGTGACGCGGCGAGACGCCGGTCGTCGATCTGCAGTCGACCGCGCAGACCACCGTCGCCGACGCGCGGGCATTCAAGGAGCTGCCGACAGGCGGATCGTGGGTGAACATGGCCCAGCTCGATCCCGGCCATCAATTCGGCGTTCTTCGGCAACCGGGACGTCGGCGGGCTCCAGGGCGATCAGACCGGCACACAGGTGTCGGTGCACGGCGGACTGCCCGGCGACGGCGTGTCGATGATCGACGGCATGCGCATCGGCAACATGTATCTCAGCTCGAACCTGACGAACATGAGCCTCTCGCCGCTGCTCTACGACGAGGTGAACATCTCGTTCTCGGGCCAGATCGCCGAGTCGGGCACCAACGGCGTGCTGATGAACGCGATCCCGAAGTCGGGCGGCAACACGTTCCAGCGGCTCGTTGCTCGCCAACGGATCCTGGCCGGCTCTCCAGGGCAGCAACGTGACACGATCGGCTCGAGCCGAGGGGCGCGTCCGACACCGACTCGCTGAAGAAGCTGTACGACATCAACGGCGCCATCGGCGGGCCGATCAAGCAGCGACAAGCTCTGGTTCTACTTCACGTCGCGCTACTTCACGAACGAGTACTACATGGCCGGGCAGTACTATCCGGTCGATCCGTGCCGCGTTCGTTCGAGACGCCGGATCTGACGCGGCAGGCGTTCGCCGGCACGTGGACGGCGGACAACAACATCCGCCTGACGTGGGCGCCGACGGCGAAGCAGAAGGTCTCCGGCTGGTGCGCCTACCAGCGCAAGGACGATCCGCACTGGCTGCAGCAGATTCTCTTCATGTCGCCGGAAGCGGCGCAGCTCGTCCAGTGGCCGACGCAGCTGAGCACCATCACCTGGACCTACGCCGCCACGAACCGCGTGCTGCATCGAAGCGGGGTCGCGCCAGGCGCGAGCCCGGACACGATCATCCAGCCTCCGGAGAACATCGCGGGCGTCCCGATCTTCGAGCTGGGCGGCCCGGACGTCCCGCTCAGTTTCGCGCACCGGGCTTCGTGGTTCAACAACTACGACGACCGCCTGCCGTCGCAGACCTACAAGGGCTCGATGAGCTACGTCACGGGCAGCCACAACCTCAAGGTCGGCATGCAGCTGCAGCGCGGGACACTTCGACGCGGAACGACAGCAACCACGCAGCAGGGCGACTACTACATCATCTCAGCTCGACGGCGATCGCCGCTGCTCGTCGACGATCACCTCCCCGCTGGCCGGGTGGACGGACCGGCTGAACTACAACCTCGGGCTCTACGCGCCAGGACTCGTGGACGATGAAGCGGCTGACGCTGAGCGGCGGCGTCCGGCTCGACTTCCAGAACGAGTCGGTCGACGCCTATCACTACGGGCCGGGCCCGTGGCTGCCGAACAGGAACATCGACTATCCGGAAATCAAGAACGTGCCCAACTGGAAGGACGTGCAACCCGCGCATCAGCGCGGCGCTACGACCTGTTCGGCAACGGCAAGACGGCCATCAAGGGCAGCGTGAGCCGCAGCGTCAGCAGGACTCGATTGGCATCGCGCGGCGCCAACGACCCGGCCGCCAACGCCGATGGTCACCTCGGTCAGCCGCGTGTGGCTCGACAATCAACAACGACAGCGATCCCGGACTGCGACCTGTCCAATCCCGGGTCCGCAGTTCGGCTCCCGACCTGTGCGGCGCCTGGTTGAACCCGAACTTCGGCAACGCCGCCGTCGCGACGACGTACGATCCCGACAATCCTGAACGGCTGGGGCGTCCGGCCGTACAACTGGAGTTCTCCGCCAGCGTGCAGCACGAGATCATCCCGCGCCTCTCGGTCAGCGCAGGCTACTTCCGCCGGGTTCGCGGCAATTTCTGGGTCACGGACAACGAGGCCGTGAGTGCGTCTGACTACTCCTTCTATAGCGTGACGTGCCGAACGACCCGCGCCTGCCCAACTCGGGTCAAGTGATCAGCGGTTTGCCGGACCTGAATCCCGACAAGCTCGGCCAGGTCCACAACGTCGTGATTGTCCCAGTTCGGCAATCAGATTGAACACTGGGACGGGTTCGACGTGACGGCCAGTGGCCGATCAGCAACCTGATCCTTCAGGGCGGCGTCAGCTCCGGACGGCGGCTGACCGACAATTGTGAGATTCGCGCGAAGCCCTGAGCAATACGTAACTGAACGAAGTACAA
>ERZ1370068.9394-contig-8176_pt1 | contig 56185 bp, 69 predicted proteins | sample MGYA00561227_ERZ1370068 | MGnify/ENA primary metagenome ERZ1370068 (study PRJEB38410, sample SAMEA6850437) | metagenome | study: Metagenomic assessment of the ecological functions of the soil: analysis of the soil microbiota associated with the... | reverse complement strand
TGTACTTCGTTCAGTTACGTATTGCTGGCTCGGCGGATACGGATCCTGACGCCCGTCGAGGAACACCTTGCGGCCGGGCGCGAACCAGATCAGATAGCCGCCTTCGTCGTAGCGGTTATAGAGGTTCCGCGGCAGCCATCGAGCGCGGTGATGGAGGCCGCGGGCAGCGGCGTCCAGTGGAAGCGGGCCGCACGGCTCGCATACGCCGAGACGTGCGACGACGATCGCGGCGACCGCCGCCGCGGCCGCGCGCAATCCCGGCAGTTGACCCGGCGAACGAGGGCCGATCGCGACGGCGCTGCCGCAGGACGGCGGACACAGGGCGGCGATCGCCGGGACCGCCAGCGCATCAGAAACGGCGGCATATTCCGCACCGCCGTCAGCGCCAGCAGTACGCAGGACGAGCGCGCACGCGCACATCGTGATCCGCCCTTCCCGACGCGCGCTCGGATCGCTCCACACGCGCGCCCGCGCGTCACGGCGAGCGCCACGAGCGCGGCAACGGCGATCCAGAAGGGCAGCAGCGACACGCTGGCGAGGTGAGGCGACGCCCACTCGTCGATCCCGAGCTGCCGGATGCGGCCGAGCGATCTCGGCATGTCGAGCCAGAAATTCCAGCCGAGCGGCGTCAACGATGTCGCCACGCACGCACAGCGCCGCGACGAGCAGCAGCCTCGGCACGGCGCCCACGATCTTTCAATCGAGCAGCGGCGGCCAGCGCTGCGCCCAGGAGCAGCAGGCCGAGCAGGACGGCGCCGTGCAGGTTCGCCCAGAAAGAAGACGACCGGGAGCCAGCCGTATCGGCCGCCGGCGCAGCAGCAGCCATCGTGAGAGCCACGAGCAGCAGCGACAACACCTGCGCGCGCCAGGCTCCATGTCGTGCTCGCCGAGGCGACCACGAACGCCGGTCAACAGGAACTTCGCGCGGATCGGCCCCGGCGTCTCGATCAGACGAGCGCCCACGCAGGGTCACGACCAGCGCGGAGGCCAGCGTCAGGAGCGGCAGCCCGCCGAGCGCGTAGACGCCGTAGAACAGCAGCTCCGACAGCCACTCGTGGTTCGGCCAGATACGCGCCGGCAAACGGTATGGGAGAAAGGTGTCGGTCAGCAGCAGGTGGCCGGCGCTCCACATGTCGTGACCCGCGCGCAGCAGCCACCACGTGTCGTGCTGGGCCGGCATCAGGCACGCCGCCGTCGCGATGGCGAGGAACAGCAGCGCCGTCTGCAGACGCTCGAAGGTGAAGCGCTCGAGCGTCAAGACCGGCGGACTTTCACGTCCTCCACGCCGTCGGTGATCTCATCGAGCTTCGCCAGCAGCGCCGCGAACCCGCACTGTTCCGGATCGAAGAAGCCCACTCGTCCTGGATCGGCTTCGGCTGCTTGAGCGACGGACGACGGCCGGCGTCTCCGCCCCTGCGTATCCGTCTCCGTAGTCACATTCGGCTTCTCCTGCGGCGGCTCGACACGGCGACGCCTCGATGTCCTTTCGCAGGGAGGCGACCAGCTCGCTCCACTCCGGGCGCTTGTGCGCCGCCGCGTGGCGCGGCTCGGCGACGGCCGGGGCTGGTGCGGGCCGCGCGGCCGCCGGGCCGGCATCCGCGCAGGACTCGGCGCCGTGCGACGGCCGCGACGGCTTCCACGGCGGCGAACGCGGCGGGGCGTGCTCGGTCGGGACGCCCTCCATCGCTGGGCCACGCCCGGTGCGGCGACAGGAAGAGGAGCCCCACGGCTCGGCGTCGGTGGGCGCCGGCTCCGCATCACTCGGTGTACGATGTCTTCGACAGATTCGGAGTCGATTGCCTCGGCGAGCGGTGACGCCGGCGACCTCTTCGTCTTCGAACGCACGGGCGAACGCGCGACTCGCCGGCGATCGACGCGTCGCTGCCGTGGTGGCCGGCCACCCGCGTTTCGGCGAACGGGGCCAACGACTCGGCATCGAGATCCGCTTCGGCTTCGAACTCGAACTCGGCGATCGCTTCCGCGGCGAACGCGGGCTCGCTGACGGCTTCGGCTTTGGCGAATGAGCCGCGGGCATCCAGCACGTTGATATCGACGTCGGTGCCGTCGATCTCCATGTCCATCGTGTAGACGCCGACCGGCTCCCCGTCGAACAGCTCCGTCTCGCTGAAGTCGCGGCGCGGCCGCTCGGACTCTTCCGGCTCGAGGCCCGGCGAGTCTCGTCGGACAGACTCGATGTCTCTCTTCCTCATCGAGCTCCAGCGTCGAGACCGCGTCGCTCTCCACGCTCGCCGACTCGTAGTCGACCCTTCGACGACGAAACGGCTGTCTCCCGCACGTGCCTGCATGTAGCGGCTGCGGGTCCGACGGCTGCGCCAGGCTGGTGTCAGGATCGACAGAACGGCCTGGACGCCGGCGCTGATACTCGCCGCAAGTCTCGGAGCGATGTCGGAGTCGATGCCGCACGCAAAGGCTGCGGCACGGGTCGGGCGGCTGATACGGCTGGCCGCGGCGCGGCATAGAGCGGCGAACGACCGGCTCGTCAACCGGCCGACGTAGTCGGTCGCCATAGGTCTCGGACCGCCGGTCTGCCGGCCGTAGTCGGGCACGGTATCGGCCGCCGGCGCGTCGCCCACGTCAGAGGCGCTCGCGCCATAGGACTGCGCGGTAGCGGTCGTGGACGGCCTGGCCTGCACCGACGGCACGTGGCCTGGCGTCGTCGGTCTGGACAGGTTTGCGCAGGGCGCGTAGCTCGGGCCGTCGGTCATGGCCTCGCCGTGCGGTACCGGCGTGCGCTGGCGAATTCCTGCGCGTACGCCGGTTCGCTGGCGTTCCTGCGGCTCGTCGTCGCTCGAGGCCCTCGAGTGCGCGCTCGGCCGCGGCCTCTTTCAGGTAGGCCGAGATCTGCTCGGCGAAGACCGCCGGATCGCAGCCGTCCGTCGCCTGCGATTCAGATCGTCCGCGCCGCCACCGCGAGAGGAGGCCGGAGGGCGCGCTTCCGCGGCGTGGGCCGCGAAGCACGGGGATGGTCAGGCGTGCGCACGTGCGCGGCGGCGGCATCACGCGCAGCGCCGCGGCCAGCGCAGCGTCGTCGCGTCGGCGAGGCAGCGCCGGCACGAGCACGAGATCCGGCACGCGGTTGCCGATCGCCTCGAGGCGCGCTCGGTCGTGTCGGCGAGGACCAGCTCGGCGCCGACGCGTTGGCGGACGACGGCAGCCAGCGCGTCGCGCTGACGCCGATCACGGTTCGATGGCAAGAATGATGGGCATCCTAGGTTCGCCAAGCGCTTACGAGCGCAGCATGAACCCGAGGAGCACGACCGCGCGATCGCGAACACCGTGAGCTCGGAGTTGGAGCGTGCGGTCTCGCGGGCCATCGCCGCCGCCAGCTCGGTCTGATGGCGAACGCGACTCAGGACGCGCTGGAGGATCTCCGCCGACGGTTTTGTCGATGACCCGGCGGGTGACGTCGTCTCGGACCGGGTCGTAGATGAAGGAGCGGACCAGCAGCAGGACCGCTACCGTGGCCGCGGACAAGAGCCATTCGCCGATGCTGCGTCTCATAACCCCTGATGTATCGCAATTCCCGTTCCGCCCCGACCCAGGACACCTCAGGCTCTCGGAAGCTACCCGATCAACGCGGGTTTTACGCGATTTCTCGAAGCCCGGCGTGCGTGGCGCCCCGCGGATCCTCCGCCTCGACGGCGACGAGATCCGCGAGACGACTTACGAAGTGCAGAATCGGGAGGCCTGCCGCGAGCTGCCGATCGGCCTGCAATCGGCACCGCGCGCCACACGAGCTAAACCGCTTCCCGCATCAGGCACTTTCAGCCGTTCACCACGGTGCTCGCCAGGGTGCGTGGCACACCCGTTGCGTTTTTCATGATTCGTCGCGCGGTCATCGCAACAAGGCGTAACCGCATCTCACACACTCGATTGCGCGTCAAGAACGCGCGCGGAGAACACAACATGATGATGAAACTCTACTCGCGTCTCCAGGCTCTCAAGAACGACGCCGGCCAGGACTTGCTCGAATACGCGCTGCTCGTGGCGCTGATCGCGCTGGTGGCCGTCGGCGCCGTCACGCTCGCCGGCAAGAACGTCAAGCACGATCTTCGGCAACGTCGCGACCGCAGCTCAGCACCGCGGCCGGCTCGTAACGCCGACGCGCAGGCAGATTCGGCGGGTTCCACGATCGAGGGGCGGAGGCCGACTCCGCTCCTCCTTTTTCAAGAAGGGTGAGGCTCATGACGCGAATGCTGGCAGCGGTCCGTCGGCTCATGCATCGGGACGACGGCCAGGACCTGATCAGATACGGACTGCTCGTGGCGCTGATCGCGCTGGTCTGCCCTCGTCGGCGTCACCACCATCGGCAACACCATTCAAACCGTCTTCTGAGCGGCACGCTGCCAGGCCGTCCGATTCCGATCGTTCCGGCGACGCCGCCGCCGGCGCTGGCCTGGCCGCGGCGATCGATCTGCGGACGCGCGCGTGCCAACCCCTGACCGCGACGCTCGCGGCCCTGGGCTGGCGTTCGCGGTCGTGCGGATCGGCAGCGTCACCGTCGGCGGCGCTCTTCTGGGATTGGTCCTCGGGTTCGCGTTGATGCTGCCGGGCCATCTGTTCGGGGCCACCGGCGCCGGGGACGTCAAAGCTATTTGCGGCGGCGGGCGCCCTGATGGGGCCGGCGCCGATCGTCACGGCATTTTCTATACCGCGATTGCCGGCGGATTGCTCGCGCTCGTGGTTGCAGTCCGGCGGCGCCGGCTGCAGCACACGCTCGGCGCCACCGCCCGGCTGATCGCGACGGCGGCGGCGAACGCGACCGCGATCGCCGGCCCGCTCGAAGACAACCGCTTCGCTTATGCGCCGGCAATTGCTGTCGGGACGTGCTGATCGCCGCACTGGGGCGGTAACCCAGCGCACAACAGGGATCTGACTTATGGCTCGTATACGCGTGTTCATGGTGTTCGTGTTCGGCAATCACCGGCCGGCAGGCGCGCGCTCGCCTTCGGCACCTACAATTTCATGCAGCAGCGGCCGGCCCAAGACGGTGTCGATTCCGACCCGCCAGGTGGTGGTCGCGGCCGCGGACCTCGACGTCGGAGCCGAGCTCCGCAAAGAGGACATCCGCATCATCGACTGGCCCGCGAACGCGGTGCCGGCCAACGCCATCAGCGACCCGAAGGACGTGATCGGACGCGGCCATCGTGCTGCCGGTGATCCAGAACGAGCCGATCCTGCCGAACAAGCTGGCGCAGGAAGGGCCGGGCGGCGGGCTGCCGCCGGCCATTCCGCCCGGCCTGCGCGCCGTGTCGGTGCGCGTCAACGAGGTCATCGGCGTCGCCGGCTACGTGCTGCCCGGCACCCGCGTCGACGTCGTCGCGACGGTGAGCCCGACCGGCGCCGCCAGCGACATGACCTCGAAGGTCGTGCTGACCAACGTGCAGGTGCTCGCGGCCGGCACGAAGATCGAGCGCGACGGCGAGCGACAAGAACAAGCCGATGCCGGTCAGCGTCGTGACGCTGCTCGTCAACCCCGAAGAAGCCGAGCGGCTGACGCTGGCCAGCACCGAAGGCAAGATTCAGCTCGCGCTGCGCAACCCCCTCGACAAGACGATGCCGCTGACGCAGGGCATCCGTCCGGCGGCGCTGCTCGGCTTCGGCGCGCCGGTCCGGACCGGCGTCGCCGCGCGCCAAGACGGTGACGAGCGGTCCCTGGTCGCGCAGCCGCGCCCCCGTGGCCAGTCCCTCGAGGCGGCCGACAGTCGAAATCATCCGCGGAGACAAACGTGCCCACGAAGTCGTGCGGCAGGAGCAGTAAAGTCATGCGTATCAGCAACCGGCTCGTTCGCGTCTCGTTTCTCATCCTGATCGCCGTCGCCGCTCCTGGCGGCGTGCTGTTCGCGGACGACATGCCGCCGGTGCGGCTGCTCGTCGGCCGCTCGGCGGTCATCGACATCGGCACCGCCGATCTCGCGCGTCGTCGCTGACGAGCGCCGACATCGCCGACGCGATGGTCACCTCGACCAACCAGCTGCTGGTCAACGGCAAGATGCCGGGCACCATCTCGATGTTCGTCTGGGAGCGGCGGCGGCGTGCGCCGCCAGTACGAAATCATCGTCCAGCGCGACCTCGCGCAGCTCAACGAGCAGATGATGAAGCTGTTCCCGGGCGAGGCGATCGAAGCCCAGAGCAACGGCAAGTCGGTCGTCCTCTCCGGCATCGTCACCAACAAGGACGCGGCCGACAAGGCGATGAACGTCGCCGCCGGCTACGTCGAGAAGGCCGGCGACGTCGTCAACCTGCTCAAGCTGCAGGAGACGCAGGCGAGCAACCAGGTGCTGCTGCGGTGCGCTTCGCCGAGGTGAGCCGCAGCGCGCTGACCGAGCTCGGCGTGTCGCTCTTCACGAGCCCGACCGGCGTCAACAACACCGATCGCCCGCGTCACCACGCAGCAGTTCACGGCGCCCGGCTTCGACGTCGTTGAGCTGGACCAAGGCGAGCGGCGACTTCGGCAGCGACGTGACCAGCGCGGAAGGCAAGTTCACCTTCAGCGACTTCCTGAACCTCTTCCTCTTCAACCAGAAATACGACATCGGCGCGATGGTCAAGGCGCTCTCAGACCAAGGGCCTGTTCCAGAGCCTCGCCGAACCCAACCTGGTCGCGGAGAGCGGCAAGGAAGCCAGCTTCCTCGCCGGCGGCGAAGTGCCCATCCCGATCGCGCAGGGCTCGGGCGGCAACGTCGCCATCAGCGTCCAGTACAGGAGTTCGGCGTCCGCCTCAGCTTCACGCCGACCGTCATCGGCAACCGCGTCCACCTGAAGGTGAAGCCGGAAGTCAGCACGCTCGACTACGCGAACGGCGTCGTCCTGCAGGGCTTCCGCATTCCCGGCCTCTCGACGCGCCGCACCGAGACCGAGCTCGAGCTGCTCGACGGCCAGACGTTCGCGATCGCCGGGCTGATGAACAACACGATGAACTCGACGCTGTCAGAAGATTCCGGGCATCGGCGACATTCCGATCCTCGGCCTCCTGTTCAAGAGCAAGGCGGCGCAGAAGAACCAGACCGAGCTCGTCGTCATGATCACGCCGCACATCCTCCCGAGGAACTCCCCGGGGTGACGCCGAACCTGCCGCGGATGGTCGAGCCGTACCTGGTGCCGCTGCCGACCGAAGAAGTCGACTCGACACGCCGCCGCCGGCCTTCGGCGCCGGCAGCCGTCCGGCGTGGCCGCGCGACCCCGATGCTGCGCCGGTGGCGCAGCCGGCGACCGACTACCAACGCGGCCGCCGCCGCCGCGACGCTGCGCGGCCTGACGCCGTCGCGTCCCGACGACCTACGTCCCCGCGGCGAACGAGCTGCCGGCGACGCAGACGGTCGGCGCGGTCACCGCGACCTCGGCCACGCCGACGTCGCGCCAGCGCGAGAGCACGGCGACGACCGCCGCCAAGGCGCAAGAAGCCGAGCCGCAAGGACGAGCTGATCGCCGAGGAAGCGGCCGCGCAGCCAGCAGGCCAAGCAGGCCGAGATCGACCGCCGCAACGCGAAGATCGAGCAGGAGCGCCAGGCGAAGGCCGCGAAGGAACAGGCCCGGCGCGACGCCGAAGCAGGCCAAGAAGGACGCCGAAGCGGCCCGCATCGCCGCAGATCGAAGCGAAGAAGCAGGCCGAGAACGACCGGATCCAGCAGCGGGCCGTGGACGAAGCGGCGGCGCGAGCCAAAGCCGCCGAAGCGAAGTATCAAGAGCTGCTCAAGCAGAAGACGCAATCCCGGCATGACACGGAAGGATCAACCGCGACATGGCTCAACTGGTCGGCCTCATCGTGTCGGAAGACGGCGCATTCAGCAAGCACTTCGGGCGGCTGCTGCGGGCCGGCGCGATCCCCGTCAGCGTGATGGAGGAGCGCGCCGGCCGCGACGGCACGCCGCCGGACCTCATCATCGTCGACGCGCGCGGCGACGCGCTCGTCGGCGATGTCGACGCATCGAGCGGCTGCGCGCGGCGCGCCGGGCGCCGGCATCTTTGCCGTGGCGCGTCGGCCGCCGACCCGGAACGTGATTCTCCAGGCGATGCGGGCGGGCGCGAACGAGTTCTTCACCTGGCCGCCGGCCGAGGAGACGCTTCACGGCGCGATCCGCCGGACGGCGGCGCGGCGCGAGACGCACGCAGGGCGCGCACGCCGTCGGCGACGACGCTGGTGTTCTTCGGCGCCAAGGGCGGCGCCGGCACGACGACCGTCGTCGGTGAACTGCGGCGTCGAGCTCGCGCGGCTCAGCAAGCAGTCGACGGTCATCGTCGACCTCGAAGCCGGGCTCGGCGAGGTGGCGCTGTTTCTCGGCGTCCGGCCGCGCTACAGCCTCCTCGACGCGATCGACAACCTGCACCGCCTCGATCGCGAGTTCCTGCGCGAGCTCGTGGTGAAGCACAAGTCGGGGCTCGAGATTCTCGCCGGCTCGGACCAGTTCGATCGTCCGGGCGGCGCCGACGGCGGCGCCATCGAGGAGCTGTTCCGCCTGCTGGCGCGGCAGCATGGATACATCCTGGTCGACGCCGGCAGCCAGATCAACTCGTGCGCGGTCGCGGCGCTCTACACCGCCGACACGATCTTCATGGTCGCCAACCCGGACGTGCCGTCGGTGCGCAACGCGCAGCGGCTGCTCGAGCGCGTGCGCCAGCTCGGCGCCTGCGGCGAGCGCGTGCGCGTCGCTGCTCAACCGCGCCGCCGAGCCGTATCCGATTCCGCCGAAGCAGATCGAGGCGCGCGCTCGGCCATCCGATTCACCACACGTTCCCGAGCGACTACAAGACGGTGTCGACCGCGCTCAACTCCGGCGTGCCGCTGGCGCTGACCGGCAACTCCGACATCGCGGCGCAGTTCGATCACTTCACGCGGCAGATTCTCGATCCCGAGCGCCGAGGCGTCCAGGCGCCGCAGCCAGGCAGGCGCAAGCTGCCCGGCGGCTCGAGCGCCTGGCGTCCATCTGGTAAACAGCCATGAACACTGTCGCGATCGCTCCGCCGATTCCCGGCCGCCTCGGCCCGCCGCCAGCGCGCGTCGCGCCGCCGACTGGCGCCGCCGACGCCAGCGTATCTCGAGCTCAAGGCCAACGTCCATCGCAAGCTGCTCAATCGCCTCAACCTCGAGGCGCTGGCGCAGTCCGACCGCGCCGCGCGCCGAAAGCGAGATCCGCACGCTGCTCGGCGAGCTGCTCGCCGAAGAGAACACGCCGCTCAGCCTCGGCGAGCGCGAAGCGCTGTTCATGCGAAGTGCTCGACGACGTGTTCGGGCTCGGGCCGCTCGAGCCGCTGCTGCGCGACCCGTCGATCAGCGACATCCTGGTCAACACCTACAAGAACGTGTTCGTCGAGCGCGGCGGCCATGCTCGAGAAGGTCGACGACGAACGTTCCAGGACGATCGCCACCTGATGCGCGTCATCGACCGCATCGTCAGCGGCGTCGGCCGGCGCGTCGACGACAGCTCGCCGATGGTCGACGCGCGCCTGCGCGGACGGCTCGCGCGTCAACGCGATCATCCCGCCGCTGGCGGTCGACGGCCCGCTGCTGTCGATCCGCCGGTTTCCGGCCGAGCGGCTGAAGGCCGACGACCTCGTCACGCTGCGCGCGCTGACGCGGCCGATGCTCGACTTCCTGTCGCACTGCGTCAGCGCGCGGCTGAACGCGCTGATCAGCGGCGGCACCGGCGCCGGCAAGACGACGCTCCTGAACGTGCTGTCGAGCTTCATCTCCGAGCACGAGCGCATCGTCACCATCGAGGACGCCGCCGAGCTGCAGCTGCACCAGGAGCACGTGGTGCGGCTCGAGACCCGCCCGCCGAACGTCGAAGGCAAGGGCGCGGTCCGGCAGCGGCAGCTGATGGTCAACGCCCTGCGCATGCGCCCCGACCGCATCGTCGTCGGCGAGGTCCGCGGCGAGGAAGCGCTCGACATGCTGCAGGCGATGAACACCGGCCACGACGGATCGCTGACGACCGTCCACGCCAACACGCCGCGCGACGCGCTGACCCGCATCGAGACGATGATCGCGATGGGCGCGACGAACCTGCCGGAGCGCGCGATGCGCCAGCAGATCGCGTCGGCGATCCAGCTCGTCGTCCAGCAGACGCGCCTGAGCGACGGCTCGCGCAAGATCACGAGCATCTCCGAGATCACCGGCATGGAAGGCGACGTCATCACCATGCAGGAGATCTTCGTGTTCGAGAAGATCGGGCATCACGCAGGACGGCAAGGTGATCGGCCGCTTCCGCGCGACCGGCGTCCGCCCGAAGTGCTGCGAGCGGCTGAAGGCGTCGGGCATCCACCTGCCGGCCGACATGTTCGAAGGCGTGACGGAGGTGCGGTGATGCTGCTGGCCCTGCTCGTCTTCGTGCTCGTCGTCGCGGCTCGATCATCGGCGGCTACTACGCCGTCACGTGGCTGCCCGGCATGCTCGCCGCGCGCGCGCTCGACCAGCGGCTGCGCGACGTGTCGACTCGGCGCCGCCGACGCCGATCCGAAAGGCGATGACGATCGGTCGTCAAGCACGCACGCTCGAGGGGCCGCTGCCGGGCATCGATCGCCTGTCTCGCGCAGTCGGGCCTGGCATCGCGCCTCGGCGCGGCTGATCGAGCAGTCGGGCGTGCAAGACGACGCCCAGCGCGATCGTCGCTGATGAGCGTCGTGATGCGCGGCGCTCGGTCGGCGTTCACGGTCGTGTCTGTTCGCGGCCGACCCGTATCGCGGCGCCGTTCGCGGCGGCGTCGTCGGCCGCGTGCGCCGTTCTGCTGGCTGACGCACCGCCGGTCGGCGCGGATGAAGCGCTTCGAGGAGCAGTTCCCGGAGGCGCTCGATCTGCTGTCGCGCGCCATCCGCGCCGGCCACGCGTTCCAGACGGCGCATGGGCATGGTCGCCGACGAGCTGCCCGAGCCGGTCGGCCCGGAGTTCAAGAAGACGTTCGATCAGCAGAACTTCGGCCTGCCGCTGCGCGACGCGCTCAACGAGCTGTCCGAGCGCATCGCAGCTGCTCGACGTCCGCTTCTTCGTCACCGCCGTGCTGATCCAGCGCGACACCGGCGGCAACCTGGCCGAGATTCTCGACAACCTCGCGCACGTCGTGCGCGAGCGGTTCAAGATTCGCCGGCAGGTGCGCGTGCACACCGCGCACGGCCGCTTCACCGGCTACGTGCTGCTGCGCGCTGCCGGCGGCGCTGGCGGTGGCGCTGTCGTTCATCAACCCCGAGCACATGCAGCTGCTGTTCCGCGAGCGCATGGGCCAGATGATGCTGATGGGCGCCATCGTCGATGCAGACGATCGGCTTCGTGTGGATCCGCCAGGTGATCAAGATCGAGGTGTAGCCGTGACGATGCTGCTTCCGCTGCTCGCGTTTCTCTTCGGCTCGCTGCTGATTGCCGCCGGCGCGATGGCGTTCGTCGCCGGCGCGCCGCGACGGCGATCGAGCGCCGCCTCGGCGAGGTCGACCGGCGCGCGCGTCAAGCCGAGACCGAGGAGAACGCCGGCTACAACCAGACGCGTGATCGACACGCTGAAGAAGATCGGCAACGTGGCGCCGCAGTCGCCGAACGGAGATGGGCAAGCTGCAGCAGCGGCTGGTGACGGCCGGCTACCGCAGCCACGAAGCGCTCGTCGATCTTCTTCGGCATCCGCCTCGGCTGCGCGCTGCTCGGCTGTTCGCGCTGCTGGCGTCGCCGATCGTCATGCAAGCCGAACCTGGCGATCGCCGGCGGCGGCCTGCGCGCTCGGCTACCTGCTGCCGAGCATGGCGCTCGGCCGCATGGCCAAGAAGCGGCAGCACCGGATCCGCCTCGGGCTGCCCGACGCGCTCGACCTGCTCGTGGTCAGCGTCGAAGCCGGGCTCGGCCTCGACCAGGCGATTCAGCGCGTCGGCGACGAGCTCGCATTCGCGCACCCCGATCTGGCCGACGAGCTGCGGCTGATCAACCTCGAGCTGCGCGCCGGCAAGGCGCGCGCCGAGGCGCTGAGCAACCTCGGCCGACCGCACCGGCGTCGACGACATCGCGTCGCTCGTCGCGATGCTGGTGCAGACCGACAAGTTCGGCACCAGCGTGGCGCAGTCGCTGCGCGTGCACTCCGAGACGCGTGCGCACCAAGCGGCGCCAGCGCGCCGAGGAAGCCGCCGCCAAGACCGGCGTGAAGATGGTGTTCCCGCTGGTGTTCTGCATCTTCCCGGCGATCTGGGTCGTGACCATCGGCCCGGCCGCGATCAAGTTCGTGCAGGTCCTCGATGCCGATGGCGAACGAAATGAGCGCAGCCCCGACACGTCGCTCTGCACCGCCGCCGCCGGCGATGCCGCGCATCGCTCGAGGACACCGGCCTGGCCGCGGATCAGGTCGAGCAGCTGCTCGATCAAGACGCTGCTACGACGGCGAGGCTGACCGGCCTCGGCCATGGCCGAGCGCGATGCGGCTGCCGTATCCGATCCTCGAGCCGCTCATCGAGCGCGCTGCGCGCCGAGCGGCTGATCGAAGTGCGCGGCGCCGACCGGCTCCGGACGCGCGAGCTATCGCTACGCGCTGACCGACGCTCGGCCGCGATCGCGCGCCGCCAGTATCTCGAGATCAGCCAGCTACGTCGGGCCGGCGCCGGTGCCGCTGGCGGCCTACGTCGCGCTAGATGACGGCGCTGCCGGCGGCGCGCGGCTACATCGACCGCGAGCGGCTGCGCCAGGGCTTCTCGCACCTGATCATCGGCGACGAGGTGCTCGAGAAGCTCGGTCCGGCGGTCAACGCCGGCAAGGCGGTGTTCCTCTACGGGCCGCCCGGAAACGGCAAGACCGTGATCGCCGAAGGCATGGGCCGGACGCTCGGCGGCGACATGTACATGCCGCACGCCATCGACGTCGACGGCCACGATCATCACGATGTTCGATCCGATCAACCACGACTCGCTCGAGGCCGAGACGGCGGACACGTCGAGCGTCATCGCCGCGGCGCCGCGCGATCGGCGGTGGGTGCGCATCCGCCGGCCGGTCGTCATGGTGCGGCGGCGAGCTGACGCTCGACATGCTCGACCTGCACGTTCAACCCGCTGTCGAAGTTCTACGAGGCGCCGATTCAGCTGAAGGCCAACGGCGGCGTGTTCCTGGTGGACGACTTCGGCCGGCAGCGCATCCGGCCCGCAGGATCTGCTGAACCGCTGGATCGTGCCGCTCGAGAGCCGCGTCGACTACCTCACGCTGCACACCGGCAAGAAGTTCCAGGTGCCGTTCGACGTGCTGATCGTGTTCGCGACCAACCTCGATCCCGAGTCGCTCGCCGACGAAGCGTTCCTGCGCCGCATTCCCTACAAGATTCCGATCGACGATCCGTCGCTCGACGAGTTCACCAGCATCTTCGAGCTGAACTGCCGGCGCCGCAACCTGCGCTTCCACCAGGTGATGGTCGCCTACCTGCAGCGCCGCCACTACACGCCCGCCGGGCCGTCCGCTGCGCGCCTGCCACCCGCGCGATCTGCTCGACCAGGTCACCGCGCTCTGCCGGTATCGCGGGCATCGAGCCGGTGATCACGCGCGAGCTGCTCGACGCGGCGTGCGCGTCGTATTTCGTCGACGACGCTGCCGACCGTCCGCGCCGGCGACCGGCGACCGCGGCCGCGGTCCGGCGCCTCGGAAGCGGCCGTGGAGGTGCACTGATGACCGCCGCGCGACGTCGCGAATGAGCATCGTCACCGACCTCGGCGCGCGGCGACGATCGGCTGCTGTTCACGCATGCTGTCGATCAACATCTTCGGCGGACTTCATGCGCACCGGCCACGTCACCGGCCTGCTGCTGCTCGCCAGCGAGTCGCTGGTCGTCGTCCTGACGATCGTGCGCCGGCGAGCGCGAGCTCGTCGACCGGTCCGTCGCCGCGGCGGTGTTGACGACCGTGCTCGGTCGCCGGGCCGCTCGCTGCTGCGCGCGAGCGACGGCGACGCCGCTGGCGCCCGACCGTCGTGACCGCGCTGGTGTCGGCGCATCGGCCTGGCGCTCGTCGTGGTCGGCAAGATGGCGCTCGGCCGCAGCTTCGGCCTGGTGCCGGCCAACCGCGGCGTCGTCGTGCGCGGGCCGCACACGCTGCGTCGCGGCATCCGATCTACACCGGCTATCTGATCACGCACGTCGGCTTCCTGCTCGCGCATCCGACGCCGTGGAACGTCGCCGTCATCCTGATCGCCGACACCGCGCTGATCCTGCGCGCGCTGATGGAAGAGCGGGTGCTGAGCGCCGACGCGCGCGTATCAGGCGTACTGCCGGCGCGTCGGCTGGCACCTCGTGCCGGGGGTGTTCTGATGAACGCCGTGGCGCTGATCAACGAGCGCACGCGCGCGGCGGTCGCGACCGGTGGAGCATGGCACTCGACGCGCGGCCGTCGCGCCGGCGCGGGCCTGCTCGGCCGCGACCGGCTCGAGACGCCGGCTGCGCTGATGCTGGACGCCGTGCCCGGCCGTCCACACCGCCGGCATGCGCTTCGCCATCGACGTCGTGTTCCTCGATCGCGACGGCTACGCGGTGAAGATCGTCCGCGAACCTGGCGCCGTGGCGGATTGCCGCTGGCGCGCGCGCGCACTGCGTCGTCGAGATGGCGGCCGGCAGCTCGCGCACGCTCGACCTCGCGGTCGGCGATCGCCTGGCTCCCTCTCGACCGAGGCACTCCTCGTGCGCCGCCCGAGGCCGGTCCAGGCGGACGCGCCGCCGAGCCATGGCGCCGGCCACCAGCTAGACTGCCAGCAGATTAAGACCCGCTTGAACGGCAAAGCTCGTGAGCCCCGCAGAGCAAGCCTATGGTCCTTCTTGCGGTCTTGCGGCTCTGCGTCTAGTCCGTGTTAGAGCCCGGTCCGCTCGGCGATCTGCGGCAGCGTCTCCGACAGCTCATTGTCGCGGCGTTCAGCCGATACCCGGCGCGCCGCGCGTCGCAGGGCGCGAAGCTCCGCGCTCCTGGCGCCGCGATCGCAGACGGCCCAGAGCCGCGCTCCCGCAGGTCAGCCCGATAAGCGTGAGCCCGAGATGCGGATTCTGGATGGCGGATAGCTTGACAACACGATCGCCTTCTCCGGCGGCAGCTGCGCCAGGGCGGCTTCTGCGCCCGGCGGCGGGAATGCCGTTCCGAAGATCGACCTGCCGCGCGGACGCGCAGCACGTCGGTCAGGGCCGAGCGGCAGCGAAGCAGGGAGCGCCATCGCCGAGCGACGCGTTGGCCAGCGGCGCCGTCGTATGCCGACGCCAGCCACCAGCCCGGGGCTGCTGACTCAGGGAGCACGCGCCCCAGCTCCCGGGCCGCGAGGAAATGGAAGATCGACAGCAGCTCCACGTAGTAGACGGTCCAGACCGGCGGGTGCGCGAACGAGAGATAGGCGAGCAGCAGCGCCCCGACCGTGATGACGCCGGCGGCTCCACGCCCGAGGCGCAGCGCGGCGGCGAGCATCAGCACGCCGAGCCGCGAGGCGCCAGCCATCGCTGCACCACGTCAGGATCGCGATCAGTCGCTCGATGAACGCCGACGGCAGGACGGCGGGCGTGTAGCCGGCGTGGATCTCGCGAGACCACCGCCGACGGCCGCGATCTCGGGAATCGGCCGGAGAGCGGCGGCGTCGGGTCGACCCCGAAGCCAGGCTTGTCGTGGGGGAAGTAGATGCGCGAATAGAGCGGATACGGATCGAGCCGCCAGGTTGCCGAGCGTCTGCTGGTTCCACACGGCGGCAGGAGCGCCAGCATCGCGGCGCCGAGGACCACCGGCGCGGCGAGCGCCTTCCACGCGCGTGGCCGTCACCCGCCGCAGGATCACGACGGCCGGCGGCAGCGCGAGCACCGCCATCGTCAGCGGGCGCGTCATCAACCCCACGCCAGCGCGGCGGCCACTGACGAGCAGGAAACGACGCGGCCCGAATCCTGCCACCGGATCGTCGCCCCCAGATCGCGACCAGCCACATCGCCGCGCTCGTGGTCTCGGAGAAGCCTACGACGCCGCACCAATGCAAGGTCGGCCACGACGTCGTCCACAGACCACCAGGTGAGCAGCGCGGTCCACTCGTCGGCGAAGCGCCGCGCCAGCAACACGCGAGCGCGCCGGCGATGCCGGTCATCAGCGCGGCATCAACCCCGGCAGGCCGAGCCAGATCCCTGGCACCAGCGCTCGGGCGTGCGCCGGCGGGGCATTTCGCGAAGACCGCGGCGCGATGAAGACGTGCACCTGCTCGAAGAACGTCGAGAGGGGGAGGCGACGGCGCGGTCCAGTGTCCGCCCGCGAAGATTTCGGCCTGCAGCAGATACGCGCGCTCGTCGTGAACGACCAGCTTCGTGAAACGATCCCCAGACGATGCGGACAGGAGAGCGGTGACGATCGCCGCGGCGAGCGGCGACCACGGCCCCGACAGAAATCTGCCGGCCAGCGACGGATAGGTGGTCCAGCGTTCCGGCTCAAGCGCGCGATGGCGAGGATGCCGGCGAAGACGACGACCGCGATGCAACAGGTTCAGGAGCGAGGGGGATGGAGGGATTGACCATTGGCTCTTCCGACCGGGCATCATAGAAACACGGTCTCCGGCTCGTTGCCGGCCGTCTCGCATGATGTGGTGAGTCACCGGGCTCGCCCATGGTTCCCTCAACGACAACGGATAGAGGAGCCGCCGGCGCTGCCCCTGGTCCGCGGCGCCGTGATGGGTATGGCCACCGCGGTCGCGCTGCGGCTCGGCTCGGACCCGGATCTCTGGGGGCACCTGCCGCTCCGGGCAAGACTTCCTCTCGACCTTCGCCGTTCCATCGAGCGACGTCTACTCGTTTACCAGCGGACCGTCCGTGGATCAACCACGAATGGCTCACCGAGGCGCTGCTGGCGTCGGCTCACCGTCTCGGCGGAACGGTCGCGCTGGCGATCCTCACCGCGCGCGCTCGGTGCTGGCCGCGCATTGGCGATCGCCCGGTGGTCGGCCCGTCGCGGCGGCGTGCGCGGCTGGCGCCTGGAGGCGCTGACCGCCGCGGTGTTCCCGCTCGGGCGTCGCGCCACTCGACCCAGACGCTCAGACCAGCAGGCGATCTCGGCGCTGCTGTTCGTCGCGCTGCTGGCGCTCATGCGCGAGCTCGACCGCGAACGGCATCGACTGGCTCTGGCTCTGCCGGTCCTGTTCCTGGCGTGGGCCAACCTGCACGGCGCCTGGGTCATGGCCGGGAGGCGTCGCTCGCGATCTGGACGCTGGTCAGACCGCTCAGGCGGCTCTCACATCGTGCGCGTCTCGCGCTCCTCGGCGCCGGCGCGGTCTCGGCTGCCGCCACCCTCGTCAATCCGTACGGCGTGAACCTGCTGGCGCTTCCTTTTCTGAAACCGTGCGTTTCGAACGCGGCGACATCGTCGAGTGGGGATCGCTGCGGAGCACGCCGATCATGTTTCTGCCGTGGACGGCGACGGTGGCGATTGCGCTCGTGGCGCTCGGCGCGATCGCTGGCGCGAGCACCTGGCGTATTTCGCCGTTTGCCTGTTTCTCGGCGTCGCCTCGTTTCGGGTGATCCGGCTGGTGCCGTTCTTCTCGCTGTCCGTCCTGCTGCTGCTGGGACCGCTTGCTGCGCGGCGGCGACGTCCGGGCGTGCGCGCGCCGCATCGACGCGCAGGGATGGGCCGGTGCCGTCGCTCATCTGGATGATCTGTGTCGCAGCATCAACCATCGGTCAGCCGCGGGATCGGTTGCCTGCACGACGCGCGGCTCGTTCTTCATCGATGAACAGGCGGCCTCGTTTCTTCGCGGAGAATCGGGCGGCGGGGCGCCTGGTCGTCTGGTTCGATTGGGGCGAGCATGCGTCCGTGGCATTTCGGCCCGGCACTCAAGGTCTCGATGGACGGGCGCCGCGAAACCGTCTACTCGGACGGCGCTGTTGCGCGCGCACGACGACGTTCTATCGAAACCGATCCGGCGCCCGTGAGTTCCTCGAGCGCCTCTCGCCGGACTACGTGCTGGCTGCCCAAATCGCTTCCGGTCAGCGCGATGATCGCGGGCTGGGGCTGGACGCCGATCTTCGAGACCGCGACGTCGACCGTCTGGGCGCGCGGCCCTCGCCGCGGCGCACTGGCGCCCGCCGCCGCCGCTAGCGTCCTCCTGCTTTCCCGCCGGCTGACGGTCCGAGGAGGCTGCCGGCAAGCGCCGTCACCGCGAGGCCGTCGGCCTGCTCGTCGCCGTGGCGCAGGCCGAAATCGGTCACCGTGATCGACGCCGTCGGCGGCGCGCCCGGAGACGAGCACGTTGGACGGCTGTGATGCCGCCATGGACCACGACCGTGCTGGTGCGCGCATCGCAGGATCGCGGCGAGCGTTGCCAGCAGCTCCAGGCGGCCGGCCCGCGGGATCTGCAGACGATCGCAATAGCCGGTGATGGGCGATCCCCGACTGTACTCTGGTTGCGACATACGGGCGCCGGATCACCGCTCGACTGCGAGGTCCAGCGTCCTGGCGACGTTCGGATGCGCCAGCGCCGCGAGCACCGGCGCCTGGAGCGTGGAGGCGCGACATGATCTCGCCCGTCGAGTCTCCGGCCAGCACTTTCAGCGCGACCAGCCTGCCCGACGGCTGCTGCTCGGCCAGATACACCGTGCCGTGGGCACCCTGGCCGAGGACGTTGACGAAGGCGTAGTCGTGTGCCAGGCCGGCCTGCAGCAGGCAATGCGGGCACAGGCCCTCCGTGGCGGCAGCCCGAGGTCCGCGGCTGCCCGCACCGGACACATCCGCGACGCACCGACGCGCGTCATTTCCTGATCGCCTCGATCAGATGTCTGAGCTCGAGCTCTGACTTCTTCCGGCGTCGCGACGGTCTGCGCGATCTCGTCGTAGAGGAGCGCCCGGTAGCGCCGGCGCCAGGCGATGGACCGCCACCTTGAGGCGCGCCTTCGGTCATCCCGATCGCCGATCCCGACCTGCTGATACGACCCGAGCGCCGTCATCGCCCGTCAGGTAGCCCTTCACGCTCTCGAACAGACTGCACCTTTCCCCGCCTCGTGCAGCTCGGTCGCGCAGCCGTTGCAGCACGCGGTCGAGCACGGCCAGCGCCCAGTTGCGATTGAAGATGCGCTCCGGCGTCAGCGGATCGGACGGCTCCCGGACGTAGCGGTCCTCGGCGACGGCGACGTCGAGCGAGATCGGCGGCGTGCCGCTGCCGCGCTTCTGCGCGCGGTCGCGGTCGCGCTCGTTCGAGACGTAGTGGTCGAGGGACGCCAGCAGAAACGAACGGAAACGGCCGCGCGTTCCGGGTCGACGACCTGCAGGCGCGTGTTTCTCGAGCAGCCGCGCGAAGAAGCCCTTGCGTCAGATCCTGCGCGTCCTCGGCGCTGTGCCCGCGGCGCCGCAGGTAGGAATAGAGGGGATACCAGTACAGGCCGCACAAGAGCGTGCGCGAGCGCCTCGTGGCCGCGCGGTGTCGGCTCGGCGCCGGCGTCGAGGACCAGGCTCCAGCGCGTCGTGGCAAAAGGCGCCATCGGCGTCAGCGCCGGCCGCTCACGCCAGCGCAAGTTCCAGCTCTGTCAAGAAACGCCGCGGCTGACGCCGGGCGGTGGCTCGACTCGATCGCGAGCGCGCGCGCCGAAGAAGCGGCGCCAGCCGGCGGGCGCGTCGCCAGCGGCTGCGCGACCGCGCCGCCGATAGTCGGTCGGCGGCGCCGCTCGCGGCGATCGTCGAAGTGCTCGAAGGGGTGCGCGCCGGTCAGCATCTCGTAGGCGATGACGCCGAGCGCCCAGACATCCGAGGACGGAGTCGCCGTCTTCACCGCGCAGCTGCGCCGGCGCCATGTAGCGGAGGCGTGCCGACGAGCGCGCCCGCGTCGCTGACCGAGTCGCGCGCGTCGTTCGAGCGTCCTGGCGACGCCGAAGTCGAGCACCTTCGCCGTCTCGCCGTCGCCCGCCTTCACGAGGATGATGTTTTCCGGCTTGAGGTCGCGGTGGAGCAGCTGCCGGCGGTGGCCGGCGTCCATCGCCGCGCAGACGCCGCGCATGACCGCCAGCGCCCGCGAGGGGCCGAAGCGATCCTGGCGGAGCGCCTCGCGGAGCGTCGCGCCCTCGAGCAGTTCCATCACCAGAAAGGCGCGCGCCGACGCTGCGTCATGCCGAAGTCGTAGACGGTCACGACGTTCGGATGCACGAAGCGCCGGCGGCGAGCCGCGCCTCGCGCTGGAACGCGCCTGCGCGACGTCGGGATCAGTCGAGCAGGTCGTCGCGGATCATCTTGACGGCGACCGGCCGATCGAGCGCCGTGTCGAACCCCGAATACACCGTGCCGAAGCCGCGCGCGGCCGAGCCGGCGATCGAGCCGGTAGCGGGTCGCGAGCAGCCGCGGCAGCGTGCACGGCGACGAGCGCGGCCTGATCGTGCGCGCACTCGACGCCGCTCGGAGTCCCAGCAGGCGCCGCACTGCGGGCATTCGTCGAAGGTCTCGTTCAGGCGCGGCGACGGCGCCGATCGTTCGAGCGAGCAGCGCCAGGTTGGCGGCAATCACCGCCAGCAGGTCGCAGTCTTCCTGCGGTATGGCTCCTCGAACCGCTTCACGCCCAGCGCCAGGGACCGATTCGGCGCGCTCGGGGTTGGTGACAATCGGCACGAGCAGATCGATCCGGCGCTGCCGCAGCACTCGAGCTCCTCCGGCGGGAGCTGCCGCGTCGAGCCACTCTTCCTGCCCGCGACGCCACCTCGAGCGGCTTGGCCGAAGATTCTCAGCAGCGCCACCAGCTTGCTGTCGACGCGCAACGGCGGCGGCGCCAGACCGGCCGGCACGGCCACGAGCGATCGGTAGTGCAGCTCGCTCGGCTCGCGGACCAGCAGCGCGACGAACTCCGGGTGCACGCGCGGCCTCGATCTGCGCGACCACGCGCGGCGCGACGCGCGTCAGGTCGCCGACCTGCCGGATGTCCTCGGCGACGCGGCGGAGGAACTGCTGCGCGTCGTAGTGCTCGCGGAAAGAAGTGCCGGTCGAGGCCTTCAGCCAGTGCTGCCGCTGGTGGTGCGCGGCGACCGCCAGCGCCGCGATCGCGGCATAGACCCAGGCGCGGGCCGCCAGCGTCTCGCGCGAGCGGCTGGCGGCTGCGCACTCAGCACGTCGATCGACGAGCAGGAAAGCCGAGCGCCGGCACGACCGATACGAGGACGCCGCGCGCCACCGCGTAGCGCACGCCCTGACGGATCAGCATCCCGATGTCGAAGAGCCGGTGGCGCAGGATCGCGTAGGCGAACGACGCCGGGAACAGCAGCAGCGTGAGCGTCCCGAACGACGTCGCCCGGGACGCGAAGATCGACTGCGCGAGGTCGGCGTGCGACTGCAGCCGGTAGGATCGCGACGACGAGCAGGCCGGGCAGCAGGCCGCCGACCGCGCCGAAGACGAGGACTTTCACGCGCCGCCGCTCGTTGCAGATCGGTCAGCGCGCCGGTAGTTGACGACCAGCGCCGCCAGGCCGGCGACGGTGTAGCCGGCGGTGCGCCGCCATCAACACCGGGCCCGTGGAGCGTCGACGCCGATGCGCTGGTGCCGCGGTAGACCATGGGCGATCGCGTCACGCGACCGGCAGCACGAGCGCCGACGCCATCGGCGCCCACAACGCCGCCCACACGCCGGTGCGAATGCACCATGCGCCGCGAGGAAAGCTCGCGAAGAACGTGAACAGGACACGGCAGCGACCGCCAGGCCGCTCTGCATGTAGGGCGGCCACATCAGCACGCCGAGCTGCCGACGGGAAGGTGTCGCCACACCGCGCCGATCCGTACGGCGGGCACGATCGTGTAGACGGCGACGGTCGCCAGCGCCCAGGCGCCGCAGCAGCGCGATGCCGATCGTCCGGGCGCGCCGCACCACGATCAGGACGCGCGAACGCCAGCGCGACGAGACTGGCAGCCCGAGCACTCCCAGCAGGATCGACGCCCGGCTCGGTCTTCAATAGTCAGCGCCACGGTGCGGGCGCCAGCGTGCAGCGTGACCGCCAGGGCGTCTGCCCGCCGCGGAGCACGCGCAGCTGAATGGGACGGCCCGAACTCGACGGTGTCCCGTCGACGATCGTCCAGTCCGCGACGCTGTGCGATCGGCCGCCGGTCGGCCTCGACGATCACATCGCCCGGGCAGCAGGCCCGGCGCGCGCGCCGCCGGCGACGGCCCGGGATCGCGACGCTGACGAGCGCCATCCGGCCGGTCGTGAAATCGGCTTCGAACCCATAGAACTCGGGACGGCGCACGTCGCAGTAGACGAGCAGCGCTGAAGTAGGCCAGAAACGCGGCGGAGCAGGAGCATCAACCCACCACCGCGGAGTGCCGCGAGCCATCGATGGGTCCTCGAAGCTCCTGCCAGGAGCGGCACGCCGTGGAACGGTGAGATCGAGCCGCGACCTCGGGTGACGCGCCCGAGTATAAGCGTTACGCCAGGACGCCGACCGAGGCTTCGGGTGGCCCCACCCGTAACCTCTCGGGCCCGTCGCTTTAGAACCCTCCGACAGCGCAGATTGGCAACGTTCGATGTGATGGAGGGTTCAGCGATGAAGAGCATGAAACGTCTGTGGCTCCGCTCGCTGGTGGTGGGGTTCTCTGCCGGCGGTCGCCGGCGTTTGCCAGCGATCGTGAGGCGCATGAGGACGATCAGCCGTCGCAGGTGGTCATCGCCAGCCGACGCGACGCGCGTGTATGGCCCTCGGCGACAGCCATCGCCGCGGGCTACTCACGGCCGTGCCGGTCACGAGAAGGCTACTGTCTACCGGCTCTACGCAACAGAGGCCGCGTTCGATCCGATCGACCACACGCTGTTCTGCAACGCCGCGGTCCCGGCGCGACCAGCAGCGACGTCCTGTTGCACCAGGTGCCGCAGGCGCTCATCCGGTCCGACGATGGAGGGTTCGTCCCGAAGCTAGTGACCCTGACCGTCGGCGGAACGATCTGCTGTCGATCCTGCACTACATCCAGTCGAATCCGTGATCCTCCCGCGACGGTCGTTCCCTTCGCCACGCAGGTGATCACGCAGCATGGCCGCAACCTCGGCGCGATCCTGTTCCGGCTGCGGACGCGGACTGCCGGATGCAGAGATCTTCGTGGCGAACCTGATGCGCGCTTCCGGACGTCGAGGCGCTGGTGCCGCTCGCCGGCCCGATGATCGCTTTCTTCAACGACGTCATCGCCCAGGTGGTCAGTGCAGTTCCCGACCAGTGTGCCACGTCGTCGACGTGCACGCGGCGTTCCTCGGCCGCCGCAACCTGCTGCTCGCCGAGGCCTCCCGGCGTCTCGCCGCTCGAGACGCATCCCGAGCAACAAGGGGCTATCAGGCGATGGCGAAGGCGTTCGCCGCGGTCATCGAGGCGGAAGCGGTCAGGTAGAAAACTAAAACGCGGGCCCTTTAGGGCCCGCGTTCCTCCAGTGAGCTGATCGTGAGCCGGTCAGCTTCCCGATTTGATCGTGACCTGCACGCTCTTGCGGAACTTCACCGGGACGCCGTTGACGCTGGCCGGCGTGAAGCGCCATTTCTTCGCCGCGGCGATCGCCATCCGGTCGTAGGCCATCGTCACCGACTGCGTCATCACCGCGGACTCGACGTCGCCGGTCTCGCTGATGAGGACCTCGAGCATCCCGTAGCGCGGGGCGAAGACGGCGCCCTGGAACACCGGCAGCGACTGGTTGATGATGTTGGGCGGGATGACGCTCGCGATCCTCGCCGGGTGAAGACGCGGCTCGCCACCGGGCGCCGGCGGTGGCGGCGGGGCGGCCGCCTGCACGGGCGGGGCCGGCGGCGGTGGCGGCGGCGCCGCCGCTTTCGCGCTCAGCTCCTGCGAAGCCGACGGCAAGCATCCGCAGGTCGGACAGCGGCGGCCGCGCCAGGCTTCCGGCTCGAGACGGCCGGGTCGGCGAGCGCGACGAGCACCTGGCTGAAGCCGGTGGCGGCGCTGGCCGAAGTCCCTTGCGATCGAACGCCGTCTTCGCCTGCGCGTATTTCTGCTGGATGATCACCGGCAGCATCCGGCGCCGGACGTCCGCGAACGCCGTCCGCACCCGCGGCGAGGCATCGCTCTCCGTTCGGCTGGTAGGACGGCTCGGCCGCGACGACCGCTTCAATCGCCTGCTGCGCGTCGGCGGCGCGCCCGAGCGCCAGCAGACAGAAGGCGCGATATTGCTCGATGGCTCGCGACTGGCTCGCCGAGCCGTTCCGACGCCGCGCAACCGGTTCAGGACCACGAGCGCATCGTCGCACGAGGCCGACGCGTAGAGCTCGCGGGCCGGCGGCGAGGGTCGCTTCCTGCGCGTAAGGCGCCGGCGGCGGAGAGCACGATGGTGACGGCAAGCGTGCCGGTCCAGGCGGAAGCTGGCCAGAGTTTCATTTCTTCCTCAGATCAACGCTGAGTCGCGCCGGCGTCTTGAGCGTGACAATCGCGCATGTGACGCTGCTCGCCGAGGTCAGGGTGCCGGAACACGAAGTCGTGAGGCCCGAGCGTCAGCTGGTAGTTGCCGATCGGCGTGTCGCCGATCTTCTCGCCGTCGACCCAGACTTCGGCCCAGGGCGTGGCGTTCAGCGCGATGGCGCCTTTCGGGAACTCGATCTGATCGGGCGTCACCTTGCCGGGCGGTCACCTGGACCGTGCCGCGTCGCGCGGTAGCTCCGAGCGCTCGCTGACGATCTCGATTTCGTGGCGGCCGGCGGACACCATCAGGCGCTCGCTCTGGCTGCTGCCGAGCAGGGCGCGCCTGCCCTCGAAGAGCTCCACGACTGGCCGGCGCGGAGGATCGCCACCCAGCCCGAGACCGGCGCCTCCTTCCGGCGCGCAGCGGCACGGTCAGCGACGCCGTGTTCCCGGCCTCGATGGTGACGGCGTCTGCTTGATCGATCCGAGGTCGCCGTCGACGCGCGACCGGCGTGCTCGCCAGGCGGCAGGTCGGTCACGGTGACCGGTGACGTGCCGCGCGCGACGCCGTCGACGCTCACGCGCGCGCCGGCCGGCTCGGTGCGGATCCGCAGCTGTCCGACCATCGACGCCGACGTCGGCAGCTCGATGACCGCGAGACCTGCGACCTGCCGCGACCGTGATCGGCATCAGGCGCGGGGCGCCGTTGCCGCGGAGCCCCGAGCGAGTCGCGCGCCCGGCTTGACCGGACAGCGTCACGGCGTCACGCCGCGCCCACGCCGTCGATGAAGAGCTGGGCGCCAGGCGGGTTGGTGGTGACGATCAGCGTGCCATCGGTCGGCACGACGGGGGCCGGGCGCTATGTAGCGCCGCGCGGCAGGGACGCCGGCGGCGGCAACCGCCACCAACACCGCCGCCGCGGCCAGCGGCCACCACTTCGCGCGTGGCGGCTGGCTTCGTCGTCCGGCTCGGCGACGGCCGTGTCGCTGACGTCTGAAAACGAAATCTCGCGGCGCTTCGGCGCTGGCGCCGGCGGCTCCGGTGTGTGAGCGACGGCTTTCTCGTCGTGACGAGGCGGTGTCGGCCATGAACGCGACAGCGGATCGCGCTGCTCGCTCTTGGTCGCGGCTCGCCGGATCCCGCTCGACGGCGGCGGCGTGGCCGAGGGCCGAACGTCTGGGCCAGCGGCGTCACCTCGAGGTCGACCGGCTCGCCGGCGCGGTCCGCCGGCCGGTAGGCCTGACGACGGATGTCGGCGCCGACGGCGGTTCCGATATGGCGCGCGGGTGTCGAGGGTGCGATCCGCGGCGTGCACTTCGTGGTCGTCGCGCACCGGCGTGCCTCGCCGCGTGTCGCTCCAGGCCGAGGGCGCCGGCGGCGTATACATGGGGACTGCCAGAAGCCGGCGCCGCCGAGCTTTCGATGTGGCGCACGGCGCTCTCGAGATGCGCGCATCGCGTCGGCGGTGCGATCCGCGGACTTGACGGCGTCGCGCTCGTCGCGCCTCGGGGCCGCCTCACGCTGCATCGAGTCGTCGGCGAACGCAGACAGCCCCTGCGGGACCTGACCGTGATCGGCGCCGACGGGGCGGTCGGGGGCGGCGCAGGCTGCCGCCGCGCGCCGCGGCGACCGGTTCGTGGGCGGCGCGGAACTCCGCGAGAAACGCCTCGAGCGGTCGCCGGCGCGGCGAGGTAGTCGCTCTCGCCGAGCACCCGTTCGAGATCCTCCTGCGCATCGACGGCGGACTCGAACCGGTTCTTCGGATCGAGCTGCAGCGCGCGCATCAACCAGGCGCGCAGCCCGGCGGGCAGCGGCTCGAGGCCGCCGCGCGCGGAGTTCGCCCACGACGACGCGACGACGTCGCCGAGCTGTCCAGGCGTCTCCTCGGGGAGCAGCGGCCGGCCGAGGATCAGCGACAGGGCGACGACGCCGATCTGGGTGACATCCGATCGATGGTCGAACCGCAGCCTGCGGCGCGGCCGCGGGGACCGCGATCCGCAGCTCTTTCCAGTAGCGCTCCGAGGAATATTTCAGCTCGCCGATCGCCGAGCCGAGCACGTGCTCGACGACGATGATGCGCGCGGCCGGCGTCACGATGACGCGTTCCGCGGCGATGGCGCCGTGCGCGATCTCCGGCGCGTGCTCGTGCAGCATCGCGACGGCCGGCACTCAGCTGGCGCAGCAGGCACAGCGCCGCGTCGATGTCGAGCGTGACCTGCGCCTTGTCGGCGAACGCGAGGATCTCCGACAGCCGCACGCCCGGCGTGACGTCGGACACGAGCGCCAGCGTCGAGGCCGGGTTCTTCAGCCGCTCGACGCTGCGGACGCGCGCATAGCACGCGTGGCGGAACGTCGACAGGTGGCTGACCCGCTCGCGCAGCGCGAACTCGGAACGACGGCACCGAGGTCAGCTCGCTGCGGAGGCAGAGAATCTCGACCGGCTCGTTCCGCACGCGATCGACGACGCGGTGGCGTTCGCCGAGTCCGTCGTGGAACGTCACCGTGGCTGGGCGGGCAGCGGGCGCGAGTGCTGGATCCATGGCCGACGGTGATGCTCAAACTGTGCCGCTGCCCGGGTGAGGGATTGCGGTGATTTTTCGACGTTGCACCGCCGCGGCTTACGAAACGGTCAGTGCCGTCGGCGAAATCTGTCGCGTGGTCTTCCGGCGTCGCATCGGCGTGCGACGATCGCAGTTCGCGCGCGCCCGCCGCGCCGCGCGCATTCAGAGGTCACGAGCGCGCACGATCGACCACCAGGCGGCGGGCACGAATCGGTAACGGCGCCTCGCATTTTCTTCCGATGCGGCGATGGTCCGCGCTGTGGATCAGCGACGGCGGCGCTCGCGCCGCCGACCTCGACGATCCGGCATCGACCGCGGCGTAAGCGACCGTCGCGCGGACGCTTAGCGCCCGAAGCGCCGGCCCGGGCCGCGCCGCCCGATCGCCCGTCTCGCGTCCCACGCCGCTGACGGATTCGTTGCTGACGCCCGCGCGGTTCGTAATCCGCGGCGCGTGGCACAGCAGGTGCACCCCACCACCGGCGTGCTGAGACGAATTCGCGACACCAACGGGTCCACTCATGATCGAAGCCGCGATCATCACGCCGCTGCTCCTGCTGCTGACGTTTTCCATCGTCGACTTCGGCGCGGTCTTCTACGTCTACCTGGCGCTCGAGAACGGCGTCAGCCAGGCGACGCGTTCGGCGTCACCGGGCAAGCTCAAGGACGATCCGGCCAACCCCGGCACACCGTTGGACCGACGTCGGATCGGTCAAGCTGGCGATGCGGCAAGCCGACGCCGACGGCCTGACCGTCCCCGACAGCGCGTTCACCTTCCAGAGCCGCGCCATCAAGCCCCGGCGGCGCCTGGGCCGCTGGCGTCGGCGGACCCGAACGACATCGGCAAGGTCACCGTCGCCTACCGCTGGAACCTGGTTCTGCCCGCTGCTCTGGCCGTTTTTTTCCGGGCGGCGCAGTGAACCTCAGGGTCGATTCGGTGATGAAGAACGAAGGTGTTGCGCCATGAAGAAGCACGACGACTCGACGAGCGGCCAGAGCCTGCTCGAGTTCGCGGATGATCCTGCCGCTCGTCCTGGGGCTCTCGCTCGGCGTCGTCGAAGTGGATACGCGCTGCTCGACCAGCACGTCGTCACGAAGCTCGCCCGCGAAGGCTCGAACCTCATCTCGAGGAACACGACCCTGGCGGCGGCCGGTGACGTGATGCTGTCGATGGGCACGCGTCCTGTGAATTTTGCCGCCGGTGGCGGATCGAAGCTGATTCTGTCGGTGATCAAGATGGGGGCGGTGGAACCGCCCAACGCCGAGCTTCGACACCCATCCTACCAGCGCTACGAAGTCGGCAACCTTGCGAAAGCGAGCACCGCTGACGAGTGCGGCCAGTTCAGGGGCCTTTTCAGGTCCGGATTACACGGCGCCGAATGCCGACAGCAATACCAGTCTCCGAGTGACGGAGGCATCCCGGGCGAATCTGGTCGCGGCGGACGGGTTCTGCTACATCACCGAGATTTGGACCAGGCACCCGCTGATCACGCCGTTCGACCGTTTCGGCGTCATCGTGCCGCAGTTCCTCTATTCGATCGCGCATTTCTAAATCGCAGATGAGAGCCAAGATGATCAAACAGCGGACGCGATCGGTCGGGACAGGACGGGTTCGCCCCTCATGGTACATGGCCGCCGCCCTGACGCTGTTCTGCCTCGTCACCGGGTTGGCGGTCGACAGCGGGCGCGTACGTGGTCAAGGCCCAGTTGAGCAAGGCGGTGGACGGCGCTGCGCTCGCCGCGGCCCGCAACCTCAATACTGGGAACCCGAGGGGCGAGGCCGCGAAGATCTTACCGTGCGAACTTCCCGGTGGGATTTTTCGGGACCACGTCGATGCGACCGACCCGATCGCCGATCCGGCGTTCTTCAGCACCACGGTGGTCGGCGCGACCGGCGTCAACGTCGTCACCGTGACCGCGCGTCGGCCGTGTTGCCGACGACGTTCATGCGGCTCGGCGGCTTCAACCAGGTCAACGTCACCAGCTCGGGTGAAGCGCAACGGCGCCTGGTGGATCTGTCGCTCGTGCTGGACGTGTCCGGCTCGATCGGCGCCCAGTGGTCCGCCGTACAACAGGCCTCCAGAGCGTTCGTGAATTCCTTCGATCAGACCCAGGATCGCCTTCGCCCTGCTGTTCTTTGGCAATGGAGCCCAGGTCATCGGATCAGATGCCCAGCGGTCGCGGCTTCGACAAAGCCAAGAATGATGGCCGATATTCCAAACACCCTCCCGGGCGGCAGCACGAACATGGTGGAGGGCCTCTATCGAGGCTGGGACGAACTGCGCTCGGTTCCGGTCGCTTCCCGGTCAGGTCTCCGCGTGATCGTGCTCTTCACCGACGGCGCGTCCAACAGCGTGCCGGGCAATTGGGACGGGACCGGCGTTCCAAAGGCAATCAGAACGTACGACTTTCCGCAGAATCCGGGAGATACGGCCAACCAGACCTGGAACAGCCCGCACATCACGGGATCGTATGCCCCGCGGGGACCTCGAACTCGGCACCTCTCAATCCGCCCGGCGCGATCGACCACTGGCAGCCCTGGAACACGCAATGGACCACGGTTGCGCCGCCCCTATGCAACAGGTACTCCTCCGGTAACAGCCGCAGTTACGAACGGCGGAACCGGAGTGCCGGCATGGGCACACTGGATGCCCCGACGAGCCTGCATGCGATCCATCGGAGTCCAGGCATTCCGACGACGTTTCCACTTCAGGTCAATACACTGACCGTGAACGGCGTCGCTCAGTCGAGTGCCGTGCCTGCTGGGCGTGGGTTGAGGGATTTTGTGGCGGGAAGTGGGTATCCCAGCCCAGATATTCAACATCAACAACGCCGCGAGGAATCTCGTCGAGATCATCTCCAACGCGGCGCGCGACGAAGTCGGAGGCGCCGAGCGCCGAAGGTCCGGATCTACACCATCGGCATGGGCCAGCTGGTGCCCTTGCTGCTTGGGACGAGGCCGGAGTCGTCCGAGAGCATCCTCAGGCGCATTGCCAACGACACGGTCGCCAACGGCAACCCCGACTTCAACGCCAACCAGCTCCAGGGCGCCTACTACTACGCGCGCAGACGGCCGCCGACGTGGCAGCGGCGTTCCAGGCGCTGCAGAACCAGATCGTGCGCCTGAGCAAGTAAGGTTACTGACTGACCGTGCCAGCGGCGGCGGCGCTTCTGTGTGCCAGTCGGTATGTCGCCTGGAACAGGTTGGCCGCCGCGATCACGGCGTGGTCGTTCAGCGCTCGTCCGATGAATTGAATGCCGAGCTGGAGCTTCGTCGTTGCTGAACCCGCACGGGACGGTGATCGCCGGCAGGCCGCACAGGCTCGAGATCGCGTCCGGCTGCCGGCTGTCGATCGGACGGTCGCTGTCTCGGCTTCGGCGGCGCCGAGAAGGGCATCGCGGTCCTGTCCTGTCCGGGCGCGGCGATCACGTCGAAGCGATCGAACAGCACGTCGATCTTCTGTCGCAGGAACGTCCGCACGCGCTGCACTGCAGGTAGTCCACCGTCGAAAACTCCATGCTGGCGTAGCCGTTGATCTGGCCGTGCGGATCCGGCGAGCTCCGCGCACCGGCCCGATCGCAACAGGCTCCGAGAACGACGCCGCGGCTTCCATCAGGATCACGAGCTCGGCCGCCTCTTCGAACGGACCGTCCGGCAAGATCGGCGTCCTCGACGATCGGCCCCGTGCGCGGCGATCAGGCGGAGCGCCGCGTCGGACGCGTCGCGCACGGCCGGCTCGGCGTTCGGGAAGACGTTGGTCGAGCCGGCCGACGCGAAGCCGCCGCGCGCCTTTCGCCGGGCTCGGGCATGGGAACGAGGAACGTGCGGACGGCAATGAATCGTGATCGCGCGGGTCGTGCCCGGCGATGACCGACAGGATCCGTCCGCAGCAGTCGGCGGTAGCGCGCCATCGGGCCGATCTTGTCCATCGACCACGCGATCGCCATCGCGCCGGAGCGGCTGACGCGGCCGAAGCTCGGGCGCATCCCGGAAATGCCGCAGTGCGCCGACGGGCAGATGATCGAGCCGCGCGTGTCCGAGCCCAGCGTGAAGGCCGACAAGCGCCGCCGCGGTGATCGCGCCCGAGCCGCTCGAGGATCCGCACGTCCAGTAGTCGGTGTTCCACGGGTTCCGGCACGGGCCGGTGAGCGAGGCGTCGCCGGAGGTATAGCCAAGGCCGCCGGCGAGCCTCGATCATCGCCGCCTTCGCCGATCATGATCGCGCCCGCCGCGTTCAAGCGCTCGATGACCGTGGCGTCCTCGTCGATGGTCTGCCGCGCATAGGGCGCGCGCCCCAGGTCGTCGGATAGCCCTTGGCGGCCAGCAGGTCCTTCGGCGCGTAGCCGATGCGTGCAGCGGCCCGGCGATAGCGGCCGTGCATGATGTCCCGCTCGGCGGCGCGGGCCTGGCGTCGGGCGAGCTCGGGCGTCAGCGTCGCGTAGGCATTCAGCCGCGGCCCGAGCCGCTCGCTGCGCTCGAGATAGCTGTCGGTCAACTCGACCGGCGACAGCTTGCGCGTTCTCAGCAGCTCGCCCAGCTGCCGGATCGACAGGTAGAGGACGTCTTCGCCGACCACGATCAGCGTCTCCCCACGGTGGATTCCGTCAGCAGCAGCGTCGTTGCCGGCGCGTCGCCATTGCCGACCGGCACCGCGTAGATCGTCTCGAGCATCTTGACGTTGCTCGCGATGATCTTGCGCATGCGCGTCTTCTGATCCGCGGTCAGGCGGTCGCCGTGCCGTCGCAGCACGTTCTGCCACATCGATTCTGAAGCGGACGCGGCCCTCTGCCGAAGAGCTTCTCCATGGCGCGGTCGTCCTGAGCGGCGGCGTCATGGTGTCCGTCAGCGCCAGCGGCGGGCGCGGACGAGGCCAGGTCTCCGCGCCGGTCGCGAGCGGCGACGCGTTGTCCGAACTCGCGGCGTGACAGGGCTGATGATCGTGAACCAGATTTCGCCATGCCTGAACCTCCGTTGAAATGCACGTCGTGTCCGTTTAGCGGAGGTCACGTCCGGCTAAGCCGGACGCCACGGGACGCAGAATCTGAAGTGCGGGAGGCTTGCCAGCCGTAGCTCGCTGTGATGGGGAGGTCCACCCCGCTTGGCTGGACACTCAGGCCAGGCTACGGCGGACAACCTTCGGCTGGCTTGCCAACCGAAGCTCGCGCTCGCGTGCAGCGCAAGCGAGCGGAGGTTGCGACCCGGGCGGGGATCGAACCCGCGACCCTCTGATTAAAAGTCAGATGCTCTACCACTGAGCTACCAGGTCAGGCGGCCTGCACGAAATTTGCGAGGGCCCGCTCGAGGGGGAGCGGCATTGTACTACGACGATCGATGCCGAGGCGTTATACTGGACGTCACAAGGCGGACACGACGGGACCTTATGAACAAAGATGGCGCGCGACTCGTGCTGGTGGTGGAAGACGACGTCTCGGTCCGGCGGCCGCTCGTGAAGTTCTCGAGATGCACGGCTTCGCCGTCGTGACCGCCGAAACCTCCGACGAAGGGCTCGACGCGCTGCGCAAGAACAAGCCTGGTCGCCGCCGTCGTCGACCTGCGGCTGCGCCGCGGATCGGGCCGCGACGTCGTCGTCTCGACGCCCGCGGACGTGCCGGTGATCATCTTCTCCGGCGTGCCGTCGGAGTCGGCCGAGCTCGAGCGGCTGCGGCCGCGCACGCGGCTCATCGAGAAGCCCTACTCGCTCGTGCTGCTCGTCGAGACGCTCGAAGAGATGCTGGCCGAGTCCGACTCACAGAATCTTCATCCCTAGCGCCGACAGCGCGAGCTCGGTGCCGAGCTGCGCGGTCGTGTTGCGCACGTCGAGCGTCGGGTTCACCTCCACCAGATCGAGCGACGTGAGCAGCCCGGAGTCGGCGACGATCTCCATCACCATGTGCGCCTCGCGGTAGTCGAGGCCGCCCTTGACCGGCGTGCCGACGCCGGGCGCGATCAGCGGATCGCAGACGTCCATGTCGAACGAGACGTGGATGCCGGCGGTGCCGTTGCCGGCGAGGTTGACCGCCTGCTCGACGATCGACGCGATGCCCTGGCGATCGATGTCCTTCATCGTGAAGACGTGCACGCGCGAATCGCGGACCGCGACCTTCTCGCGCTCGTCGAGGTTCCGGACGCCGACGAGGACGGTGTGCGCGGGCAGCACCTTCGGCGAGACCGTCGCCGATCTGCGCCAGCTCCGCCGGCTCGGGGCCGAGCAGCGCCGCGAGCGGCATGCCGTGCACGTTGCCGCGACAGCGAGGTCGCCGGCGTGTTCATGTCGCCGTGCGCGTCGACCCACAGCAGCCCGATCGGCAGCTGCTTCGTCGCGCCGCGCCCAGTCGGCCGCGGCGGCGACCGATCCGGCGCCGAGGCTGTGATCGCCGCCGAGCACGATCGGCATCGCGCCCTCGTCGAGCGACGCGAGCGCCGTCTGATAGAGCCTTCTGGCAGACCTTCGCGATGTCGCGGATGTATTTCTTGCGCTCGTCGCGCAGCTCCTGCGTTTCCGGAATCGGCGCCGGCAGGTCGCCCTTGTCGACCACGGTGTAGCCGAGCGCCGGCGATGCGCTCGCCGAGCCCGGCGATGCGGAACGCGGACGGCCCCATGTCGACGCCGCGCCGGCCGCCGCCGAGGTCGAGCGGCACGCCGATGATGTGGATCGCGCTTCATCGCACGTTTGTACGAGACCGAGATGCCCTCGCCCGACGGCGCGACGATGGTCGTCACGAGCCGCGGGATCGTTCTGGATCGCGGCGAGGAAGTCGCGCATCTCGTTCTCCTTGTTGACGACGTTGTGCGCGAGGAACAGGCCGCGCGGCGTGAGGCGCGGGCAGCATCAGATCGAGGAAGCGCTTGTAGTCGCGCTTCCACGCGTCGAGGAAGACGAAATCGAACGTCCCGTCGAGCCTCGGGATCTCCTTGAACGCGTCGCCCGGCGACGACGGTGACGATGTCGCGCGAGGCCGGCCGCGCGGATGTTCGCGGCCGCGACCCTCGCGCGCGCCGGATCGAACTCGATGCTCGTCAGGCGCGCCGCCGGTCTCGCGCAGGCCGAGGCCCATCCAGATCGCGCTGTAGCCGAACGCGCCGCCGATCTCGAGCGCGCGCTTCGCGCCGCTCGTCGCGATCATGACGCGAAGGAACCGGCCGTCTTCCTCGGAGACGCTGCAGCAGCCCGGTGTCGGCGGCCTTGATCTCGCTGCAGGACAGCGCTGCACGTCGGGCGACTGTGCGTCGAGGCCGCGCCGCGCACACCGGGATCGCGAGCAACGCCGCCAGCCACGAACGACCCGATACAGCAAGCGTCACCGCTCCGAGCCATTGCCGCCGACCTGTCTCGCCGTCGCGCGTCCGTCGGCGACGCAGTCCGGGATGCCGACGCCGCGGAAGCCGCTGCCGGTCACGATAGAGGCCGGGGTGCCGGGCCAGCGCGCGCGTCGATGGCGGCCATCCGCGCCAGGTGGCCGACCTCGTGCTGCGCGTTCGCCGCGCTCGAAGCGATAGACGCGCGCGAGCAGCGGCTCGCCGCGGATGCCGAGCAGCGGCGTCAGCGCGGCGAGCGAGCGCTCGACGAGCTCCTCGTCGGAGTGCGTCAGCGCCGTCAGGATCGCGCGCGCCGCCGACGAAACGTCCGCAGCAGCACCCGGTCGTCCGGCGCGCGATGCGCCCACTTCGACGAGAGCCACGACGCGGCGAGGATGCCGGTGTGCTTCGACGCGCGGCACGACGAAACCGGATCCGTTCAGGGGATGCGCGATCGCGCTGCGCGCGGAAGGCGAGGCGCGACGGTGCCGCGGAGGCGTACGGGATCTCGCCGCACAGGCGCGCGAGCTCGTCGTCGCGATCGCGCGTCAGCAGACGCTCGTCACGTACGCCGGCGTCGCCAGGACGACGGCGCGCGCGTCGAGCGCTTCACCGGTCGCCGTCCGCACGACGAACGGCCCGCGGCCGGCTGACGGCGCAGACGCCGGTGTTCAGCCTGACGTGCTCGGGGCCGATCGCGCCGACCAGCGCGCGGACCATTTCGCTCAGGCCGCCGGGCAGCGATCGGAACGACCCCGCCGGGCTCGGCGTTGCGCGGCTCGGGCGGTCGATCGAAAGGCGCGGAGCACGCTGCCGTGCTCGCGCTCGGCCTCGGCGAGCCGCGGAAAGAGCGCCTGCACCGACAGCCGATCGACGTCGCCGGCGTGAATGCCCGGCGAGCAGCGGCTCGGCCAGATAGGTCGTCGGCTTCGGCGCCGAAGCGCCGTCGCGATGAACGCGCCGATCGATTCGTCCGCGCCGTCGCGCCGCGCCGGAACGAAGAGCTCGGCGCCCATGCGCAGCTTGCCGGCCCACGAGAACAGCCGGCTGCGCGCGAACGGGCCGATGCGCGTCGGGATGCCGAGGACCGATGCCGCCGGCAGCGGATAGCAGCCGGCCGCGCCGCTGGATGAACGCGAGCCGCGGCGGGCTGGTCGGGACGAGACGAGCGCCGAGGCCGATCTCCTCGCAGAGCGCGATGCCTTCCGGCTTCTGCGTCGAGCAGCGCGTCCGGGCCGCCGTCGATCGTGTAGCCGTCGACCTCTTCGCTCAGGATCACGCCGCCGGCGCGCGGCGCGCCCTCGAGCACGACGAACGACGCCCGCGCCGCGACAGCTCGTAGGCGGTCGCGAGGCCGGCGATGCCGCCGCCGACGATGACGACGTCAAGAGCACTCATCGGGCGTGCAGCCGCGTCCGATCGAACTCATAGCCTCGCTCGCACCAGATCCTCGAGCGTCGAGATGAACAGCGGCGACGTGTTCAGCGACTCGGTCCGGCGCAGCGTCGTCGCGAACTCGCGCGCGCGTCTGCGACGCCTGCACGTCGATGTCGAAGAGGATTTCCGGTGTGATCGCAGACGAAGCCGATCGGGACGACCAGAGAAACCGGCGCGTGTCGACGCGAACGATCGTCGATGACCTGCGCGAGCTCCGGGCCGATCCACGGCTCCGGCGTGCGTCCGGCGCTCTGGATACGCGCAGTCGATGTTGGCGATGCCGGCGCGCGCGCCACGCCCGCGGCGGTCTCCGCACCTCGTCGGCGTAGCGGTCGCCGGCCTCGATGACGCGCGACCGGCAGCGCTGTGCGCGGTGAAGATGATCGCCTCGTCCGGCTTCGGCTGCGCGGCGCGGACGCGCTCGGCGAACGCGTCGAGCAGCAGCGGGTGCGTGTGAAAGCGATTCGACCGGCCTCGAACGGCGACGCCGGCGGGCAGCGCCGCCGTCGGCGGCGTCGATGTACTTCTGCACGCTCAGCGTCGAGAACTGCGGCGCCATCGGGATGCCGATGACGCGCGTGACGCCGGCCGCGGCCAGCCGCGCGAGCGCGTCCTTGATGAACGGCTGCCAGTTGCGCATGCCGACGGCGACCGGCATCGTCGGGGCCGAGCCGCGCGCGCAGCGCCGCCGCCTGCGCCTCGGTAATCTCAGTCGAGCGGCGAGCGCCCGCCGATGGCGCCGTAGTTCTGCGCGCATCTCGTGCGACGAGCTCGTCCGACGGCGGACGCCCGCCGCGCACCAGCTGCAGATACTCCGGCATCTCGTCCAGCGAGGACGGGGTGCCGTGGGCCATCAACAGGACGCCGACGCGACATAGATGCTGACTTAGCAAAGTGCTTCGACTTACGCCGCAGGGTGCTGACGTTCGCCGACAGGGTGCTAGAGTCTAACGCTCCAGGGTGCTTTCGTGCTCACGCTGTAGAGTGCCACGTCACTGCGTCGCGGCTCATGCCTCGTTTTCTGGTGCACGTATCGCGCGAGCGCCTGGACGTGCTCGACCGGCGTCGACGGGCAGGATGCCGTGACCGAGGTTGAAGATGTGGCCGGGCCGTCCGCCGCGCGCGCGCGAGCACGTCGTCGGTCGCCGGCGAAGATCCGGTCGAGCGGGCCGAGCAGCAGCGTCGGATCGAGGTTGCCCTGAATCGGCGCGATCGGGGCCGATGCGCTCCCACGCCTCGTCGAGCGGCGTGCGCCAGTCGGCGCCGATCACGTCGCCGCCGGCCTCGCGCAGCTCGCCGAGAATCGACGCCGGTGCCGACGCCGAAATGAATCGTCGGCACCGGCCGTCGTCGGCTGTCGACGCGCGCGTCGAAGATCTTGCTGCGTGTGCGGCAGGATGAACTCGCGATAGTCGGCGGCGTTCAGCGCGCCGACCCACGAGTCGAACACCTGCACGGCGTCGACGCCGGCGTCGATCTGCGCGACGAGGTAGTCGCCGATGACGTCCGCGCAGCAGTGTCGCAGAAGCGATGCCACGCCGCGGGCGCGCCGCACATCAGCGCCTTGGTGTGCGCGAACGCTGGTCGAGTGGCCGCCCTCGATCGCGTACGAGGCGAGCGTGAACGGCGCGCCGGCAAAACCGATGAGCGGCACGCGGCCGGCCGAGCTCGCGCTTGATCTGGCGAATCGCGTCGAGCACGTAGCCGAGCGCTTCGCGCGGCTCGAACCGCCGGACGCGCGCGAGGTCGGCCTCGCTGCGCAGCGGCGTTCTCGATGGCCGGGCCTTCGCCGCGGATGAAATCGAACGGAATGCCCATCGGCTCGAGCGGCAGCAGGAGATCGGAAAACAGGATCGCCGCGTCCACCTCGATCCGGCGGACCGGCTGGAGCGTGACTTCGGTGGCGAGATCGGGCGTTCGACAGATATCGAGCAGCGAATAGCGCTCGCGCAGGCTGCGGTATTCGCTCATGTAGCGGCCGGCCTGGCGCATGAACCAGACCGGCGTGGCGTCGACCGGCTGGCGTCGGCAGGCTTTGAGGAATCGGCTGCCCGACTCCGTCAGTGGGTCACCTTGAGCAGGTTGCGGGCGAGGCCGACGAGATCTTCGAGCCACAAGCGGCTTGAATCGCAGCTCGGCGCCCAGCTCGCGCAGCTCGGTCGAGACGGCGTCGTCGAGGAAGTAGTCGCCGGTGACGATGGCGACCGGCGTGTCGCGCTGGTCGTCGTGCGCGCGCAGACGCCGCAGGAAATCCGAGGCCGTCGACGAGCGGCATCCGAAGGTCGAGGATGATGGCGTCCGGGTGGCTCTGCTCGGCTTCGATGCAGGCCTGTTTCGGCGCTGACGGCGGTGCGGACCTGATAGCCCTCGAGGCGCAGCATCCGGGCGAAGCGTCTGCGTCACACCCTCGTCGTCGTCGACGATGAGGATTTTCGAGGTCGTCGCGTTCGTGACATCAACGCCGGCACGAGTGTATTGTAACCTACGATGGCTCAACGGCATCCGCCCGCATCGACAAAGTTGAGCTTGGTCGCGATTCATGTTACACTTTCGCGTTTAATCGCGTGCTGATCCAATCGTTTGGAGGCGCTTGTTGAGTCCGATTCTGGTGCGGCCCGTCCGCGAGCAACTCGAGCACGATCGACTGATCCGGTTGCTCCATGCGAAGTTCACGTCGCAAGTGCGACGCCGGGATGAACCCGGGCAACGAGCAGAACGCGCCGGTGGGCGTTGGTCCGTCGGCGCTCTATCCCGATCTCGTCCTCATGTCGCCGGATCGCGGTCATCGCCTGCAGACGCGTGGTCGGAGATCGAGACCGGCGAGTCGGTCAACCATCTCGAGGCGCTGGCCCAGTGGGCGCACTTTGCGCGGCTGCGCGCGGCCTTCCATCTCTACGTGCCCGCGAATATGGTCGACGTCGCCCGCACGGCTCTGCGAGGACAACCATATCCACGTCGCCGAGATCTGGAGCTATCACCTCGTCGGCGACGACCCGCGCTTCACGCTCGTCCATCGCAGTCGCGAGGCGCCGCCGGCCCCGCGCGCCACAGGCCGCGCCGCGGCCCGCCCGCGGTGGCCGCCCCAGCCAGGAAGCCGGCGCCGAAGACGTCCAAGCCGCGCGCCGCTGAAGAAAGCGTTAGCCCGCAAAACCGCAAGGCTGCCAAACCGAAGAAGGCGGCGAAGGGGAAGAAGAAGCGGTAGCTGACGCTGAACGCTGCTATGGCCTTTTTCCGCTTCAGCCGCGACAAGCGCGGCTACGAGCATTTCACTCTGGTCGAGCCCACCACCAACCGCCGCGGGAAGGTCCGGCAGCGCGTGCTCTACTGGTTCCGATCGCCGCCCGACGTCAGGGTCGGACGTGAACCGTTCGACGAAGGCGTGCGCCGCGCGCTCGAAACGCAATACCCGGACGTGACCTTCGACTGGCGCTCGATCCTCGAGGCGCCGATTCCCTCGGCCGACGCGGACAAATGGCGGAACGCCGTCGCGCGGAGGCGCGCCGCGAAGCCATGCCGTCGCCGCGGAGCCTGACGAGGAGCCCGCCGAACCGGCCGACGCGGAGCGCGCCGAAGAAGCGGCGCCTGAGCCGGCGCGCGTGGAAACCATCGCCGCCGCAGCCACGGCCGCCGTCGTCACGCCGGGCGACGGCGCGCGCAAGAAGCGACGGCGCCGCCGCGGACGACGACCAGCTCTGCGCCGGGCGATCCGGGATCGACGAGCGACGCGCGCGGCCGCCGGCGATTCCGACAACGCCGCCGAACCCACCGGAACCCTCGGGGACTGAAGGCACGGTGCCGTCACACCGAGGGATCCGGTGGGGTGCGGCGGTGGCGATCGCGCTGCTCGTCGTCTGGTGGGCCGGCCGCGAGCTCGCGCCGCGGCTGCTCGGGATCGTCGCGCGTATTCACGACCTTGGCGCCGTCGCGCCGATCGCGTTCATCCTCGTCTACTCGGTCGCGGTCGTGGCGCTGATTCCACGCGTCGCTGCTGACCGTTGCCGCCGGCGCCGGTCTTCGGCCTGGTGAGGGGCGTGCTCTACGCGCTCACCGGTGCGGTCATCGGGTCGACGGCGGCGTTTCTGCTCGGCCGCCATGCCTTCCGCCGCATCGTCTCGCGGCGGCTCGCGTCGATGCCGCGCTTCGCGGCGGTCGAGCGGGCGGTCAGCGCGCGGGGCGGCGCATCGTGTTTTCCTGCGCCTGTCGCCGCTCGTCCCGTTCAACTTTCTGAATTACGCGCTCGGCCTGACGACGCATCTCGGTCGCCGACTTCCTGATCGCGCTCAGTCGGGATGATTCCCGGCACATTCGTCTATGCCTACGGCGGGAAGGTGACGGGAGAGGCGCTGGTCGCTCGCCGGTCAGGCCGAGGTGCCGAAAGACGCGTCTTACTACGTGCTGTTGCTCGCCGGATCTGGCCGCGACCGTGGCGGCCACAACAGTTGTAACCAGGACCGCCCGCCGGGCGCTGCGCGATGTATAATTCCGCGATATGACTTTGAAAATGAACGGCTTCGGGCCCACCGCCCTGCTGGTGGCCCTCACGGCGGGCCTCTCGGCTCAGACGCCGGCGCCGGCCGTCTCCGCTGCCGGCGCAGCGCAGGAGAAACCGACCTTCAAAGTCAGGTCGATCTCGTCACGAGCGACATCATCGTCCGCGACGAGAAGGGCAACTTCATCCCCGACCTCAAGAAGGAGGAGTTCGAGATCTACGAGGACGGCGTCAAGCAGGACATCACGTCGATGACCGTCGTCACCGGCGGCCGCGTGACCAACGTCCTGGCGCCGCCGCCGCCGCCGCCGCCCGAGGGCATCATCCTGCCGCCGACGCGGCGCGACGAACGACGTGTCGGGCCGCATCTTCCTGTTCTTCGTCGACGATCTGCATCTGCAGTTCCACAACACCGGCCGCGTCCGCGAGCTGTTCAAGAAGATCTCGAAGGAGCTCGTCCACGACGGCGACATGTTCGGCATCGTCTCGAGCGGCCCGTCGTCGATCGCCATCGACATGACCTACGACAAGACGCGGCTCGACGAAGCGATCAAGAAGATCGCCGGCAGCGAGCTGAAGCCGACCGACATCATCAACGGGCCGTCGGGCGCGGAAGGACCGAGCGAAGTCCGCTACCGCGCGCACGTCGCGTTTTCGACGGTCAACGATCTGCTGAACAACCTCGAACTCGGTGCACAACCGGCGCAAGGCGCTCATCTACGTCAGCGACGGCTACGACTTCAACCCGTTCCAGGATGCGCGCCTCGGCACTGATGGATCCGAACTCGCCGTTCGCGCAGAACGAGATCGCGCGCGCGCAGAACCAGCAGCAGTCCGCGGGACGGCAGCAACCAGCGCAACCGATCCGATCGACGCAGCCAGCAGAAGCAGAGCGAGACGTTCGCCGACGCCGATCTGGCGCGCGAGCTCGGCGAGCTGACGCGCCAGGCCAATCGCGTCGAACGTCACGATGTACACGATCGACCCGCGCGGGCTGGTCGGGATGGGCGACATCGACGAGCAGGTCGATCCGCAGCAGTGGAACGAGTTCGTCCGCAAGTCGCAGGACAGCCTGCGCGTCATCGCCGAGGAGACCGGCGGCATCGCCGTCGTCAACCAGAACGATTTCGGCAAGGCGCTGAAGCGCATCGACGCCGAGACGAGCGACTACTACGTGCTGGGCTACTACTCGAAGAACCCGGACGTCGTCGAAGCGGCGCCGCCAGGTCGAAGTGAAGGTCGCGCGGAAGGGCGCCTCGACGTGGTTCCGCAAGGAATACGTGCTCAAGCCGCCGCCGAAGCGTCGTCCTCGAAGAAATAGGGCAGGAAGAGTAGTCGGATGGGCCGGGAAAGCCGTCACGTCCAGCCGGACCCGTTGCCGCGCCTACCCGCCCTGTCCGGCGCGCGCAGCGCCGCCTTCGCCATCGGCTTCTTCTTCGCGTCGCGCGTCCGCGCGACGCTTCCTCCAGGTAGGCCTCGTCGATTTCGGCGCCGATGAAGTTCACGCCGAGCCGGGCGCAGGCGACCGCCGTGCTGCCGAGGCCGGTGAACGGATCCATCGCCACGCTGAATGCGGCTCAGCCCGTGCAGCCGCAGGCACTGCTCGGGCAGCCGCGACGGGAACGTCGCCGGGTGCGGCCGGTCGCGGTCGCGCCGCTGAATCGTTTCGTAGCGGGATGAACCACGTGTTGCCGCGGCAGCGCACGCCCTCGGCGCGCCGAGCGCCACCGCGCGACGTTCGACTGATCCTGATAGCGGCACGCCGAGCGCGAGGCGGTCGAGGCTGGGTCGCGCCGAGCGGCGTCAGGTGGAAGATGAACTCGTGGCAGTCGTTGAGGAAGCGGTCGCTGTTGATCGGCTTGTAGTGGCCGATCGCCAGAGTCGCGCGTCAGCCCGCGCCGCCGCGCCGGCCGCCGAGCGCTCGATGGCGATCGACTTGATCCAGTGGATGATGTTCTGCAGCCGCAGGTGCGAGCGCGCGGCCTGGGCGACGTCGAGCGCCGTCCACGGGTCGCTCGGCTTGGCGCCGACGTTGAGGAACAGCGACCCGTCCGGCCGCAGCACCCGCGCCGCCGCCGCGATCCACGCTGTTGGTCCATTCCAGGTAGTCCGGGCGCGACAGCGTGTCCTGATAGCGGCTGTAGTTGATGCCCGAGGTTGTAGGGCGGCGACGTGACGATGACGTCCACGCTGTGGGCCGGCAGCTGCTTGAACACCTCGACGCAGTCGGCGAGGTGAAACGTGCGCGGTCGTTGCCGGACCGTGTCGAGCGATGCGGTGGGGCTTCAGGAGGACGGACACGCCCTAATTCTCGGCGTGAGACGACGAGTACGTTAGTGGCGGGCCTGTCGGAGGTGCTGCGACGGGGCTACAGAACTGTGGCTTGACGGCCACAGCCGGCGGTCAGGACGCCTTGCTGGTGAGCGCCGACAGGCCGGACCGGGGCCACCGCGAGCCGCTCTGCGGCAATCGTGTGATTGCGGCGATGGCCGTGGCTGCCGCACGTCTTGCCCTTTTCCTCGACGTAGGTAACTTCGCGGCTGCGTGGCCACTTCGCGATAGCGACCAACGACGCACCCGCACCCGAGAGTGGTGAAGCCGAGAAGCCGGACGAGACTCATCGACGCCCTCCGATTCGAATGCCGAGCAATACGCGTGCCGCTGACCTTGGCGATCGATGCGTGGACGTTCAGAGGAGATATCGAGCGCGAGCGCAGCGTCAACGCGATGCGACACGATCTCTTTTTTGGAATCGATCTTCGGATGTTTGGAGATCAGCGGGAACGACCGGCGACGCAGCGACCGCGCTTCGGTGAGCCCGTCACGCGCGGCGGTGAGCCCGGATCGATCGATAACGCCTCGGCGAAATACCGGGCGGCCGCCTCCGGGTTCGACGACTGCAGCGAAAAACTGTCCGAGGTTCACGTACGTCGGACGGTGTCGCGCGGGCTCGCGCGCAGCGACGCTTCGAAGGCGGCCTGCGCGCACTCGCGCCGGTTCAGCGTCGCGCAGGCGGCGCCGAGCAGGTTCTGCGCGCGCGCGTGTTCCGGATGGCTGTCAGTGACGTGACGCACCGACCGCCATCGCGTCTTCAGTTCGTCCACGGAGAAACAGCGCGGACGCGCCGGTAATACTGCGGCTCCGGCCGGTCCGGGAAAACGCGCCGCCAGCGATTCCGCCAGCGGCCTCGAGCGCGGTCGGCGTCGCCGGCGTCGGCGACGATCGACGCCAGCTGCTCGCCGGCGCGCGGGTCGTCGGGCGTCAGCCGCAGCGCCTCGGTCGCCGTCGCGATGGCCCCGTCGAAGTCGCCGCCGGCCGCGAGCACGCGCGACAGCTCGATGCGAACCGGCGCGTTGCCCGGCTCGCGGGCGGCGATCGCCTTCGAGGAGCGCACGCGTTCGTCGTGCCTGCCGGCGCGCGCCGGCCGCGGCATCCGACAGAGCCCGGCAGCGCGCGTCGTGGTTCCGGGAATTGAGCGCGAGCGCGCGCTCGGAATGACGTCATACGCGAGGCCGTGCGCCTCGGCCTCGAGCTGCATCCGGCCGCTCGACGCCCAGTCGGCATCGGTCGCCGCGGCGAGCGCCGCCGGACGGCGGCGGCGGCTCGCCGCCGAGCGCGCGGATCGCCGCGGCGTTGTCGTTGCGCGGTCCGGCCGTAGATGCCGCGCGGCGCCGGAGTATTCGAGCGCCGGTGCGGTCGTCGGTCTGAATCAGCGCGCGCCGCGCCGTAGCGCGCGATCTCGACCGGGCCGCCCGCGTACAGCGACAGCAGGTCGAAGGCAGCGCGTCGTCGTGCGCGATGCCGACGGTGGCCAGCGCCTGCGCGGCCGTCCTGTCCGCCACGCCTGGCGCGATCCGGTCGAGCCGCGGCGGCGATCGCGCCGCCGGCCGCCCGATCAGCAGCAGATCGCCTTCGCCGACCAGCCACATCGTGCCTCTGCGGAAAGACCGACGCGAACGTCCGCGACGATCGACTGCAGGTCGTCGGCGCTGATGTCGTAGGTGTGCGCCCACTGGCAGAGCAGCCCGTCCGGCGTTCAGGCGCGCGCGCGCGGCCTCGAAGAACTCGCGGGTGAAGAGCGCCGCCGACGCCGGACATCCACGGGTTCGACGGCTCGGACACGATGACGTCGTAGCGCCGCGGCGTCAGCAGCAGGTGCGATCGGCCGTCGCCGACGATGCAGGCGGACGCGCGGATCGCGAGAGCGCGCCGCCGCTCTCGCGATCGAAGAAGCGCGACGCCTCGACCACCTCGGGCGAAATCTCGACCACGTCGCGCGTGACCGGACGGTGCCCGGCGCCAGGGCGGAGCCGACGCGTGACGCCGCTGCCGAGGCCGATGACGGCAGATCTCGCTGCGCGCTGGCCGTGCAGCAGCACCGGCAGCAGGCCGAGCAGCCGCTGCGTCAGCATGTCGCCGGCGTTCGACGCGTCGATCTTGCCGTCGATGGCGAGCGACGGTCGTGCCGGTCAGCCGCCGCGACGCTGACCGTCGCGGCCGCGCCTTCCTTGTAGTACTCGAGCACGCCGGCGCGCAACACGCGTCTCGACGTCGTCCGACGCCGAGGTACGGCGCGTATTTGTAGGCGCCGCTCGCCAGCAGCTCGCGGTCCCATGGCGGCAAGGCGAGGATCGCCGCGACGGCGGCGACGCGCGACGGTCGCTGGCCAGACGATCGGGTCCTTGCCTGGTCCACGTCGCTGGTCCGTCCTTGGTCCCTGGTCCGTCCTTCGGTCCCTGGTCCGTCTGCGCAGCCGCGAGCCGGCCCCAGGCAGCAGCGCCGCCGAGCGCGGCGAGGATCGCGGCCGTCTGGAACGTCGATCGCAGGCCGAGCGCGGGAACGAGCACGAACCCGGCGGCGAGCGCGCCGGCGATCGCGCCGAGCGTGTTCGCGGTGTAGACGCGCGCGGCGTCGCCGCCGGCGGTGGACGCGCCGCCCGCGGCGGCGGCGAGCGCGAGCGGAAAGGTGGCGCCGAGCGCCAGGGTCATCGGCAGCAGGAGCGCGGCCGTGCCGAGCGCCTGGGTGAGCGACGACCCGTCCGAACGCGGCGGCCGGATCGGCCACCTGCGCGGCGACGACGAGCGGCATCCACGTCGCCGCGCACGTGCCGCGGCGCTCGCGGCCATCGCCGAGGCGACGAGCATCATCGCGAGCCAGATCGCCGGCCGCGCGCGCGCCGCGCCAGCCGCGCTGCCGAGCGCCGACCCGAGCGCCAGCCCGCTGATGAACGCCGCCGCCATCGTCGCAAACGCGTAAGTCGTCGGGCCGATGACCAGCGCCGAGCAGCCGCGTCCAGGCCACTTCGTAGACGAGCGCGGCGAAGCCGGAGATCGCGACCGCCGCGCACGCGAGCACCGGCGCCGGTGACGACCGACGACGTTGAACGCAGAGACACGCTGAGCACGCGGAGCTTTCTTGTCTCTTGAGTCGACGGTTTTTCTGCGAGCTCTGCGGGCTCTGCGTTGATCGTCGTGGCTGTGAGACAGCCACCAGCGCGCCGGCCGCGGCGACGACGTTCAGCGCGCACGCCGACCCACGTCGTGCGCGCGGAGGCCGAGCGCCGGGATCAGGCAGAAGCCGGCGGCGATCGCGCCGGCGGCCGCGCCGCGCCGTGTTGGCGGCGTAGAGGACGCCGGTGGCGTGGGATCTCGCGCGTCAGCGTACCAGTCGGCCGCGATCGGAAAGGTCGCGCCCATGGCCGCCGCGGGGATGCCGACCAGCGCGAGGCTGATCATCGACGCGCACGACGCGAAGCGTCGCCGGCGCGGTGCCGTCGCGCGTAGGCCCACGCGAGCGCCGGCACCGATGCGGCGAGCGCGATCGGCAGGAGCAGCGCCGCCATCGCGACGATGATCTCGAGGATCGCGTAGGCGCGGAGCGACGGCGGCGCGCGGCAGCCGGCACCGGCGGCCCAGACGCGCCGAAGGCGAGGCCGCCCATGAAGGCGGCGAGCACCGTGCTGGCCGCGGCGACGGTGTGCCCGAGCTGGAGCGTGAGCAGCCGCGTCCAGGTGACTTCGTAGACCAGCGCCGCGGCGCCGGACGCCGCGTAGAGGAGCACGAAGAGCCGCCGCCCCGCGATCATGGTGGACGGCGAGGTCTAACAAAAAGGCCGGCACCCGGTTTCAGGTGCCGGCCCGCTGCGCTCTCGAATGTCGTGCGAGACGCTAGAAGTCGAACTTGACGCCGATCTTCAGCACGCGCGGCGCGACGATCTCCTGCACGCGGCCGAAGTACGACGTCGTCGCAGCCGGCCGGCGTCGAACGCGGCCTGGCTGGCGAAGCCCTGCGTCAGCGACGCCGTAGCTGTTCTGGCCGGCGCTTCGAGTTGAGCACGTTGTGCACTTCGCGCGATGAACGACGCGCGGTGGCTGCCGTGAATCGTGACGCGCTTGTCGGCCGCGCAGCGACAGCAGGTTCAGGAAGTCCGCGCGGTAGGTGCCGCGCGGCTCCATCGGAATGCCGCGCGAGCCCTGCGCGCAGCGCCACCGTGAGCGTTGCGATCGCGCGGCAGGCCGCTCAGCGCCTGGTAGTTCGCGCCGACGGTGATGCCCCACGGCGCCTGGTAGCTGCCGAGCAGCTTGAACGCGTGCGGCTGGTCGTTGAGCGCCGCGGCCCGTGCCGCACCGAAGTCGAGCAGGTTGTTCGGGTTGGTGTAGTCGTAGAACGCCGCGGACCGTCGTGGTGTTGGTGCGTGATGCCCTGCTGGTCGCCGTCGAGCTGCGACCAGACGTACGAGCCCTGCATCTGCCAGCGGTTCGACATCCGCTTGCCGATCGACGAGCTCCGAGCGCCTTGTAGCGCTGCGCGCAGTCGACCGACGACGTTGTTGCCGCAGTTGGTGTGGAAGAACGTGTCCTTGCCGACGATACGCCGGCAGCGACGTCGTAGAACGTCAGCCGGCGGTCGTCGCCGGTGCCGCGCGATGTTGTCCGGCCCGAAGTCGGTGACGATGCGCGCTCGGCGCGTAGACCGTCGCCGCCGACCGTGTTGCAGGGCAGGCCGTAGCAGTTCTGGTCGGTCGTCGCGTCGCGGAACCAGCGCTGGATCCAGTCGACGTTCAACGACCAGTTGTTCGCCAGCTCGCGCTGGAAGGCGAACATGATCTCGTCGTTCTTCGGATCCTTCAGGTTGGGATCGATCGCGTTCGACTCGCGGCACGAACTTGGCGTCGCGCGACGCCAGCCGCCGGCAGCTGCGTTGCGGTCAGCTCGCCGTTGCGCCGTTGCCGTTCAGGTCGCCGGCCCACGCGTAGGTCGGCGACGCCGCCGGTCTGGATCGAGTTCGGGTTGATGCTGTTGAACTCGCTCGTGTACATCGATTCGTAGTAGCGGCTGTAGCTCGCCTTCGCGACGTTCTTGCCGTCTTCGGTGAGCTTGTACGACGATGCCGGTGCGCGGCGCCAGCGTGCTCCAGCTTGTAGCCGGGGTCGATCTCGGAGTAGGTCGTGACCGGGAACCACTTGCCGCCGCCGCCGGTCTGCGCCGGAATCGTTGCCGTCGAAATACGACCAGCGCAGGCCGAGGTTCAGCGTGACGCGCTGGTAGCTGGCGCGGTCCTGCACGAAGCCGGCGAAGTTGCGCATCTTGCGTCTTCCTGCGTGAGCGGCGTGTTGTAGAGGAACACCTCGGACGGGACGCAGCCGGTTCTCACCGTCGGGTTGCAGACGTTGCGCCGCGCCGGTGTAGCGCAGCCGCGAGTCGTCGAAGATGACGAAGCCGTCGGTGCCGGTCGGCGTCCACCAGTTCTCGAAGCCGGTCTTCAGCTGATGGCTGGCGCCGAGGAATCCGTCGATGTAGCGCGTCAGGCCGATGTTGGTCTGGTGGCGGTAGGCGTCGCGGAGCCGCTGGCCGGTCGGCTCGGGGCCGTCGAGGTAGATGCCGGTGGTGACGTTGAACGTCGACGGACGCTGCTGGCTCGCCGGACAGCGCGTTGAACTCGTCCGACCAGCGTGCTCGGCCAGTGCATGTGGAAGTAGGTGGACGACACTTCCGAGGAACGTGTTCTGGCCCATCACCGACGTCCAGTTGGCGTTGATCAGGTTCTTCGGCGATTCCTGGTGCAGCGTGTTGATCGGACTGCGGCTGCGTCGCCCCGGCGTTGCGGTTCGGCTGGAACTTCCGGTTGTAGGTCCAGAACGCCGACAGCTGGTTGTTCTTGTTCGACCTGATACTTGCCGCTCGCCGTGTAGTTGCGCAGGTTCGAGTCGAACGGGTTGGTCAGGCTGCCGTCCGGGTTGACGACCGTGTAGCAGGGCGTCGCCTCGACGGTCGAGTAGTTGCGGAACGATCCGAACCACCACAGGCGATCCTTCGAGGAACGGCCCGCCGGCGTCGGCGTTGAAGTCGTTCAGGTTGCGCAGCGTCGGGTCGGTGACGCCCTGCGCGCGCAGATCGTCGGTGATGTTGCTGCCGGTGAAGTGATCCCAGTAGCCCTTGCCGGTGATGCTCCACTGGCGCGCTGCCCTTGAGCGAATTGCCGCCGGTCTTCGGGATGACGTTGATGTTCGCGCCGCCGCCGCCGCCGACTTCCGCGCCCATCGCCGCGGTGTCGACCGAAATCTCTTCGGCCGACCCGAAGTCCATGTAATCATCGAGCCGTAGTTCTGCGGCGTGTCGGCGGTGACGCCGTAGTAGTTCAGGTTGTAGTTGGTGGCGCCGTGCGCGACCATGCCGGTCGACGTCGCCGCGTTCAGCCCGCCCGGATCCTGCCGCGCCATCGTCATGCCGGGCAGCACGGTCGTCGATCCGAAAATCGTGCGCGAGGTCGGCACCGACGGTCAGCATTTCCTGCGACAGCGCGCGCGCCGACCTTCGTGTTCTCGACGTCGACGGTCGGCGACGAGCCGCTGACGGTGACCGTTTCCTGCAGCGACGCCAGCTTCATCGTGCGCGTCGACGGTGATCGTCTGGCGCACCGGGACGACGATGCCTGTCGCGCATGAGCGGCGCGAAACCCGCCGAGCTCGAACTTCAGCGTGTAGGTGCCGGAGTTGACCGCCGGGAAGCGATAGCGTCCGCTGGCGTCGGTCGACGGCGGTCGGCGTGCCCATCGCCGCCGGGCCGGACAGCGTGACGGTGACGCCGGGCAGCACGCCGCCCTGGTCGTCGGTGACCTTGCCCACCAGCTCGCCGAACATCTGGCCGGTCTGTGCCGCGGCCGGTGCCAGACCGAACGCGAACACAATCGCCAGAGCCGCGAACGCGCGAAAGATCGTGCGTGTCAAAGGTGACCTCCTCATGCAAAGATCTGCAGTGAATCTGTGCGCGACAGGATACGTCGGTTCCGTCATGCGGTTTGATCGACAAAAGTTGTGCCGATTTCCTGACGGCTTCGATCGTGATACGACGATTTGGATTGTCGGATCGGTGGCTGCGCGAACCGGCCTGGGCTACCATTCCGTGCCGGTTTCAGCTGACGGAGCGTGCAGTGTGCTGCCGATTGGCGGTCGCGGACTGCTGGTGTGGTGCTGGCGCTTGGCTGCTCGGTGTCGGCGTCCGCGGCCAGGAGCGGCGCCGACCGCCGGCCGACCTCGTGAAGGACCCGGCGGTCAAGGCGGCGCTCGACGCGGCGAAGGCGAGCGAGGCGCAGACCATCGCGGATCAGATCCGCTTCTGCGAGATTCCGGCGCCGTCGTTCAAGGAAGAGGTGCGCGGCGCGGGAGCTGAAGCGCGTGTTCCAGCAGCTCGGCCTGCAGAACGTGCGCGTCGACAAGGTCGGGCAACGTGCTCGGCGACTACGCGCGGCGCGGCGCCGCGTCCGCGCGTCGTCATCGCCGCGCACCTCGACACCGTGTTTCCCGGAAGGCACCGACGTCAAGGTGAAGCGCGAGGGCAGCGATGCTGCGCGGGCCGGGCATCGGCGACGATTGCCGCGGCCTCGCGCGTGCTCGTCGCCATCGTCCGCGAGATGAAGAAGGCGAACGTGCAGACGCCGGGCATCGATCACCTTCGTCGCCAACGTCGGCGAAGAGGGGCTCGGCGATCTGCGCGGCGTGAAGGAGCTGTTCAGCGAGACGCTGAAGGATCAGATCGATCGCTTCGTCTCGATCGACGGCACCGGCGTCCACGTCACCAACGTCGCGGTCGGCAGCCATCGCTACCGCGTCACGTTCAAGGGGCCCGGCGGCCACAGCTTCGGCGCGTTCGGCCTCGCCAATCCGATCGGCGCGATGGGCCGCGCCATCGCGAAGATCGAGGAGATGCAGGTGCCGAAGCAGCCGAAGACCACGTTCAACGTCGGCCGCATCGGCGGCGGCACGTCGGTCAACTCCATCCCGTTCGAAGGCTGGATGGAGGTGGACATGCGATCGTCGGATCCGGCCTCGCTCGCCGCCGTCGACGCGAGCTTCCAGAAAGCGGTCGACGCGGCGGTCGCCGAGGAGAACCAGCGCTGGGGCAAGCCGGGCATGATCACGGTCGTGAAAGAGCTGGTCGGCGATCGCCCGGCGGGATCGACGCCGGAGAACTCGCCGATCGTGCGAGCCGGCCTCGCGGCGGCGACCGCGCTCGGGTTCTCGGCGAACCTCGGCGAAGGATCGACCGACTCGAACATCGCCGATGAGCATGAAGATTCCGGCCATCACCATCGGCGGCGGCGGCCGCGGGCGCGACGCGCACGCGCTGACCGAGTCGTTCGACACGACCGATTCGTGGATGGGCACGCAGCACGCGCTGCTGCTGACGGTGGCGCTCGCACAGAAGATGAACATCGTCATGGCTGATTGCTGATGGCTGATGGCATATCGAAGATGGTCCATGGGCCATATGCCGTCAGCCCTCAGCCATCAGCCATGACGCGGCTGCGCGTCGTTGCTCGTCGCCGCTCGCGCTGGCATCGTGCGGCGGCAGCGCGCCGATCGCCGACCTTCATCCGATCGCCGGGCAGAACGTCCTGCTCGTCACGATCGACACGCTGCGCGCCGATGCGCTCGGCGTGCTACGGCGGGCCCGCGGCGACGCCGGCGCTCGATCGGCTCGCCGGCGAAGGCGTGCGGTTCGACTTCGCCCACGCGCACGCGGTCGTCACGCTCACCGTCGCACGCCAGCATCCTGACCGGCCAGTATCCGTTCCAGCACGGCCTGCGCGACAACAGCGGCTACCGCCTGCGCGCCGAGGCACGCGCACCGCGGCGACCGTGCTCAAGCAGGCCGGGCTACGCGACCGCCGCGTTCGTCGTCGGCGTTCCCGCTGCACTCGCGCTTCGGCCTGAACCAGGGATTCGACGTCTACGACGACCGGTTCGGCGACACGCGCGCGCCGACGGAGTTCGTCATGCCGGAGCGTCCGGCGTCGGCGGTCGTCGCTGGCGCGCGCGTGGATCGCGATCACGGGGCAGGTGGCGCAGGTGCGGCAGGTGGGCGAACGGACCGTGGTTTGTCTGGGTGCACCTCTTCGATCCGCACGCGCCATGCCGGCCGCCGCCGCCGTTCGACGCGCAGTATGCCGGCCGTCCGTACTACGGCGAAGGTCGCGGCGACCGATGCCGCGCTCGCGCCGCTGCTCGACGATCGTGCGAGCGTCGGAGCGCCCGACGCTCGTCGTCGTGACCGGCGATCACGGCGAAGCGCTCGGCGATCACGGCGAGCAGTCGCACGGGTCTGTTCGCGCTACGAGTCGACGCTGCGCGTGCCGCTGATCATCAGCGCAGTTCGGCGGTCGCGGCAGAGCCGCGAGTCGCGGGCGGCGAGGTCTCGTCCGTCGCCGGCGCGGCACGTCGACATCCTGCCGACGATCCTCGACGCCGCCGGCGCAGCCCGTGCCGGCCGATCTGCCCGGGCGCACGCTGCTGCCGGCGGCGGAGCGCCGCGGCAGCGCTCCGCCGCGGCCGTCGTACTTCGAGGCGATGTGCGGCGATGCTCAATCGCGGCTGGGCGCCGCTCGACCGGCGTGCTCGTCGATCGCGAGAAGTTCATCGATCTGCCGCTCGCCGAGCGCTACGACCTGTCGGCCGATCCCGGCGAGGCGCTCGAACCTGGCCGGCCGATCGGCCGAGCGCGATCGCACGCTCGCCGCGCACGCCTGCGCGCGTTCGCCGCAGCGGCGCCGGCGACAGCGCCGCGCCGAGGATCGCCGGACGCGGTCGCGCGGCTGCGCGCGCTCGGCTACGTGTCGGGCAGCGCGCCGGCGAAGGCAGCGCTACACCGACGCCGACGATCCCGAAGCAGTTGGTCGAGCTCGACCGCTGCGCTGCACCGGCGCGGTCGAAGCGTTCGGCGCGCCGGCGCGATCGACGAGGCGGTCCGGATCTATCGCAGGCGTGCTGGCGCAGCGCCCGACATGGCGATCGCCTACCGCCACCTGGCGTTCATCGAGTGGCAGCGCGGCGACGCGCCCGGCGCGATCGACGCGCTGCAGCGCGCGGTCAAGGCAGGCGTCACCGATCGCCGCGGTCGTGACGCAGCTCGGCGAGCTACCTCGCCGACACGGGCCGCGTCGCCGAGGCGATTCGGCTTGCTCGAGCCGCTGCGCGCAGGCGTCCGACGCCGATGCCGACGCGCTGAACTCGCTCGGCATCGCCTACGTCGCGGGCGGGACGGCCGCGACGAAGCGCGGCGCGCGTTCGAGCGCGTGCTCGCGATCGACCCGGCGAGCAGTGTGCCGCTCGAGAATCTCGGCATGCTGGCGCTGGAGCGCGGCGATCTCGCCGATGCGCGCAGCTGCTTCGAGCAGGCGCTCGCGCGCCGATCCGCGGTCGTCGCGCGCGCACGCCGAGCCTCGGGGTGGTGGCGCTCGCGGAGCGGCGACCGCGCGGGCGCGCGATCGAGGCCTGGAAGACGCGCCGTGCAGCTCGACCCGCGCAACTTCGACGCGCTCTACAACATCGGCACCACGCTGGCGCGCGGACGGCCAGACCGGCCGACGCGCGGCCGTATCTCGAACAGTTTCTCCATGCGCGCGCCGCCGGCCTTCTACGCGAAGGATCTGCGGGAAGTCGCGGCGCTCCTTCGACAGTAGCTGACGGCACAGCACCTAGAACGCTGCCCGAAAGCCCAGGATCGTCACGGTCTTGCGGGCTTGCGGAGCTTTGTTCAACTCGTGTCCGGACTCGCGCTTCAGCTGCGCGAAGCGCTCGAGATCGACCGCGCGCTGCCGCGCCGCCGCGGCGCGCGACGAAGAGCCGCAGCAGAAAAGCGCGTGCGCGCCGCCGACGAAGACGATCTCTTCCGATCGGTCGGGCGCACCAGGAACGCGGGCGCGACGTTGAAGACGGCGGCGAGCAGCGAACGGCACCGTGAACAGCGCGTCGATCGACGCGGCGCCGGCCGGGCGGCCGAACGCCATCGCGGCGTGCTCCCACCCGTGGTGGCTGTCGCCCTCGTGGAAGACCTGGATGTAGCGGCCGATGCGCTCCACGCCGACGTGCAGCGCGTAAGATCGCCTCGAACGGCGCGGCCAGGACCAGAAGCGGGAGCAGCGTCGCGATCGGCGTGGACGCCAGCGCGGCCGTGGCGAGCGTCAGCGCGGCCCAGGCGACGATGCCGCCCGCGAAAAGGCACACTCGGGCCGTGCCGCGCTCGCGGATCGTCGCGCGCAGCGCCTGTATTCATCCTGGTCAGTAGGTGTCACGTTCTGGCGCATCACTTTCCACCTGATGGTACCGGTCGTGGCGCCGATAAGGTAAATACAGGGACGTCGAGCCGGGGCATTGTGGCACGAGAGTTGGGAAGGGTTCAGCTGCGTGGGCTCATCCATTTCTGGCTTTTGGCTCATCCGTGAGCGATAATCCCCTTGCCGTCTATCAATTATCTGCTAGAATCACTCGTCACCGTTTTCCATCTGGTCAGGGCCTAAATTTGAGCAGAAAATCGGTTTCTGGATCGGTCATCTTGCGCTCGTCGGCCTCGTCAGTATCGGCATCACGCCGGCGGACGCTGGCTGCTAAAGCGCGCGCAAAGACCACAAAGTCCGTCCGCCTCCAGACCGTCACGCGGTGCCTATTCGGCGCGCGCTCGCAGTCGCGCAAGACGAAGCTGGCGCCAGCGCGCGTGCCGCCGCGATGGCGCGCGAGATGGCCGACACGGTCGCTGCCGCGCTACAAGGTCGACGCGAGCGGCGATCTGGTGCCCGATCGTCCGCGCCGCCGCCGCGATCATCTACGACCCGGACACCAATCAGAGTCCTCTGGGAAGAGAACTCGCCAGAGCGCAGCGCTCGATCGCCAGCATCACCAAGGTGATGACCGCGACCGTGTTCCTCGAGAACAACCCCGACCTCATCGCAGCCGGTGACCGATCGACGCGCAGCGACGTGCTGCCAGGCGTCGACGACGCACCTGCGCGCGAACGACAAGGTCACGACCGACGATCTGCTGCACCTGCTGCTCGATCGCGTCGGACAACGCCGCGGCGCGCGCGCTCGCGCGCGTCTCGCCGTACGGGTCGGAAGGCTTCGTCGCGCCGGATGAACGAGAAGGCGGCCGAGCTCGGCCTCGAGAGCACGCACTACGCGGATCCGTCGGGCCTGCTGTCCGACAACGTGTCGTCGGCGCTACGACATGGCGCGGCTCATCACGCACGCGTCGCGGCGACGAGCGCATCTCGTCGATCATGCGCACGCACGAGTACACGGTCTACAGCGACGGCAAGCGCGCCGATCACGTTCCGCAGCACGAACCACCTGCTCGGCAGCGGCGACGTCGACGTGCCGCGCGGGCAAGACCGGGTTCATCACGCAAGGCCGGCTACTGCCTGGCGACGCTGCTGCGCCTGCCGCAGAGCGGTCAGCAGGTCGCGGTCGTCGTGCTCGGCGCGCGCTCGAACGCCGGCCGCTTCATGGAATCGCGGAACCTGTTCAACTGGGTGTCCGCCAAGGCCTCGACGCTCTTCGCCGCCAAGCCGCCGCCGACGCAACAGCTAAGCAGTAGCAACGGCAGATCAGGTCAGGGCGTCGAGATCTCGACTCCGCCAGTCCTAGCCCGACATAGCCCTCGCTGCATCGCCGCCGCGTCGAGCGGCAGCGTCGCGATCGTATCCACCGCGACCATCACCGGCCGCGTGCGCGTTCGGCGCGTCGTACGCCTTCAGGTACCGCCGGCAGACGTCGCACGCGTAGACGCGGTAGCGGCCGTCGCGCGTCGCGAACGACGTGATCAGCGCGCGGTCGTCGTTGGCGCAGAACGGGCAGGTGAGCGGCGCGAAGCTCCACTGCGCCGACGCAGCGCCCGCAGATCAGCCGCCGATCGGCGCTCGGCGTGATCACGGCGAAGTCCGGTTCCCAGCCGCAGATCGGGCAGTGCCCGTGATTCCAGCCGGCAGATCGACGCGCGGCGTCAGCGCTTCGGCGCAGCGCGCGAGAAACGGGCGCAGCGCGAGCACCAGCACCTGATCGAGGCTCGCCGGCGCGTCCGACGGGCGCGCGATGCCGCGGGTCGCCGCCGGCCGTCGACGCCCGAGGTCGCGTCGTACCACTCGCGTCACCAGCGGTTCGAGCGCGTTGCCGTCGCGGCCGAGCGCGACGATCTGCTCGATAGTCCGCGCGCTCGAGCGCGTCGAAGCGCATGCAGGATGTCGGCGGTCTGCCGGAACGTCAGGCGGAAATCGCTCCACTCGAGCGGGATGTCGCGGAAGCGGACGAGCGGGCCGGCCGGCCGCCTGCTGCGCGCGATCCACGCCGGGATCGACCTGAATCCACGGCAGCGGCACGCGTCCCTGCACGCGGCGCTGCATCTCGACGAGCGCCAGCTGCATGTCGATCGCAGCCGCCAGCTCGGGCTGGGCGATCTTTCAGCTGCTTGAGTTCGACGATTTCGCGAGTTTCGGCGCGCGGCGGCCGGGGGACGGTCGATTCACGATCAGCGATTGTAGTGGCCAACTGGTCGTGGAGCCGGTCGAGGCCAACTGCGATGCGCGACGAATCTTTGCTCGGTCGGATGTCACCCGACGTGACAGAATGGGTGCATAACCGTTCATCCAGTGAGCGCAGCGATATGAGACAGGAGATCTGAATGAAGGTTCACCTCATCAACCCCAGTGCCTTGGCGTTTGGCGTGGGGGGTGATCACGCCGCGATGGCCGTCGTGCTCGCGGCGGCGACCCCGGAATCATACGGCGACCCGGTCATCACCGACGAGACGCTCGAACCGTGGAATCCCGAAAC
>ERZ1370068.1770-contig-11708_pt1 | contig 56188 bp, 64 predicted proteins | sample MGYA00561227_ERZ1370068 | MGnify/ENA primary metagenome ERZ1370068 (study PRJEB38410, sample SAMEA6850437) | metagenome | study: Metagenomic assessment of the ecological functions of the soil: analysis of the soil microbiota associated with the... | reverse complement strand
CAGTTTCACGTACGCCCAGCTGTTGCGCGCCCCGCGGATCAGCGTCGACCGCCAGCCGATGTCCGACACCGAGGCCACGTTGCCCGGTGTCCAGCTCGATCGTGCCATCGCCGACGCGGATCTGCTGCGCCACACCGTGAGATACGGAGGCCGGCGAAGAAGTTGGAGAGCGCGGGCTGGAGCGCGAGCGCCACCGCCAGTGAGCCGACGCCGAGGGCGGTGAGGATCGGCGTGAGCGCGATGCCGAGATTGTTGAGCGCCACCAACAGGCCGAGCGCCAGGACCGCGACCTTCGCCACGTTCTGGGTCAGGTCGCCGCGCCGGCCGCGGCCGTCGACTTCGACGCCTGTAAGGCGACGAGCCGACCCGCGAGCCGGGGCCAGCGCGAACGAGACCGACATGATGAGCAAGAACTCGGTGGCGCGATCGGTAGCATCACGACGGTCGGCGTGAAGTCCGTGAAGCGCATCCCGATGGTGACGCCGGCCAGCAGGAACCAGAACGGCAGGTACGGAGCGAGCGACTGGACGATGACGTCGTCCACCTCGGTCTGCGTGCGCCGGAACAGCTTCGTCAGCTGGACGACGATGATACGCCGCAGCAGCCATCCGATGAGCCAGAACCCGACGGCGATGCCCGCCGATCGCCCACCCCACCCACGGTTCACGCACGATCTGATCGACGCCGTTCACGTCACGACCTCTCGCTCGGTGAATGAAGCCGGTGCTCACCGCGCCACGACTCGATCGACGGGTCGCAGTGTCTGCAGCGAGTCGTCGCCCTCGACCTCGAGCGCGGCTGGAGCGTCGAGCCCTGCAGCAAGCGCCGAAGTGCTCGACCGCCGGCCAGTGTCGGACAACACTGCGCGAGATCTGTCCGGTCGGTGCCGATCAGCGACACGGTGAACGTGCTCGCGGTGCATCGTCACCCGCTGGAACTTGATGCGATCGCCGAGCAGGACCGAGGCGAGGTGACGGGGCGTGCCTCGGTCGTTGAGCACGGCGACCAGATGAGGTGAACGTGCCCGAGCCGCCGCCGCTGCCGACCAGCACCGCGCCGGCATCGATGTCGCCGTCGCCGTCGAAGTCGCCGAACGCCATCAGAGTCGGCGAGCGATACCGAGACCTCGTCGGCCGACCCGGGCGCCACGGGCAGGCGATATTCGCCGTGGACGAGCTGAACGGCGCCGCTGTCCGAGAACTCGGTGGCGTAGCGGGCCTCGCGCAGGGACTCGCGTGTGAGCGGCGGGACGAGGGGCGGTGCGGCGCGCCGCCGCAGCCCGCGAGCGCCACGCCGAGCGCGAGCGCGGCGAACACGACCTGGCATCCCTTGGTCATCCTCGACTCTCCTGAAGCGGGTCGGCGCGCGAACCCGGACCGGCCGGCATGTTGCCCGAGGGCTGGGTTGCGCGCAACGTCGAAGCGCACGCCAGCGCGACTGGCTCAGCTCCGACGCCGCCGCCCTCGGGGACGTCGATCTGAGCCGCTGGATCGAGCGCCGCATCCGCGAGCGCACGCGCAGCAACAGGAACGCCGCCACGGCCATCAGCCCGACGACGAGCCCCCACCACAAGCCCCGACCGGCCCCAGCCGCCGGTCCCGGAACCGAGCCCCAGGCTCACGGGGAACCCGAGCAGCCAGAAGCCGAGCACGTTGACGATCATCGGCGCGCGCGTGTCGCCCGGCGCCGCGCAGCACGCCGGTCGGCGACCACCTGCGTGCCCGTCGAACACCTGGAACACGCCGGCGATCGGGATCAGCGTGACGGCGACGCGCGAGCACCGCGGCGTCCGGCGAGTAGAGTCGGGCGCAGCAACCCGGGAAACAGGATGAACGCCGACGCCGACAGCGTCATGAACGCCGACGCCGATCACGAGCGCCGGCGACGCGTGGCGTGCGCTGCACGCGCTCCGATCGCCGCGCCCGATCGCGCTGCCCCACCAGCACCGAGGCCGCGCTCGACACGCCGAGCGGCACCATGAACGTCAGCGACGCGAGGTTGATCGCGATCTGGTGCGCCGCCATCGGCACCGTGCCGAGGCTGCCCATGAGCAGCGACCACGCGCGAACACGCCGAAACTCGAGCGAGGTCTGGAACCGATCGGCGACGCCGAGCGCACGCCAGGCGCCTGAGCGCGGCCAGATCGAGCGCTTCGCGATGCCAGCGCGACAGGATCGAGCCTGAGCCCCTTCAGCGCCAGCAGGAACAGGCAGGACGCAGCATGAGCCAGCGGCTGATCGTGCTCGCGAGCGACGAGCCCACCGCGCCGAGCGCCGGTGCTCCCAGGTTGCCGAACACGAGCACCCAGCACAGCGTCGCGTTGACCACGTTCGCGATCACGATCGTCACGACGATCGCGCGCATGTGCGCCGCATCGCCTGCAGGCTCTGGCGCAGCACGACGAAGGCGAGGAACGGCAGGATCCCCGGGATCGAAACGATGCACGAACGACACCGCGAGCCGCGGATGACGTCCGGCCGGCTGGCGCATCAGCACGAGCAGCGGGCGCACCGGCAAGCACAGCGCCGACGCGATGAGCGTGAGGGCCACGGCGAGCACCAGAGCCGCGCTGGATCGAGCGCTCCACCTGCGCGTGATCGCCTCGCACCCACGCGCCTGCGAGACGAGCGGATCGAGCGCGCAGCAGCGTGCCGAACGCGAACACGACGACGGCGAAGAAGTACAGGGTGCCCGAGCGCCACCGCTGGCGAGCGCCGTCGGTGAGACGTGGCCGACCATGATCGTGTCGACCACGCCCATCGGCATCCTGACCGACCTGCACGCCTGCGATCGGGAGCGCCAGCGCGAGCATGTCGCGGAGGTCCTGGCGGGTGGGAAGACGGCTCACGGCGAGGCTCCAGATCGGGACTTTGGGGTGGGTCGCGGCGTGACATCGGCCGGTCGGCACACTGTGGTGCGGATAGCGGACTGGCCGCTCGATGGGAAACTACCTCCTCCGGCCGGCGGTCGTGAAGTGGGGCAAAGAAGGGCCGCGGGCAAACACTTGGCCCGCGCTGGCAGCGTCCGAAGTGCGTGCGGCACGAATCGTGCGTTTCGCCCGATCGGGTTGGAGGTCCGCACGCCCTCCGGATACGTGCCCGCCGGCCAGAATGGCCGGTCGGGGGTTGGCCGAGACAAGGAGCAATGTCCCATCTGGAATCCGTCGCGATCCCCGGGCCGATCTGCTGGCCGATCCTCACCGGGCCGACGCTCATTGCGATACTGGGCCGCAGCGGTTGGTCATCGTCTCGGCGCGAGCCGTCGGATGCCGAGTGCGCGCACGCGCGGCCTCCGTTTCGACGGGGCTCCAGATTCGGTGTGTGCGCGGGACCGACGCGAGTGTCGGACGCGCAGCGTGTGCTCACGCGCGGCGAGGCCGACGCGGTGTTGCTGGCGCTCGGCTGGGCCGAGGGCGGGCTGCGCGCGTTCACGCGCCTGTATGCCGCGGCACCGTCGGTGCCCATCGTGGTCGTCGTCGACGATGACGAGCAGGCGATCGCCGCCGAGGCGGTCCGGCTCAGGGCGCAGGACTATCTGCTGCGCGAGGAGCTGACGTCCGAGCACATCGCGCGGGCGATCGTGCTGCGGAATCGAGCGCAACCGGCGGCTCGTCGCGCTGCGCGATCTGTCGCTGACGGATCCGCTCACCGGGCTCTACAACCGCCGCGGGTTCGTAGCTGCTCTGCCGAGGCGCACCTGCGCCTGCTGCGCCGCACGCGGCGACGCTCGCTGCTCAGTGTTCGCCGATCTCGACGGCCTCAAGCGGATCAACGACGGACACGGCCACGCGGCCGGCGACCACGCGATCGTCGAGCGCGTCGCGCGTGATCGCCAGCTCGCTGCGTGAGTCCGACATCGTGGCGCGCTGGGGCGGCGACGGGTTCTGGCCCTCGCCCACGACGCCGGCCACGGTGCGGCCAACGCGCGTCTCGGCGCGGATCGCGCCGGCATCGGCGGAGGTGAACGACAGCCAGGCGCTGGCGTACCGGATCTCCGTGGGGCTCGGCATCGTGTCGTTCGACGGCGGCGAGGTGGGGCCACGCCGACATCCTGAGCCGTGCGGACCGGGCGCTGTGCCGGAGCAAGCGAGAGGCGGGCCTGGCGAAGTCGTCAGCGCGAGGGCGACGGTCAAGGCCGCGTAGTCGGCGCTCGCGCCACCGGTAGGATCTCCAAATGCGAGTGGAGGCGGCTCGTCGCCGGCTCCCCGTCGCGTGACCGGGTCCCTCGGCGAACCTCGTGGCTGGATGAGCGGGTGAGCGCGGGCGTCGGGGCTCGGCGGGGCATCGACAGCACCCGGGGGCGGGGCAGATAGCTCGTTGGCTCGCACGCTGGTCGCCGCCTTCCTGGCGGCGACGGCGCTGTGACTCGCCTCGCTCCGGACATCCCTGTTCTCACGGCTCGCACGCGCTCGCCAAAGAGACTATCTGCCCCGCCCCCGGGTGCTGTCGGCCGCCCCCGCCGAGCCCCAACGCCCCGCGCCTCACCGTGCGTTGTCCACGAGTCTCCTGTTGACGCGTGGTAGTCGCGGGTCCATATTGCCTCGCCAGAACCTGAGGGCACACTCCATGGACGACCGGATGACGCAGCTTGCTCCGCGGAACGCTTCACGCCCCTGATCCTCCGCACCCTCGCGGCGGGACCGCTGCACGGCTACGCGGTCGCGTCGCGCATCGACGAGGCGTGCGCAGGGGGTGTTCACGCTCGACGACGGTGCGCTCTACCAGGCGCTCCACCGCATGCAGGAGCGCGGGTGGCTCGATTCGGATTGGAGCCACGCCGAGAACGGCAAGCGAGCGCGCTTCTACAAGCTGACGGCCAAGGGACGGCGGCAGCTCCACCTCGAGACGGCGAGCTGGTTGCGATACGTCGAGGCGGTGTCGAGGGATTCTGCAGCCGGCGACGACCTGAGCCGCGGCGTCGCCACACAGGGGGAGTCTGCATGAGCCACGAACCCGAATCGCCGCGGCCCGATCCGCGCAGCCCGCGTCAGATCCGCGACGACGTCGACGAGGAGATCCGCTTCCACCTCGAGATGCGCGCGGCCGCGCTCGAAGCGGAGGGCATGGACCCCTGCGGCGGCGTGCGAGGAGCGCGCTGCGTCGCTTCGGCGATCGCGAGGCGACGTCGGCGCGAGGCGATCGGGAGCGATCTCCGACTCGAGCGCCAGCGCGCAACGTCGCGAGTATCTCGGCGAGGTGGCGCAGGATCTCGCCCACGGCATTCGACAGCTGCGCACGCGGCCCGGAGTTCGCGATCGCAGCGGTTGCTGACGCTCGCCGGTCAGGATCGGCGCGAGCACGGCGATCTTCGGCGCGGCCGATCACGTCCTGTTGCGGGCACTCCCCTACCGCGACGTCGGACGCGTGATGACGGTGTGGAGTCCGACCGGGCGTCGAACGAGACGCGTCGCCAAGCCCTCGCCGGGGAATCTCCTGGCGTGGAAGGAACGCTGCACGAGCTTCGAGTCGGATGGGCCTCGTCGAGCCGACGGGATTCGAGTTCACGGGTCAGGGGCCACCGAGCCGGTGGCGGCGTGGTACGCGTCCGACGGTTACTTCGGCGCGCTCGGCGTCACGCCGAGGATCGGTCGCTTGTTCCAGCCCGAGGAGTACCGAGAGGGCGGGGCGCAGGTCGTCCTCATCTCGTCACGGGCTGTGGCAGCGCCGATTCGCCTCCGATCCGTCGGTCGTGGGGCGCACGGTCGAGCTGGATCACCCAGGCGGCCACCATCGTCGGCGTGCTGCCGCCCGATCTCGAGTACCCGGGGTCCAAGGACCTGTGGGCACCGAAGCGCTTCCGCGCCGACGAGCCGATGGATCATCGTTCCGAGCTACATGGACGCGGTCGCCCGCCTCCCGATCCCGGCGTATCGGTGGCGGCCGCGCGCGTCGATCTCGCCCGTGTCGCGAGCGAGCTCGGCGGCCGAGCTTCCGCAGACCAACCGCGAACCTCGGCGCCGAGCTGGTGCCGATCGAGGATCAGGTGCTCGGGCGCGTGCGGCCGGCGTTGCTGGCGCTGCTCGGCGCGGTCGGACTCATGTTGCTGATCGCGTGCGCGAACATCGCGGGGCTCTTGCTCGCGCGCGCGGCGCCGAGCGCGAGCGCAGAGTTCGCCGTGCGTGCGGCGCTCGGCGCCAGCTCGGCGCGCCTCACCCGCCAGCTCCTGACCGAGAGCCTGATCCTCGCCGTGCTCGGCGGCACGCCCGGCTGGGGCATCGCGTGGTTCGGCACCAAGGCGCTGGTCGCGCTGGCGCCGTGGCTGCCGCGCGTCTCGTCCGTGGCGCTCGACGGGCGCGTCTTGATGTTCTCGCTGGGGCTCACGCTCGCATCCGCGATCCTGTTCGGGCTCGCGCCGGCGCTCCCGCTTCGGCCCGACCCGAGCTGGCGCGATCGATGACGTCCGGCGCCCGCGCCGCCGGCGGGCGATCGCAGACCGGGCCTCCGCGGCGGCCTCGTCATGGGCCGAGATCTCGCTCGCGCTCGTGCTCCTCGCCGGCGCCGGGCTCCTGATCCGCAGCTTCGCCGCGCTGCTGGCGAACGCGACGTCGGGTTCGTCGTACCGAGCACCGGCTGTCGTTGCAAATGTTCCTGTGGGACCTGCAATCCCACCGAGGAGCAGCGGCACCAGCGCGCCGATCAGATCATCGAGCAGAATTCCGCGCCGTCCAGGCGTCGAGGACGTGGGTGTCGTGACCGCGCTGCCGTTCCACCCGAGCCAGATCGACGCCGGAACTCGCTCTCGACTCGAGGGCGCGCGGTACCGGGTCAGAGCGAGGAGCAGGTGTACATCGACGATCGCGTCGCCGGCGTACTTCCGCGTGATGGGCATCCCGCTGCTCGCCGGCCGTCCGTTCGGTGATCACGACCGCAGGACGCACTGCGCGTCGCGCTCATCAGCCCTGGCGCCTTGGCGCGGCGTCTACCCCGACACCGATCCCGATCGGCAAACGCGTGACCATTGGCGTGATGGGAGCGCCCGTGGCGCGCCGAGATCGTCAGCGTCGTCGGCGACGTGCGCCCGACGTCGCTCGACAGCGAGCCGCGCGCCGAACTGTTCGCATTCCGTTCGATCAGTCCCCGAACGGCAGCCTGACGTTCGTCGTCCGCGCGAGCCGAGAGCCGCGGGTGTTGATTCCTCTACTCCGCCGGATGGTGTGGGAGATCGACCCGCAGCAATCCGCTCTACTACGCCGCCGCCACCGATGATCTCGTCGCGGGCACGCTCGCCGAGCGCAGGTTCAATCTGCTCCTGTTCGGCGTGTTCGCGGCGTTCGCGATCGGGCTCGCGGGCATCGGCGTGTACGGGTTGGATCAGCGTCACGACGGGGCAGCGCACGCAAGAGTTCGGAGTCCGGGTGGCCCTCGGCTGCACGGCCGCGCGGGCATCGTGCGGCTGATCCTCGGCGAGGGGATGCGCGCTTCATCGTTCCGGCCTGGCGTTCGGACTGCTCGGGGCGTTCTTCCTGACGCGATTCCCGAGCGGGATGCTCTACGGCGTGCGACCGGCGGATCCGGCAACGCTGGCGCAGGTGACGGTGGTCATGCTGGCGATCGCGATCCCGGGGGCGTTCGTTCCGGCGCTGCGGGCGGCGGGGACGAACCGAATCGGGCGTTGAGGAGCGGAATAGGTCCCGTACGCCCTTCTCTAGGGGCGTAGGTGGCCCTCGGGCACGATCCCGTCTACGGCGCAGCGAACGGCGCGCCTCCTTGTGCTGGGCTTCGAGCTCGCGGATCACAGCCTCGGCCTTGTCGTCGAGGGCGGCGACGACCTCGTCGGGGTTCTCTTCCGCGTAGTGAGAGCCAGGCAGCCGACCGCGAGATCGACGACTTCATGACCGTCCCACGCTCGCGCCCAGGGTGACGAGAAGCTCGTCCAGTTGCTCGAACGTCTCTCCCATCGCATCCGCCGCCCCGGTGCCGGCGGCGTCGAGAGCTTCCTTCGAGGGATAAAGCTCGTGCATGACCAGCAACGTCTTGCCGCCTTTTTCCGCGAAGGTCACCGTCGTGACGGAACCCTCGTCACTTTCCTCATTGGTCCAGACGAGGCGCGAGTGCGGTGTTACTTCCTTGTACGTGCCGAAGAACGCCATGTAGTCCATCGGGTTCGAACTCGAGACGGTACTTGCCCCCGACACGAACATCCATCTCACAGGAACGCAGGGACATGCCCATCGACTTCGGCACCCACCACCGCCTGAACAGCTCGGGCTTGGTCCACGCCTCGAACACGATGCGCGCCGGGCCGTTGAAGGTTCGCGTGACGACTAGCTCACGCTCGGACTTCCGTTCCACCGTCGTGCGGTTCTTCATGGGCGTAGGCTCACTCTCTCTTCTTGCGTCCATCGACCTTCTCCTTCCGTTTCAGTTCCTCGACAACCTTGTCCAGCTCGTCGAAGCGTGCGTCCCAGAGCTGGCGGTACCTCTCGATCCATGCCGCCTCTTCCTCCAGTCGGCGCAGGCCGAGCTTGCAGGTCCGCACGCGCCCGACCTTCTCCGTGGTGACGAGCCCCGCCTGCTCCAAGACGCCGACGTGCTTCTTCATGCCCGTTAGGGTCATGTGGAACTTCTCGGCAAGGTCCGTGATCGAAGCGTCTGCACGCCCGAGCTGCTCCAGAACGCCGCGTCGGGTGGCGTCCGAGAGCGCGGCGAACGAGGCATCGAAGCGGGTCCGGCATACTGAACCATGTGGTTCAGTATATACGCACGGATTAGCGGCATGCAAGGGGAGTCTGAGCGCGCGCTCCCAGTGCCCGCCGCCTCCACTCCCCAATCGCTGGCCCGCCCCGCTCCCGGTCGCCACCCCCGCTCACGCCTCGCCGGGACCGTGCCTGCACCAGCTTTGACCAACCGCGGACAAGGGCTCACCTTTTCCTTGATCTCATTGGCGCGGCTGTTCCGTAAATCGAATGCAAGCGGTTCCCAATCGCTGCCGACTCGGCGGCGGGCGGGGACCGATATCGAAAGGATGTCCCCCAATGAGCGTGAACGGCGGTTTGGCGTGGATCGCGGCGATCCCGCTGGTCGTGCTCGCGACGACAACGGAGGTCTCGAAGTCGACGAAAGCAACGACGAGCAAGCAGACCACGACCACCACCACCACGAAGGGCGGCGCGTCTACGAGCGCCGCGAGCGCGTCGAGCTCCGCGTCTGCCACGAAGGACGCGGCCGGGATCGGGAAAGTCGTGAAGACGAACGAGGAATGGAAGAAGCAGCTGACGCCGGAGCAGTACCGCGTGCTACGCGAGAAGGGCACCGAGATCGCGTTCACGGGCAAGTACTGGAACCTCCACGATACGGGCATCTACCTGTGCGCGGCCTGCGGGCTCGAGACTGTTCGACTCGGCGCACAAGTTCGAATCGGGCACGGGTTGGCCGAGCTTCACCGCGCCGATCGCGGCGTCTCACGTGCGCGACATCCGGGACACGAGCCTCGGGATGGTTCGCGACGAGGTCGTGTGCGCGCGCTGCGGCGGGCACCTAGGCCACGTGTTCGACGATGGGCCCGCGCCGACGGGTCTGCGTGTACTGCATGAACTCCGCCGCGCTGACGTTCAAGCCGGCGAGCACCACGAGCACCAAGAAGTAGCCACACGGCCCGCCCCGGGGCGGCCCGTTGCCGAGGCGGTGCGCCCAACGTTCGCGGATCGATGCCGCGCGTGGCGCGCCGCCTTTCGGTTTGATGGCCGACCGGAATCGCGTCTGCCGTCGCGCACGACTCCGGCCGAGTCGCGTTGCCGTTTCTTGCCGCCCTTCCCTGCCCGCCCCGGCGCCGCTAGACTGCGCCCCGCCGCTCGCCCGTCGCGCGCGCGCGTTACGTTTTGTCGCCGGCAACCGGAGGGCCTCGACCGTGAGCCGCACGCCGTGGTTCTGGATCCTGTTCGTCGCCGCGAGCGTCAGCGCCGGCGTGTTCGCGTTCCACTTCTTCCCTCGCGCGTTCTCGATCATCTCGCTCGACCTCAAGATGGATCGTGCGGGTGCCTTGTCCTCCGCCAAGGACCTGGCGGCGAAGCACGGCTGGAGCCCGTCGGGCACGTTTCGCCAGGCCGCCACGTTCGGCGTCGACGACACAGTCAAGACGTTCGTCGAGCTGGAAGGCGGAGGCGCTGACGCGTTCCGTGGGATGCTCGCGCAGCACCTCTACGAGGCCTACACGTGGCGCGTCCGCCACTTCCGTGAGGCGAGGCGCGCGGACGCTGATCCGCTTCACCCCCACCGGCGCCCCGTACGGGTTCCGCGAGCGCCTGAAGGAGGACGCGGCGGGCGCCAGCCTCCCGGATGATTCCGCGCGCGCCATCGCCGAAGCCGCGGCGCGCGACGACTGGAGGATGGATCTCGCGCCGTTCACGCTGGTCGAGCACTCGAAGGAGACGCACACCGGCGGGCGCACCGATCACACGTTCGTCTACGAGCGCAAGGGCGTCACCCTCGGCGAGGGCCGCTATCGGCCTCAAGCTCGTCGTGGGCGGCGACCGGCTCACCGAGCTGACGCAGTTCCTGCGCGTGCCCGAGGCGTTCGACCGCCGCTACGAGAACATGCGCTCGGCCAACAATGCGATCGCGACCGGCGCGTCGATCGCGTTCGTCCTGCTCTACCTGATCGGCGGCTGCGTGATCGGCGTCGTGCTGATGCTACGGCAGCGCCTGGCTGATCGTGCGACCGGCGCTCATCTGCGGGCTCATCGTCGCCGCGATGGCGGCCATGAACGACATCAATTCGTGGCCGCTGGGCTGGATCGGCTACGACACCGCGCTGCCGATGAGCACCTACACGCTGCAGCGCGTATCGTTCCTCGTGCTCTCGTTCGTGCTGACGATCGGCCTGCTTACGATGTCGTTCATGGCCGCCGAGGGCCTCGGCCGCCGCGCGTTCCCGAATCATCCGCAGTTCTGGAAGCTGTGGTCGCGCGATGCGGGCGGCTCGCAGCAAGTGGTCGGACGCACCGCCGGCGGCGTCCTGCTCACCGGCATCGAGTTCGGCTACATCATCGGCTTCTACACGATCGCGCAGAGCCTGTGGAAGTGGTGGGTGCCGTCCGAGGCGGTGGTCGAGCCCAACATCCTCGCCACCTACCTGCCGTGGGTGAGCGCCGTCGCGCCGTCGCTGCAGGCCGGCATCTGGGAGGAATCGCTGTTCCGCGCCGTGCCGATCGCGGGAGCGGCGATCCTCGGCGAGCGGTGGGGAAGCGCGGATTGTTCATCGGCATCGCGCTCGTGCTCGAGGCCGTCATCTTCGGCAGCGCGCACGCCAACTACACCGGCGAGCCCGCGTTCGCGCGGCCCGTCGAGCTGTTCGTGCCGTCGCTGATCTGGGGGCTCGTGTACCTCAACTTCGGCCTCCTCCCAGCATCATCACGCACTACCTGTTCGACCTCATCCTGTTCGCGCTGCCGCTGTTCACCTCGTCCGCGGCGGGCAGCTCCGTCGATCGCGGCATGGTGATCGTGTGCGGGCTGATCCCCGTCGGCGCGATCGCGGTCGGCCTGCTGCGCTCGCGCGGCCTGGCGCAGTTGCCGGCGGCGCTGTGGAACCGGGCGTGGACGCCGCCCGCGCGCGCGCGTCGAGCCACCGCTCGAGATCACGGCGCCCGTCACGGCGCAGGCGGCCATGGGCGCGTGGCGAACGCGCGCGATCCTCGCCGCGGGGCTCATAGGCCTCGTGGTGTGGGCGATCGCGGGCCAGTTCCACGCCGACACGCCACCGATTCGCATCCGCCGCGCGCAGGCGGACGCCGTCGGCGTCGACGCCGCCGGGAAGCTCGGCTTCAAGCAGGCGCCGCGGTGGAAGGTGCTGCCGACGATCGACGGCGAGGGCGGCGTGCGCCAGGCGTTCGTGTGGCGCGAGCTGGGGCGACAGACGTACGAGCAGGTCATCGGGCGCGATCTCGTGCCGCCGTCCTGGCACATCCGCATCGCGAGCTTCTCCGGCGACGTCGCCGAGCGCGCGGAGGAGTTCATCGCCGACGTGCGCGGCGACGGCACGCTGATGCGCGTGCGACGGCAACTGCCGCAGGACCGCGCCGGCGCCTCGCTCGACGAGGCCGGCGCGCGTGCCATCGCCGAGCGCGCGTTGCACGATCGCCTGCAGGTCGAGGCGAGCGCGCTGCGCGAGGTGTCGGCGCTGTCGTCCAAGCTCAAGAACCGCATCGACTGGACGTTCACCTACAAGGACCCGGCGCAGCCCGTCCTCGCGAAGGGCGAGCGACGCATCGCCGTCGTCGTCTCCGGTGACCAGGCCACCGATGCCTACCGATTCGTGTTCGTGCCCGAGGATTGGGAGCGCTCGTATCGCGGCACCCGCGGCCTGCTGCAAGTGTTCCGCATCGTGCGCAACCTGCTCATCGCGCTCATCGTCGTCTCCGCCGCCTCGCTCACGATCATGGCGTGGACCCGCGGTGCGTTCCCGGTCGGCTTCGCGCTGCGCTTCTTCGCGATCTACGCCGTGCTGGGCTGGGTCGCGGCCTTCAACAACTGGCCGGGTGTCGAGGCCGGCCTGTCGACCGCGCAGCCCTACAACCTGCAGGTCACGATCACGGGCATCGTGATCGGGCTCGTGTACCTCGTGATCTCCGCGTTGATGGCCGTGCTCGCGGGCGGCGCGAACCTCCAGCTCGGCGGCACCGGTTCGAGTGCTCAGCGACGGGCGATGATGGGCATCGCGGCCGGCGCTTTGGTCGCCGGCATCGTGACGCTGCTCCAGCGTGTCGGCGGAGACCCGGCGCCGCGATGGGGCGCCGTCAACGCCGCCGAGACGACCCTCCCGCTCCTCGGCGAGCCGCTCCGGCCGCGACGTCGCTCCTGCTCCGCGGCAGCATCCTGCTCGCGATGCTCGTTCTGGTTCACGAGTTCACGGCCGGCTGGACCAAGCGGCAGGTCCTGATGGGCGCGTTGCTCGTCCTCATCGGCGGCGTCGCCGTGAGCCCGCGCGACGGCCGAGACGCCGCTCTCGTGGCTGGCGCAGTGTGGAGCGAGCGGGGTGCTGCTATTGCTGCTCTACGTGTTCGTGCTGCGCTACGAGCTGGCGATGGTGCCGTGGATGCTGGCGACGATGCTGGTGCTGACGGCGATCAAGAACATCTTGATCGGCGCGCATCCGGACGCGGTGGTGCGGTTCGGGGCTATCGATTCTGTTGCTGATCGGGGTGGCGGCGTGGTGGTCGAATGGGCTCGTGGGGCGTGCGAAGCTTAGTTCTGCGCCTGCGACTGCTGCAGCTTCGTAAACTCTACTTGTCGCCCGCGCCGGCAGTTAACGCGCTGTTCCGAGTCTTATCTCTGACTCGCCGACTTCGTGTCGGGCTTGAGCTCGGCGCCCCACAGGTCGCGGTACGAGACCGGGCCTTCGTTGAGGGCGCGGATGCCGGGCTCGATCGCCTGCCGGTCGCCGACGACGACGATCACGAAGTGATCGGGATCGATGTACTGCTGCGCGACGCGTTGCACGTCGGCGGCGGTCACGGCGCGCACGCCGGGGATGTACTTGTTCCACGTGTCGAGCGGCAGGTCGTTCGCGAGCACGTCGACGAACTGGCCAGCGGCGTTCTCGGTGCCTTCGAACTGGCCGGGCAGGCCGAGCGCGAGATAGGCCTTCGCCTTCTCGAGCTCCTCCGCGCCGACGGGATTGGCGCGGATGCCGCGCAGCTCCTTCATGAACTCGAAGAGCGAGCTGTCGGTCTTCGCGGTCACCACCGACGCGCGCGCGCTGAATGGGCCGGCGAGGCGGCGCATGTCGTAGCCGGAGCCGGCGCCGTACGTGTAGCCGTGCGTCTCGCGCAGGTTCTGATTCAGGCGGGAGGTGAAGGAGCCGCCGAGGATCGTGTTCATGACCTGGAGCGCGTAGTAGTCCGGCGTCGAGCGCGCGACGCCGACGTGCCCGATGCGCACGACGGTCTGCGCGGCGCCGGGCTTGTCGACGATGTAGAACGTACGGGCGCTGGCCGCGGGCGCCGGCGGTGTCGGCGGCGGCGGCACCTTCCCGCACCCCAGCTTCCGAGGCGCGCTCCCAGCAGCGACACGGCCTCGTCGGCGGTCACGTCACCCACGACGAGCACGCGCGCGTTCTCCGGGTGGAAGTACGTGGCATAGAACTCGGCCACGCGCTCGCGGCTCAGCTTCGCCGTCGATTCCTCGGTGCCGTTCGTGGGACGGCCGTACGGATGCTTCGAGCCGAACACGATCGCGTTGAACGCCAGTGGCGCCATCGCCGTCGGCTGGTCACGCAGCTGCACGAGCCGCGTCTTGCGCAGATCGCGCTGGCGCTCGATCTCTTCGCTTCGGGAACGTCGGGCGCAGCAGGACGTCGGCCATCAGGTCGAGGCCGTCGTTGATGACGCGCTTCGGAACGTGCAGATCGACCTGCGCCATCTCGGCGCCGGCGGACGTGCGCAGGTAGCCGCCGAGGAACTCGGACTCGTCGGCGATATCGAGTGCCGAGCGCTTGCCCGCGCCCTCGTCGAGCATGTTGGCCGTGAACGTCGCGAGCCCCGGCAGGTCGTCGGGATCGCGCACCGCGCCGGCGCGCAGCATCACGGTCACGTGCACGACCGGCGCCTTGTGGATCTCGACGACGTCGACCTGGAGCCCGTTCGGAGCTTGCGCGTCTGCGGCGTCGGCAGCGATAGCGCGGGCGCCGGCGGCAACGCGCGGCGGTTGGCTGCGATCCACGGAGCCTCCTGGGGCGGACTTGGCGGGCGTCGCGGGCTTGGCCGACGCCGTCTTGGCCGGCTCGGCGGCGCTGCTCGCGAGCGGCGACAACGTGAGCGCCGCGATCGGAAGCGCGCGCGTCAAGATGGATGTGAACGACAGTCGGCCCGTCACGGTGTCACCCCGGGGTCACGGCGAGTTTGGTGTCGCCCTTCGGCACGACGCTCAGCGACGACGCGATGCGAGCCGGCCAGGTACTGCTTGGCGGCGCGCTGGACGTCTGCCGCGGTGAGCTTGCGGTAGCGCTCCATGTCCTTCGCCATGTAGTCGGGCGTTCCCGTGTACTGGCGATAGTAGTTGAGCTGGTTCGCCTTGCCGTCGAATGCCGCCGACGTGCTCGAGCACGTCGATGAACTGGGCCTCGGTCGAGTTCTTGAAGCGCTGCAGCTCGCGATCGGTGGGCCCGCTGTCGGCGAGCTTCTTGATCTCCTCGTCGATCACGCGCTGCAGCTCGTTCAGGTCGTGCCCGGGCGCGCGGTGGCGTAGAGCACGAACAATCCGTCGTACTGCCCGCCGTCGCTGGTACGCGACGACGTTGCTGGCGATCTGCAGATCGTAGATGAGCCGGCGGTAGAGCCGCGACGACTTGCCGTCGGCAAGCACGCCCGCCACCGCCTCGAGCGCGCGCGTCGTCCGACGAGAACGCCTTCACCGTGTGCCAGGGCGTCGTACACCCGCGGCAGCTGGACGCGATCCTCGAGCGTGTAGTTCACGTCGGCCGGGAGCTTGACCGTCGGGCGACCTTGGGCCGCGTGATCGCCGGGCCCTGGGGATGTCGGCGAAGTACTTCTCCGCCCACTTCTTCACGTCCGCCGTCGTCACGTCGCCCGCGACGCGCCATCGTCGCGTTGTTCGGCGTGTAGTACATCTTGAAGAAGTTGCTGCACGTCGTCGATCGACGCAGCCGACAGATCGGTCATCGAGCCAATCGTCGGTCCAGTTGTACGGATGCCCCGCCGGGATAGAGCCGGCTCTGGATGTTCTCCTGCGCGAGCCCGTACGGCTCGTTCTCGTAGCGCTGGCGGCGCTCGTTCTTCACGACGTCGCGCTGGAGGTCGACCTTCTCCGTTGTCGATCTCGGGCAGCAGGTAGCCCATGCGGTCCGAGTCGAGCCACAGCATCAGCTGGCAGCGCATTGGACGGGCCGTCCTCGTAGTAGTTCGTGCGGTCGCCCGTGGTCGAGCCGTTGTTATCGGCGCCCGCGGCCTCGAGCAGCTTGTCGAACTCGCCGGTTGGCGACGTGCTGCGAGCCCATGAACATGATGTGCTCGAACAGATGCGCGAAGCCCGTGCGTCCCGGCTCCTCGTCGCCCGAGCCGACGTGGTACCACGTGTTCACGGTGACGACGGAAGCGAGTGGTCCTCGTGCACGAGCACCTCGAGACCGTTGGGCAGGGTGAACGATTGATACGGATGTTCATGGTGTCCGCGCCGTGAACGGGCAGCGCCGCGAGGCCGAGCCCGAGGATTCCGCCACCGATCGCGAGGGTCGCGCTGCGGCGTACGCTCTTCGATGTCGTGGTCATTGTGTTCTCTCGAAAGTCCGGGCGATGCGGGACGCGTTGGGAGCCCCGCGGGCTCGCCTCGGGATCTCCGCATGATGCCGCGGCAAGAGCGATACACGCAAACGCGCCCCCACCAGCGTCACCGATCGCGGAACGAGCGCGGCTTCGGCTCGGCCCTGGCCGATGGTAACGTGCGCGGCTTGTCTTCCAGGAGAACCCCGTTGGAGACTTCGATGGTCTGTGGACGAGGATGGGCGGCGCTTCCTTCGTCATGCCCGCGCGCTTCGCGGCATGCACCCATGAGCGATCTCACGCGCGCCGACGTCGCGCGCCTCGCGAGCATCGGCATCTCCGAGGACGAGGCGGCGCGGCAGCTCGCGTTACTGCGACGGCCCGCGCGGTTCCTCCTCGATCGATCGCCCGTGCACCGTCGGCGACGGCATCGAGCGCCTGAGCGCCGAGGACGTCGCGCGCTGCTTGCGCGCCCACGACGCGGCCGCGGCCGAAGGCGTCGTGTCGGGCTTCGTGCCGGCGTCGGGCGCCGCGAGCCGGATGTTCCGGGAGCTGATGGCGTGTCGCGGCACCGAGGCGGCGCGCGGGCCGGCGGAGTTGGATCGCCTGGTCGCGTCCGGCAACGCCGATGCGCGCGCGTGCTGCGAGCGTTCATCGACGGGCTGCCGCGGTTGGCGTTCCATGACGAGCTGGCGGGGGCCGTCGCGAAACGGGGCGCGGCCATCGACCGACTCGCATCAAGCGGCCCATACGACGCCATCCTCGACGCGCTGCTCGCGCCCGACGGCATGAACTACGGCGCGCTGCCCAAGGGACTCGTCGCGTTTCACCGCGATGGCGACGACGTGCGCACCGCGTTCGACGAGCATCTGGTCGATGCCGGGCGGCTCTACCGCGGCGCGCGCGGCGACTGCCGCGTCCACTTCACCGTCTCCGACGACCATCGCGCGCGCTTCGATGCGCGGCTCGCCGAGGTGCGGCCGCGGCTCGAGGCGCGGCTCGGCGCCACGCTCGACGTCACGTTCTCGGTGCAGGATCCCGCCACCGACACGCTCGCGATCGACGCCGACGGAGCACCCGCGCGGACCGGCGATGGCGCGCTGCTGCTGAGGCCGGCCGGGCACGGGGCGCTCATCCGAAATCTCGCTTCAGTGCCGACTGCGGTCGCGTTCGTCCGCAACGTCGACAACATCGCCGCCGAGGCCTACCGCGCGCCCGCGATCGAGTACGCGCGCGTCCTCATCGGCCGGCTGTGCGAGCTGCGCGAGCGCGCCCACGAGCTGTTCGTGCGCGCTCGATGAGGGCGACGAATCGGCGATCGACGACGCGATCGCGTTCGTGCGCGGTCCGCTCGGACGCGAAGTTCCGGACGTCACGGAAAAAGATCCCCGACGTGCGCGCGTTTGCACGTGCACGAACTGCTCCATCGCCCCATGCGTGTGTGCGGGATGGTGCCCAACACCGGCGAGCCCGGCGGCGGACCGTTCTGGGTGCGCAGCAGTGGTGCCCAGCCCACGCGTCAGATCGTCGAGACCGCCGAGATCGACATGAAAGACGCCGAGACCGCAGCCAAGGTCCGCGCTTCGACGCACTTCAACTCCGTGTTCATGGCACCAGCCGCTGCGCGACCCGTGGGACCGTGCACTCTATCTCGATCCGGTACATCGATTCAGACGCGGTGATCGCGACGCGTCGCTCGGCGCGGGGAAGGATCCTCGTCGCGCTCGAGCGGCCGGGGCTGTGGAACGGCGCGATGGCGCGCTGGAACACCGTGTTCGTCGAGGTCCCACTCGACGTGTTCCACCCGGTGAAGACGGTGCTGCGATCTCCTGAGGCCCGAGCACCAGCCGCGCTGATCGGGGGCAGGATCCGTGCGTCACTTTGTCACAACATGCGCCGGCGCATGTTAGTTGCCGGAATCGATGGCGTCTTGCTAGTGCCCGCGCAGCGCCACGCGAATGTCCGCGACCGCGAGCGCCGCGCACCCGATCGCGACCGCGATCGACGGCCGTAACGGATGCACGACGTCGCCCGCGGCCCACACGTTGGCGCGCGAGACACGGCCGCGCGGGTCGGACTTGATGAAGCCCTCGTCGTCGAGCGCGAGCGCGTCGCGGCACCAGTCCGTGTTGGGGATCACGCCGACCTTGATCACGACGGCCTCGGCCCGCTCCTCGTACTCGCCCCTTCGGGCCGACGAGGCGAACGCCCGCAGCGCGTCCGTTCCGATCAGCGCCGTGACGTGGTGTGCTCGATCACGCGAATCCGCCGGCTGGCGGCGACGCGATCGCGGAATTCTTTACGCGCGCGGCCGTGGTCGCGGACGACGATCGTGACGTCGGATCCCTCGTGCGCGAGATTCAATGCGTTCTCGAATGCCCCGTCGCCGCCGCCGGCGATCACGACGCGGCGGCCGCGCAACTGCTCGAGGTCGCGCGTCGCCGAGTACGACACGCCGCGGCCCTCCAGCTCGCGCTCGCCCGGCACGTCGAGCGTGCGCCGGCGCGCGCCGGTCGCGACGAGCACGGCACTCGCCTCGAGACGTTCGTAGCCCGACACGACGCACGGCTGCTCGCCTCGTCCGGCCTCGAGCGCACCGGCCGAGACGCCGAAGCGGATCTCGACGTCGGCGGCGGCGAGCTGCTCCTGATAGCGCATCGCGATCTCGGAGCCCACCCCGCTCGTGACGCCGGCCAGATCGCGCGGGTGGAAATGCACGTGATGGAGCTGGCCGCCGACGCGGTCGGACGAATCGATGACCAGCGCCTCGAGCCCGAGCGAGCGCGCCCACAGCGCCGCGGACACGCCGGCAGGACCCGCGCCGACGATCAAGAGCTCGGTGGCCACCGCCGTCCGCTCAGCGCGCGCGTCGGCCCGAGCGCCTCGATCCACCGCGGCTCGGCGAGCGCCCCGCGCACAACGCGCGGTCTCGAGCCGGCCGAAGCGGCGGATCCCCGCATCTCCATGCACAGATGACGCGCCTCGAGGATCACGGCGATGCCGCGCGGCTTGACGATGCGCTCGAGATGATCGGCGATCTGCGTCGTCATGCGCTCCTGGAGCTGCGGTCGGCGCGAGTAGTACTCGAGCAAACGCGCGGGCCCGCTCACGCCGATCAGCTTGTCACCCGGCAGGTACGCGACCAGCGCGCGGCCGAAGAACGGCACGAAGTGGTGGACGCAGAGGGAGTGGAAGCGCAGGTCGCGCACCACGACCAGATCGTCGCCGCCCGTGTGCGGGAACGTCACCAGGTCCGGCGAGGCCTCCGGGTCGAGGCCGGCGAAGATCTCGGCATACATGTCGGCCACCCGGGCGGGCGTGCGGGCAAGCTCGGGTTCGGTCTGGGATCGAGCCCCAAGCTGCGGATCAGGTCGGCGATGGCGCGCTCGACGGCGGCGGGGTCTGCACCGGGGCCCGTTCCACGCTCACCCTCCGTGGACGAGAAACGCGGGGCCGGCCAATGCGCCGGCCCCGCAACGATGGAGCGGAAGACGGGATTTGAACCCGCGACAACCACCTTGGCAAGGTGGAGCTCTACCGGGCTGAGCTACTTCCGCTCGAAGCTCGGAGCGGCGGGGACTATATCGACGGCCCCGCCACGGTCAAGATCGCCCGCGCGTGGACGATGCGCACGATCGCACGTGCACTCCGTGCGCCGCGACGCCGAAACACCTATAACTATGACCATGTCGCTCATGGTGCAGAAGTACGGCGGCACCTCGGTCGACGGCCCTGAGCGCATCCGCGCCGTCGCCAAGCGGGTGGCCGCCGCCCGCGCCGCCGGGAACGACACCGTCGTCGTCGTCTCCGCCATGGGCCAGACCACCGACCAGCTGCCTCGCATTGGCGCGGCAGGTCTCCGAGCGCCCGAGCCCGCGAGAGCTCGACATGCTGCTCACCGTCGGCGAGCGCGTGTCGATGGCGCTGCTCGCGATCGCGCTCCACGACTTGGGCGTCGAGGCGATCTCGTTCACCGGTTCGCAGAGCGGGATCTTGACCGACGGGAAGCATCGCGCCGCGCGAATCATCGACGTGCGCCCCGACCGTATCCGCGCGGAGCTGGCGCGCGGCCGCGTCGGTCGATCGTCGCCGGATTCCAGGGCGTGAACCCCGAGACCAAGGAGATCACGACCCTCGGGCGCGGCGGCTCGGATACGACTGCCGTGGCACTCGCTGCCGCGCTCGCGAATTCGCAGCCTGCGCAGTGCGAGATCTATACCGACGTCCACGGCGTGCTCACGGCGGACCCTGGGTGGTGCCGGTGCGCGCGTGATTCCCGAGACTCTCGTACGAGATCTGCTCGACGCTGGCGCACCTAGGAGGCCGCGTGCTGCACGCGCGTTGCGTGGATCTCGCGGCTCGACGAAAGGTGCCGATCTCGCGTTCGCTCGTCGTTCGACGAGCAACCTGGCTCTTTGATCCAGGAGATGACCGATGGAAGGCGGACAGGTTCAGGCCGTCACGCATCGTGATTCAGTCTCGGTCGCCGTGGCCGAAGGCGCACCGCCGGCGGCCGCGGCGAGGCGCGCGGGATCATTTCTGCCGTCGCCGAGGCCTATCCCGAGCTGGAACTCATCGCGCACGAGCAAGCCACCGACGCACACGGCGCGATCGCGTGGATCGGCGAACGCGCCGACGTCGACGGCCTTGTCGCACGCTTCGAGAGATCCGCGGCCCCGGCGGCGAGTGGAAGATCGGCGCCGAGCACGACGCCGCCGATGGTGTCGTGCGTCGGACTAGGTCTGGGTGTCGACGAGGTCGTACGCGGCGAGGCCGCGCTCGAGAAGGCCGCGGATCCCGCTGGTCGCCCTGCGTACGACACCGACGGCGCTGATCTTCAGGGTGCAGGGGCCGCGGTGCCAGGATGCGGTGCGGGCGCTGCATGGGGAGTTTGTGGAGAAGGCGTTGGCGCGATGAGCATGGCGCCGTGTCGATGAAACAGTGGGGAATCGGACCGCCGCGGTTGTAGACCCTACTCCCCGCCCGCACCGTCTGCAGATTGATCACTCGCCCCGCCGCCACGCGCTCGCGCGCCTCGGCATAGAGTCGATCGTAGCCGTCGGCGCTCCGGCGCCATGAGAAGTCTCCGCGCATTCCGTTCGCCTGCAGCGCGCCCCATAGCTCGGGTTGGCGGTGGATGGCCAACGCGTGACGCAGCGCGCCGACCATCTCGTCGCCGTCGAACTCGACGAACCGGAACCCGTTGCCGGTCCGGGTCAGCGGATCGAACTCCTGACGCTGTCGGCGAGGCCGCCGACTTCGCGCACGATCGGCGGCGTGCCGTAGCGCAGGCTGTACATCTGGTTCAGCCCGCACGGCTCGTAGCGCGACGGCATCAGGAACAAGTCGCAGCCGCCCTCGATGCGGTGCGCGAACGCTTCGTCGAAGCCGCCGCGGAAGTGGACGCGTTCGGGGTGGTCGGTCGCGAGCCGGCGCAATAGGTCGACGTAGCGCTGCTGCCCGCTGCCGAGGAACACGAAACGCGCGTCGAGCCTGAGCAGCGCCCGGCGCGCGTCCTCGATGAGGTCGAGCCCCTTCTGCTCGACCAGCCGCGACACCATGCCGACGAGCGGCAGATCGGGCGTGGGGGCGAACCCGCACTCGGCGACGAGCGTCGAGCGATTGAGGCGCTTTTCTCGAGAGACGCGAGATCGTAGCGATACGGCAAATACGGATCCGTTGCGGGTCCCAATAGTCATCGTCGATGCCGTTCAAGATGCCCACGAGATCGGCGCCGCGACGCTTCAAGACGCCCTCGAGCCCGAAGCCGAACTCGCCACTCGTCTGGATCTCGGTCGCATATCTTGGACTCACGGTCGAGAGCGTGTCGGCGAACGACAGGCCGACCTTCATGGTGTTGACCCGTCCCCAGAACTCGAATGGGCCGCCGGCGAAGAACCACTCGCTGCCGATGCCGGCGAGGCCGAGCACCCACGCGTCGGTGATGCCCTGGTAGCCGAGGTTGTGGATCGTGAAAACGGTGGCGACGTCGCCGAACACCGCCGGATCGAGCGGCTGCGTGCGCACGAAGCACGTGGTCCACGCGGCCTGGTGATCGTGCGCGTGCAGTACGTCGAGGCGCGCACCGAGTCGCGAGAGTCCCTCGAGCACGGCGCGCGAGAAGAACAGGAAGCGCTCGGCGTTGTCGGCGTAGCCCGTGGCCGTCCGCGGGTCGTCGTAGAACCCAGGCCGATCGAAGAAGCGCCGCTCGCCGGTGTGACGGACCAGCAGCACCGACGGCCGGCCGTCGGTGGACTCGCACAGGTCGAAGTCGGCCGGCTCGAGCCCCATCCCCCACGGCACGTCGACCCCGCCGAGCGGACGCACGGTGTAGCCGGAGTTGATCTCGAGATCGTGGTAGGCGGGAATCGCGACCACGACGTGGTGGCCGCGGCGGGCCTGCTCGAGGGCGAGCGAGCCGACCATATCGGCCAAGCCGCCGACCTTCGCGAGCGGCGCCATCTCGCTCGCGACGTGGGCGATCGTGAGTCGGTCCGAGGTCATTGGGTTCACTCCGGGGCGGCCTCGCCCGCGGTCACGTCTCGACGGCAACCTCGCGCAGGTACTGCGCGGCGTCTTCCGGCGGGGTCGGGTTGATGTAGAAGCCCGAGCCGATCTCGAAGCCGGCGACGCGGGTGAGCTGCGGCATGATCTCGAGGTGCCAATGGTAGTACTCGAGCTCGCCTTCGGCCACCGGGGCGGTGTGGATGACGAAATTGTACGGCGGCCGCTCGAGTGCCCTGTTGAGGCGCGTCAACGTTTCCTTGAGCACGCCCGCGAACTCGGCCATCTCGTCCGGGTCGGAGACCGACTGGTACGAATCGACGTGGCGGCGCGGCAGGATCCAGGTCTCGAACGGGAACCGCGGCGCGAACGGCTCGATCGCGACGTACCGATCGGACTGGAGCACCATGCGGCGGCCGTTCGTCTCGGCCGTCTCCTGTTGGACGATGTCGCAGAACACGCAGCGCTCCTTGAGCTCGAAGTAGCGCCGCGAGCCGTCCAGTTCCTCCTGCAGGATCTTCGGAATGATCGGCGTGGCGATGAGCTGCGTGTGCGTGTGCTCGAGCGTCGCCCCGGCCTTGGCGCCGTGGTTCTTGAAGATGAGCACGTAGCGGAGGCGCCGGTCGCGGTGGAGGTCCATGACGCGCTCGCGGTAGGCCGTGAGCACCTGGGTCAGGTGCTCGACCGAGAGGTCGGCCAGGTCCTTCGTATGATCCGGGCCCTCGATCACCACCTCGTGCGCGCCGATCCCGTTCATCTTGTCGTAGAGCCCCTCGCCGCGGCGCTCGAGCGAGCCTTCGATCTGGAGCGCGGGAACTTGTTGGGCACGACGCGCACCGTCCACCCGGGGCCGTTGGGCACGCCGTCGCGCGCCGGGCGTACGGCGTAGACCTCGGCCGGCGTGCTGTCCTCGTTGCCTGGACAGAACGGGCAGAAGCGGCCGGAGCTGGAGTGAGATTCGGGCGAGAAGCTGGTCGGACGCAGGGAGCGCTCGGTGGAGATGATCACCCAGCGACCCTGTACGGGGTCCTTACGAAGCTCGGGCATTAGCCTCCCTCGCACCGGGTTTCACGCCGCGGCGGGCTCGGAGATCCGCCGCCACGCACGAAGGCCGAGGAGTCTACGGAGGCGCGTCGAGCTCGGTCAAGCGGGTCGCGTTGCGCCCCGGCTCCGACCCGCATGCTCAGCAGGCTCGAGGCTCCCCCTGCGCCACTGTGACGCACTCCGTCGATGTCACACCGCCCTCGTTCATTTCGACTATTGGATTGCCTAGGCCTCTCGTGTCGCGTCTCGGAAGGGAGATGGAACGATGAACCAATGGAAGGATTCCTCGCCTCGCCACGGAGTCGGGTGGCTCGCAGTGGTCTGTATCCTTCTCGGCGCATTCATGCTCGTCTGCGGCCCCACCGCAGTCGGCGCGACGAATCTCGTGACGAGCTTCGACACGACGTTGCAGCCCGGCGTCCTGCATAGCTTCGGCCTCGGAGCTTCTAGCGACAATCGTGGGTACCTGGCGGAGATCACGCCGACCGCGCCTGGCCAGAACGGCCAAACGATCCAACGTTGCGTGATCGAACCCGAGTTCGACTGTTCGCAGTGGAGCGACGTTTTGCGCGTGCAGATCGCGTCGAACGACCCTGCGCTCCCCGTGAACATTCGTATCTACGACTCGGCCGGGCTACCAATCGTGACCGAGTTCACGACAACCCTCCAACCCGGCGCATGGCAGGGAACATCTCTCGGCCCGTCGAGTCTGTCCCGCGGATACCTGCCGGAGATCTCCCGGAGGGTCTGGCCAGAACGGCCAGACGATCGAACGCTATGTGGTTCAGCCCGAATTCGACGGCACGCAGTGGAACGACATGCTGCGGATGCAAATTGGAGCCAACGACCCTCCTCTGCAGGTTTCCGTTCGCGTCTACGACACTTCGGCGAATCCGTTGGTTGCCAACTTCAACACTTCGCTTCAGCCGGGTGTGCCGCAGGAGTCATCCTCGGCCCGTCGAGCGCACAGCGGGCCTACGTGCCCGAGATCACGCCCACCGGCGCCGGGACGAATGGTCAGACCTTGCAGCGCTGCGTGATCGAGCCGGAGTTCAGCGGCACTCAGTGGAACGATGTGCTGCGCGTCCAAGCGGACGGTTCGCAGGCGCTCCCGGTCAACGTGCGCGTGTACGCGTTCCAGTCCAGCACGAACCTCGCGAGAAGCGAATCTCTGGCACCCGCCCACGCGAACCCGAGTGAGCTCTGGAGCCTTCGGCGCAACGACATCCGAAAACTCGTGCCGCTCCGGGCTGCGGGGGCCCGTGCGGCCATCTCTAGCCGGCGAACAGGCGGCGGGGCATCGGCTCGCCATTTTCTACGCGGTACCCACGGACATCACCCGAACCCCGCCGTGCTCGCACGGATCAAGCAGGCTACCGGCGACATGCAGGCCTGGTACCAGTGCGCGACCGGCGGGAAAACCTGGGAGCTGGCGTTCCTCGAGACGGTGCGCGTCTATCACGCCCTCTCGAATCGGCAGTACTACAAGGACAATGGGGACTGGTGGGGCTCGCTGCTCGGGGAGATGGGAGCATCGGGTCTGCCGATTTGGTCATCGGGCACCGTTTCGGCCATTTGGGCGCATGGGGCCGGTTGGTGGGCGGGGCCGCGCAGTCGTGCGGCGTCGATTGCGGAACGGCGCTCCTGGGCGTCGAGTTGTTCCCCGAGTTCAACAATCCCGCCTTCTCCGGGGGCACGTGTCCCGGAGCGCAGGGTCCCGGCGCATGGCCGTGCACTCCGGACGGCGCCTACGCGCACGAGCTGGGGCACACGCTGGGGCTGCCCCATCCCGCGGATGTTCCCGCGCTACAGGCGGTCGCGGGCCACAGCATCATGCAGACCCATTGGAACTATCCCGACTTCGCCGCCGCGAGTGAGCGACCGTGGGGTCTGCTGACACCGGAGCGCGCGGTGGTGCGGGCGAACCCCTTCATGCACGAGGCGATCTCACTCCTGCAAACGCATTCCACTTGTGACGTCGTCAACCTTCCGCCGACCTGTCCCGTGCCCGTGGCGGGATTTCAGCGCGATGCATCCGCGCCCGCGAGCTTCATGGCGACGAACATCTCCGTGGGAGCCGATGCGTACTACTGGACGTTCGGCGACGGGTCGGCCAGTGCGAGCGCCGACGCGGCGCACCACTTCTCGCAGATCGGCGTGTTCCCAGTCACACTCAGGGCGGTAGGAAGCAACTCCACGATCGACACGGCGACGACGACGGTCACGGTGCCCACGACGGACGTCCCGTCGACCCGTCCGACTGCCTTCCTGCAGATGTCGCAGAATCGGCCGAACCCGTTCACGCGGTCGACGTCCCTGGGCTATCGGCTCGGCGATTCGGGCCTGGTCCATTTGGTGGTTTACGGCGTCGAGGGCCGGCGACTCCGCACGCTGGCGAACGGTTATCGCCCGGCCGGCGAGTACACGGCGACGTGGGATGGCCGGGACGATCGAGGGCACCGGCTACCTCCCGGCGCGTACCTCGCGACGCTTCGCGCGGGAGACCAACAGGTCACGAGGGTTGTGATCCTGCGCGACTGAGGTCGTGCTCGAGCAGACTTCGCACAACGAGGCCGTGGCGGGAGCGCCGGCGAGCCCTAGTCCGAGCGCTCTCGCTGCGTCGCCTCGAACAGTTGCACGAGCAGCCCGCGGTCGGCGTCGGCAAGCCCGACGTCCCGCCGCAGCATGGCGATGCGCGCCGTGTCCAGGAACGGCTGGAGTCGGTGCTCGACGGACTGCTCGCCGTCCCACCACGTGAACGCGGGCACGCGCTTCGGCACGTAGCGGCCGCCGCCGAACAGGTTGGCGCCGACGCCAATCGAGGCGCCCGTCGGCAGCAGCGTGCCGATCCCGGTCTTGACGTGCGCGCCGATCAGCGCGCCGAGCTTGGACACGCCGCTCTCGACCTCGCGGTCGTCGATCCACACGCGGATCGTGCCGTAGTTGTTCTTGAGATCGCTCGTGGTCGTGAGCGCCCCCAGGTTCACCCACTCGCCGATCGCGCTGTGGCCGACGAAGCCGTGATGCCGCTTGTTGGCGTAGCCCTGCCAGATGCACTCGTCGACCTCGCCGGCGAGGCGGCACTGCGGGCCGATCGTCGAGCGCGCGATCACGCCGCCCAGGAGCTGCGTGCCCGCGCCGACCACGCACGGCCCGCGCACCAGGGTGTGCGGGTTCACCACCACGTCGGCGCCGATCCACACCGGGCCCTCGCGCGCGTCGATCACGGCGAGGGCGTCGACCGACGCGCCGGCCTCGATGCGCACGCGCGCCGGGCCGTTGATCACCGCCTGCTTGTGAACGGTGCCGAGGGACTCGGGGCTCATCGCCGCGAGGTCCTCGGCGATGGCGCCGGCGTTCCACTCGATCAGCTGCCACGGGTAGTCGACGATCTTCGGGCTCAGCTCGCGCACGGGGAATCCGCGGGCGAGCAGGAAGTTCTCGAACTCCTGGTCGCGCCCGAGCGCGTCGAGCGCAACACGCGCCTCGAACGCGGCACCGAGCACACGATCACCGGTGTGGAACATGAGCGGGCCCGGCGTGGCGAGCACTTCCTCGAGCCACGCGCCCGGAACCGCGGCCGAGTTGAGCGCCAGGATCGCGTCATCGGGCGCGGGCTGCGCGGCCAGGCCGGGCTTGATCGTGCGGCTCGCGTGTCGAACACCCGCGCGGCCCTCGGTCGCGAGCAACGGCAGCTTGGTGGCCTGGACGAGCCTGGCACCCAGCGTCGACGCCCCGAACGTGAGCTCGGAGACCGGCACGACATCCGTGAGCGGGCGCAGCCGGCGCCAGTGCGAGTCCTCGAACAGGACGAGCCAGCGCTTCAAGGTCGCGATCCGATGAAGCGGAACGCGCCCGCGAAGCCCGACGAGGCCGCGCGCTTGCGGAGCGCGTCGGCGGCGGCGCCGGACATGCAGTCGCGCGAGCGCACCTTGTAGAGCCCCTTCTCGAGATCGATCACCATCGGGATCAGGAGCTGCGAGATCGCGGCGTCGCGCATCTCCTTGGCCTTCTCCTCCTCGGCCGGCGCGGCGACCTGCACACGCCAGCACGAGTCGGGCGGTGGCGCGTTGACCTTCGGGCCGGTCATGAACGCGGCGCGGCCGCGGCGGCCGGCGGAGGCGTCGCGGGCGAGGTCGTCGCGGTCACGGGCGGCCGCTCGCCGAGCGCCGACGTCGGCGCGGGAACCGGGACAGAATCGTGTGACGTGTCGGCGGGCGTCTGCGACGTCGAGTCGACGGGCGCGACCGTGGGACGGTCGGCGGGCGGCACGCGCTCGCCGGGCTTCAGCGGCTCGGGGATCGTCTGCAGCATCGGCGACCGCATCGGCCGAGGGGCCGCTGTCGATCGCGGCGGCTCGCGGCGCCGGAGGCGTCGTCGGGTGCGCGGGCGTGGTCGTCGACTTCGCGTGTGTCGCGCCCGCGGTCGGCGTCGCGGGCGCCGTCGTCGAGGCCGGGGCCATCGCGCAACCGGTCGCAAGGGCGATCGCGAGCGTGCCGATCACGAGGGTCGCGGCGAGCGCGCGGGGCGGCGGAGCCCAGCCGCCGGCAACGATTCGAGCCCGATTCTTCACCGGTGGTGCATCGGCAAGACGTCGCTCCGCCTTCATCGTGTCCCCTTCCCCGCCACGGCCTCGGCGGCGCGGCGCACGCGATCGCTGTCCTCGACGCGGCACGCGAGTGTGGCGCCGCCCGCGTGCACGACGATCATGTCGCTGAGCCCGATGGCCGCAGCGTGCCCACCCTCGCCGACCACGACGCAGCGCTCGCAGTCGATCGCGACCGCGTCGCCGTGCGTGACGTTGCCGTGCTCATCATGCGGCTGGCGGCGCGCCCACGCACCCCACGAGCCGAGGTCGTCCCAGTCGAACGCGGCCTCGATCGCCACCGTGTTGGGCGCGTGCTCGAGCACGGCGTAGTCGACCGAGATGTTCTCGAGGCCGGGAAACACCTTGTCGAGCGCCCGCGAGAAACCCTCGAGCGTGCGCTCGCCGATCGCGACGAGCGGAGCGGCGAGGGCCGGCCGGCTCGCCTCGAGGGCGTGCAGGAACGTCGAGCACCGCCAAACGAAGATGCCGCTGTTCCACGCGTACTCGCCGGTCGCGAGCCACGCCTCGGCGCGCGCGCGGTCGGGCTTCTCGGTGAACTGCGCCACTCGGTGCAGGCGCTCGCCGAGCGCTTGGCCACGGCGGATGTAGCCGAACACGGTCTCGGGGGCCGCGGGCTTGATCGCGAATGTCACCAGCACGGGCTCGCGCTCGGCGATCGAGAACGCGCGCTCGAGATCGGCCTGAACGCCGGGGCGTCGTCGATCGCGTGATCGGCGGGCATGACCGCGAACGCCGGGTCGCCGCCGCGCGCGCGAAAGTAGACCGCCGCCGCCGCGATCGCCGCCGCCGTGTTGCGCATCATCGGCTCGCCCAGCACCTGCACGCCGGTGCCCGCGACCTCGCGCGTGACCGCGGCCTCGAGGTCGCGGCCGGTGAGCACCGAGCACGTGATCCGGCGGCACCGCGGCGAGCGTCGCGATCGAGCGTGGCGGCGAGCAGCGTGCGGCCGCCGCGCGCGAGCGGCAGCAGCTGCTTGGGGCGCTCGGGTCGGCTCCATGGCCAGAAGCGCTCGCCGCGACCGCCGGCGAGCACGAGCACGCATCGGTCGGGCATCGATCCCGCGGCGCTCACCAGCGGCCGCGCGCCACCGCCACGCTCTCGGGCGCGAACGACGCGAGCCCGAGCACCTCGTCGTACACGGTCTCGTAGGCCTCGACGACGCGCGACCACGTCAGCTCGTCGTGCGCGCGCCGCTCCGCCTCGCGACCGAGACGCTGCGCGACGTCGGCGCGGCGGTGGAACGATCTGAGGGCCTCGGCGAGCGCCGCCGCGTCGCCCGGCGGCACCAGCCGCCCGTTGGCGCCGTTCTCGATCGAGGTCCGGCGCGCCGCCGATGGCGCTCGCGATCACGGGCCGCCCGCGCACGAAGCGCCTGCGTCAGCACCGACGACGGCCCCTCCCACAGCGACGGCACGACGACGACGTCGGCGGCGAACAGGATCGGGCCCAGGTCGTCGGCGTCGCGCTCGAAGTGGATCGAGGTCGCGAGCGACAGGTCGTTGGCGCGCGCCTCGAGGATTGCACGGTCGGTGCCGTTGCCAACGATCGCGGCCACGAACGGGAGGGCTCCGCTGGCGCAGCGAGGCCGAGGGCCTCGACGAACACCGCGGCGCCGCGGTACGGCTCGAGCCGGCCGGCGTACACGAACAGCGGGCGGATCGGGCCGGTGCCGAAGCGGTCGCGGATCGCGCGCGCGACCGTGAGCTCGGCCTCCTCGCTCGGCGGATCGCCGCCCGCGGGAACGTAGCGAACGCGCTCGCGATCGACGCCGCCCTCGCACACCAGCTGCTCGGCGTAGGTCCCGCACACGGTGGTCACGACGTCGGCCTGATCGAACGCCTTGCGCGACACCGGCTGCATCTCGTGCGGCGCCGACGGTCCGTGCACGCTGACGATGCGGTGGCGCACGCCCGCCGTCTCGCACAGCGCCGCCGACACGCCCTCCGACGTCGGCCACCCGTGGTGCACGTGGAGCAGCGCGGGACGGACGCGCCGCAGCTTGATCCACGCGTCGAACATGCCGCGCCAGCTCCACGTGGCACCCGGCGTCGGCATGCGGTCGACGGGAACGCCGCGGTCTTCGAGGGCGGCGGCGAAGGCGTCCCTGGCGGGATCGCTCGCGAGCCACGCGCGCACTTCGAAGCGCGGGCGCGGCAGGCGGTGCGCGAGCTCCCAGATCGCGCGCTCGACGGCGACGGACTCGGCGCAGTCGGCGAGCACGAGATGGACGGTCGGGTTCAGGGGCTGCATGCGGTCACGATCGATCCCAAGCAACCGGCCTACGGCCGGCAGGCGCGTGTCCGCGTCGCGCGAACGCGAGGGGCGCATCCCTTCGCCACGCTTCGCGGTCCGCGCACGCTAGCACACATGACCCGAATCCGTGTCAGATTTTCCGCATGTTTGCCGGCTTCGTCGCGCTGACACGATCGTGACGATGCTTGTCCACGCGATGGGCACCGCGACGCGCGCCCCATTCGCTCTGGAGCGATGACGCCGACGTCAGGCGCCCAGTCCAATCCGCCGCGAAGTGGTCTACTCGACGGTTTGGAGCGCCGGCGCGGCGTCGCCTACGATAGATGTCGCATGCACGGTCTTCGGCTCTCTCCCGCCCGCCGTTCCGCCTGCCCGATCCGGATGTCCCCACGATGAGCGTCCCGGGCGCCACCGTCCGCCTGGCCTCGCGGGGCGGAACACCGGTCCGGTCCTCGTTCCTGCCGCTCGCGGTGCCGTGGATCGGCGAGCGCGAGCAGGAGCTGGTGCGCGAGACGCTCGCGTCGGGCTGGATCACGACCGGACCCAAGTCGATCGAGCTGGGAAGCGCGTGGCGACGATCGGCGGCGCCGCGCACGGGCTCGCGCTCAACTCGGCGACCGCCGCGCTCCACCTGGCGCTCGCCGCGCTCGACGTGCGGCCGGGCGACGAGGTCATCACCTCGACCTACACGTTCGCGGCGTGCGTCAACGTCATCGAGCACGTCGGCGCGACGCCGGTGCTGGTCGACATCGAGCCCGACACGCTGTGCCTGGATCCGCGCGCCGTCCAAGCGCGCTCACGCCGCGCACCGCGCATCTCATGCCGGTCGACTACGCCGGGCATCCGTGCGCGATGGACGCGCTGATCGACCTGGCCGCGCTGCGCAGCATCCCGATCGTCGAGGACGCGGCGCACGCGCTGGGCGCCGCGTGGGCGATCGCCCGGTCGGCTCGCGCGCGACCGTCACCGCGTTCTCGTTCTACGCCACCAAGAACCTCACCACCGGCGAGGGCGGCGCGGCGGTCGTCGAACGACGACGCGCTCATCGAGCGCATGAGCCTCTTGTCGCTCCACGGCATGAGCCGCGACGCGTGGCTCCGCTACACCGACAAGGGCTCGTGGTACTACGAGGTCGTGGCGCCCGGGCTACAAGTACAACCTGAGCGACGTGCTGGCGGCGATCGGCGTCGGGCAGCTCGAGCGCTTCGACGAGTTCCAGCGCCTGCGCCGCGAGCGGGTCGCGCTCTACGACCGACTGCTCGCCGAGGTGCCCGAAAGTGCGGCGGCCGACCGTGCGCCCGGTGTCACGCACGCGTGGCACCTCTGCCCGATCGCGCTCGAGCTCGAGCGGCTGCGCATCGATCGCGGGCAATTCATCCAGGAGCTGCGCGCCGAGAACATCGGCACCTCGGTGCACTTCATCCCGATCCACCTGCCATCCCCACTTCCGCGACACGCTCGGCGTCGTGCCCGAGTCGTTCCCCGTCGCCGAGGACGCGTACGCTCGTGCGCTCTCGTTGCCGCTGTTCCCGCGCATGAGCGAGCAGGACGTGCGCGACGTGTGCGAGGCCGTGCGCCGGATCGCGGCCCACTGCCGAATCGGCTGACGCTCCTCGGCTTCGCCGCTCTGCCCGCGTGCGTGATCGCGGCCAGGCTGAGCCCCTCGCGCCGCAGGTAGAGCAGCCCGACGAGGGTGACCGGCACCCACTGGCCCGCCCACAGGAACCACGAGAACGGCACCGCGCGCTCCTTGCCCACGCGGAACAGCGCGAGCCCGGCGACGCACGCCAGGTTGAGGCGTGCCGATGTAGCCGGGCGCCGCCGGCACCATGATGCCGATCGCGGTGATGACGAGCATGACGAGCCCGGCGTACCACGGCACGTCGATGTGGAGCGCCCACATGCTCACGGTCGCGCACACCGCGAACACGCCGAACATCAGGAATGACGGCAGGAATACCCACAGCAGCCGTGGCAGGTCACGGAACAGCCCCAGCCCGCTGGATGAAGTGGTGGAGCGCCGTCGACGGCGCGCGCGGCCGATGCCGCCCAGGCGGCTTCGCGGCGAGCCGCTCGAGCACCCGCCGACGAGCTTGGGCGAGCGCTCGATCAGGATGAGCACCACGGTCAGCCCCACCGCACAATGAGACGAGCAGCCCCGCGCCCGCGTTCGTGAGCCGGCCGGCGTCGGTATCCGGACGAGATCGGGTGGACGAGGAGTGCTAGCCAAAGATGCCGAGCAGGGTCAGCATGTCGACGACGCGCTCGACGACCACGGTCGCGAACACCGTCGTCTTCGACAGCCGCTCGTGCCGCGCGAGCACGCAGGCGCGGATGAACTCGCCGATCCGGAACGGGAACAAGTTGTTCGCCATGAAGCCGATCATCGTGGCGCTGTACAGGCTGTCGATCGGCGGCGGGCGCGGCGTCGGGATCAGCCACCTGCCAGCGGAGAGCGCGCGGCCAGAAGCCGAAAAGCGTGAGCGCCGTGACCAGCACGAAGCCGCGGTAGTCCGCGTGACGGAGCGCCGCCCACGCCTCGGCGGAGTTGGACCTCGCGCATCGCCCACCATACGCACAGGGGCGGAGACGCCGATGGCGAGGGCGAGCTTGGGCTGCGACTCACCCCGCGGTCCAGGTCAGGTCCGCCCGCTCGCGGCGCGGTCGCGGCCGGCGCGCCGCGGGCCTGCGACCCGTCAGCTCGAGGTCGAGCTTGAGCAGCTCAGCTCGCGCGCCAGCACGACGTGCTCCCTGGACTGAGACCGCGACAGCCGCCACGGGCAAGTGAGCAGCAGCGTCATCACGGCGAACGCGAGCCCGAAAGGCGAACACAGTCGAGCTCTCGTAGAGGATGCCGAGCCGTGGGCGATACCGCGCAGCAGCGGCGTCGAGAGCGAGCAGAGCGATCACCACGCTGCACACAGCCACAACAGCGAGAACTCCTCGAGCAGCTTTCGGCGCCGGACCAGGTCGAGCACGACGAGCGCGAGCGCGACCGCGGCCAACGCGGTGAGGAGCTGCGATGCGCGACGAAGATCCGACACGCCAGGTCCTCACTTCCCGGCGCGACCGCAGTCCGGTCGCGGCAGCGCTCACGCTCGAGCCGGCCGGAGCCAGGCACATCAGCGTAAGCCGATGCAGGTTCTTGTAGGGGTAGTAGAGCGACTTGCCGAGCGTGTAGAAGGAGCGGCCGCGCGCTCGCGCTTCACGCATCTGCACCGGGACCTCGAGCAGCCATAGCCGCTTGGCGGGCGAGGTAATGAGAAGCGGCGCGTCGAGGAAGTCGTCGGGAAGTCGTACCGGCAGACCTCCATCGCCGCGCGCCCGTAGGCGCGGAAGCCGGACGTCGTGTCGGCGATGCGCTGCCCAAGCGCCATGCGCACGATGCCGGAGAACAGCACCATGCCCGATCCGCCGCACGAGCGGCGCGTGGTAGCTCGGTGCGGTGACGTAGCGCGAGCCGATCGCGACGTCGCAGCGCCCGTCGGCGACCAGCGCGATCACCGCGGCGAGTCGCGCGGATCGTGCTGGCCGTCGGCGTCGAGCTGGACGGCGATGTCGTAGCCGCGCGTCACTGCGAAATCGAAGCCGGTCTGCAGCGCCGCGCCGACGCCGAGAGTTGAACAGGTGCGAGGCGACCGCACGCCACACGCTCGCGCGACGCGCGCCGGTGCCGTCGCGCGAGCCGTCGTCGACGACGAGCACGTCGAGGCTTAGCTCGAGCTCCGCGCAGCTTCGCGCAGCGTGCGGCGAAGCTCGCCTCCTCGTTGAGCGCGGGCACGACAACGAGGACGCGCGGACGCTTTGGAGTGCAGGAGCGATCGTCAGCAGGGCGTCGAGGTGCGGTGCTCGAGGGCCGTCGCCGTCGACGCCCGCGGCCGCGCTCTGGACCCGGCGGCCCCAGCGGCCTCGCCGTGCCGAGCGCCGGCGAGCAGCGCGCCAGCGAACAGCGGCACCAGGATCTCGTGATGGCCGGTGAGCGAAGCGCCCAGCGCCGGCCGCGCGCGTCGGACGCTCGACGACGTTCAACCGCGGCCGATAGTGCTGGATCTGATCGAAATTGACGGTCGTGAGCCCGGAGCAGATCAGCGCCGAGGATTCTTCGCCACCGACAGCGCCGTGAGGAACACCTCCGGCATCAGCACCGCGGAGCCGAGGTTGAGCACGACCGCGCCGCGCGCCTCGGCGAGCGTCGCGGCGAGGATGCGGAAGTCGCGCAGGCTCATCTCGCCGCAGCGCGGCGCCGTCGCAATCGCGGATGGTGGTGGATCGGTGTCGGTGCCGATCGCGACGTGCACCGTGGCCGGGACGCCGCGCGCGATAGCCGCGCGCGAGCAAGCTCACGTCGCGGTGCGGTGGCGCGCTTCCTCGAGCGCGCGACCCCAGCTTCCCCGAGCCTTCCTCGCCGCGCGCGGCCCTCGGACATCGCGGCGCTCATCCAGTCGCCGGTCTCGTCCACCATGCCGAAGCGGTGCCGCTGCATGGAGGTGCGCCTCGACGTCCTCCGACGTGCGGCCGATGCGCGCGATCTCGACGTCGTGGATCGCGGCCGCGCCGTTCATGGCGAGGTGCGTGAGATCACGCCGCGCTCGAGCAGGCGCGATCGAGGCAGGGCGACACGCCGACCTTGACGACGTGGCCGCCGGTCATCGCGATCACCGGACGACTCTCGCGCGGTGCGCCGCGGCGGCTGCGCGCGATCGACCTCGCGCAGCGCGTCGGCGGCGAGCTGGTCGGGCAGCGATCGAGCACGGCGCGCGGCCGCGGCGGGATCGAGCGGGCGCGCGAAGTCGGCGACGCTTTGACGGGTCGGTCGGCTGCTCCACCGACGCCACGGACAGCCGCGGAGAGATCGGCCTCGCGGATAGCGGCCCATCAGGCGCCGGGCTTGGATTCCTGCAGCACCACGCTGATCGGAGCCGATCGCGACCTTGCTGCGTCATGAGCACCGGCATGCGGCGGTCGTCGTCGGTGATCCAGATCACCAGCCGCCCCTTGTTCTTGAAGATCCCGCCGGCCTTGAGCATCGGCTCGATCGCGACACAGTTGAACGTTCCCGCCGGCGTACTTCGATCTTCTCGCGCCCGAGCATCTCTGCACCTCGAGCGGCAGGCTCTTACGGCTCGCATGATAGTCGAAGCACGATGCTGCCGCCGAGCGGCAGCGCCTGCATGCGGCGTGAAGTAGAAGGAGGACAGCGCGTCCTGGACCCCGGGCGGCACCGGGAAGCGTCGCCGTTCGGGTAGCGCGCCTGCAGACGGTCGTAGTCGAAGACGATGTCGGTCTGCGTCTTGTAGCCGCCCTCGCGCCGGTTCTCGGTGTAGCGCCAGCTGTACTGCCCTTCCGGATCCCAGAACGACTGGATGCGGTTGCGGACCTTGTAGAAGCGGCTGAAGAAGCCGTTCGACTCGGCACGCGCCTGCAGCGCGCAGACACGGTGTGCCCGTTCGATCTCCTGCGCCTCGGGCACCTCGAGGTAGGCGTTGCCGGCGTTGATGAAGCCGTACTGGACGCCGAACTTGAGCGACTCGCCGGGCTGGAACGGCTCGTTCGACCGCCGGGAGCACGTCGCTCGCCGGCGGGCCTGGATCGCCGCTGACCGGCTCGGAGAGTCACGGCGGCGGCGGCGGCAGCTGGGAGTCGAGTCCGGCAGCTCGCCGCCGTGACCGCACCGCGGCCACGAGCAGGGACGCCGCGATCGACAGTCGCGCGAACAGTCCTAGGTTCGAAGGGTCCCGAAGGGGCCTTCATGAGGCGGGTCGTGACGAGGCCTGACGATGAGCCATGGCTGCGGAAACGCCCCCTTACCGGGTTCTGGCACGCAGTGTGGCGACACCGACACGGCCGTGGTCGGGGCTGGCTGGCCAGCGCCCGGCTCGGCCCTTAGAATAGCGCGCGTTGAGCATATTCACCGACTACATACAGCAAGTCGGGGGCCGAGTGTCCCGGATACGCCGGAGATCCACGATGGCCATGAGTCAATCCCTGTCAAGACTACGTTCTGTCGTCCGACCGGCTCCTCAATGTCGGGCCTTACGCACTCGCCCAGGTGCTTCACAGGACCGCGACGAGAAGATCCGCCAGGGCGTGGATGTTATCGACCTGGGGGTGGGGAATCCTGACATCCGACCCTCCGAGCTCGGCCGATCGACGCCCTGAAGGCGGCGCTCGACGACCCGCAGATCCAGAACCACCGCTACCCCTCGTTCAACGGCCTGCCCGAGTTCCGCGCCGCGCATCGCGCAGCTGGTACCGCGGCCGCTTCGGGTCACGGTCGATCCGAGCGCGCGAGGCCATCGCGCCTGGTCGGCTCAAAGGAAGGCATCGCCAAGTTCATGCTCGCCCACTGATCCCGGCGACACCGCTGCTGCTGTGGACGCCGTGCTACCCGCCTACCTGGGCGCGGCGGCGATCGCGCAGGCGCGCGTCGGTCGAGGTGCCGCTCACTGCCGAGCACCAGCTTCCGCCCCGATCTCGCGCGCGATTCCGACCGACGAGGCGCGCAGCGCGCGAAGGTGATGTTCGTGAACTATCCCGAACAACCCGACCGGCGGCGTCGAGACGCCGAGGCTTCTACCACGACCTGCTGCGGTTCGCGCGCGAGTACGACCTGTTCGTCGATCTCGGACATCGCCTACTGCGACCTCTCGCTCGATCCGTCCTACCGCGCGCGCTCGTTCCTCGAGTTCGACACGGCGAAGGAGCGGAGCCATCGAGTTCCACTCGTTCTCGAAGTCGCTACTCGATGCAGGGCTGGCGCGTCGGATTCGCGGCCGGCAATCGCCGACGCGATCGCCAATCTGACGAAGATCAAGTCGAACATGGATTTCGGCGTGTTCATGGCGGTCCAGCGCGCGGCGCATCGCGGTGCTCACCGGCCCGCAGGACTATCGCGACGAAGGCCGCCGCGCTGTACCGCGCGCGCCGCGACGCGTTCCTCGACGGCGATCGCGCCGCTCGGCTACGCCGGTGGAGCGCCGCGCGCGCACGCTCTACGTGTGGCTGCCGATCCCGCGGCGGTTACGCGACGCTCGCTGGAGTTCACGCGCGAGCTGCTCGGATCAGACCGGCGTCGTCGTGGCGCCGGGCTCGGGCTTCGGCACAGGCCGGCGAGGGCTACGTGCGCGATCGCGCTGTGCGAGGACCGAGGCGCGCCTGCGCGAGGCCGGGGCGCGGATGAGTGACGGCGGGGTTCGCGTACTAGGCGACCCGGGCCGAGTCGCGTTGGCCAGCCGCCAGCAGGCGATCGCCCTCGGTCGAGGCCCAGTGCCGCGATCGTGAACGCGATCCCGGGATCCAGGTAGCGCGCGCGCCGCCTCGGCGAGCTGCTCACGTGTCACCGCCTCGACCTCGTTCGACCTGCTCTTCGCCGGGCGTCGTGTGCGCGCAGATAGATCTCCTCGCCGGCGATGCTGGTACATGCGGTTCGAGACGCTCTCCTGCCCCATCAGCGATGCCGCCGCAGATCTGCGCCGCGGCGTCCGCGATCCTCCGCGTCGGGGCCGCGAGTGCGCAGCAGGTCTCGAGCTCCTGGCGCACGCGCGTCGAGCGCCTCGCGCCCGCGCTCGGGCGACACGCCCAGGTGGATCGAGAGCATGCCGGCGTCGCGGTGGAAGTCGGTCGACGAGATACACCGAGTACGCGAGCCCCGCCTCCTCGCGCACGCTCTGGAACAGGCGCGAGCTCATGCCGCCGCCGAGCAGCGTGTGGAGCACGACCAGCGGGTAGCGCTCGTCGTCTGCGTACGCGCAGCCGCGCGGGTGCCGAGCGAGAGGTAGAGCTGCTGGAGATCGTGCGCGCACGTCGTGGCGGACGACTGGGCGAGAACGGCGGCGGCGGGCCTCGGACAGCGGCAGCGGCCTCGCCGCCGGCGGCGTCGAAGTGACGCTGCGACCAGCTCGACGAGCGGCTCGTGCTCGAGCGCGCCGGCGCGCGGCGACCACCAGGTTCTCGGCGCGGTACCGGCGCCGGAAGTACGTCGATGCAGGTCCGCGCGGCGATCGCCGGTCGAGCGTCTCGACGGTGCCGAGGATCGGGCCGGCCGAGCGGATGGTCGCCCCACACCTGCTCGCGACAGCAGCTCGCCGACCTTGTCCTCGGGATTGTCCTCGGCACGCGAAGATCTCCTCGCGCACCGACCGACTTCTCGCGTGCGACCTCGGCCGGCGCGAAGCGCGAGCGGCACACGATGTCGACGAGCACGTCGACCACGTCGGGCAGGTGCTCGGACAGCGCGCGGGCGTAGTAGCACACCTGCTCGCGCGCCGGTGAACGCGTCGAGGTGTCCGCCCAGCGACTCGAGGCTCGCGCGCGATCGCCTTGCGCGTCGCGGCGCTCAGTGCCCTTGAACATCATGTGCTCGATGAAATGCGAGATGCCGAGCCGCTCGAGCGGCTCGTCGCGCGCCCCGTTCCTGCAGCCACACGCCCACCGACACCGAGCGCCGATCCGCCATGCGCTCGCGTGATCAGCGGTGAGCCCCGAGGGGAGCACGGTCTTCTGAGGCAGATCATGCGTGCGCTCCGATGCTCGAGCGGACAGTTCGGATTCAGGCTCACGCGCTGAGCACGACCGACCCCGGTAATGAAGTGGCCGCGCGGCGACCGGCGCCGCGCGGCCTCGTTGTCTCGAACGATCGCGGGCCTGCGCAGCCGCCTAGCGCCTGCCGCGTCCACCACGGTCGCGATCGCGCGCGCGCCGCGACCGCCGCCACCGCCACCGCCACCGCCGCTTTCACTGCGATCGCCGCTGCCGCCGCCGAGCTGCCGGCACGGCCTTCCGGGTTCCGGCAGCAGCGCCTTGCGCGACAGCTTGATCTTGCCGTCGCGGTCCACGCCGATCACCTTGACCATCACGATGTCGCCGACGTTGAGCACGTCCTCGGTGCGCGCCGACGCGATGGTGGTCGATCTCGGAGATGTGCAGCAGCCCGTCGCGTCCCGGCACGATCTCGACGAACGCGCCGAACGTGACCACGCTGCGCACCTTGCCCTGGTACACGCGGCCCGGCCTCCGGATCCTCGGTGATGTTGCGGATCATCTCCTCGGCGCGGCGGCCGCCCTCGCCGTTGACCGCGGCGATGCGCACCTCGCCCGTGTCCTCGATGTCGATCTGGGTGCCGGTCTCCTCGGTGATGCGCTTGATGATCTTGCCGCCCGGACCGATGACCTCGCGGATCTTGTCGGGGTTGATGTGAGGATGATGATGCGCGGCGCGTACGGCGACATCTCCGCGCGCGGCGCTCGGCAGCGCCTGCTCCATGATGTCGAGGATGATGCAGCCGCCCGCTGCGCGCGCGCTCGAGCGCGTCCGCGCAGCACCTCGAACGAGATGCCGCCGATCTTGGTGTCCATCTGGAACGCGGTCACGCCCTCGCGCGTGCCGGTGACCTTGAAGTCCATGTCGCCGAGATGATCCTCGACGCCGAGGATGTCGGTGAGCACCGCGACGCGCTCGCCTTCCTTGATCAGCCCCATCGCGATGCCCGCGACCGGCGCCTTGATCGGGCACGCCGGCGTCCATCAGCGCCATCGAGCCGCGCGCACACCGTGGCCATCGACGACGATGCCGTTGGACTCGAGGATGTCGCTCACGATGCCGGATCGTGTACGGGAACGTGGGTGTCGGCCGGGATCACCGGCTCGATCGCGCGCTCGGCGAGCGCGCCGTGACCGATCTCGCGCCGGCCCGGCCCGCGGATCGGCCGCACCTCGCCGACGCTGAACGGCGGGAAGTTGTAGTGGAGCATGTACGACTTCCACGACTGGCCCTCGAGCTCCTCGACGCGCTGCTCGTCGCTCTTGGTGCCGAGCGTGGCGACCGCCAGCGCCTGCGTCTCGCCGCGCGTGAACAGGCACGAGCCGTGGGTGCGCGGCAGCGCGCCGACCTCGATCGTGATCGGCCGGATGTCGTCGACGCCGCGGCCGTCCGCGCGCACGCCCTCGCGCAGCACCATGTCGCGCAGCTCGTCGCGCTCGAGATCGTGCAGGATCTTCCCGATGTAGATCTCCTGCTCGGTGAAGCGCTCCTTGAGGGCCGCGACCGCCTCGGTGCTGATGCGGTCGACTCTCCTCCTGGCGCGCCTCCTTGCCGGGGATGCGGATCGCCTGGCGCAGCCGGCTCGCGGTACGCGTCGTTCGAGCGCCCGCGTGCAGCTCGGTCGTGTCGGGCGGCGCCACCAGCGGGCGCTTGGCCTTGCCGGCGCGCGCCGACCAGGTCGCTGCTGGATCGCGACGATCTCGCGGATGTGGCCCATCGCGAACTCGAGCGCCGCGATCATGATCGCGCCTCCGGAATCTCGCGCGCAGCCGCCCTCGACCATGATGATGTTGTCGGCCGTGCCCGCCACGACGATGTCCATGTCGCTCTCGTCGAGCTGGCTGACCGTCGGCATGATCGACGAAGCTGCCCGTTCGACGCGGCCGACGCGCACGCCCGCGATCGGCTCGGGGAACGGAATGTCCGGAGAGACACATCGACGCCGAGGCGCCGATCAGCGCGAGGACGTCCGCGTCGTTCTCCTGATCCGACGACATCACCGTTGCCATGATCTGCGTCTCGTACGGGAACTGCTTGTAGAACAGCGGCCGGATCGGACGGTCGATGAGCCGCGAGCTCAGGACTTCCTTCTCGGTCGGGCGACCTTCACGCTTGAAGAAGCCGCCGGGAATCTTGCCGGCGGCGTACGTGCGCTCGCGGTAGTCGACCGTGAGCGGAACGAAGTCGCGATTCGGTGCCGGCGTCTTCGCGGCGCTCGCGGCCACCAGAACCACCGTGTCCCCGAGCTGCACCACGGCGGAACCACCCGCCAGCTTCGCCCATCTTGCCGGTGCTGATCGTCAGCGTACTGTCCGCCCAGCTCGAGCGTGACCTTGTCTTCTGCATGAATGACGAACCTATCCTCTCGCCTCACGACGTCCCGACGCTCGCCGGGACGCATCCGCGCAGCGAGCGGCCCGATGCCGTCCGACGGCGGGTCGCGGTCGTGCGACGCGCGCATCCGTGGAGCCACCGCTCACCTCGAGCGGTCCCCGCGCCGGGCCTGCCTAGCGACGCAGGCCCAGCTCCTTGACCACCTTGCGATAGCGATCGACCTTGGTCGCCTTCAGATAGTCGAGCAGTCGCCGACGCTGGCCCACCATCCGCAGCAGACCGCGACGCGAGGCATGGTCGCGCTTTGTGCGACCTTGAAGTGCTCGGTGAGGTAGTGAATCTTCTCGCGTCAGCAGCGCGATCTGAACTTCCGGCGAACCCGAGTCTCCTTCGTGGATCTTGAACTTCTCGATGATCCCCTGCTTCTGCTCCTTGGAGAGCGTCACAGGCGGCAGCCTCCTGCATGGCAGTTTGATGCGAGTGGCCCGACCCGCGAGTGCCAGCTCTCATCGGGGCCGAGCGTGAGTTGAGACGCGACCGCCTCACGCGGCTGAAAGGCGACCGGGCACTGTAGCACGCGCCAAACCATGTGAGCAATTTGCGTTTGCGCGAATGTCCGGCCTGTGAGCAAGCCTGCGCGTGCGGAGTACTGGGCGCCGCTCGGCGTTGCCCGCGTGAGCTCGATCAGCGCGGTGGCCGCGGGCGCTCCCTCCGCCGCGAGCAGCGTGCGGGCGCGGGCCGATCGTCGCGCATTGCCTCCAGTGAGCGCGCGTCGCGGCTCTCGAACTTGATCTCGGGGCGCAGCCAGCGCACGAACTCGACGTCCAGGTCGCGGCCCACGAGCTCGCCCGACCAGTCCGAGGATGTGGACTTCGAGCGTCCGCACCTGTCCGCCGAACGTCGGCCGCACCCCGATGCTCATCGCGGCGCTCCTCCACTCGGTCTCGGTCTCGATCCGCGCCCACACCGCGTAGATGCCGTTCGCAGGCACGAGCCTCTCCTCGTGGAGGCGCAGGTTCGCGGTCGGGCACGCCGAGCATCCGCCCGATCTGATCGCCCTCGACGACGAGCCCGGTGCAGCCCGTAGCGGCGGCCGAGCAGCGGGATCGCCTCGGCCACGCGGCCCTCGGCGAGCAGCAATCGAATGCGCGAGCTCGTCACCGGCTCGCCGCCGATCTCGAGCAGCGGCACGGCCTCGACCTCGAAGCCCTTCGTGGCGCCGATCTCGCGCAGGCGCGGAACGTTGCCGCTGCGCTGCCTCCCGAGCGCGAAGTTGGCGCCGACGACGAGATCCTTCATCCCGAACGGCTCGATCAGATAGCGCTCGACGAGAGTCCTCGGGCTCGAGCGCCGCCAGCTCGCGCGTGAACGGGATCACCTCGTAGATCTCGACGCCCATCGCGGAGAGCCGCGTGCGCCGCTCGGGTGCGGCATGAGCGGCGGCAGCGGCTGGAACGACGGGGACAGCACGACGTCGGGGTGCGGATCGAAGCTCACCACACCGCGCGCTCGCCGCGCGCCTGGCGGCGCGCGCGCGCGCGCTCGAGGATCTCGCAGGTGGCCCGGGTGGAGTCCGTCGAAGACGCCGACCGCGATCGCGCTGTTGTTCATTCGGTCTCCGTGCCGCTCGCCCACGGAAACACCACCTTGCAGGGCAGGCGATCGCGCGCGCGGATCGAGCGGATCGGGCCTGAGCTCGCCGAGCGCGATCGCGCCGTCGGCGCCGGCGAGCACCACCGAGCGCGGGCCCGCGTGGAGCGGTGCACGCGCCGGATCGTATCGCCACCGCCGGCCGTCCGCCGCGCGCGACGCTGCACACGGCGTCCGAGATCCAGCGTGGACACGCGGCAGCACTGCGAGTGCCCCGTCGAGGTCGAGCGCCGGCGCTCGCCCACACGTCGGCGGGCGGGACGCCGTGTCGAGGTCGCGCCAGGCTCACCGCGCGCTCGACGTCGAACGGCTCGCTGCGGAGCCGCCGCAGCGACGCGAGCGAGCGCACCGCATCCCAAGCGCTGGCCGAGGTCGTGCGCGAGTGTCCGCACGTAGGTCCCGCTCGAGCAGCGCGATGCGGAAGCGCGCGAGCGGCAGGTCGAGAAGTCGGTCCACTCCCAGCTGCGCACGTGCACCGTGCGGCGCGCGCTCGATCGTGATGCCGCGCCGCGCGAGGCGGTAGAGACGCTGTCCGCCGACCTTGACCGCCGACATCATCGGCGGCAGTTGCTGCGATCCGCACCGACGAACGCTCGCGACGCGTCGCGCACGTCCTGCTCGCCGCGCCGCGACCGGCCGCTCTTCGAGCACCTCGCCGGTGCAGATCCTGGGTCGACGTCACGACCCCGAAGCGCAGGCGTGGCGGCGTACGTCTTCTCGCCGCCCTTGCCACACGGTGGCTGCAGCGCGTCGCCGCGCCGAGCGCCACGACGAGCAGGCCGGAGGCGCCGGGGTCGAGCGTGCCGAGGTGCCCGGCGGAGCGCTCGCGCAGCCGCCGCCGCACGACGTCGACGATGTCGTGCGAGGTCACGCCCGTCGGCTTGTCGACGAGCAGGAGCCGCGTGTCGCGAGAGTCGCGCGGTGTCACGACCGAGCCGGACGGCGGCGCCTTAGCGGGCGCCGTGGTCACGCCGGCTCCTCGTCGTCGATCGCGCTCGCCCTGCTCGATCTTCTTGAGCAGCTCCTCGACGCGAGCCCCGCGCTCGATCGAGCTGTCGAGCATGAAGCGCAGCTCCGGCACCTCGCGCAGCCCGAGCCGCGGCGCCAGCTCGCGGCGCACGAAGCCCGCCGCGCCACTGAGCGCCTCGAGTGTGCGCGCGCGCTCCTCGCCCGTCGGCAGGATGCTCACGAACGACCTTGGCGAACGACAGGTCGTCGCTGACGACTCGACGTCGGTCACGCTGACCCAGTGGCTGAGACGCGGATCGCGCAGCTTATTCGCGAGCACGTCGGCAACCTCTCGGCGCATGAGCTGCGCAACCCGCTCGGGACGGATCTTCATACCACCTGCTCCTGCCAGTCGAGCACCTGGGCGTCCGGCCGTCGACTCGACGATGTGACGGACCGACTGCAGCATCCGTGCCACCTGCCGCCGCCTCGCCCGACACGACGCTGACGCCGAGTGCGGCGCGCTGCCAGAGATCCTGGTGGTCGACTTCGGCGACCGCGGCGTGAACGCGGAAGCGGATGCGCTCCTTCAGCGCCGCGCACCACGGACGCGCTTGTCCTTGAGCGACCCGGACGCCGGGAGATGCGAGCTCGATGCGGACGATGCCGACGAACATGGAGGGGGATTATACAGTCCGGCCGGCGCGCCGCCGGGGCATCCGAAGACGCTGTCGGCGAGGCGGTCGCGGCCGGTTCGAGACGATTGCCTAGCCCGAGACACGCGGTGACCGGCGCGCCTAGCAGCGTGCGGGCTCAGCTCTCGATCGTCGAACGCCTCGATGATGTCGCCGACCTTGAGGTCGTTCATGCCGTCGAGCCTGATCCCGCACTCGAAGCCGCTCGCCACCTCCCGGACGTCGTCCTTGAAGCGCTTGAGCGAGCCGATGCGGCCGTTCCACACCGGCGCGCCGGCGCGCATCAGGCGCACCTTGGCGGTGCGCGGAATGTTGCCCGAGGTCACCATGCAGCCGGCGACCGTGCCCGGCCTTCGACAGCTTGAACACCTGGCGCACCTCGGCCGCGCCGAGCACGACCTCCTTGAGCTCGGGCTTGAGCAGGCCCTCGAGCGCCAGCTTCACGTCCTCGACCGCCTTGTAGATGATGTCGTAGAGGCGGATCTCGACCTTCTCGCGCTCCGCCAGCTCGCGCGCGCGCGCGTCGGGCGCGCACGTGGAAGCCGACGATGATCGCGCCCGAGGCCGCCGCGAGCAGCACGTCGGACTCGGTGATCTGGCCGACCGCCTGGCGGATGATCGCGCACCTGCACCTCGCTGCGTGCCGAGCTTGCGCGAGCGACTCGCGACAGCGCCTCGACCGAGCCGTCGACGTCGCCCTTGATGACGCATCTTGAGCTCGCTCGTCTCGCCCTGGCGTCGAGCGTCGAGTGGAAGTCCGTGAGCGAGATGGTCTTGGCGGCGCGGAACTCCTGCTCGCGGTGCAGCGCCTGCGCGCTTGATCGCGATCTCGCGCGCCTCGCGCTCGTCCTCGAACGCCGCGAAGATGTCGCCGGCCGCCGGCGTGCCGCTCCAGCCCAGCACCTCGACCGGCGTCGACGGGCCGGCCTGCTTCACCTGGTCTGCCGCGCTCGTCGAACATCGCGCGCACGCGGCCGTAGTGCTGGCCGGCGACGAACGCGTCGCCGACGCGCAGCGTGCCGCTCTGCGACCAGCACGCTGGCGACCACGCCGCGGCCCTGCTCGACGCGCGCCTCGAGCACGACGCCCTTGGCGCGGCGGTCGGGTCGGCCTTGAGATCGAGCAGCTCCGGCGGCCAGCAGGATCATCTCGAGCAGACGTTCGACGTTGGTGCCCTTCTTGGCCGAGATCTCGACGCTGACGTACTTGCCGCCGAACTCCTCGACCACGACGCCGTGGCTCGGCGAGCTCCGTGCTTGATCGCGGTCGGGCTCGCGCGGTCGGGCAGGTCGATCTTGTTGATCGCGACCACGATCGGCACGCTCGGCCGCCTTGGCGTGGTCGATCGCCTCGATGGTCTGCGGCATGACGCGGTCGTCGGCCGCCACGACCAGCACGACGATGTCGGTGACCTGGGCGCCGCGGGCGCGCATGGCGGTGAACGCCTCGTGGCCGGGCGTGTCGAGGAAGCGTGATCTTGCTGGCCGCCCGGCAGCTCGACGTCGTAGGCGCCGATGTGCTGGGTGATGCCGCCCGCCTCGCCGGCGACGACGTTGGTCTTGCGGATGTAGTCGAGCAGCGAGGTCTTGCCGTGGTCGACGTGGCCCATGACGGTCACGACCGGGGCGCGCGGCTCGAGCCGCTCCTCGGCGTGCCGACCTCCTCGGCCTCGCTCGACTCTCGTCGCCGTACTCGGACGACGAACTCGACGCCGTAGCCGAACTCGTCGGCGACCGCGACGGATCGAGTCCTTGTCGAGCCGCTTGTTGATCGTCGCCATCAGGCCGAGCCGCATGCAGGTCGGTGATGACCTCCTGCGGCTTCACCTCCATCAGGTTCGCGAGCTCGGCGACCGGTGATGAACTCCGGTCGCGCGGATGACCTTGGCGTCCTCGATCGGCGACCTCGCCGTCGCTCGTCCTCGCGGCGGCGATGGCGGCGGCGCGCAGCCGGTGTCGAGGCTGCGCGAGCGTCTTGCGCACGCTCTCCAGCACCAGCTTCTCGTCCACGACCTTCTTCTTCTTGCGGTCGCGGCGCCGCATGCCGCGCGGCTGCGGACGGGCGGAGCGGCGCCACCGACGCGCGGCGGCGCTCGGCGGCGCCGGCGCGCGGCTGGGACGGCGCGGCGGTGGCGGTGGCGGTCGGCGCCGCGCGCCGGCCGCGGCGGCCGCGCGCGCGCGCGCTCCTCGCGGGCGCGCTGCACCTCCTGCTCGTGCTTGCGCTGCTGCTCCTCGCGCGACCGCGGTGCTCTCCTGCGCCATCTCGGCCTGCACCTTGGCGACCGATCTCGGGCAGCAGCGTGCTCATGTGGTTCTTGACCTCGACGCCGAGCCGCTTGACGATCTGGAGCACCGCCTCGCTCGACATGCCGAGGTCCTTCGCGACCTCGTAGACGCGCAGCTTCTTCGGCGCCGCTGCCTTAGCCACGGGTCTCCTCCCTCGCTCGCGCGGCCGCGTCGCCGCGGCCGCGGCCGATCGCGTCCGGCGGTGCCAGCTCGGGCGGCGCTCGGCCGCGGCTTCCATCTCGGGCGTGAATTCGAGTTCGCCGGCGGGCGCCTGGCGCCGCCGGCGGATGCGCCGCCACGTACTCGCTGCGCGCGTCGCCAGCAGCTTCTCGGCCGTCTTCTCGCCGATCCCCGGGATCTCGACCAGCTTCTCGAGCGGCGTCGCCGAGCAGCTCCTGCACGCGTCTCGATGCCGGCCGAGATCAGCTTCTCGGTGGTCGCCTCGCCCGAGCTCCGAGCTTCTCGACCTCGACGCGCGTCGCGCGCTCCAGCTCCTGGCGCTTCTTCTCCTCGCTCTTCGAGATCAGGTCGATCTTCCAGCCGGTGAGCCGCGCGGCAAGCCGCGCGTTCTGGCCGCCCTTGCCGATCGCGAGCGACAGCTGGTCGTCGGCGACCACGACGCACCATGCGCTTATCCGGCTCGTTGCACGCGTGACGTCCATGACCCGCGCCGGCGACAGCGCGCGCGACACGAACACCGCTCGGGTCCTGCGACCACGGCACGATGTCGATGCGCTCGCCGCCCAGCTCGCGGACGATGCTCTGGACGCGCGAGCCCTTGAGGCCGACGCACGAGCCGACGGCGTCGACGCGCGGATCGGTCGAGTACACCGAGATCTTCGAGCGCGACGCCGGCCTCGCGGGCCACCGCCTTGATCTCGACGATGCTCTCGGCGATCTCCGGCACCTCGCTCTCGAACAGCCGGCGCAGGAAGTCGGGATGCGTGCGCGACAGGATGACCTGCGGGCCCTTGGCCGACTTGTCCACGTTGATGACCACCGCGCGGCACGTACTCGCCCTGGCGGTGGTACGAGCGCGCGATCTGCTCGCGCGCCGGCAGGAAGCCCTCGGAGTGGTCGAGCTTGACGATGACGTTGCCGCGGTCGACCTGCTGCACGACGCCGCGCACCAGCGTGCCGATCTTGTCCGAGTACTCCTTGAACACGCGCTCGCGCTCGGCCTCGCGCACGCGCTGGATCAGCACCTGCTTCGGCGGTCTGGATGGCGTTGCGTCCGAACTCGGCGATCGGCAGCGGGAACGTCGAGCACGTCGCCGACCTGCGCGTTCGGCTTGTAGTGCGCGCGCCTCCTCGACGGTGAGCTGGAGCGCGGGATCCTCGACCGTCTCGACCACGGTCTTGCGCAGGGCAACGGAGATGGCGCCGGTGTCGTTCGAGAACTTGACCTCGACGTCGGCCGTCGCGCCGTACTTCTTGCGCACCGCGCTCGCGAGCCCTGCCTCGAGCGTCTCGATGAGCAGCGCACGGTCCACGCTCTTCTCGCGCGTGATCTGGCTCAGCGCATCCAGAATCTCGTTGTTCATCCCGCTCCTCCCCGGGCGCGCGCTCGGCCCGTCCCCTCGATGCCGGCGTCGCGCATCTCGGGCACGGGACGCTTCCTCGCGCCGGCCCACGGATCAACCACGAGTCGGGCCGAGCGAACTTCGGCCCAACCGAACCAATGCTCTTGTCCGTCCTCGGTGCGCACGCCCGCCGATCGTCGCTCGAGGCCGAGCAGCACGCCCTCGAAGTTCCGGCGTCCGTCACGCGCCTCGTGCAGCGCCAGGCCGGCGCGCTGCGCCCGCGAACCGCGCGACGGCATCGAGCGTCCGCAGCGGGCGCTCGATTCCGGGCGAACTCACTTCCAGGAAGTAGCTTCCCGGCACCGTCTGATTCATGTCCAAACATTCCGGGAGACGTCCGGCTGAAGCGGGCGCAATCGGCGATGGTGACGCCACCCGGCTTTGTCGATCAGGACCGCGAATGACCCGCCGGTTTCCCTGGAAGACGAGCTCGACATCCGACCAGCTCGTAGCCGTCGTCCTCGGACAACGGCAGCGCGAGCTGGCGAACTTCTTCTCGGACTTCCACGCAGACTCCCGACGGGGAAAACAAACGGAGTGGTCGCACCTGCCCCACTCCAGCCGCGCAGAGTACATGAGTGCCGTTACAGGGAGCAAGTGCCGATGGGGCCGCGGTCTCCGGCGGCCGGCGAGGGTGGGCCAAGGCCGCGACCTAAGCCCGTGCGGCTCCGTGAGAGTGGGACCCGATGACCGGCTCGAGGCCAGGGGTCAGGGCTTGGCGAGGCGGGCTCTCGGTACACGAGCCAGGCGGCGACGCGCGGACCTCGGCGAGGCTCTCGGCCGACACCTGGTCCGGCAGATCGGCGGCGGTGTGCCACGCCGCGTAGTCGAAGTCGATGACGTCGACGGCCGGGATGCCGGCGTCGAGCAGCGGCAGGTGATCGTCGAAGATCGTCCACCGCGCGCTCCGAGATCGAAGCTGCGTGGCGCCGGTCGCGTGCGCCGCGTCGAGCGACCATCGCCGCGAGGTTCGACGCGCGCGCACGCGAGTTGCCTTCCGGATGAATCCCGAGATCGCGATCGCCCGACCATGTCGAACACGAACGCGGCGGTGATCGGCGATGGCGTGCTCGGGCTCGGCTTCACGCGCGCCGCGTACCCGCGCGCGCCGAGACAGTAGTCCTCGCGGACGCGACGCCTCGCCCTGATCCTCGCCGTCGAAGAACACCAGGTCGACGCCGACGCGCGGCGCGGTGCCCTGCAGCAGCTCCGCGACCTCGAGCAGCACGGCGACGCCGGATCCGCCGTCGTTGGCGCCCGGCAACGGTTGGTCGTGCTTGGTCGAGTCGGGGTCGTGGTCGCACCACGGGCGCGTGTCCCAGTGCGCGCACAGCGCGAGGCGCCGACCGGCGTCGGGCCCCAGTGCGCGATGACGTTGTCGAGCGCGAGTGATCGCCCCGTCGATGTATCGACGAAGCTCTGCACCTCGACACGGCCGCCGAGGCGCTCGCATTCGGGCGGATCCAGTCGCGGATCGCGGCGTGGCCGGGCGTCCCGGGAATGCGCGGGCCGGCCTCGACCTGATGCACGACGCGGGCGTGGGCGCGCGCGCCGTCGACCACGAACCCGGACGTGCAGCCGGCGACCGTGGGCACCGCGGCGGCGAGCGCGACCACGAACCCGGCCGCACGCGCGCGACGCACGCCTCGGCGCGGGCGCTCGAGGTCGTGCGTCCGGCGCGGCCCGGTCGAACGCATCAGAAGCTGAAGCGCGCGGACAGCTCGACGCGAACGGTGCCGGTTCACGATGTCGCTGGTCTTGTTGTGGTCCTGGACGAAGCCCAGCTCCGCGCGCGCGCTCAGGTTGCTGCTGAACCCGTACGAGCCGTTGGTGATTCACCGACAAGCGCTCCTTCTCGGTCGGGCTGCGCGTCGACGGGACGCCGTTGATGATCTGCTCGATGCCGCCGGTCTGGCGCGAGAACACCGTGGTCAGACCCATCGAGATCGAGCTGTGAACCGTCGACTCCTTTGCCCATGAACGAGAGCTTCTGTCCCTGGCTGTACTGGCGGTTGATGCTGAAATTGATGTCCGTATTGCGGTCGAACGTCAAGGAGCGTCCGAGCTGCAGCACTTCGGTCTCGGTGTTGCGGTGCTCGATGCTCAGCTCGATGCGCGTCCCGTTCGTGAATCCCCGACAGTCCGAGCAGCGGCTGGAACTGGAAGCCGCGCGAGCTGCCGGTCTTGTCCGCGCGCTGCGGCCGTTGGCGTACGAGACGGTCTGCGTGCGGTTGAAGGACGTCCTGAGGCGTGGGTTGTGTGAGCACCTTGTCGATGCGGCAGCACGTTGGGGACCTGGCCGTAGTCGAACTGCAGATCCGGGAACCGCAGCTTGTCGTCGCCGGACTGGGCGCCGTTCGACGTCGACGTACGCGTGGCGTAGTCCCCGAGCGCCTGGACCGTCGAGCCGAAGCCGAGCACTGAGGCTCGTGCGCGCGCTCGCGTGCCAGTCGAAGTTCTGGTTCGACGTGTTGCCGAACTGAGTGTGCATCCGGGCGGGGGTCCCCGGCGAGCTGGTGAGGCCGGGGTTGTTGGTGAGCCCGAACAAATAAAGGAAGTCCGGCGAGCCGGTGAGGCGCGAGTAGCCACTCGACTTCCCCGCCGAGAAGTCGGCGCCGATGTTGCCGAACCGCGACAGCGCGTTGCGCCATAGCGCGGTCCGCGGCGGGCGCGCGCGTCGCGACGTGTCGGGCACAGCGGGCCGCTGCGCCGCCGACACAGGACGGAGGAGATCGCCGAACGGGAACGTCATGCGCACCGTGCCCTGCTGGCCGTTGGCGATCGAGCGCACGCTGAGATCCGGCGACAGCTCGGGACCGTTGCCCTGGTTGTAGCGCGCGTTCCACGACAGCTGCGGACTCAACCACGGGTGCATGCGCACCGTGTGGCTCGCGTCCATGTTCTGCATCCAGCTCACCAGCGAGCCGACGTTGACCGACCGGCGCGTGGCGTCGGTGAACGGGTAATAGGGCAGGTTCAGGTTGCGCGCCTGCTCGTAGTGATGGTGCAGGAAGTCGAGCGGCCGCGTGTCCGCGCCGAGGTTGATGCCGCCCGCGCGGCCTGCCACCAGGCTCTTCGGCACGAAGCCGTCGGAGTACGGGATGCGCTCGAGCACCGCGCTGCGGCGCTCGTCGGTGCGGAAGTTGACGTAGAAACGCTCGGGGAGCGGGTACAGGCGCGGGGTGACCAGCGGCATCTTCAGCACCAGGATGTTGCGCGGCGCGATGCCGTAGTTGATCCCGAGCGACGACGCCGTCGTGCGCTCGGCCGACGATGGGTTGTGGCCGTGCGTGCTCTGCGTGCTGTAGTTCGCGGTGACGCCGCCGACGGTGTAGCGCAGCAGCGGGTTCGCGCGGTCGCTCAGGCGCGCGAGTAGCTCACCGCCCAGCCGCGCGAGTCCGAGAACGTCTCGCTGCGCGCCTGGTCCTCGGGCCCGAACACGACGTCGCTGCCCGCGCTGAAGCGCGGCATCGGACCGTGTTCTGCGCGAAGTTGAACGTCACCGGCAGCACGATCCCCGTCGCCTCGAAGAAGCGGTGGAGGTCGAACTGGCTCCGAGAACGAGTAGCTGTTGTTCGTGTTCCCCGAGCCGCGCTGTCTCGCCGACGCCGGCGAAGTTCGCGTCGCGGCCGTTCCAGCTGAAGTTGTACTGGAGCAGGTTGGCGAAGCGGCCGCTGACCGGACGCGCTGCGCGAACCCCTTATCCTTCTGGACGTCGATCCCCGCAGCTCGTCGAACCACATCTGCCCGGCTTCGTAGAACCCGGCTCCGCGGCAGGTTGATGATCCCGAACGAGATGCGTCGCAGCCGGGTGAACGAGGGCCGACCCTTGACGACCAGGCTGTCCAGCTTGAGCCCGGCGAGCGCGCCACGATCGTGTCGAGGCTCGCGGCCGAGCCCTTCAGCAGCTTGATGTCCGACATCTCCGACAGGCCGATCCGCACGTCCGACCACGCTATGTTGCGCGGGCCGGGCGAGTTCGGGAAGTGGCGCGCGGTACTCGTAGTAGTTGGAACCGAGCTCGTCGGATGAGAACCGCACGAAGTACGAGAGCCCCTCGTTCGTCGAGTTGCCCAGCGAGTCGCGCGCAGGCCGTAGCCGCTGACGAACCAGTTGAGCTTGCCGTAGCGGCTGTAGTCCTCGTCGAGCGACAGCGTGCGGAACGACTCGACCGAGTGCGCCGGTGCCGAAGCTGCGTGAACTCGAGCGCGATCGACTGCTCGCGCCGTGTCGAGCTCCTGCGAACCGTTGCGCGTCGACCCGGGATCGAACGGCGGCACGTAGATCTCGGCGTTGTCGAGCGTGTTGACCGCGTTGAGCGTCATCGACCCGCCGACCTTGGCGTCGCGTCGAGAGTCGACGACGCCGGCGCGCCAGCGGCTGCCGACGATGTCGAGGCTGCCGAGCATGAGCAGCGGCCGCTCGACGTGAACCGTCCGTCCTTTCTGAAGACCGTGCACGAGTCGGCCGGAACGTCGGGCAGCGTCAGCCCGTCGAACCACACCCGCACCTGCGTCGCCGCGGCGAGGTTGGGGATTGCCGAACGCGACGCGCAACGAGTCGTCGATCGGGATGCGGTAGCGCCGCCAGCCGTTGTCCTCGCCCACCGACGGGAAGCCGGGGTACGCCTGGCGCACGTCGGTCGCGAGATAGGGATGGTTCGGGTCGCCGAGATCGAACGAGTACTCGACGTAGTTCTCCGTTCGGTTGATCGCCCCGCCCCCATCCAGGTCCTCGGTGTCCGGGTAGGGATAGCTGTCCTTGTTCTTCTCGACCCCGTTCGTGCGCTGGTAGCGGCGCGCGTCCTCTTCCTCCTCGTAGCCACTCGTCACCGGGCCGCTGGTAATCGTCGCCGTGGGGATCTTGGTCCGTGGCCGTGACCAGGTCGAGCTTCGGCCCGGGCTCGTCGATGTCGAGCAGACCGTCCACGCCCGTGTCCTCGTTCTTCGACGTGACGTCGAGCGTCCCGTCCTGGTTCCGGTCCTCGGTGTTGAGTAGGCCGTCGGGCGGGACGTCCGGCGACCGCATCTGGTCCTCGCTCACCGTGCCGACGTCGATGTGCATCCGCACGTGCCGCCCGCGGATGCGCGGTCGCTCGGGTCGACGGATCGTGGTGGTCGTTGAAGTCGTTCACCCACAGCTCGAGGAACTGCGACTTGGAGAGATCGATGCCGTGGGCGTCGAGCGGGTAGGTGAGGCCGACCCACAGCGAGTCGAAGCTCACGGGATCGTTGTTCACCGACAGGGGGCCGGCGCGGGACCGAGATCGCCAGCACGGTGCGGTTGTTCTGCGCGCCCTGCGCGTCGCTCAGGCTCGGCTTCAGGTCGCGCTCCTTGACGATCGCGTACGGCGAGAACCAGTGCGCTCTCGGCGTTCTTCATCTTCGAGCCCGCGTCGGCGAGGTCGAGCAGGCTCCGTGGCTGGATCGCGAGGCCGTCGACCACCGACGTGGGTCGTGACGGCACGCTCGACCATCGCCAGCGGCCCGCGTCCATGGTGAGCGAGACGGCGTCGCGCACGCCCTCCATGTCGTCGATGTAGACCTCGTTCTCGCGTGTTCGGATTCGGGAACGAAGCGCCGACCTCGGCCTGCACGCTGAAGTCGGACGGCGCGGTCGTGCGCACGCCCGGCAGCGTGATCGACGAGGCGCGTCATCCATCCGGGCTGGAACGACCAGTCCGTGTTCAGGTCGGCGATCAGGCTGCGCGACGGCTCCTCGCCGAGGCGCGGGCGCATGTCCTGGGCGCCGTGGCTCTCGTACAGGAACGCGCCGCCGAGGCTCTTTGTCGTGCCCTCGAGCCGGAACGCGCTGCCGAGCAGCGTGCGTCCCGCCTGCTGGAACAGCGGCGCGTACGAGTAGTCGATGTTGAGGTTGTCCGTCGGCCCGAGCTGTCTTCTTCAGCGTCGACACGCCCGAGGTCGTAGTCGATGTCGTAGTCGCGTCCGCGCTGCAGCACCTGGCCGTTGACCGTGACGACGCTCCGAGCCCTCGAGGATGTTGCCGCGGCCGAGCGTGATGTCGCCGCCGGCCGACTGCCCGCTGTACTGATGTCGATGAAGTAGCGCGCGTCGGTGTCGGTCTGGAGGTTGTACTCTGATCGTAGATCGCCGGGTTGGGCTCGGTTCGGGCTCCCCGGCGGGCCGGTGAGGCTGTCGCGCCGGAACAGAACCGTGCTGACGAAGCCGTCGAACGGCTTGCGGTTGGCGCCGAGCCGGGGCGCGAACGGGCGCAGCTCGAGGAAGTAGAGCAGTGCCGTTCTCGTAGTCGACGAACGCCCGGCCTGGCTCTCGACGGCGAGCGCCGTCGACCTGGCCGTCATGGCCGCGTCGCGGCGGTGCCTGTGCGTCTCGTGCAAGTTGTCGAGCCCGAGCACCTCGATGTAGCGGGATCGCGAGCGCCGGTCCCGAGTTGGAACACGGTCGTGGTCGGTGGATCGATCGCGGCCGCTGGCGGATCGTGATCTTGAGCGACTGCTGGGATCGATGTTGCTGGCCGCGGCAGGTGGTACAGAAGTTGCGCAGCTCCAGCTCCCGAGCTGGGAAACAGCGCGGCCGCCGAGTCGACCACGGCGATCCGCGGAAGCTCGGCGGCCGCTGGCTGATGACGTTCGGGCGCGGACACGCATCAGCTTCATCACCAGCGACGTGCACCGGTAGATTCGACGATACGGAACTCGCCCATTCTCTGCTCGACGGACGCCGACTGGCCAGACCGTCCGACTTGGAGGCCGGCGGCGCTGGGCGTCACCGCGAGTCGCTGTTCACCGTTGCAGCGACGAGCGGCAGGCGGAACGCACGCTTGGAGTCGGTCGTGCCGTAGACGGTCGTCAGGATGCTCGTAGTCGTCGATACCGCGCTCGTGAGCAGGTCGCGTCGAGCTGGCCGCGCGACGGCCGACGGGTCCCTTGCCGAGCTGAGGGGCTGTCGCGGGGCAGTGGTCGGCGAGGCCGAGCCGCGGTCCGCTGTGCACCAGCGTGGCATGCCGTGCCGACGATTCACGTCGTTCGTGGCGGTGACGTCGTCGCGGTAGACCTTGAAGCTGCCGTCGGAGATGTCGATACGGCCCTTCGACATTCGGGTCGTAGAGCGAAGTAGACGCCCTTGATGTACTCCGAGGTCGCGCGAGCACTGGCGTCTGCTTGACCGATCCGCCGGCGTACGACGCGCGCGCTCGCTGCGTGCCCTCCTGCTTGCTGCGCGAGCAGCGTGAAGTCGAGCGGCCCCGATGCGCGAGGACGCCTTCACGCCGAACAGGCCCTCGTTCTTGCCGCTGTACGACACGTACTGGGTGCCCGGCAGCGTCAGGTTCGTGTTGCCGAGGTCGATCTGCCTGGAACAGTGCGTCCTCGTCGCCGCTGGTAGTTGATGGCGATGCGGTTCGACGAGCAGGATCTGGTTCGCCGAGTTCTGCAGCAGGTTGACCCGGATCCGGTCCGACAGCTGGCCCCTCGAGCTGGATGTCGCAGGTCCTGCTGCATGTCGAGCGTGGGAACGGCGAGCGCGCCACCTGACGGCATCACATGCTCAAGC
>ERZ1370068.2754-contig-1885_pt1 | contig 56191 bp, 88 predicted proteins | sample MGYA00561227_ERZ1370068 | MGnify/ENA primary metagenome ERZ1370068 (study PRJEB38410, sample SAMEA6850437) | metagenome | study: Metagenomic assessment of the ecological functions of the soil: analysis of the soil microbiota associated with the... | reverse complement strand
AATGCTTCGTTCAGTTACGTATTTGCTCGAAGCCCGCGACTACGTCATGCGCCTTACGATCTCATGCGTATTGGCGGCGTGAGCGCGGCTGGCCGCGCGCGTGCGGCGGCGGCCGGGCGCTGCTGGCATTCAGGTCTCCTCCCATCTATATCCTCCCGAGGTGTCGGCGCATTTGCTGCGCGTCACCCGGGGAAGGCGGCACATTGGCTGGAGTGGCAGGATTGGGTCGATCCGGTCTCTGCGGCAGCCGTACCCCGTCGAGGACGGCTGCCTTGGGATTCCAAACCGGCCCGGCGCCGGTATCGAATGGGACGAGGGCGCGGTGACTCGTTACCGCTACGACAGCTTGAACAGCGCAGTGCTACGAAGGATGAGCATCATGTACGACAAATCTTCTCGCCGATGTCCCGACCGACCTCTGGATCGGCGGCAAATGGCGCAAGTCCTCCGACGGCGGCCGCTTCGACGTGATCGATCCGGCGACCGAGAACAACGATCGCGTCGGTCGCGAGCGCCACGCGTCGAGGACGCCAAGGCCGCGGTCGACGCCGCGAGCGACGCCTTCCCGGCTGGGCCGCCAAGAAGCCGCGCGAGCGCGCGCGAGATCCTGCGCAAGGCCTACGAGCTGATCATGCGCGACGCCGAGCGGCTCGCGAAGCTGATCACCATCGAGAACGGCAAGGCGCTGTCGGATCTCGCGCGGCGAGGTCGCCTATGCGGCCGAGTTCTTCCGCTGGTACGCCGAAGAGGCGGTGCGCAATCTCGGCCAGCTCTACAGCGCGCCGGCGTCCGGCGCGCGCATGCTGGTGCAGCACAAGCCGGCGGGCGTCGCGGTGCTGGTGACGCCGTGGAATTTCCCGGCCGCGATGGCGACGCGCAAGATCGGCCCGGCGCTCGCGGCCGGCTGCCCGGTCGTGCTCAAGCCCGCGTCCGACACGCCGCTCACCATGCTGGCGCTGATGCCGATCCTGGAAGAGGCGGGCGTGCCGGCCGGCGTCGTCAACGTCATCCCGTCGCGCTCGTCCGGCAAGGTGGTGAGCGCGATGCTGCACGATCCGCGCGTGCGCGTGGTGTCGTTCACCGGCTCGACCGAAGTCGGCCGCAAGCTCCTGCACGAGGCCGCCGACAACGTGGTGAAGCCCGCGATGGAGCTCGGCGGCAACGCGCCCTTCATCGTGTTCGAGGACGCCGACATCGACGCCGCGATCGACGGCGCGATGATCGCCAAGATGCGCAACATGGGCGAGGCCTGCACGGCGGCGAACCGCTTCTATGTGCACGAGAAGGTGCACGACGAGTTCGCCAAGAAGCTCACCGCCAAGATGGCCGCGCTGAAGATGGGCAACGGCCTCGACGACGGCGTGGCGCTCGGCCCGCTGGTCAACGCCGAAGGCCGCGACAAGGTGGTCGAGCTGGTCGACGACGCGGTGCAGCAAGGGCGCGAAGATCCTCACCGGCGGCAAGGCGCCCGGCGGCACCGGGCTTCTTCTATCCCGCCACCGTGCTCGCCAACGTGCCCGACAACGCCAAGATGCTGAACGAGGAAATCTTCGGGCCGGTGGCGTCGCTGCAGACCTTCAAGTCCGAGGACGAGGTGATCAGGCGCGCCAACGACACCGAATACGGCCTCGTCGCCTATCTCTACACCAAGGACCTCGAGCCGCGGCATGCGCGTGTCGGAGAAGCTCGACTTCGGCATGATCGGGCTCAACCGCGGCCTCGTCTCCGATCCGGCGGCGCCGTTCGGCGGCATGAAGCAGTCGCGGCATCGGCCGCGAGGGCGCGCACGAGGGGCTGATGGAGTTCCTGGAGACGCAGTACATCTCGGTGAGTTGGTAAGAGCGTCGATCAGTACATGCGCCAATCGCCGAAGGCCGGGCTGATCCAGGTAATCCACGCTGCACTGTCGGCGGACTACGTGGATGCCCGCGACATGCGCCGGCCATGACGGAGTCAGAGTGGGAGAATGAATGGACGTCCTGATGCCGCAGCTCGGCGAGACCGTCGCCGAGGGCAAGATCACGAAATGGTTCAGTCGGCCGGCGACGCCGTGAAGCCGGGCGACAACCTGTTCGAGATCGAGACCGACAAGGTGTCGATGGAAGTGCCGTCGACCGACGACCGGCGTGCTCACCGAAATCCGCGTGCAGGCCGGCGAGACCGCGCCGGTCGGCGCCGTGGTCGGCGGTCATCGGCGGAGCGGCCGCCGGCTGCGAGCCGCGATGCAGCCGGCGCGACCGGCGAGCCAGGCCCGCGGAGCTCGCCGCCCGCTGCCCGCGCCGTGCCTGCGCGCCGCCGAACGACCGACCGCCCATGCCGCGCGCGCGCACCGCAGCCGATCAAGCTCGATCCGTTCTTCGAGGTGCGCACGCCGCGCGCAACTTCGGCCCGGCGCGGCTCGCCGGGCGGCACGTCGGTCACGCCGCTGGCGCGCCGGCTCGCCGGCGAGGCCGGCATCGATCTCGCTCGCGTGTCGCGGCTCCGGCCCGCGCGGCCGCATCGTCGCGCGCGACGTCGAATCCGCCAGCGCCAGGCGCGGCGGCCGCGCGCGCCGCAGCCATCGGCGGCGTCCGACGTGCCGAACAGGTCAAGGCGCTCTACGAGGCGCGTCGAGCTACGAGGAGGTGCCGCTCGACGGCATGCGCCGCGACCATCGCGCGCGCGGCTGGTCGCAGGCGAAGCAGACCATCCCGCATTTCTACCTGACCGCCGACGTCGACGATCGACGCGCTCTCGAAGCTGCGCGAAGAGGCCAACGCCGGCGCGCCAAAGGACCGCGACGGCGATCCGGCGTTCAAGCTCTCGGTCAACGATTTCGTCATCAAGCGCGCTGGCGCTGCGCTTTGCAGCGCGTGCCGGCCGCCAACGCGGTCTGGGCGGGCGACCGCATCCTGCGCTTCAAGCATTCCGACGTCGGCGTCGCGGTCGCGATCGACGGCGGGCTGCTCACGCCGGTCGTCCGCAACGCCGACGGCAAAGTCGCTCTCGCGCGATCTCGGCCGAGATGAAGGATCTCGCCGCGCGCGCGCAGGCGAAGAAGCTCAAGCCCGCATGAATACCAGGGCGGCTCGTCAGCGCGATCTCAATCTCGGCATGTACGGCGTGCGCGAATTCTCCGCCATCATCAATCCGCCGCATGCCACGATCCTCGCGCGTCGGCGCCGCGCGCCGCCAGGCGGTGGAGAAACCCGACGGCGGCGTCGGCTTCGCCAGCATGCTGACCGCGACGCTCTCCTGCGATCACCGCGTGGTCGACGGCACGCTCGGGCGCCGAGCTTCTGGCCGGCGTTCAGGGGCTATGTCGAGCAGCCGGTGACCGCGCTAGTCTAGCACGCCGTGGAATGCCGGCCCAGGTTCCGGGTCGCGTCAGCAATCCAGGGAGATTGCTCCATGAACAAGTTGATTGTTTCGGTCGTGGTCATGTTCGTCGCTGGCGCTCGTGCTGAGCTTTTGGTGCACGGGGTGCTGCTCAGCGGCGACTGTCAACGCAGTTGCGAAGGCTGGATGCGGCGTGCAGAGCTGACGCACCTGAGCCTGGTGGCCTATCATCAAGTTGCCCAGGCGCTGTTCGGCTGCCGCCTTCGCGTGGATCCGTATGGCCGGAGGCGCCGAACGACGATGCCATTGGCTGGACGCAGAGGTGTCCGCTCGGTGTCGCCATTGCGGCGCTCGCCATCGCGCATGACCGTATCGTCGATCTATCACGCTCATTCGCACCCGTGCCGCTGGTCGTCGCCATCAAGCAGATCGTCTACGACACCACTTGCGCGTGTTGCTCGATGGGCGTGGTGGTGGCCTGGATCAATCGCTAGCAGCCGAACGCCACTGGGCAAACAACACTGCAAGCAACACTTGGCAAAACCAGCATTTGTCACGCAACCTACCTTGGCAACACAACACATGGCAAACAACACATGGCAAACGAGCAACGCGACGTACTGCGTCGGGCCGTCGCAGCCCGCCGTCGAGCGCGGGCTTGCGGGCCTCACCGTGCACAGCCTCGCTGCGGCGAAGAACCGCCGAGGCATTCTCGATCGAGTCGGCCATGTGCGCGCGATGGCCGTGGCCGCGCCGGTCAGAGCGGATCAACGATCCGTTCTCGCCGCCTGCCCAGGCTGCAGATCGTTGCCAGCTTCGGCGTCGGTTACGACCACATCGATGCCAACGCGCGCAGCGCGGCGCGGCATCATCGTTACCGCACACGCCGGAAGTGCTGACCGAGGAGGTGGCCGATGCCGCGCTGGGCCTGCTTTCGCACGGTGCGCAGAGCTGCCGCAGGCCGAACCGATCTGCGCGGCGGCAAATGGCGCAACGGCGACTATCCGCTGACCCGGGCGACGCTGCGCAACCGCACCGTCGGCCTGGTCGGCATGGGCCGCATCGGCCAGCGCCATCGCCCGCCGGCTCGAGAGCCTTCGGCGGTGCCGGTTGCCTACCATACGCGCCAGCCGCGGCGCGAGCGTCGCTGCCTGGCCACTATCCCAACACTCGTCGATATGGCGCGCGACGTCGATGTGCTCTCGATGGTCATCGTGCCGGGCGGGCACGGCGACCCGGAACTGATCGACGCCAAGGTGCCTCGAGCGCGCTCGGCCCCGATGGCGTCCTCATCAACGTCGCCGCGCGGTTCGGTGGTCGACGAAGCCGGCCTTGATCGCGCGCTCTGCGCGAGGCAAGATCATCATGGCCGCCGGCCTCGACGTCTTCGCGCAAGGGCCGAGGTGCCCGAGGAGCTGCTCGGCGATGGAGAACGTCGTGCTGTTGCCGCACGTCGGCTCAGTCATCGGCCTTCACCCGCGAGAAGATGGATCAGCTCGTGGTCGACAACATCCTGGCCTGGGCCGCAGGCAAGCCGCCGCTCACCCCGGTCCCGGAGACGCCGTGGCGCGCCTGGAAGGCGGATAGGTCGATCTGAGACTTACTCGGCGGCGATGCGCACTTCCGGCGCGGCGGCGCGGACGTCGGGATCGACGTGGTCCTCGAACTGCACGAAGTTCTTCTGGAACATGCGACGAGCTTGCGCGCGGTCTCGTCGAACTCGGCTTTGTTCTGCCAGGTCTTGTACGGATAGAGCAGGTGCGGCTCGACGCCCGGCACCGACGTCGGCACCGAGAAGCCGAAATAGGGATCGGTGCGGAACTTCGCGTTGCTTGCAGCGAGCCGTCGAGCGCGGCGGTCAGCAGCGTGCGCGTCACCTTGATCGGCATGCGGCGGCCGACGCCGTAGATGCCGCCGGTCCAGCCGGTGTTGACCAGCCAGCAGTCGACGTCGTGCGCGGCGATCAGCTCGCGCAGCAGGTTGCCGTAGACGGACGGATGGCGCGGCAGGAACGGCGCGCCGAAGCAGGTGGAGAATTCCGGCTCGACGCCGACCAGGCCCTTCTCGGTGCCGGCGACCTTGGCGGTGTAGCCGGAGAGGAAGTGATACATCGCCTGCGCCGGCGTGAGCTTGGCGATCGGCGGCATCACGCCGTAGGCGTCGGCGGTGAGCATGACGATGTTCTTGGGCTGGCCGGCGCGGCCGGTGCGCGATGCGTTCGGGATGAACTCGAGCGGATAGGCGGAGCGCGTGTTCTCGGTCTTCGACTCGTCGTCGAAATCGCAGACGCGCGTCTCGGGATCGAACACGACGTTTTCCAGCACCGTGCCGAAGCGGTGCGTGGTGGCGTAGATTTCCGGCTCGGCCTCGGCCGAGAGCTTGATGCATCTTGGCGTAGCAGCCGCCCTCGAAATTGAACACGCCGTGCGGGCCCCAGCCGTGCTCGTCGTCGCCGATCAGCGTGCGGTTGGGATCGGCCGACAGCGTGGTCTTGCCGGTGCCGGACAGGCCGAAGAACAGCGCGACGTCGCCGGCCGGGCCGACATTGGCGGAGCAGTGCATCGGCATCACGCTCTCGGCCGGCAGGTAGTAGTTGAGCGTGGTGAACACCGACTTCTTCATCTCGCCGGCATAGAAGCTGCCGCCGATCAGGATGATGCGCTTGGGTGAAGTCGATGCGCGATGACCGTCTCGCTGCGCACGCCGTGGCGCTTGGGATCGGCCTTGAACGACGGCAGAGCAGAGAATGGTGAAATCGGGCACGTAAGTGGGCGAGCTCTGGCGCGTCCGGGCCGGATCAGCAGCGCGCGGATGAACATCGAGTGCCAGGCAAGCTCGGTGTAGACCGCGCGTCTTGATGCGGTATTTCGGGTCGGCGCCGCCATAGAGGTCCTGCGCGAACAGCGGTCTTGCCTCTGGCATGCGCGATGAAATCGTCGAACAGGAGCTGGAACTGCTGCCGGCGTGAGCTTGCCGTTCTTCTCCCACCACACCGTCTTCTCGGTCTGCTCGTCGGCGACGACGAACTTGTCCTTGGGGCTGCGGCCGGTATGGACGCCGGTCTCGGCGCAGAACGCGCCGCCGCGCACGAGTGACGCCTTCGCGGTTGGCGATCGCGTGCTCGTACCAGGACTGTGTCAGGCAAATTCCAGTGGATCGTCGGCAGCGTCGTTCAGGCCAAACTTGTCGGCGCCATGGGCGCCATTCCGCAGACCCGTTTCCTTCACGCTAGCCTCCGCAACGCGTCCGGCTCGGTCGGCCGGTAATCTTGGGTTGAGGCCGCAGGAGAACGGCCTGATCCGACGCGTCCCGCGCCGCCGGTGGGCGCGCGACGTATAATCGGCATCATAGCACTTGCCAAGGCGATTGCCCATTGCTTGGTCCCAGCCGCATTGCGCTGCAGCAAACGCTACAACCAATAGTCGGCAATAACCCTAACGCCGAAACAACCGCGCGGTTTCACCGACAACGCCACGGGCGCCGTATCGGCTTCGTTCACAGCTCAATCGGACTTCATCCCCGCCCAATCTGCCCAATGCCACAAGCAAAATTCCGCGCATCGGGGCGCCAGCGGAGTCCGGGCGGTCTTCGCCGGCAAGCTCAGGAATCGATGGCGTAGCCCTGTTTGCTCAAGACATAAGGAGAGGGAGCCGGTATGTCGGCCGAAACGGCCGCAGCTCATCGGATCGATGGCGATCGAATGGCCGGAATGGCGGGCGTGAGTCCGTCGCGCGGATAGATCGCGGTCGAAGCTGAAAAATGCGATCGCCATGTCGATCGATCCCTTGCCGGAGTCGTTGGCGCCGTTGCCGCGAAACCGGCTGATGCGCATCGCAGCGCGTGAGAACGTCGCAGGCACCCCCAGCGGCCGAGATCGCGGCTTTCGCGTTCCTGAGGATCAATTGGGTGATCGCCGACGTGTCGGCGGCATCGCGAACGGCTTGCTGCAGGTCCACAGCGTTTCTCCCTGTCGCCGATGAGTGGAGCATGCGCGTCGGCGCCGGATCAATCGGCGTCAGGCCTTCGCCCGCGCCTCTTGCGCGAGATCCCACGACCATCTTGCGCAGTTCGGCCGCACTCGTGACGCGCGGGGAATGGCAGGCGCAGCGTCGCCTCGCCGAGCACAAGATCGAGACCTTCCGGATCGAGGCCGCTAAGGCGCCAGGCTGCATCTTCCGCGCCCAGGAAGCTTGGTCGCGTAGAGCCGCACGGCGTCGGCATGGTCCGCGTTCATGTGCGCGATCGCGCCCTCTCGCTTTCGATCAGATCTCCGCGCCGCGCAAGGTCGGTCATGACGTCGGCCGCTTTCAGATCGGCAGCGCGGGCGAAGCCGGCATTGAGATGCGCCGGAAACAACGCCGAGCCGCCAGAACGAGAAATCGGCGAAGCCGGCGTAAAGCTCGGCCTTCGGATGGCGGGCAAGAAAGCGCCAGCGCACCCGCGCCTCCTGCGAGTCGTCGCGCGCGAGCGGCGGAAGGTGCCGATGAGGGTGAGCGCGGATGGGCGAGCGGATCGCCCTTCCCGGTCGAGGCCATCAGCACCGAGGCGCGGCCATCCGTTTCCAGGTTGGCGGTGTGAGTGGAAAGCCGGGAGATCAGGATCAACGGAGAGCCATCGGCATCGGTGGCAACGTTAACGAGCGAGGCGAACGGATGCCCCGTATTGCGGTCGATGGTCGCGAGCGCTCCCGACCGGATCACCCGCAGCAGGGTCTTGGCCGTCGATTTCGGGTCGAAGTCCGGGCGTGCGGGCATTTTCAGGCAGGCGATTCGGCATGAAGCCGCGGCAAACGGGCCGTATCCTCCGCCTCGGCCATGCGTTTCTCCGGTTTCAATCTAGCTCACAGGAATTGCCCCGACTTTGCCTTGTCCTGTCACACTTCCGCCTCTGCATGGGGATTCAAAGGCTTATGGGGCCGGGGCTGATGATGCTGCGGCCGACTCATGTTAGAAGGCGGCCGCCATGCCAACCATCGCTCTCGTCGATGATGACCGCAATATCCTGACCTCGGTGTCCATTGCCCTCGAGGCCGAAGGCTATCGCATCAACACCTATACCGACGGCGCCTCCGCCCTCGACGGGTTCAAGACTGCGCCGCCCGACCTCGCCATTCTCGACATCAAGATGCCGCGCATGGACGGCATGGAGACGTTGCGCCGGCTGCGGCAGAAATCCGACCTGCCGGTGATCTTTCTCACCTCGAAGGACGAGGAGATCGATGAGTTGTTCGGCCTGAAAATGGGGCGCCGACGACTTCATCCGCAAACCGTTCTCGCAGCGCCTGCTGGTCGAGCGCGTCAAGGTCGTGCTGCGCCGCGCCTCGCCCAAGGACGCCGCGTCGCACCCAAGGAAGCCGACAGCAAGGTGCTCGAACGCGGCCAGCTGCGCATGGACCCGGAGCGGCATACCTGCACCTGGAAGAACGAGCCGGTGACGCTCACCGTCACCGAGTTTCTCATCCTGCAGGCGCTGGCGACGCAGGCCGGGCGTGGTGAAAAGCCGCAACGCCTTGATGGATGCCGCCTACGACGATCAGGTCTATGTCGACGACCGCACCATCGACAGCCACATCAAGCGGCTGCGCAAGAAGTTCAAGGCAAGCGACGTCGAGTTCGATATGATCGAGACGCTCTACGGCGTCGGCTATCGCTTCAAGGAAGCGTGAACGCGTCGCCTGCTGCCCAAGCGGCGCCTGCATGCGACCGGCCCAAGCGGGGCCGGCTAGCCGCCCGTAGAGACTGACGGTGCGGCTGGCACGCGATAGAATGAACTCTGCATGACCGGGATCCGGTAGACGCGACGTGCTCGACCGAACCGCAGAGATCGCAGAGGCCACGCGGCTCCGCATTGGCTCCCGTCGAGGCTGAGACCCGCGGCGAGACTGCGGCGCCCGTCGCCCACCACGGCCTCGGCAGGATCGGCGATCTGTTGCGCCGCGCGCTGGCAGTTCTTCATCACCCAGAGCTTCTCCGAGCCTCACGCGCCGCATCGTCTTCGCTCAACGTCGCCGGGCTGCTCGCGCTGTCGATCGGCATCATCTATCTCTCCCAGTTCCGCGCCGGGCTGATCGACGCCCGCATTCAGAGCCTGACGGTGCAGGGCGAAATCATCGCCGGCGCGATCGCCGCCTCGGCGACGGTCGAGACCGATCTCGATCACCATCGACCCCGACAAATTGCTCGACCTGCAGCCGGCGAGAGAGCTACGGCCCGTCCGAGGACGCGCTCTACGGCATCGACTTCCCGATCAATCCCGAGCGCGTCGCGCCGGTGCTGCGGCGCCTGGTCTCGCCGACCAAGACCCGCGCGCGCGCATCTACGACCGCGACGGCGTGCTGCTCGCTCGACAGCCGCAACCTGTTCGGCCGCGGCGACGTCCTGCGCTTCGACCTGCCGCCGCCGAACGCGGAAAAGCCGGGTGTGATCGAGCGCGCCTTCATCGCGGTGCGCACCTGGCTCGGGCGCGGCGACCTGCCGCTCTATCGCGAACTCGGCGCGGAGAACGGCAAGGGCTACCCGGAGGTGATCCAGGCGCTCGAACGGCCAGAACGGCAGCATGGTGCGCATCAACGATCGCGGCGACGTGATCGTCTCGGTCGCCGTCCCGGTCCAGCGGTTCCGCGCCGTGCGCGGCGCGCTGCATGCTGTCGACCCAGGGCGCCGACATCGACGACATGGTGGAAGCGGAGCGGCTGGCCATCCTCAAGGTCTTTCTGGTGGCCGCCGGCGTCACGGTGCTGCTTTCGATCCTGCTCGCCGGCACGATCGCCGAGCCGGTGCGGCGGCTCGCAGATGCGGCCGAGAGCGTGCGCCGGCGCATTCGCACGCGGGTCGAGATTCCCGATTTCACCCGCCGGCGCGACGAGATCGGCCATCTCTCCGGCACGCTGCGCGAGCATGACCAACGCGCTCTACAGCCGCATCGAAGCCGATCGAGAGCTTTGCCGCCGACGTCGCCCACGAGCTCAAGAACCCGCTGACGTCGCTGCGCTCGGCGGTCGAGACGCTGCCGCTGGCCAAGACCGACGAGAGCCGCGCACGGCTGCTCAGCCGTCATCCAGCACGACGTGAAGCGGCTCGATCGCCTCATCTCGGACATTTCCGATGCCAGCCGCCTCGATGCCGAGCTGCAACGCCAGGAAACGGCGCCGGTCGATCTCGCCAAGCTGCTCGAGCACGCTGGTGACTGTCGCCAACGAGGTCAAGCGCGACGATGGCGTGACGTGACCTTGCGATTCGATGGCGGCGGGATGCGCGCTTTTCAGGTGCCGGGACACGACTCGCGCCTGGGCCAGGTCGTCGACAACCTGATCGAGAACGCGCGCTCGTTCTCGCCGCCCGGGCGGCACGGTGCGCGTCACCTGCCGGCGGGTGAAGAGCCGACATCGAGATCATTCGTGGACGATGACGGGCCGGGCGTGCGGCCCGACGCGCTCGACAAGGTTTTCGAGCGTTTCTACACCGATCGCCCGCACCAGGGTTTCGGCCAGAATTCCGGCCTCGGCCTCTCGATCTCCAAGCAGATCATCGAGGCGCATGGCGGCGCCATCTGGGTCGAGAACCGGATCGGCCGCCGAAGGCCCGGACGGCGCACCGCAAGTGCTCGGCGCGCACTTCGTCGTGCGCCTGCCGGCCATGTGATGCTGCCGAAGCCCCCTCCGCTCGTTCTCCCGCAAGCGGGATCGAAACAGACTGCATCGGCGCGGCGGAATCTCCGCGTCCTCGCTTCCGCCGGGACGCGCGAATGACGAGCCGATAATGTCAGCGACCATCCACGCCTCGGCCGTTCTGGTCGGCGCGCGAGCGGCACTCGATCCGCGGACCGTCCGGAGCCGGGAAGTCGCGGCTCGCGCTCGATCTCATTCATGCGGCGCGCACGGGCTCGTTGCCGTTGGCACGGCTCGTCGCCGACGACCGCGTCCATCTTGAAGCCGCCAACGGACGATTGCTGGTGCGTCCTGCCGAAGCGCTTGCCGGGTTGTTGGAGGTGCGCGGCGCGCGGCATCCTGCGGCTCGCGCACGAGGCCTGCGCCGTGGTCGGCTTCGTGGTCGACCTCGCCGCCGAAGACGCCGAGAGGCTTCCGCAAGCGGGAAGCCGAGAGACGGAGATTGCCGGCATAGAGCTGCCGCGGCTTTGCCGTCGCGGACGGCGTCGCGGCGTTGCCCCTGGTGCTTGCCCTTGTCACTTCGTCCAAGCACGATTGGATTTGAACGCTCGGAACGTCGATGCCTGGACACCCCGCCGCTCGTTGGTTGCAGATTGGTAACCTTAGCGCCGCTACACTCGCTGCGTGACTGGTCCGTTCGGCGGCGCCTGACAACCCATTTCGGGTTTGTTCTACCGCAATGCACCAACGACCGAAATCCGGCCAGAATGCCCCTTGCGCTTGGGCTTCGGATGGTCAAGATGAGCACCCTTTCGTGCGGTGCACCGTGGACGCGCCCGCGGGGAGTTCCATGATCGGTCTAGTGCTTGTCACCCACGGGCGGCTGGCTGTCGAGTTCCGTGCGGCGTTGGAGCACGTGGTCGGTCCGCAGAGCCAGATCGAGGCGGTGACCATTGGCCCCGAAGACGATGTCGAGGAGCGGCGCAAGGACATCATCGAAGCGGTCAAGCGCGGTCGATAGCGGCGATGGCGTCGCCATTCTGACCGACATGTTCGGCGGCACCCCCTCGAACCTGGCGATCTCGGTCATGAGCCGGCCCAAGGTGGAAGTGCTTGCCGGGATCAATCTGCCGATGCTGGTCAAGCTCGCCAAGGTCCGCGACGAGTGGCCCCTCGCCGAGGCGGTTGCCGCGCGCGCAGGACGCCGGCCGCAAATACGTGACCATCGCGAGCCGGGTGCTTGCCGGGAAATGAGCGCGCCAGCTCACCCCAGCAGCGAATGTTCGGCGGCTGAGCAGGCATCCCCGGCGGACGCGCGTCGTCCGCGAGCTCAAGATCTGCAACAGGAAGGACTGCATGCACGGGCGTCGGCCAAATTCGTGCAGACGGTGGAGAAATTCGACGCCGACGTGCGCGTCATGCGCTGCGGCGAGACTGTCGGCGGCACCTCGATCATGGGCCTGATGATGCTCGCTGCCGCGCCCGGCACGTCGATCACCGTCGAGGCGACCGGCAAGGAAGCGGCGGAAGTCATCGAGGCTTTGGCCGCTCTCGTCGACTCGCGTTTCGGCGAAGGCGATTGACCGTTCAAGGAGAAGCGCAGATGATTTTCGGCAAGCCCGAACAGAAGGAAAACCCGCGGAAGCCGGGCACGCCGATGCCGTCGGCCGCGACCTTGCCCCCGACTGCCGCCGCGCCAGCGCCAGCGGCGGCGGCAGCGCCAACGCCGGTGCCGTCCACGCCGGTCCCGTCGGCAGCGCCCACACCCGGATCGGCGCCGGCCGCTGGCGGCTCGTCAGCGGCTCCCGCGCGAGACGGCAGACGGCCACGATCCGCTACGTCGATCGCGCCGGACGTCGGCGAGGCTTTCGCCGATTCCATCCACCAGCCTGGTGTTTGACGGGCAGACGCTGCGCATCGAGTTCAGCGTGACGCGCGTCGACGAAGTCAAGCCCGACGCGCCCATCTCCGGCCGTCGCTATCCGGCGAGCCGCATCGTGCTCTCGCCGGGAGCGGCGATCGAGGCTCATCAACCGCATGCAGCAGATCGGAGCGGCCCTTACCCAGGCTGGCGTGGCCAAGACGGCGCCGGGGCGCGGCCGAAGCCGCCATCGAGCTGAACGAGGCGCTACGGCTACCGGCTCGCCGCCGGCGCGGGCATGACCCGCCGCGGCTGCCGCTTTGAGATCGGCCACGAACCCGCGATAGGCCGCGTGCCGCTCGTCATCGTCCTCGATGCGCAGCAGCGCTGAGGGGTGAACGGTGACGACGAGCGTCGTCCCGTCCGCCATCGGCAGCGGTTTGCCGCGCACCTTGCCGATGATGACAGCACGCCCGGTCAGGCTGCGCGCAGCGCGTCGCGCCGAGAGCGACGATGGTCGACGGCTTGACCAGGCTGCGTTCCACCTCGAGCTCAGATCTTGCAGCGCGCTCGATCTCGAAATATTCGGGCGCTTGTGCAGGCGGCGTTTGCCGCGCATTTCGTGCTTGAAGTGCTTGACCGCATTGCTGACGAAGGTTTCCTCGCGCGCGATGCCGGCCTCCTGCAGCGCCTGGTCAAGGACCCGGCCCGGCGGGGCCGACGAACGGCTTGCCGGCTAAGTCTTCCTTGTCGCCCGGCTGCTCCCCGACGAGCATGAAGGCAGCCCGTCGCAGGCCGTCGCCCGGCACGGCCTGGGTCGAGTCGCGATAAAGCGGGCAGCGGCGGCAATTTTTCCTCGGCCGTGGCGAGCTGGCGCAAGGATTTGATCGCTATCGGGGATTCGGCGGCGAGACCCATACCGGCACAATGCATTGCGCGGCCAACGGTTCAGGTATAGACATAAAGTTATCTTTATGTCTTTATCACCGCCGCCGCGCCGACGCTCCATTGAGCGCCGCCGTTCCACCGCCAGTCCGTGGACCCACGAAGGACCGCCAGCAGCGCCAAAGGATCACCATGGACCACGTCGACCAAGCCCAGAAGACCGCGCACGCCGATCACGCCGATTATGTCGTCAAGGACATCGGCCTCGCCGAATGGGGCCGCAAGGAAATCGCCATCGCCGAGACCGAGATGCCGGGCCTGATGGCGACGCGCGAGGAATACGGCCTGAGCAGCCGCTGCGCGGCGCGCGCATCGCCGGCTCGCTGCACATGACCATCCAGACCGCGGTGCTGATCGAGACGCTCACGGCGCTCGGCGCCGACGTGCGCTGGGCCTCCTGCAACATCTACTCGACGCAGGACCACGCCGCCGCGGCGGTCGCCGCCGCCGGCACGCCGGTGTTCGCGGTCAAGGGCGAGATCGCTGCCGGACTACTGGGACTACACCCACCGCATCTTCGAATGGGCCGACGGCGGCACGCCCAACATGATCCTCGACGACGGCGGCGACGCCACGCTGCTCATGCATCTCGGCTTCGCGCCGAGCGGAGTCGAATCCGCCGTTGCTCGACCATCCGACCAACGAGGAAGAGGAGGTGCTGTTCGCCGCCATCAAGAAGCGGCTCGCGAAGGACAAGCCCGGCTGGTACAGCAAGACACGCCAACGACCATCCGCGGCGTGACCGAGGAGACCACCACCGGCGTGCATCGCCTCTATCAGATGCAGAAGAAGGGCACGGCTGCTGTTCCCGGCGATCAACGTCAACGACAGCGTCACCAAGTCGAAGTTCGACAACCTCTACGGCTGCCGCGAGTCGCTGGTCGACGGCATCCGCCGCGGCACCGACGTGATGATGGCCGGCAAGGTCGCGATGGTCGCGGGCTTCGGCGACGTCGGCAAGGGCTCGGCGGCGTCGCTGCGCCAGGCCGGCTGCCGGCGTCATGGTCTCGGAGATCGATCCGATCTGCGCGCTGCAGGCGGCGATGGAGGGCTACGAGGTCGCCACCATGGAGGACGCCGCGCCGCGCGCCGACATCTTCGTCACCGCCACCGGCAACGTCGACGTCATCACCATCGAGCACATGCGCAAGATGAAGCACCGCGCCATCGTCTGCCAACATCGGCCACTTCGACAGCGAGATCCAGGTCGCGGCGCTGCGCAACTTCAAATGGCACAACGTCAAGCCGCAGGTCGACGAGATCGAGTTCCCCGACGGCAAGCGCATCATCCTGTCTGTCCGAGGGACGGCTGGTGAACCTCGGCAACGCCATGGGCCATCCGAGCTTCGTGATGTCGTCGTCCTTCACCAACCAGACGCTGGCGCAGATCGAGCTGTGGACCAATCCCGGCAAGATACGAGAAGAAGGTCTACACGCTGCCCAAGCAGCTCGACGAGAAGGTCGCGCGGCCCATCTTAGCAATACGTAACTGTCCAAAGCGTCACGAGCGCCACGGCCCATCATGTCCTTGTCGATGCGCTTGACCAGTCCCGACAGCACCTTGCCGGAGCCGCATTCGACCAGCGCCTCGACGCCCTGCGACTTCATGTACTGCACGCTCTCGCGCCAACGCACGAGGCCGGTCACCTGTTCCACCAGCCGCTGCTTGATGGCGGTCGGGCTCGGTGATCTCGGCGGCCAGCACGTTGGCGACCAGCGGCACCCGCGGCGTCGCCAGCGTCACGGTCTCCAGCGCCGCCTTCATCGCGTCGGCGGCGGGCTGCATCAGCGGGCAATGGAAGGGCGCGCTCACCGGCAGCAGCATGCCGCGCTTGCAGCCCCGCGCCTTGGCCGCCTCGATCGCCCGCTCGACGGCGGCCTTGTGGCCGCTCACCACGACCTGGCCGCCGCCATTGTCGTTGGCGACCGCGACGACCTCGCCCTGGGCCGCCTCCTTGCAGGCCTCCTGGGCCGGCTCGAGTTCGATGCCGAGCAGAGCCGCCATCGGCGCCGACGCCGACCGGAACCGCCTTCTGCATCGACTGGCCGCGCAGCTTCAGAAGCCGCGCGGTATCTGCGAGTTGCAGCGCGCCGGCCGCCGCCAGCGCCGAATATTCGCCCAGCGAATGGCCGGCGACATGGCTCGCCAGGCTGGTCAGCGGCTTTGCCGCCGTCCTTCTCGAGGATCCGCACCACGGCCATGCTGACGGCCATCAGGGCCGGCTGGGCGTTCTCGGTCAGGACCAGGTCGGATTCCGGGCCCTCCCGCATCAACTTCGACAGATTCTGCTTCAGCGCCTCGTCGACCTCGTGGAAGACGTCGCGGGCGGTGGCGAAGGCGCCGCCAGGTCGGCACCCATGCCGACGGCCTGGGATCCCTGTCCCGGAAAGACGAAAGCGCGACTCATGGGCCGATTTCCCCTGTTTTGCGCGGCTTGACGCGGGCATCCTCCATACCCCACTCGCAAGGCCGGGCCGGAACGCCTTGATTTCGGGGATTTGCCTGTATAACCGCCGCTCTTCGGGGCCTAAATCGGCCCCGATCTCCTTGCCGGCCCAGCATTCTGCGCAAGCGGCCGGCTGGATCCGGCGGTTGACGGTCGGCCATTCCGGGCACGACGAACTCCGGGTCGCTAACAGCCATAAGGAGCCGATCGTTACATGGCACTCTACGAAAACGTCTTCATTGCGCGTCAGGACGTCCCGACGACGCAGGTGGAGACTCCTGACCAACCAGTTCGCCGAACTGGTCACCGGCCTGGGCGGCACCGTCTCCAAGAAGGAGTACTGGGGCCTGCGTTCGCTCACCTACCGCATCAAGAAGAACCGCAAGGGTCACTACACCCTGCTCAACATCGACGCCCCGTCGGCTGCCGTGAAGGAGCTGGAGCGCACGATGTCGATCAACGAGGACATCATCCGCTTCCTCACCGTGCGCGTCGACGCGCTCGAGGAAGGTCCGTCGGCCATCATGATGCGCAGCGCCGAGAAGTCCGACCGTCCGGGCGGCGATCGCGGCGACCGCTGGGGCGATCGTCCGCCGCGCCGCGAGCGTCCGCGCTTCGGCGATGACGCGCCGTGTCGCCGCCATCGTCCGGGAGAAGAAGAATGAGCGCCCAACGCCGCCCCTTCACCCGCCGCCGCAAGAGCTGCCCGTTCTCCGGCGCCAACGCGCCGAAGATCGACTACAAGGACGTGCGGCTGCTGCAGCGCTTCGTCTCCGAGCGCGGCAAGATCGTGCCGAGCCGCATCTCGGCGGTGTCGTCCAAGAAGCAGCGCGAACTCGCCCAGGCGATCAAGCGCGCGCGCTTCCTGGCGCTCCTGCCCTACCTCATCGCCTAGCCGGAGGACGCAGTCATGCCGATGAACGTCATCCTGCTGGAGCGCGTGCCCAAGCTCGGTCAGATGGGCGACGTTGTGAAGGTGAAGCCCGGCTTCGCCCGCAACTACCTGCTGCCGCAGAAGAAGGCCCTGCGCGCCACCAAGGACAACATCACCTACTTCTGAATCGCAGCGTAAGACGCTGGAGGCCCAGAACCTCGAGCGCCGCCAGCGAGGCCGAAGCGGTCGCCGGCAAGATGAGCGACCTCAAGGTCACCCTCATCCGCCAGGCGTCCGAGGCGCTGCAGCTCTACGGTTCGGTGACCTCGCGCGACATCGCCGACGGCGCCGCCGCCGCCGGCGTCAAGATCGAGCGCGGCCAGGTCGAGCTCGACAAGCCGATCAAGAGCGCTGGGCGCGCACAAGATCAAGGTCCACCTCCATCCGGAGGTCACGGTCGAGATCACCGCGCTGGTCGCCCGCTCGCCCGACGAGGCCGAGTTCCTCGCCAAGGGCGGCGCGCTGGTCGCCGAGAACCGAGCGCGCGCCAGCTCGAGGCGGCGGAAGCCGCGCAGCGCGCCGCCGAGCAGGCCGCCGCCGCTGTTCGAGGCCAAGCCCGCCGAAGGCCGAAGCCCGCCGAGGCCGAGCCGCCGGGCTGCCGGCCGCGGCCGAGGAAGCAGCCGGCCGAACAGAAGTAGCGCACGCATGCCGCAGGCACCGTGCGTTCGCTCGACGCATGCCATCGCCGCCCGGTGGCATGCGTTTTTCGGTGTCCGACCCTCCGGGCCGTGCCCGATGATCTGGCGCTCGGCGCGTTGGCGATCGCGGCACTGGTGGCGCTGCCGCTGCTCGGCGTGCGCGTCGAGCCTGTTTACGCCGGCAAGGCGAGCTGTGGCGGCATCTCGCCGAGACGCAGCTTGCCGACATCGTCGCCAACACGCGTCGTGCTGCTGGTGGTGCGTCGGCCTCGGCACGACGATCATCGGCACCGGCACGGCGTGGCTGGTCACGATGTGCCGCTTTCCCGGCAGCCGGTCGCTGCAATGGGCGCTGCTGCTGCCGCTGGTGCTGCCGACCTACATCATCGGCTATGCCTACGCCGACCTGCTGGCCTTCGCCGGCCCCGTGCAGGCGGCGCTGCGCGCGGCGACCGGCTGGAGCCGCGGCGACTACTGGTTTCCCGATCTCGGATCGGCCGGCGGCGTGGCGCTGCTCTTCACGCTGGTGCTCTATCCCCTACGTCTACCTCGCGGCCCGCGCCGCGTTCCTCGCCCAGTCGCAGCCGCTGATCGAGGCGAGCCGCATCCTGGGCCACGGTCCATGGCGGACCTTCCTGCGCGTCGGCATGCCGCTGGCCCGGCCGGCCGATCGCCGCCGGCGTTGCGCTGGCGCTCCTCGAGGCGCTCGCCGATTTCGGCACCGTCCAGTATTACGGCGTGCAGACCTTCACGACGGCGATCTATCGGACCTGGTACGGCCTCGGCAACCGCGAGGGCGCGGCGCAGATCGCGCTGGTCCTGATCGCCATCGCCGTGCCTGCTGATCCTGCTCGAGCGCCATTCGCGCGGCCGCGCCCGCTTCCACGTCGCCGCCAACCTGCGCCACCAGGCCGATCCCGCCGCCCTCGCCGCGGGCCGGCTGCCGCCGCTGCTGCTGGCCTGCGCGCTGCCCGTCCTGCTGGGCTTCGCCGTGCCGACGCGTCCACCTGGCCCAGCTCGCGCTGACGTTCGCGGCGCACGCTGGCCGTCGATCGGCGCTTCCTGCGCGACGCCGCCAACAGCCTGCGCGCTCGCCGCCATCGCCGCCGCCGGTCATCGTCGGCGCTGGCGTTGTTCCTGAGCTACGCCGGCCGCCTGGTGCGCCGGCGCGCGTTCAATCGCCTGATCGAGTTCGCCTCGCTGGGCTATGCCATCCCGGGCGCCGTCATCGCGGTCGGCATGCTGCTGCCGCTGGCCGCCGGCCGACCACGCGCATCGACCGACTGGCGCGCGCAGCCTGTTCGGCATTGCCGAGCGGCCTGCTGCTGAGCGGCACGGCCTTCGCGCTTGCTGCTCGCCTACACCGTGCGCTTCCTGGCCGTCGGCATCGCCAACATCGCGCCCGGCCTCGCGGCCATCGACCCGGCGATGGATGCCAGCGCCGCGCATGCTGGGCGCGCGGCCGCGCCAGGTGCTGCGCCGCATCCATCTGCCGCTGCTGCGCGGCCCGGTGCTGACGGCCGCCATCGTGGCCTTCGTCGAGGTGGTGAAGGAGCTGCCGGCGACGCTGCTGATCCGGCCGTTCAACTTCGACACGCTGGCGGTCGGCGTCTACCGCTTCGCCTCCGACGAGCGGCTGGCCGCAGGCCGCCGTCGGCGCGATCGTGATCGTCGCCGTCTCGCTGACACCGGTGATCCTGCTCAGCCGCGCGATCGCGGCTCCCGATCGCGGGGCCCGGCGGCCTACTTCCAGCCCGCCCGGTCCATGATCTTGAGCGCCTCGGCGTTGTTCTGCGCGAACGACGCGGGCGTTGAGCTGGTCTTCCTTGAACGTGCCGAGCGACTTCAGCGTCGGCCGACAGCTCGACGCCGGCCACGCACCGGATACTCCGAGTTGCCCTCGGCGAAATAGCTTCTGCGCCGGCGGCGACACCAGATATTCGAGGAACTTCACGGCCGCTTCCTTGTTCGGGCGCATGGCTGCGCCACCGCGCCGCCGCTGATGTTGACGTGCGTGCCGCGGTTGGCCTGGTTGGGGAACACCACGCCGACCTTGGCCGCGACCTCGCGGTCCTCCGGCTTCTTCGAGCGCATCAGGTTGACGTAGTAGTAGGTGTTGGAGACGCAGAGGTCGGCCTCGCCCGCGGCGACGCGCCTTGATCTGGTCGGTGTCGCCGCCGCGCGGCGGACGCGCCAGGTTGGCGGCCACGCCCTTGGCCCATGCCTCGGTCTTCTCCGGGCCGTCGCGCCGCCAGCAGCGAGCCGACCAGCGACTGGTTGTAGATGTGGCCCGACGGAGCGGATCAGCAGCCTTGCCCTTCCACTTCGGGATCGGCGAGGTCCTCGTAGGTCTTCGGCAGCGTCGGCCGGCCGTCACCTTCTCCTTGTTGTACGATGATGACACGCGCGCGCTTGGAGAAGCCGAACCAGTTGCCGTCGGGATCGCGCAGATGCGCCGGCACCGCCTGCGAGCACGCTCGACGTCACCGGCTGCAGCAGTCCCATCTGGCGCGGCCGCTCGATGCGGCCGGCGTCGGTCGTGATGAAGACGTCGCACGGGCTCTTGTCGCCCTCGGCCTTGAGCCGCTCGACCAGCGGATCGGGCTCGGCGTCGATGCGGTTGATCTTGATGCCGCTCAGGTCGGCGAAGTTGCCGTACAGCGCCTCGTCGGTGTTGTAGTGCCGCGCCGAATAGAGGTTGAGCGTCGCTCCGCAGCCTGCGAGCGCCGGGCGATGATCACGCCGGCGCCGAGGGCCAGCCCTGCCTTCACAAGACGCGTCGTCTTCACGGCAGTCTCCCAGCTGCGAGTGATTTTCAGTCACGTCCGTAGCACCCGCTATGAGATTTTGCAATCGGCCAACCACTTCGCTCGAATCGCAAGCTTTTTCTGACTGTCTCGCAATTTGACACTCAACCGACTTTGCCGTTGAAAGTCTGCCATTTGGGCATTAACATTTCGATGGCACCGTAGTGACGGGACGCTTGGTGCTTCCAGCAGCTCGTTGCCTTGGGGGAACGACGATGTTGTTGGCCAAGGTCCTCGCCCGACGTATTGGGCGAAGGCCAGCTGACCATCATCGATGAGGCCGGCCGGTCGCATCGCATCGAGGCGCCAGGCCGGGCCCGGCCGTCACCATGCGGGTTCACGACCTGGTGGACCGGCGTGCGCGTGGCGCTGCGCCCGCGCCTGGCGCTGGGCGAGGCCTACATGGACGGCACGCTGACCGTCGAGGACGGCGGCGACATCTACGACCTGCTCGACCTCCTGGGCCGCAACATCGCCGCGCTCGAAGCGACGCCGATGATGCGCTGGTCCTATCGCCGTGCAGCGCGTGGCTGCGCGTGCTCGAGCAGTACAATCCGATCGGCAGGGCGCAGCGCAACGTCGCGCACCACTACGACCTCAACGACCAGCTCTACGACTTCTTCCTCGACCGCGACCGCCAGTATTCCTGCGCCTACTTCAACGACCGGCGACGAGCCGCTCGAGCAGGCGCAGCTCGACAAGAAGCGCCACATCGCGGCCAAGCTGCTGCTGAAGCCCGGCCAGCGCGTGCTCGACATCGGCTCGGGCTGGGGCGGCATGGGCCTGTTCCTCGGCCAGCAGTTCGGCGTCGACGTGACCGGCGTCACGCTGTCCAAGGAGCAGCACGCCGTGTCGCAGCCGGCGCGCGCTCGAGGGCGGGCTCGCCGACCGGGTGCGCTTCAAGCTGCTCGACTATCGCCAGGAGCCCGGCACGCTACGACCGCATCGTCTCGGTCGGCATGTTCGAGCATGTCGGCGTCGCCCACTACGTCGAGTTCTTCACCAAGGTGAAGGAGCTGCTCGGCAGACGACGGCGTCATGCTGCTGCACTCGATCGGCCGCATGGAGCCGCCCGGCGGCACCAACACCTGGCTGCGCAAGTACATCTTCCCCGGCGGCTATACGCCGGCGCCTGTCGGAGGTCCTGACGGCGATCGAGAAGGTCGGCCTGTGGGTCACCGACATCGAGATCCTGCGCCTGCATTATGCCGAGACGCTGCGCCACTGGCGCCAGCGCTTCCAGGCCAACCGCGAGCGAGATCAAGCAGATGGCCGGCTACGACGAGCGCTTCTGCCGGATGTGGGAGTTCTATCTCGCCGGCTGCGAAGTCGCCTTCCGCTACATGAATCAGATGGTCTTCCAGATCCAGCTGGCACGCACGCCAGGACGCCGTGCCGCTGACGCGCGACTACATGGTCGACGCCGAGAACGCGGCGTCAACGCGCACGCGCTCGATGGCGGCGGAGTAACGGAGGTTGTCCACTCAGCCTTTCATTGGCTATCTGTTGATCGCACGCCGCCGCATTCGCGGTGGTGAACGACCCCTCGCGTCCGTAACAAAGGCTCTGCATGGAGCCACTAGAAAGACTCGATCCAACGTCACGCGCCTGCCCGGCGCCGAAGACATCCGCCTGCGCGAGCCGCCGCACAATTTCGAGGCGGAGCAGGCGCTGCTCGGCGCCATCCTGGTCAACAACGCCGCCTACCAGCGCGTCGCCGAGTTCCTGCGACCCGAGCATTTCGCCGATCCGCTGCACGGCAAGCTGTTCGACTCGCTGTCGCGGCTGATCGAGCGCGGCCAGGTGGTGAGCGCCATGACGCTCAAGACCTATGTCGAGCAGGACGAGGACGATGAAGGCGGCGGGCGGCGCCGCACTACCTCGCCCGCCTGGCGGCAGCCTCGGTGCACGTGATCGACGCCGGCGACGTTCGGCCGCGCCGTGCACGACTCTCTATCTGCGCCGCCAGCTGATCGATCTCGGCGAGGGCGTCGTCAACAGCGCCTTCGGCGGCGACGTCGACGAGACGGCGCTGCAGCAGATCGAGCGCGCCGAGAAGAAGCTCTACGACCTCGCCAGCTCCGGCCAGACCGAGGGCGGCTTCAAGCCGTTCCGCGCCGCGCTCACCGAGGCGACGGTGCGCGGCCGAGGCGGCCTATCACCGGGCCGGCCAGCTCACCGGCGTGGCCACCGGCCTGTTCCAGCTCGACCAGCTGCTGGGCGGCCTGCACAGGTCGGACCTGATCATCCTGGCCGGCCGGCCGTCGATGGGAAAAAGCTCGCTCGCCACCAACATCGGCTTCAACGCCGCCAGGGCCTATCGCGAGGAGCACGGCGAGGACGGCAGGCCCAAGGTGGTCGACGGCGCCGTGGTCGGCTTCTTCTCGCTCGAAATGTCGGCCGAGCAGCTCGCCACCCGCATGATCTCCGAGCAGGCCGAGATGCCGTCGGAGAAGATCCGCAAGGGCGAGCTGCATCAGCGCCGACTTCGACCAGCGTGCTGTCGGTCAGCCACGAGCTCGAGCATCTCAACTTCTTCATCGACGACACGCCGGCGCTCTCGATCGCCGCGCTTGCGCACCCGCGCCCGCCGGCTCAAGCGCACGCACGGGCTCGGCCTGCTGATCATCGACTACCTCCAGCTGCTCGCGCCCGTCCGGGCAAGACGCGCCAGGAGAACCGCGTGCAGGAGGTCTCCGAGATCACGCGCGGGCTGAAGACGCTCGGCCAAGGAGCTCGACGTGCCGGTGCTGGCGCTGTCGCAGCTCAGCCGCGCCGTCGAGCAGCGCGAGGACAAGCGGCCGCAGCTCGCCGACCTGCGCGAATCGGGCTCGATCGAGCAGGACGCCGACGTCGTCATGTTCATCTATCGCGACGAGTACTACCTGCACGCGCGAGGAGCCGAAGCGCCGCGACCGACGAAAGCGACCAGCGCTTCAACGAGCGCCACGACGCCTGGAAGCAGCGCTGCGAGCAGACACTACGGCAAGGCCGAGGTGATCGTGGCCAAGCAGCGCCACGGCCCGACCGGCATCGTGCGGCTGGCGTTCGAGGGCCAGTTCACCAAGTTCGGCAACCTGCCGGCCGACGACGGACCGGCCGGGCGGTCCCGCGTTCTAGGTCCGGTCGATGGCGTCCGCCGCCGACGACGACGCGACGCGCCGCGCCGGCGCGATCCTGACCGATCGATCTCGCGCGCCATCGCCGCCAACTGGCGCGGGCTGCGCGATGCCGGCCGCGCCGCCGGCCGGCCGGTCGACTGCGCCGCCGTGCTGAAGGCCGACGCCTACGGCACCGGCGCCGCGATCGTCGGGCCGCGGCTCGCGGCCGAGGGCTGCCGGCAGTTCTTCGTCGCCCATATCGAGGAAGGCATCGCGCTGCGCGCCGTCGCTGCCCGAGCACCCGATCTACGTCCTGAACGGCCTGCTGGCCGGCACCGAGGGCGACTTCGTCGAGCACGGGCTGACGCCGGTGCTCAACCATCTCGGCCAGCTCAACGCCTGGCGCGCCGCCGCGCAGCGCTTCAACCGGCCGCTCGACGCGGTGATCCATATCGACACCGGCATGCACCGGCTGGGCTTCGGCCCGGAGGAGGCCCAGGTCCTGATCAACGAGCGCGGCCGGCTGCGCGGCCTGCGGCTGGCGCTGCTGATGAGCCACCTCGTGGCGTCCGAGGAGCCGAACAACGCCGATCAACGGCGAGCAGCTCTCGCGCTTCCGCACTTTCGTGCAGGCGATGCCGGGCGCGCCGACGTCGCTCGCCAACTCGTCGGGCATCTTCCTCGGGCCCGACTACCATTTCGACCTGCTGCGGCCGGGCGCGGCGCTCTACGGCATCAATCCCCTGCCCGGCCAGCCCAATCCGATGCTGCCGGTGGTGACGCTGCACGCGCGCATCCTGCAGACCCGTCGAATTGACGCTTTGCAGACCGTTGGATACGGTGCCGCATGGCGGTCCGCTCGGCCGAGTCGCGTGGCCACGATCGCGCTTGGATATGCCGACGGCTACTTCCGCACTCTCATCAACCGCACCCACGTGCATCTCGCCGGGCATCGTGTGCCCGTGATCGGCCGCATCTCGATGGATCTCGTGACGATCGACGTGACGCGACGTGCCCGAGGCCGAGCGCCAGGCCGGCGCGCCGGTCGAGGTGCTGGGCCCGCACATGACGCGCCGACGATCTCGCCGAGCATGCGCGCACCAACGCCTACGAGGTCATGACCGCGCTCGGCCGGCGCTATGCGCGCGCTCTATGTCGACCAGCCCGGAGACCGCACCGAGTGAGCGCGTTACCGCTGATCACCGCTGCTCGGGCGCATGACGCTCGCCTTCCTCGGCGGCCATCGGCGCGGTCACGCGCGTTCGCCGTCCAGGCCGTGCGCTACGGCCGTGCAGCCGCCGTGGTACCGCCAGCAGATCGTCCGGCAGATGATGGAGATCGGCTACTACTCGCTGCCCGTGGTCGGCCTGACCGCCATCTTCACCGGCATGGTGCTGGCGCTGCAGAGCTACACCGGCTTCGCCCGCTTCTCCGCCGAAAGCGGCCATCCCCAACGTCGTCGTGGTGTCGCTGACCCGCGAGCTCGGCCCGGTGCTGGCCGGCCTCATGGTGGCCGGCCGCGTCGGTGCGGCCATGGCGGCCGAGATCGGCACCATGCGCGTCACCGAGCAGATCGACGCGCTCACCACGCTCTCGACCAATCCCGTTCAAGTACCTGGTGGCGCCGCGCCTGATCGCCGGCATCGTCACCCTGCCGATCCTGGTGCTGATCGCCGACATCATCGGCGTGCTGGGCGGCTTACCTGGTCGGGCGTCTACAAGCTCGACTTCAACGACGCGCGCCTATCTGCGCAACACGCTCGACTTCCTGCAGTTCCAGGACGTCTTCTCCGGCCTGGTGAAGGCCGCGGTGTTCGGCTTCCTGATCGCCCTGATGGGCTGCTACCACGGCTACACGTCGAAGGGCGGCGCCCAGGGCGTCGGCATGGCGACGACCAACGCCGTGGTCTCGGCCTCGATCCTGATCCTGACCTTCAACTACTTCATCACCGAAGCCTTCTTCGCGCGATCTGATGGCCTCTCCCGAAGATCTCGCTGCGCGGCGTCACCAAGGCCTTCGGGCCCAAGCAGGTGCTGCAGCGGCATCGACCTCGACGTCGCGCGCAGGCGAATCGATGGTGGTGATCGGCGGCTCGGGCACCGGCAAGTCGGTGCTGCTGAAATGCATCCTCGGCCTGATGCAGCCCGACGCCGGCTCGATCAAGGTCGACGGCGAGGAGACCGCTCGGCCTCAACGACCGCGGCCGCGCCGACGTCATGCGCAAGTTCGGCATGCTGTTCCAGGGCGGCGCGCTGTTCGATCTGCTGCGCGTCTGGGAGAACGTGGCCTTCGGCCCGATCCAGAGCGACGGCATGGCGCCCGACGCAGGCGCGCGAGGTGGCGATCGCCAAGCTCGGCAATGTCGGGCTGGGCGCCGGAGATCGGCGAGCTGTTCCCGTCGGAGCTGAGCGGCGGCATGCAGAAGCGCGTGGCGCTGGCCCGCGCCATCGCCCGCGAGCCCGAGATCATCTTCTTCGACGAGCCGACCACCGGCCTCGACCCGATCATGGCCGACGTCATCAACGACCTGATCGTGAAATGCGTCAGCGACCTCGGCGCCACCGCCGTGTCGATCACCCACGACATGGCGCGCGCGCGCAAGATCGGCCATCGCATCGCCATGCTCTACGAGGGCCGGCTGATCTGGCAGGGCCCGGTCGGCCGACATCGACCGCTCCGGCGACGCCCATGTCGACCAGTTCATCCATGGCCGCGCCGAGGGGCCGATCCAGATGCAGGTCCGGAAGCTCTGACCATGGCGCACGCGCCCAGCCTCGCCGAGGCCCGGCGGCTGTTCGCCGAGGAACTGCGCGTCGTCGCCCATCGTCCAGGACGAGCGCGTCGATCGACGCCTTCGCCGCCGTGCCGCGCGAGCGCTTCGTCGGCCCCGGGCCGTGGCGCATGCTCAACCTGGCCGACGGCTACTGGACGACGCCCGACGCCGATCCGCGCTGGCTCTATCACAACGTGCTGGTCGCGCTCGACGAAAGCGCGCGGCCTCAATATCGGCGAGCCGTCGTTGTGGGCGCTCCATTTCGACCGGCTCGGCGTGCAGGCAAGGCGACCGCGTGCTGCAGATCGGCGCCGGCTCGGGCTACTTCACGGCGATCCTGGCCGAGCTCGCCGGGCCCGAGCGGCCGCGTCGATGGGCATCGAGATCGATCGAGCCGCTGGCCGCCGCGGCCGAGCGCAACCTCGAGGCGTGGTCCAACGCCTCGGTCCGCTGGGTCGACGCGCATCGCTGCCGATCGAGGGACAGTGGGATGTCGTCATCGGCCTTCGCCGGCGCCACCGCGCCGCTCGCTCGGCTGGCTCGACGCGCTGGCCGACGGCGGCCGCTGCCTGCTGCCGCTCACCGGTGACGCAGCGCGGCGGCTTCATGCTGCGCGTCGATCGCCACGGCGCGAGCTTCGCCGCCCGCTCCGCCGGCTGGGTCGGCTTCTTCCACTGCGCCGGCGCGCGCAACGACGAGGAGGCAGCGGCGCTCGTTCCAGCGCGCTCGCCGATCGTAGCCGGGCAGCAGGGCGTGCGAAGTCGCTGCGGCGCGACCGGCACGACGCCGGACGAGATCGTGCTGGCTGCACGGCAACGGCTGGTGCCTCTCCAAGCGCGAGCTGCACTGATGGCCCGCCCGATCAAGCGCTTCGTCTGCCAGTCGTGCGGCGCCGTCACGAGCAAGTGGAGCGGCCGCTGCGAATCCTGCGGCGAGTGGAACACCATCGCCGAGGAAGCGGCGCCCGCGCCCGGCCCGGCCGGCGGCGGGCTGGCGCGCGGCGGCAAGGGCCGCACGCTCGAGTTCGCCGGCCTCACGGGCTCGACGCCGCAGCCGCCGCGCTACAGGAGCGGCATCGCCGAGTTCGACCGCGTCTGCGGCGGCGGGCTGGTGGTGGGCTCGGCCCTGCTGATCGGCGGCGATCCCGGCATCGGCAAGTCGACGCTCCTGCTGCAGGTCGCCGCGGCGCTGGCGCGCCAGCACACGGCCTGCGCCTACATCTCGGGCGAGGAGGCGCTCGACCAGGTGCGACTGCGCGCCGAACGGCTGGGCCTGGGCGATGCGCCGGTGCAGCTCACCGCCGCGACCTCGGTGCGCGACATCGTGGCGACGCTCGAGCGGCCCGATGCGCCCAAGGTGGCGGTGATCGATTCCATCCAGACCATGTGGCTCGACACGGTCGACAGCACGCCGGGCACGGTGACCCAGGTGCGCGCCTCGGCGCAGGCGCTGGTCGAGCTCGCCAAGCGCCGCGGCATCGCCGTGCTGCTGGTCGGCCACGTCACCAAGGACGGCGCCATCGCCGGCCCGCGCGTGCTCGAGCACATGGTCGACACGGTGCTCTATTTCGAGGGCGAGCGCGGCCATCAGTTCCGCATCCTGCGCACCGTCAAGAACCGCTTCGGCCCGACCGACGAGATCGGCGTGTTCGAGATGTCCGACCGCGGCCTGTCCGACGTCGCCAACCCGTCGGCGCTGTTCCTCGGCGAGCGGCGCGGCCACGTCTCGGGCGCCTGCGTGTTCGCCGGCATCGAGGGCACGCGGCCGCTGCTGGTCGAGATCCAGGCGCTGGTCGCGCCCTCCTCCTTCGCCACGCCGCGCCATGCCGTGGTCGGCTGGGATTCCAACCGGCTCGCCATGGTGCTGGCCGTGCTCGAGGCGCGCTGCGGCGTCGCCGTCGGCGCCAACGACGTCTACCTCAACGTCGCCGGCGGCCTGCGGATCAGCGAGCCGGCGGCCGACCTCGCCGTGGCGGCAGCCGTCGTGTCGTCGCTGGCCGACGAGCCGGTGCCGGCCGACATGGTGGTGTTCGGCGAGATCGGCCTGGGCGGCGAGGTCCGCCCGGTCGGCCAGCGCGAGGCGCGGCTGCGCGAGGCGGCCAAGCTCGGCTTCCGCAGCGCCCTGGTGCCGCGCGGCCGCGCCGGCATCAGGCGCCTGCGCCGCGCGCCGCCGGAGGGCATCGCCATTGACGAAATCGAGCATCTGTCCGACCTTGTGGCGCGTTTTCAGCCGGCCGACCGGCCCCTCAAGCGGCCGCGCCGCGAGGTCTCCGGACCGCGGCGCGAGTAGGTCACGGAGCGTAGACGGGCGATGGAGCAAGCTCGGGATCACCGTTTTCGACGTCGCCGTCATCGCCGTCGCCATGTTTCGGGGCGCTGATCGGCATGTCGAGCGGCTTTGCCCATGCCGTCCTGTTCATCGCCTCGTGGATCGCCGCCGGCTGGGTGGCGTGGCGCTATGCCAAGCTGATCCAGCCCGAGGTCGAGCAGCTCGTGGGCAGCACCGAGCTCGCCTATTTCATGTCCATGCTGGCGGTCTTCGTCGCCGCCCTGATCGTGCTGGTGATGCTGACCAACGCGCTCGTCGCGCTCGGTCAGGTCGAGCCCGCTCGGCAAGCCCGACCGCATCCTGGGGGCAGGCTTCGGCGTGCTGTGCGCCTGGGTGGCGATCGGCACGGCCTTTCTGTTCTACGGCTATCTCGGGCCCCCGCCAGTTGCCGCCGGCGGTCGAGGGCGGCGCCACCTTCCCGATGATCAAGGAAATGGCCAATTTCGTCGAACCCTACCTGCCGCCGGGCTTCCGCACCCGCCTGCAGGGCGCGGCATCGGCGATACCGGATCGATGTCCGTGCCGTCGCCGGCCACCGCGCGGTCACCGCCGAGCCGGATCCGCGCCGAACGCCGCCGAGACCAAACCGCCGCAGTGAGTTATCCTTGATGGCGCGGCCGGCGGGCCCCAGATATAACCCCGCCGTGCCTAGCACCCCCAAACGCCTCGACCACGACCTCGACAAGTTTCACGAGGAGTGTGCGTTGTTCGGCATCTACGGGACTTCCGACGCCGCCGCCCATACCGCGCTCGGCCTGCATGCCCTGCAGCATCGCGGCCAGGAAGCCTCCGGCATCGTCACCTTCGACGGCCGACATTTCCACAATCACCGCGCCGCCGGCCTGGTCGGCGACATCTTCGGCGCGCACGTCGGTCATGGCCAAGCCTCAAGGGCTATTCGGCGATCGGCCACAACCGCTACGCCACGACCGGCGGCTCGTCCGACCGCAACATCCAGCCGATCTTCGCCGATTTCGACTTCGGCGGCCTGGCCCTCGCCCACAACGGCAACCTCACCAACGCCTACCTGCTGCGCAAGGAGCTGGTGCGGATGGGCTGCCTGTTCCAGTCGACCACCGACACCGAGGTCATCAACCACCTGATCGCCCGCTCCAACTACTCGACCGTCGTCGACCGCCTGATCGACGCGCTCGGCCGCGTCAAGGGCGCCTACTCGCTGCTGCTGCTGACCAACGAGGCGCTGCTCGGCGTGCGCGATCCGATGGGCGTGCGGCCGCTGGTCGATCGGCCGGCTCGAGGATGCCTGGATCCTGACCTCCGAGACCTGCGCGCTCGACATCATCGGCGCCCGCTTCGTGCGCGACGTCGAGCCGGGCGAGATCGTCATCATCGACGGCAACGGCCTGCGCTCGATCAAGCCCTTCACCAAGCAGCCGCGCCGCTTCTGCGTCTTCGAGCACATCTACTTCGCCCGCCCCGATTCGCGGGTCGAGGGCGTCGGCGTCTACGATGCGCGCAAGCGCATCGGCATGGAGCTCGCCAAGGAAAGCCCGGTCGACGCCGACGTGGTCGTGCCGGTGCCCGATTCAGGCGTGCCGGCGGCGATCGGCTATGCCCACCAGTCGGGCCTGCCGTTCGAGCTCGGCATCATCCGCAACCACTATGTCGGCCGCACCTTCATCGAGCCGGCCGACCACATCCGCCATCTCGGCGTGCGCCTGAAGCACAACGCCAACCGCGCCCTGATCGAGGGCAAGCGCGTGATCCTGGTCGACGATTCTGATCGTGCGCGGCACCACCTCGATGAAGATCGTCGAGATGGTGCGCCAGGCCGGCGCCCGCGAGGTGCATATGCGCATCGCCGCGCCGCCGACCACCAATCCCTGCTTCTACGGCATCGACACGCCCGAGCGCGACAAGCTGCTGGCCTCGCACTACGACGTCGCCGGCATGGCGAAGTTCATCAAGGTCGATCTCGCTGGCCTTCGTGTCGATCGACGGACTCTACCGCGCCATGGGCCAGCCCGGCCGCGATCCCAACCAGCCGGCCTTCTGCGACGCCTGCTTCACCGGCGACTACCCGATCTCGCTCGACGACCAGTTGGGCGTCGAGGATCGCCAGCTCTCCTTCTCGTCGAGATCGGCCTGAGGCGTTCCTCATGACGCGCTGCTGCCGTGCCGGTCGCTTGGCCGGTCGCCTTGCGCTGATCACCGGCGCCTCGCGCGGCCTGGGCGCCGCCGCGGCGCTCGCCTATGCCCGCGAAGGCGCCCATTGCGTGCTGGTCGCCCGCACCGTGGGCGGCCTCGAAGACGTCGACGACAAGATCAAGGCGCTGGGCGGCTCGGCCACGCCTGGTGCCGCTCGACGTCACCGACGGGCCGGGCATCGATCGCCTGGGCGCCGCGCTCTACGAGCGCTACGGCCGGCTCGACGTGCTGCTGGGCAATGCCGGCATCCTGGGCACGCTCTCGCCGGTCGGCCATATCGAGCCCACGATCTTCGAGCGGGTCATGGCGGTGAACGTCACCGCCAACTGGCGCCTGATCCGCTCGCTCGATCCGCTGCTGCGCCAGTCCGACGCCGGCCGCGCCATCTTCGTGACCTCGGGCATCTCGCGCCAGCGTCGTGCCCTATTGGGGCGCCTACGCCGCCAGCAAGGCGGCGCTCGACATGCTGGTCGGCATCTATGCCGCCGAGGTCGCGCACACCGCCGTGCGCGTGAACCTCTTCAATCCGGGCCCGATCCGCACCGCCATGCGCGCGCGAGGCCTTTCCCGGCGAGGATCCGGCGCAGCAGACGCCGCCCGAGGCCCACGCCGAGGCGTTGATCGGCTGGCCGCTGCCGTCCTGCACCATGAACGGCCAGTGGGTGGCGGGCGACGAGGCGCTGGGCGCCTGATCGTTGAGCGTCAGGGCTTCGCGGCAGCGCCTCACTGGAGCGTGCATTGACGCGGTCGATCGCCCCGTCGACGCAGAGCTTCAAGGACGCGGCCGCCTGCCATCGGCCGATCCTCGGATCGCCGGCATTCTCCGCTGCAGCGCCTTGGTCCAGACGTGCCTCGAACGCCGGCACTTCGTCCGCATCGCCGGTCTGCGCCAAGGCCCGCTTCGTCTTGGGGATGAGTCGATCGTACGGGCCGCCGCCCGACGTCCAGGCCAGATAATCGGACAGGGCGCCGAGCGCCTTCAGAGCTGGCCCTGGTCGGCCGGCTTCGGCCCGGCGACGACCTGGTCGAGATAGGCGACGACGATGTTGACGTGCCGCATCGCTGCTCGCGCTGAGGATCGGCGGCGCGCCGGTAGAGCGCCGCAGCTTCATCGTACCGGCCCGCCGCCCGCACGCATGTTGCCCCAGTCGATCGAGGCTCCTGGCCGACGTCGAGATCCTTGGCGTCAGCCGCCTCGAATTTCGCGATCGCCTTGCGCCAATTGCTGCAGTCTCGGCGGGCTGCCCTGGTGGCCACGGTCAGCACGCCGGACTTCGTCCGCCGGTGCGCCGCGATCATCCACTGCCGATAGAGCAGCATTCCTTCGAGGCGGCCGACCAGGGCGTCGAGACTGGCGCGCGCGCCGGGCGGGGATCGTACTGAGCTGCGCCTCGGCTTCGGCGAAGGTCTGCTCCGCCAGCTTGAGCCGCCACTGCAGCGGCGACGCGGGTCGTCGCTCCAGCCCAGGCGCGGCGTGCTCTGATGGATGGCGATGCCTTTGTCGAGATACGCCTCCATCAGGATGGCGATGGCGGTCGGCGACGTCGACATCAGCTTCTGGAACTCGCGAAAGCGCGCCAGATCGCCTGGTCGAGTTCGGAAAGCTGCTGCTGCAGCCCGAGCCCGGCCAGAGCCGCCGAGCGCGCCATGTGGATCTGGCCATAGAGGTAAAGCACCCACGGCCGGTCGCTCGTTGCGTTTGCTGTCGCAGCACCTTGGCGAGAAGCTTCTGGTGTCGTCGAAGCTGCAGCGCAGTCGGCGGTTCTGAATGCGATGCTCCTCGCGCTGCAGGTCGGCGATGCTCCGGCGGCACGCCCGGCATCGAGTGCCTTGCACTCCGCCTGTTCGCGCTGAAATACGGTAGCGAGGCCGACCTCGGGATCGTGGAATGTTATCGCATTCAGCGCGATGCATTCGAAGATGTCGTCCGAGCGTGTGTTCGCCCTCGGGCTGGCAGTCTGACGATCGATCCGGGATCGCCCGCTATCCCTGTCACCGCCGAATAGCCGGCAGGCGGCGGCCGCCGTGCCAGGGCGGAGCGCACCGTCATCGGCGTCCCGCCGAAGCAGCGCCACGACCTCGCGCGCGGCGCCGCGCAGAGGCTGAGGGGCGAGCCTGATCTGCAGGTCGATCCGGACGGATCTCCTCGTCGACGTGAGCCCTTTGCCATTCCTGCGCGCCGGCATCGCTGAATTCGATCGAGTGTCGCGCAATCTGCCGAGCCGCGACCCGGGCGTCGGTGCGTCGGCCGCATCCGCGGCTTTCACGACGACCGGCTCGATGACGATGCCGCCGATCGAAAATCTCGCGGACGATCGCCGCCACGACGATTATGGCGGCCGCCGTGACCGCTACGGCAACGACCACCTTGCGCAAGCCGTCGAGCCAGCCCGCGATCCGGTCAAATGACGGCCGAAGCCCCGACGGCGGCTGATTCCTGGATTGCGCGTCGTCCGCCATGCTGGCCCCTGCCCTTCACGCAGTGGTCGATCCTATGGTTGCATAGAAGACCTTGGCAACACGCCCCGCCGACTGTCTATCGCTGTTTCTTGGCGCGGCTGGCGAAGGGATTTTTCGGTTTGCGCATGGCCAGCCGGATCGGCACGCCAGGCAGGCCGAAATCGTCGCGCAGGCGATTGCATCAGATAGCGCAGATAGTCGTCGCCCAGCTCGGCCGGCTGGCTGACCGACAGCACGAAGGTCGGCGGCCGCTTCTTGATCTGGGTCATGAAGCGCAGCCGGATGCGCCGGCCCTTGGCGAGCGGCGGCGGATGCAGCGTCTCCATCTCGCGCAGCCAGCGATTGAGCTTGGGCGTCGGCACGCGCTTGTTCCAGATGTCGTAGGTCTCGAACACCTTGGGCATCAGCCGCTCGACGCCGCGGCCGTTCAGCGCCGAGAAGCCGACGATCGGCACGTCCTTGACCTGGGCGAACGACGCCTCCAGCCGGTCGGCGAGCTTGCGCCACGCCTGGCTCGAGGCCTGCCTGGTCGTCGGCCAGAAGGTCGGTCTTGTTGACCGCGATCACCAGGGCGCGGCCCTCGTCGATCACCCGGCCGGCGATGGTGAGATCCTGCTTCTCGGCCATGTCGGCGGCATCGAGCACCACGACCACGACGTCGGCCAGCCGGATCGCGTCCAGCGTGTCGGCGACGGAGGCGGCCTCGAGCTTGGCGTCGATGCGGCTGCGGCGCCGCATGCCGGCGGTGTCGATCAGGCGCACCAGCCGGCCGCGCCATTGCCATTCGACGCGGATGGAATCGCGCGTGATGCCGGCCTCGGGTCCGGTCAGCATGCGCTCCTCGCCGACCAAGCGGTTGAGCAGCGTCGACTTGCCGACATTGGGGCGGCCGACGATGGCCAGCAGCAGCGGCCGCTTGGTCGGCCTCCTCGTCGCTCTCCTCGTCGTCGAGGCTGCCGCTCTCTCGTCGTCTTCCTCCGGCATCGGCTCGATGTGGCGGGCCAGCGCCTCGTGGAGATCGCCCAGGCCTTCGCCATGCTCGGCCGAGACCGGGATCGGCTCGCCCAGGCCCAGCCCGTGCGCTTCCGCCAGGCCCTGCTGGCCGGCGCGGCCCTCGCATTTGTTGGCGACCAGGATCACCTTGTCTGCGCGCTTGCGCAGCCAGCCGGCGAAGCCTCGTCGAGCGGCAGGACGCCCGAGCGGGCATCGATCAGGAACAGCACGACGTCGGAGCCTTCGATGGCGCGCTCGGTGAAGCGGCGCATGCGCGCCTCCAGCCCTGCGCCGCCCGTGGTTTCCCAGCCCGCCGTGTCGAGCAGGGTGAAGGCGAGGTCGCCCAGCTGCGCCGGCGCCTCGCGCACGTCGCGGGTCACGCCCGGCGTGTCGTCGACGATGGCGCGGCGGCGGCCGACCAGGCGGTTGAACAGGGTCGACTTGCCGACATTGGGCCGCCCGACGATGGCCACCCTTGCTGGGCGACGCGCGGCGGGTGCCGCCTGTCCTCAGCGGAGGGCAATGAGCCGGCCTGAATCGGTCAAGACGTAGATGGTGCGGTTGGCGATGACCGGCCCCAGCCGTACCGGGTCGCGCACGTCCATCTTGCCGATGACTTCGCCGGTGTAGGGCGAGAGCGCCAGCAGGTCGCCCAGCGTGCCGGCGATCAGCAGGCGGTCACCGGCCAGCACCGGCCCCGACCACAGCACCGGCTTGCGGCGCTTCTCGTCCTGATATTGCGTGAGCGGCGTCACCCACTTCGATCTTGCCGTTGTCGCGGCTGATGGCGGCGACGTCGGCGCCGCCGGTGGTGACGAAGGCGAAGCGGCCGGCCACCCACGGCGTCTGTGTTGCCGCCGATGCCGCGTTCCCACAGGCGCTGGCCGCTGTTGAGCTCGACCGCGGCGAGCTGACCCGCCGTGCCCATTGCCAGCACGACGCCGCGATCGATCACCGGGCGGCCGCGAATGTCGCTCAGGTTGCCGAAGGCCCGCACCTCGCCGCGCGAACCGATCATCGATCTCGTTCCACACCGGCCGGCCGTTGTCGATGCGCAGGCCGACCAGCTCGCCCGACGAGAAGGGCGCCACGATCAAGTCGTTCGAGCCGGCCGGGCTGTTGCCGCCGACATAGCCAGCGCTCTCCTGTCAGGCCGGAATATTGCCAGAGGTCCGAGCCGTCGACGGCGGCAAGGGCGGCCAGCTTGTTGTCGATGCTGATGACGAACACGCGATCGCCGAACACCAGCGGCGCGCCGCGCACCGGCGCGCTCACCGACGAGTTCCAGATCTCCTTGCCGTCGTTGGGATCGAGCGCGAAGACCGAGGCGAATCCCGTGGTCACGAACAGCCGGCCGCCATAGTAGGCAAGACCGCCGCCGAACTCGTCGTCGTCGCGCGCCTTTCGGGCTTGAGCGTCACCCGCCAGATCACCTGGCCGGTATCGGCGTTGAAGGCCGACACGGTGCTTTGCGCGTCCTTGGCGAAGACCTTGCCCTCGGCCACGACCGGCGGCGTGGTCAGGATGCGCGACGTACGTCGAGCCCGCGCCGACATCGGCCGTCCAGATGATCTGCGGCGAATCACCGACCGCCAGATTGTGCATCGCGTAGTTGGCGAAGCCGCCGGACTGCGGCCAGGAATCGTTGACCGTGGGGGCCGGCAGCACGATCTGCACATTGGCCATGTCCTTGTCGGGCTCGATGTCGCCGCGTTCGGTGAAGACCGCGATGCGTTCGCCCGGCAGGGGTGCCTTGCTCTTGCCGAACCAGCCATCGAACAAGTCGCATCCGGAAAGCGACACAGTCAGCAGGAGGACGAGAAGGACCCGGAAATCGATCGCACGCCGCGCGTTCGCCATGAGCCTACTTCGCCTCCGCGGCGCCGTAGAGGGCGAGCATCGCCGCCATGCGCTGCTGGGTGCCCTGCGGCACCTGAGGATCCTTGAGATCTCCGCCCACAGCTCGCGGGCGCGCTTGAGGTCGCCCTTGCGCGCCGCCACCAGCGCCTGCAGCTCGCGCACGCTCAGGCGAAAGGGCCGGTCGGGGCCGGCGAGCGGCTCGAGCTTGGCCACCATCTCTTCGGCCTTGGGCGAATCCACGCTCTTGAAGGCGGCGATGACGTTGGCAAGGTCGGCCAGCTCGGCTGACGACAGGGTGGGCGCCAGCGCCACCAGGGCGGTGACCTGGGCATCCAGCGGCTCGCGCAATTGCGCGGCGATCATGGCCGCCAGCGAGCGATAGGGTTCGGGCGCGCTCGACGCCTGCTTGTCGAATTCGACCCGCGCCGCCGCCGGATCCTGGGCGATCTTGGCCAGCGCCGCCGAATAGGCCGCACTGGCCGCGGCGCGCTGCGCGGTGTCGTACTGGCGCCAGCCGACCAGCCCCGCCATGATCACGACGAGGACCACCGCGCCGCCTACGACCAACGTGCCCCAGCGGCCCCACCATTCCCTGAGCTCGTCCTTGCGGACGGCCTCGTCGACCTCATGAAATGCGGCGGAATCGGACAAGGATGGCTCCCGGATTATCGCGGAATATCAACAGCTTCAGCGGCGGTTCATAGCCCCCACCCGAGCTTTGGCAAACCACGGAACGGGGCATTTTGGGGGCGCTTTACCGTGGCCGGCGGTTCTGCAACAATTCACCCAGACGACATGATTCAAGTCGCGGCTGCATGACCAACTTGTACCGTTTCGCCGACCAACGGGCGCGGCGCCGCATCGTCTCATTCGATCGCCGGGAATTGTCCCGGCTTCTCAACCTCTACAGCTTGCGCGTCGCCTCGGGCGAATGGCGCGACTATGCCATCGACTTCCGTCCGGGCATGGCGATCTTCTCGATCTTCCGCCATACCGCCGAGCAGCCGCTGTTCGCCATCGCCAAGGTGCCGGGCGCGGCCCAGGGCGGCTACATGGTCTACAACGGCCCGCGCAAGCTCGCGCACGGCGAATCGCTCGAAGACGTGCTCAGCGTCTTCGACCGCAAGCTCCGGCTTCTGCTGGGCTGAGCTACTTCTTGTCGGTGGTCGCGGCGCCGATGCCGGCGCCGATGGCAGCGCCCGCGAGCGCAGGCGCCAGCGAGCGGCCAGCCGGCCAGCGCGCCGACGGCAAGGCCCGCGCCGGCGCCGATGCCGCCACCGGTCACGGCGCGTTCGCCCCAGGTGTCGCCGCAGCCAGCCAGCGTCAAAGCAAGGGGGAGCAGGATCAAAGCAACAGGCTTGGTTTTCATCACACGACCTCGAAGGGGGTAGCGGTCGGTCTTTGCCGTCCAAATTATTGTTCGCAGCCACTGAAGGCTTTAATAGCCGGAGGGTCGTGGATTTGAGAAGGCGTGTCAAGAATACGTTATAAACAATTGAATTACATATATTATTTGTCCTACTTCAATGCCTTGGCGTACTCGCTCCGGCCGGAAGCCGACTAGAAGCTTGCCGCCGATATCGAGCACCGGCCGCTTGATCATCGAGGGCTGAGCGATCATCAGCGCGATCGCCTTCTTCTCGGTGAGGCCGTCCTTGTCCTTGTCGGGCAGCTTGCGGAAGGTCGTGCCGGCGCGGTTGAGCAGGCTCTCCCAGCCGACCTTGGACGCCCAGCCCTCGAGGCGGCCGCGCTCGATGCCGGCCGCCTTGTAGTCGTGGAAGTCATAGGCGACGCCGTGGCTCGTCCAGCCAGGCGCGCGCCTTTTTCATCGTGTCACAATTCTTGATGCCGTAGATCGTTACCGTCTTCGCCACGCGACCTGCTCCTGGGTCTGAAAATTTCCCGGCGCGAATGTCGGCTCGCCTGCGCCTCGTTCGTCCTTGGGTCAGAAACGACCTTCCAAGGAGAAAATCAATGTCCGCCGATCGCGAGCTCATGCTCACCCGCCTCATCGACGCGCCGCGCGAGAAGGTCTATCGGGCGTGGACCGATCCCCAGCTGCTGAAGCAGTGGTTCGCGCCCGCTGCCCTACACCACGCCGGTGGCCGAGCTCGACGTGCGGCCGGGCGGCTCCGCCTTCATCGTCATGCGCGGCCCCGACGGCAAGGACCTGCCCAATCACGGCGTCTATCTCGAGGTCGTGCCCAACCAGCGGCTGGTCTCCACCGACGCCTACGTCAAGGCCTGGGAGCCATCGGAGAAGCCGTTCATGACCTTGATCCTCACCTTCGAGGCTGAGGGCGGAAAGACGCGCTACACCGCCCGCGTGCGCCACTGGACGGTGGCCGACCGCGAGACCCACGAGAAGATGGGGTTTCACCAGGGCTGGGGCATCTGCACCGACCAGCTCACGGCGCTCGTCGCCAAAATCTGAGGAGGACATCGTACATGCCGCAGTCACCCGCACCCTTCGTCTGGTACGAACTGATGACCTCCGACGCCGCCGCGGCGGAAAACTTCTACAAGACCGTCGTCGGCTGGAAGACCCAGGACATGAGTCAGGGCGACATGAAATACACCGGCCTGCTTGCTGGCGATGCGCCGGTGGCCGGCCTGATGACCTTGCCCAGGAGGCCTGCGCCGCCGGCGCCAAGCCGGGCTGGATCGGCTATATCGGCGTCGATGACGTCGATGCCACCGCCGGGCCGCGTGACCAAGGCCGGCGGCCGCGATCCATGTGCCGCCGACCGACATTCCCAACGTCGGCCGCTTCGCCACGGTCGCCGACCCGCAGGGCACGGCGTTCTGCCTCTTCAAGCCCTCCACCGACGATGACGCGCCCGGCCGCCGATCCGGCCAAGCCGGGCATCGTCGGCTGGCACGAGCTCTATGCGATCGATGGCAAGAACGGCCTTCGACTTCTACGCCGAGCTGTTCGGCTGGACCAAGGCGGAGGCGATGGATATGGGCGCGATGGGCGTCTACCAGATCTTCGCCGCCGGCGGCGCGCCGATCGGCGGCATGATGACCAAGCCGCCCGGCGTGCCGGTGTCGTTCTGGAACTATTACTTCCAGGTCGACGGCATCGGTGCCGCGATGGAGCGCCTGAAGGCGGCCGGCGGCACCGTCATAAACGGTCCGATGGAAGTGCCCGGCGGCAGCTGGATCGTGCAGGGCCTCGATCCGCAGGGCGCGATGTTCTCCCTGGTGAGCCCCTCAGGCCTGAGCGCGTAGCGGGAAGCGGGCCGAGAACATTGTATCGGCTGCGGCCGAGCAGGCTGTGCACGAGGACGAATTCGTGCACCGCCCAGCGGATCGGCGGCTTGACGGGTTCGTCAGCAACGAACCGGTCGCCATACAGCAGGGTCATGTGCGGGATGTAGTGCGGGTTCGCGCGGCCAAGGCCGGCGTTTTCCATCACCCTGCCGAGACGATGCTGCAAGACCAACAGCCCAAACGACGCCGTCATCGCCTTGCAGCACGAAGGGCAGTTTGCCCGGCCGGCCGCGGAAGCTCAGCGCGCCATTGAACTCGACCGTGAATGGCCACATGGAGACGGCAGACGCGACCGCACACGTCTTGGCGACGATGCCCTGCGGCAAGCCGGCAAAATCGCCGACATGATGGACCGTGACGTGCAGGCGTTCCGTCGCAATCGCTTTCCTCTCAATCGATGCTTTGCGCGCAGTTCCCGGCGTCGCTGAGTGGCGCTGCTGGCACCGCCTGCATCTGGAATGACCCAAAGAGCAGACGATCCGTGAGCTGCTGCTGAGGCCACGCCTCGCGTCCGCCATCGGTGAGTTGAGGAAACATGCTGTCACCGCTTGCACTGATTCGAAGAGTCGAAGTCGGTGGCGACTTGCGTCCTTCGCATGTAGGTCGGTCAGCACCTCAATCAAGACAGGCTTATCCAGGCCGTCAGCACGAGTGGCCGGGCCGCGGCAATACCCTGCCGACCTATCGGCTCACGCGATGGCCGAGGCGACCAGCGCCTTTACCGGCCAAAATTGCGGACGTACTGCGTGTGTCCCCACGGCACAAGTCTGTCGTTGAGAAATACAATCGGAAGTAGTATGCAGGCCTCGTTCGCGCGTGTCGGTGCCTTGCTTCGCAATAGAGGGGATCCCAATGCGTCAGACCCAAGCCAGCAGCAACGGCGATTTCAGCGCCAGGGCCATCGCCGGAACACACACCGTGCTGATCGCCCTCAACTGCACGGATCCGCGCCGCAAAGACCTGAAAGGCTTCGCCTTCCAGCGCGAAGTGGTCGGCGCGGGCGGCACCGGACCGAAATGGCTGCGCTCGCTGAAGGTCTTCAAGTCGGCCGTGCCCGATCCCCTAGAATGCCCAGGATCCCGCCGATCCGACCAAGCGGGCGCGCTTCTACACGCAACGACTTTCCGATCCAGAGTTTCCTGTGGGGCGACTATGGCTCGCAGCCGGGCACGCAATACCGCTTCCGCATCCAGCCGATGTACGGCACGCCCGGCGCGCTCACCACCGATGCCAAGGATGAGATCGACATCGCGATCACGACCGAGGCGGAATGGCCCGAGGCTCGACCCACGGCGTGTGGTTCAACCGCGGCGCCATCGCCAGCCAGAAGTTCGCCGAGGAATTCGGTAACAAGGCGCCGCAGAACATCAACGACCCGGCCGATCCGGAAGTCCAATGGCTGTCGCGCGGCCTGCTCGAAGCCTGCCTGGAATACATCAACGAGACCAAGCCGGGCGATGCGCTGCGGGTCGCCGCCTATGAATTCACCTATCCGCCGATTCTCAACGCGCTTCAAGGCGCTGCTCGACAAGGGCATCGACGTGCAAATCGTCTACCACGACACGACCGACGCCGGGCAGCCCAACGAAACAGCGATGAAGGCCGCGTGGCCTGCCCATCAACGACCAGAAGACCACCTACCGGCGCTCGAAGACCAAGATCCCGCACAACAAATTCATCGTCCGGCTCAAGAACGGCGTCGATCCGGTCGAAGTGTGGACGGGCTCGACCAACTTCACGCCGTCCGGCTTCCTCGGCCAGACCAATGTCGGCCATCGCATCGCCGACGCAGCTACCGCCAAGCAGTATTTCGAGTTCTGGAAGGTCGTGAAGACCGATCCGGAACTGGCCGATGCGCGCGCGCGGACCATGGCGCTGACACCCAATCCGGTCGAGGCGATCGCAGGCCAAGTCGGTCGTGCAGGTGTTCTCGCCGCGCCCCAAGGCCGAGATGCTCGACTGGTACGGACGGCGCATGCTCAACGCCGCGAACTCGGTGTGGTTCACGGCCGCGTTCGGCATCACGGCGAAGCTGGTGCCGCCGATCGCGACCAAGCGCGATCAGATGCGCTTCGTGCTGATGGAGAAGCCGACGACCGATGCCGACAAGAAGACGCTGACCGCGGACCTCGACCACGTCATCCTGTCCTACGGCGTGCCGCTCGGCGAACAATACACGCATGAAGAACGGCAAGCCGACGGCCCGCAAGAACGTCGTGGAATTCGAGCTCGACAAGTGGTTCTTCGCCGAAGAGCACTGTACCGGCCGAAGAACGACGGCTTCGTGTTCTTCATCCATACCAAGTTCCTGCTCATCGACCCGCTGTCGGACGACCCGCTGGTCTGCTCGGGTTCGGCCAATTTCTCGCCGCCCTCGCTCATGGCAGAACGACGAGAACATGCTGCTGATCCGCGGCGACACGCGGGTCGCCGACATCTACATGACGGAGTTCGATCGCATCTTCCGCCACTTCTATTTCCGCGACATCGCCGGCGAGCTTGCGGGAAAGGGCGATGAAAAGTCGATCTTCCTCGATGAAGACGGATGCATGGACCGACAGCCTACTTCACGGACGGTCACATCAAGAACAACCGCCGCCTGATGTTCTTCGAGGTCGCCAAGAGCGACTGGGCGACCAACGCGGGCAACGACAAGCCGAGCGCCACCAAGCCCGCGGCCAAGAGCGCCGGTGCCAAGGCGAAGACGGCAAAGAAATCCGCCAAGAAAAAGACGGCGAAGAAAAAGACCACGAAGAAAAAGGCGGCAAAAAGAAGGTCGCGAAAAAGAAGGCCGCGAAGAAGAAGAGCCGCAGAAGAAGAAGACCGCGAAGAAGAAGAAGAGCGCAAAGCGCAAAGCCGCCAAAACGCTAGCGTCATCGGCCGACGCATCGATGCGAGGCGCCCGTCGATCAAGTGAGCGCGCTGTCCTCGCAGGCCGACACGACATTGTAGGACCGCGGGCCTCCAGGCCCGCTCATGGTTGGGAGGGCCATGGGTGGCTTGGGGGTGCCACTGGGTTGGGGTGAACCCAGGACCTCGGAGGCCCGCAGTCCGGCCGACGTCGATGGCGAAGGAAGCAAGCCTCCGTCAGCGCCGCACAGCCTCGATCAAGCAGCGCGGTAGAAATACGGATCGAGCACGCGTACCTCGGTGATGCGGTTCACGGGCAGCCGGTTCTTGACCGCGACCTTGCGGATCGCCTCCGGCGTCGGCCCGTCATAGATGCAAAAGCTCTTCTTGTTGTCGGTGCTGAAATAGGACTGGATCCAGGTCACGCCGGCGGCGGCGTTGACGTCCACGACGGTGCGGCAAACATTGGCGCCCTCGCTCGTTGGCCGGAATGTTCAGCCCGGACGGAGAAGTCGCGCTCCACAAGGTAACGGGGCATTTGCCCTCTCCTTTCAGGTCGATGCCGGAAGAGTCCGACGCGGCGCAACATGGCTACGGCGCGCCGTCACGCCATCGGGAGTTCTCCCTATTTTTGCGCGACCAGTTCCTCAATTTGCGCCTCGGCACAGGCCGAGCCTGGTGGCCGCCGCCACCGCCTCGCCGCGCGAGCGCACGCCGAGCTTGGCGAGCACCGCCGAGACGTGATGATCGACCGTCTTCTCGGCCGACGAACAGCCGGCGGGCGATGTCGGCGTTGCGCCGCCCCTCGACCAGCAGGCCGAGCACCCTGAGCTGGCGGTTGGTCATGCCGCAGGGATTTTGCCGGGTCCGTTCCTGCGCCCCGCGCGGAATGCTGCGCACCCCGCTGGCGCGAAGCTTGCGGCGCACGATGGCGGCCATCGGCGCCGGCGTCGAGGCGCTCGAAGATCTCCAGGGCGGTGCGCAGCGGGCCTTCGGCATCGCTATCGGCCAACGCCATGGCCTGCTCGTAGGGACAGCCGATCTCCTGCCAGGCCTGCGCCGCCGCCTGCCAGTCGCCGGCCATCTGCAGCGCGAAGGGCCGCGCGACTGCTTGCCGGCACATCGGTCGAGACGGCCATGCCGCCACAGCCAGAAAGCCAGCTCGCCCTGGATCCAGGAATCGGCGTGCTTCAGGCCGAGCTCATAGGCCTTCGACAGATCGGCCAGCACCTCCGGCGCCTCTCCGCCTCGCAGCCAGGCCGCTTCGGCGCGCGCCGCGAGAACCTGCACCAGCCTTTGCATTTCGTCGGTCGGCACGGCCAGACGGTAGCCTTCGGCGAGGGCCGTCTCGCCGCGGTGACGACCTCGGACTCCGGATCGCCGCGACGGGCGCGAATGCGGCCCAGGGTGGCCAGTGCCGGGATCTTGCTGACCGGCGCCACCCGCGGATGGCGGATGACGGTTTGCGCGTCTCTCAACGCATCGTCCCAATGACCCAACGCCATCGAGATTTGCGACCGATACGCCGTCATGTAGCGGATCCACGAATCGAGATTGTGCTCGTCGCAGTAGGCGATGCCGGCCTTCAGGTACTCGACCGCCGCGGAGAATTCGCGATGCCGGAACGACATGGTGCTGAGGTTGGTGAAGGCGCGCGCAGCATGCTCCTCGAAGCCGCCGATTCAAGGCGGTCGCGAGCGCCCGTTCGAGGTCTTCGCGTCCCATCGGATCTTCGCCCACCAGCTTGGCCGTGCCGATATTGGTGAGGGCGTGCACCTCGATCTCCGTCTCGCCGAGGCGGATGGCGAGTTCGAGCGCCTTGCGGCCCCATTCGAGCGACGCGGTCGACGTTTTCCGCCAGCATGTAGAGTTGGGCGCTGTTGCTGTAGGCCATGGCGAGCTCGCGCCCGGCCGGCAGCTGCTCGAGCACCGTCACCGCCTCGCTGGCATAGGCTTCCGGCCGCGGCCTTGCGGCCGTTGAACCACGACAGCCGGGAAAGCCAGCGCAGTGCATCGCCCTCACTTGCGGCGCGAGCCGAGCGAGCGCCACACGGCAAGCGCCTGTCTCGCGCGCGACGCTCGCGTCGGCCATCTCGTCCGTCAGGTAGCATTCGTAGGACAGCCGCTCGAACAGGAGCGCCCGTTCTTCGTCGGGCAAACGACGCGCCCAGGAGGGCGGCGTGGCGAAGCGCGGTGCGCAGATGGCCGGCGGCATCGCGATGGGCGCCCAGCGCCGCCGCACGTTCCGCCGCCACCGGGGCAAAGCGCAGCACCGCGGCACTGTCGGCCGCGTTGTCGGCGTGATGGACCAGGCGGACGATCGCGACCTTGCCCTCGCGTTGCTTCAGCAGCATCGCCAGCACGCCGGCGTGGAGGTCCTGGCGCTCGGGCAGGGACATGCTGTCCTCGACCGCACGGCGGGCGATCTCGTGGCGAAAGCCCAGCGAACAGTCGCGATGGGCGACCATGCCGGCATTCAGGCATTCCTGCATCACCTCGCCGCTCGGACCGATCATGCCGTCGATCAGCCAGCGTTCGGCGTGGCTCGGTACGATAGAAACCAGGTGGGCGACATTGCGCGCCTCCGCTGACAGCCGCGCCAGGCGGGCGATCACGGCATCGCGCACCGTCGACGGAATCTTGTTGCTCAGACGCCGCGAGGACTTCGGTGACGAAAAACGGATTGCCGCCGGTCACCTCGTGCAGGCCCGCCGGCGATCGGCCGGCTGCCACGGCCAGCACGCCGACCGCGCCTTCGCTCAGCGGCTGCAGCCGGACGCGGCAGAGCGATGCCGGCGGCAGATCGCCGATCACCGAGCGCAACGGATGCTTGTCGTTCACCTCGTCGTCGCGGTAGCTCACCATCAGCATCACGCCCAGCCGGGCGAGCCGCCGGCCGAGGAATTTGATCAGGTCGAGTGTCGCATCGTCCGCCCAGTGCGCGTCCTCGATGACCACGACCGAGGGCGCCGGGAGGCGGGCGAACTGATCGAGGGTGGCATTGAAGATCTCGTGACGATTGGCCGCCGCGCAGATCGCCTTCGGGAAATCACCGCCGATCTGTCGGGAAATATCCTGCAAGGGCGCCAGGGGATGGGGCGTGAACAGCGCCTCGCAGCCGCCCCATAGCACAATGGCCGCCTTGTTCTGCACGGCGGCAAACTTGCGAAGCAGCGACGTCTTGCCGATGCCGGCCTCGCCGGAAATCAGTGCCACGCATCCGCCCACCGCTTGGGATGCGATCGAGCAAGGCGCTCAGCTCTTCGATATACGACTCACGCTCAAGCAACTGCATTCACGTCTCCCCTGACATGCTGGCGTCAAGAGTGCAAAGAGCTTTCGACGATGAAGTGATTGTTCGGAAGCGAGGGCGATCCCTACTCCTGCTCGATCGTGCGCAACGACAGACGCGACGTGGGCCGGCGCCGCGGGGCATGTTGATTATCCGATTGGTGCGAGGGCTCAAGGCCAAGCTTTGCCTCATCCCATCACAATGTTGTGCGTGCGTGCGCAAACAACTGTGCGGTTTCGCACTGTCATCGAGAAACACCTGCGGCGCGCGCACGTCACTGTAGTCGAAGCGCACGTCGTGCTGACCTTTGGCGCTGCCCTGCTCGAGCATCACGGTGTGCTGGCGCAGCGGCAATCCGCTCGCGTGTGAAATCCAGATCTGCGAGTCCGTGCCGCCCGACGCAGTCTCTGCCTCGACGCTGTAAAGATCTGCCGCTTGGCCGTCGACCGCTTCGCTGCGGACGCGCGTGCAGCTGTGTTCAGCGTTCTGCATCGCCTGCCGCGCGTCTTTCGCGGCCTTCTGGCCGTCATAGGGCCGGGTCGTCCACTGGCCGCGAACTTGCATGTACAAGGTGTCACCGGTCCGGATCATCTCGCTCTGCAACGCCTTGCCGGGTGCCGCGGCGCTTTCGATCGAAATCTTCTGATGCACCGGGATCGTCGCTTGCTTGATGACCGCGTCCAGGACGGCCTGACAAGCCGCGTCGTCTGCAACGGCTCCTGGGCAAGCATCGCTAAGTGCCGTGCCCAGCACGAGAATGGATAGCCGGCGGCCGTTCATCCTCATCACTTTCTCCCTCTCGCAAAGCTTGTGGACGCTACCGACTGCCGCCGACTGGTTGTAGCGATCACACCATGAACAAGACGTGACAATTTTTCTGTGGCAATGATGTGGCCATTGCAGAAGATGGCGGCTGATTGCATTGACAGATCAATTTGCATGAGATTGACGGCTCTTCATGTCGTGGCATTGCTTGCTGCTTGCGCTCGCCGGACGCGCCAGCGCCCAGGCAACCGATGGCGCGACGACGGACCCCGGGCAGCTCACTTCGCGATGGCAAGCCGCCAACACGACCTGTCGAAGCCAGACCTCCACGGCGATTGCGGCAGTCGGTGCCTGTGAACAGCGCGACACGCTCTCGAAGCTTTTGAGCCAGATGAGCTACTGTTTCGTACCGGCAGACAAAGCGCGGGACGTCGACGTGGACTGCGTGTGGTGGCAACCAGGCCGCCATGCCGCAATGCCCGGACGACGGCGCAGTTCCACAGGATGGGCGGCGTCTTCAGTACTGCCGGCTGCGATCAACGGCGGCACCAAATCTTATTTCATCGTCGATTCCGGCGCCGCGAACGTGCAGATCCCGGAGGAAGTCGCCGACGAGATGAAACGCGCCGGCACATTGGCAGACTCAGATTTCTGGGCCAAAGGCGATTCACGCCTCGCCGACGGCAGCGGGCTGCAGCAGCGGGTGTTCCGGCTGAAGAGCCTGCAAATCGGCGACCGGACGATGGAAAACGTCCTTGCCGCGGTCGGCCCACCCCGCAGCCGCGCGTTGCTGGGCCAAAGCTTCCTGCGTCGACTGAGCTGGTGGAAAATCGACAACGTAAAGAACGCGATGGAGTTCGAATTCACCGGATCATTCTAGAGGCGACGCCTGCACCATCGGCCGCCGCGCCCCAGGCCCGAGACCGCGACGCCAGGCCGAGGGCCGAACTCCCACCATCTTCTTGAACGCGCGGCTGAAGGCGCGCCTCGAGCCGTAGCCGGTTTCGGCGGCGACGGTTGCAATATTGGTGCTGCCGCCGCTCAAAAGGCCCGAAGCGATCTGCATGCGCCAGTTGGCGAGATAGTGCATCGGCGGCAGGCCGACGAGGTCGGCGAAACGCTCCGCCAGCACCGAGCGCGACAGCCCGACGTCCCTGGCCAATTCCTCGATCGTCCAGTTCCGCGCCGGGCTTCGATGCATCAGTGACAATGCCTTGCCGATGAACGGATCGCGCAGACCGGCCAGCCATCCGGTCTGCACAGGCGGCAGTGCCTCAAGGTGCCGGCGCACCACCTCGATGAACATCAGCTCGCTCGAGCTTGGCCAGCACGCCTTCGCCGCCGGCGCGCCTGTTCCTCGATCTGCCGATCGCCACGCGGATGAACTCGCCGAGCCAGTTCGAATCGCCCTCCTGCGGGTTTCCGGCCTTGATGACCGCCGGCAGGTTGTCGAGCAGCGGATTGAACGGCTGGGCCGTCGCAGGCAAGGAACCCGCAGACCAGCCTGACCGATGGTGGCCGCCGCCGCCGCCATAGTTGACCGGAAGAACGGCAGCGGGCTGGCCGCGGCGGCGTCGAATGCCTCCGCTGTGACGGGAGCGGCGCGCATGCCGGGACTGCTCGACATGACATGCGGATCGCCTTTGGTGAAGACGACGACTTCGCCCGCTTCGACCGCGATCGGTTCCTGCGCCGACGATGCCGGCAAAGCAGCTTCCCTCGGTGACCACATGATAGGAGATCAGATGCCCGGCGCCCGGCAGGATCTTCGGCAGCACCATCTCGCGCGTCGGCTGCTCGGCGACCCAGGGCGCCGTGGCCGCGACGTCGAAATACACCGCGCCCGCACAGCCGCACCGCGCGCAATACGTCGGATAGAGCATCAGTTGCCATACGAGCTCCGCCAGGTCGCCCCATCGAGGAAGAAATTGCCGACGCCGTGTCAAACAATGCGGACGCCCGGTCATACGCGCTGGTCGAGGCGATGCATAGGTTGTGATTCACCGCGCTGCAACAACGTGGCGGAAACTGGATAGAGGAGCAGACCAATGAACGTTCAGATCGGCCATCCTCCCCACCGTCGACCTGTCCACCATCAAGGGCCGCCAGCAGGTCGCCTGGGGCTCCGGCGACTACGCCATCGTCGGCACCACGCTTGCAGATCGTCGGCGAGATGCTGTGCGAGGCCGTCGACCTGCGCAGCAACCAGCGCGTCCTCGACGTCGCCGCCGGCAACGGCAACGCCACGCTGGCCGCGGCCCGCCGCTTCGCCGACGTCGTGTCGACCGACTATGTCGGCGCCCTGCTCGAGCGCGGACGCGAGCGCGCCGAAGCCGACCGCCTGCCGGTCACCTTCCAGGAAGCCGACGCCGAGGCACTGCCCTTCGCCGATGCGAGCTTCGACGTCGTGCTTTCCACCTTCGGCGTCATGTTCACGCCCGACCAGGCAGCAGGCCGCGAGCGAACTGCTGCGCGTCTGCCGCCCGGGCGGCAAGATCGGCCTGGCCAACTGGACGCCGGAGAGCTTCATCGGCCAGCTGTTCAGGACCATCGGCAAATACGTTCCGCCGGCGCCCGGCGTGAAGTCGCCGTCGCTGTGGGGCACCAAGGCGCACCTCGACGCCCTGTTCGGCGCGACAGGCCATGGTCGCGGCGAGAGCAGGCACTTCGTCTTCCGCTACAAGTCGCCCGCCCATTGGCTCGAAATCTTCCGCGACTATTACGGCCCGGTGCTGAAGGCGTTCGCCGCGCTCGACCCCGAGGCCGCGCACGGCGCTCGAGGCGGATCTCCTATGCCCTGCTCGACGAGTTCAACGTCGCCAAGGACGGCACGCTGGTCCTGCCCAGCGAGTATCTCGAAGCGGTCATCACCAGGAAGGACTGGATCCCGACGGTACCGGCTGCCGCGGCGCACGCCGCGGTAGTCCTGGCGACCTGTTCGAGGGAGGTCCTTTCAGCATTCCGGTCGCGATCGATCCTCGCTTCATCGTGCCTATGGTCTCGACGACCGGGCATTAGCAGGATAATGCGGAGTCCGATGGCGACACGTTCCTCATCGACGGACCGGCCGGGCGAAACGACACGATCCTCCTGGCGCATGGCGCCGGCGGGCCGATGGATCCGCCGGCGCATGACGGCTGCGGCGAAGGCCTTGACGGAAGCGGGCTTCCGCGTCGCCCGCTTCGAATTCGACTACATGGCGAGCCGCCGCCGCTCGGCCGGCCGCAAGCCGCCGCCCCGCGCCGAAAAGCTCTGTCCGGAATACCTCGCCGCAATCGACGCGCTCGAAAGCCAAAGGACCGCTGATCATCGGCGGCAAGTCGATGGGCGGCAGGGTCGCCAGCATGATCGCCGACGACGATCTCCATGCCGCCGGCCGCATCGCGGGCCTGCTCTGTCTCGGCTATCCCTTCCATCCGATCGGCAAGCCTGAGCAGCTGCGGACCGCTCATCTCGCCAGGATGAAGACGCCGGCCCTCATCGTGCAGGGAACGCGAGACCCGTTCGGCACCCGCCAGGAAGTGGCGACCTACACGCTCTCGAAGACCATCGAGATCCTCTGGCTGGAAGACGGCGATCACGATCTGAAACCGCGCAAGCGCATATCGGGCTTCTCGGCGGCCGATCATCTGCGAACAGTGGGCGAGAGCGGCCGCAGCCTGGGCCGGAGCGACTCGGCGCGCGTGGCCGTCGACTGGCGCGGCGGCGCTTTCGTCCTATATATCGCCCTATCCCTCGCGTCCCCTTCCAGGAGAAGGAAATGCAGAGCGTACAGGAAGACCCCGGAGGCCATCGCAAAGCTCACGCCGGAGCAGCGTCGCGTCACCCAGCAAAGCGGCACCGAGATGCCCGGCACCGGCGAATATCTCGACAACAAGGAGCCGGGCATCTACGTCGACATCGTGTCGGGCGAGCCGCTGTTCGCCTCGTCCGACAAGTACGAATCGGGCTGCGGCTGGCCCAGCTTCACCAAGCCGATCGAACCCGCCAACGTCGCCGAGCTGCGCGACGCCACGCACGGCATGATCCGCACCGAGGTGCGCTCGGCGCACGGCGACAGCCATCTCGGCCACGTCTTTCCCGACGGTCCGGCCGGATCGCGGCGGGCTGCGCTACTGCATCAATTCGGCCTCGCTGCGCGTTCGTCCACCGCGACGACATGCAGGCCGAGGGCTATGGTGCTTATCTCGACCAGGTGGAGGACATCAAATGACCGAGGAACGGGCGGTTCTGGCCGGCGGCTGCTTCTGGGGCATGCAGGACCTCATCCGCCGCTACAACGGCGTGATCTCGACGCGGGTCGGCTACACCGGCGGCCACGTCGCCAACGCGACCTATCGCAATCACGGCGGCCACGCCGAGGCGATCGAGATCATCTTCGATCCGTCGAAGATCACGCTACCGCCAGCTGCTGGAATTCTTCTTCCAGATCCACGATCCCTCGACGCTGAACCGCCAGGGCAACGATCGGGGCACCAGCTACCGCTCGGCGATCTTCTACACGACCGACGAGCAGAAGCGGGTCGCCGCAGGATACGATCGCCGACGTCGACGCCTCCGGCCTGTGGCCCGGCAAGGTCGTGACCGAGGTCGACGCCCGCCGGCGACTTCTGGCAAGCCGAGCCGGAGCATCAGGACTATCTGGAGCGCTATCCCGACGGCTACACCTGCCACTTCGTTCGCCCCGAATGGAAGCTTCCGGTGCGGGCGAAAGCCGTCCCAGGCGGGCTGAACGACCTTCCGTCGTCCCGACCAAGGCGCGGTCCGCTCGAGACGACGACAAGGATAGACGAACATGGCCAATGACCAGATGAGGACGCAGATCTCCGGCAAGGCCGGCTTCATCGCCGCGCTCGACCAGAGCGGCGGATCGACGCCCGGCGCGCTGCGCCTCTACGGCATTCCCGACAGCGCCTATAGCGGCGATGCCGAGATGTTCAGGCTCATGCACGAGATGCGCGTGCGCATCATGACGGCGCCGGCCTTCACCGGCGCCAGGGTCGTCGCGACCATCCTGTTCGAAGCCACGATGGACGGCGAGGTGCAGGGAAAGCCGGTTCCGGCCTTCCTGTGGGAAGAGCGCGGCGTCGTCCCCTTCCTCAAGGTCGACAAAGGGCTCGAGGCCGAGAAAGACGGCGTCCAGCCTGATGAAGCCGATGCCGGCGCTCGACGCGCTGCTCGCCCGGGCGGTGAAGCTCGGCATCTTCGGCACCAAGATGCGCTCGGTCATCAACCTGCGCTTCGAAAGACGGCATCGCCGCCGTGGTGGCGCAGCAGTTCGACGGTGGCCGCGCAGATCGCCCGGCACGGGCTGATGCCCATCCTCGAGCCGGAAGTCTCGATCAAGAGCCCGGACAAGGCCGGCGCCGGAAGCCATCCTTCGCGCGGAACTGACCAGGCAGCTCGACGCCCTGCCGGACGGCCGCCAGGTGATGCTCAAGCTGACGCTCGCCGGATGTTCCGGATTTCTATTCGCCGCTGGTCAACCACAAGCGCGTGGCCAGGGTCGTCGCGCTCTCCGGCGGCTATACGCGGGCCGACGCCTGCCGACGCCTCGCCGCCAATCACGGCATGATCGCGAGCTTTTCGCGAGCCCTGACCGAAGGCCTCAGGCATTCGATGAGCGATGCCGAGTTCGACGCGGCGCTGGCAAGATCCATCGACTTGATCCCAACACGTGCTCTGACCGTCAATGGCGGTCGAGGCCTGAGCCGCGGCGTCGTTGGCAGACGCGGAGCGCAGCTATGCCGAGATGGCGGCGCCACCAAGGTCGGCCTGCACAGACCTCGGCAACGGCTGCTTTGCCTGGCTGCAGCCCGACGGCAGCTGGGGTTTCAGCAATGCCGGGCTGATCGTCGATCGGCGACCAGACGCTGCTGGTCGACACGCTGTTCGATCTCAAGCTGACCGGCGAGATGCTGGAGGCGATGCGCGCCGCCGTGCCGGCGGCCAGATCGATCGGTCGCGCTGGTCAACACCCATGCCAACGGCGACCACACCTTCGGCAACCAGCTCGTCGCGGACGCCGAGATCATCGCCTCGCGCGCCTGCGCCGAGGAGATGAAGGAGCTGCCGGCCGAGGCGCTGGCCGCCGATGCGAGCGCAACTGGCGCCAGCTCGGCGAGGCCGGCGCCTTCCTGCACGAGGTGATGGGCAGCAAGTTCAAGTGGGACGACGTCAGGAACACGCCTGCCGACGCGGGTGTTCGACGACGAGCTGCGGCTGCAGGTCGGCGACAAGGACGTGCTGCTGAAGAACGTCGGACCGGCGCACACGCGGGGCGACGTCCTCGTCCACGTGCCGAAGGACCGCACCGTCTTCACCGGCGACATCCTGTTCGTCGAGGGCCATCCCGTGCTGTGGGCCGGCCCGGTCGACAACTGGGTGGCCGCCTGCGACCAGATCCTCGCCTGGGACGTCGAGACCGTGGTGCCGGGCCACGGCCCGATCACCGACAAGCGCGGCGTGCAGGCGATGAAGGACTATCTCCTCTACATCAAGGCAGAGGCGCGCAAGCGCTTCGACGCCGGCATGCCGGTCTTCGCCGCGGCGCGCGACATCGCGCTCGACCGCTTCGCCGCTGGCTGGGGCGATCCAGAGCGCATGGTGGTCAATGTCGCCTCGCTCTACCGCGAGTTCGGGTCGACGCAGGCGCTCGACGTCCTGCAGCTGTTCGGCGAGATGGGCCGGTTTCACGCCGAGCTGAAGGCCAGGGCGGCGCCGCACGGCCACGCCCATGGGCCATCAGCACGCGCACTAGCGTCTCGAACGGAGCGGATCGATGGACAAAGCCCACGAGAAGGTAGTCGAGCGTTCGCCGCGCGCGCAGGCCTATGTCGAAAGCGCCGTTCACGCTGGCGGCGCGGACCTGAGGCGCCTGGAAGCGATCGTTCGCGACCGGCGACCCGCCCGGGCGCGCTCGACCTCGGCGCCGGCGGCGGCCACGTCTCCATTTTGATGGCGCGCCATGCCGGCACGGTCACGCAGCGTCGGACCTGTCGCGCGACATGCTCGATGCGGTGGCCGCCACGCGCGCGGCCGGGGTCTTGGCATATATCGAGACGGTCCAGGCGCTGGCCGAGCATTTGCCGTTCGACGCCGGGCATTTCCGATTTCTTCTCGCCTGCCGCGGTGCGCGCATCACTGGCGTGATTTCGCCGCGGGCTCTCGGCGAGGCGCACCGGCGTGCTGAAAGACGGCGCGCCCGCCGTCTTCATCGACGTTCATTCCTCGCGGCCCGCCGCTGTTCGACACCCATCTCCAGGCCGTCGAGTTGCCGCGCGATACCCTGCACGTCCGCGACTACTCGCCGCCCAATGGACGGCTACCCTCGACCGGGCAGAATCGCGCTGAAGGGCTGCGGGACGTGGCGGCTGCGCATGGACTTTCCCGTCTGGACCAGCCGGCATGCGCACGCCTGACGACAACATCCGGGCGATCCGCGGCGCTGCAAGCCGCCGCCGTCGGAGACAAGGGCGCATTTCGCGATCGAAGCCGACGGCTCCTTCCTGCTCGACATCCTGCTGCTCGAGACGGAAGCGACCTGAGGCACCCGCACCTGACCGAGTTCCTTCGATGACCCGAGTCACGCGTCGCCCTCCGGGTTCCGGTCGGCCGGCCCCTGCCCGAGGTCGCGGCGTTCGTCGCGCGCTGCGAGGATGCCGGCTTCCGACGGGGTCGGCATCCACGACCATCCGCTCCAGCGGCCGCGATGCCTATCTCGGCCCTCGCGCTGGCGGCCCAGGTGACGGCAACGCCTGCGGCTTTCCCGGCCACCTCGAGCTCCCGTGGTTCGCCATCCGCTGCTGTCTCGCCTCGCTGGCCCAGCAGCTCCGGAGTGAGAGATCGCCCCAGGTCGCACTATGTCCCACAGTGGCGCCCGGCTTCACTTCAACGTCGCATCGGCCAGCCGCGCGGCGCGGATCGCTGTCATGCGCGAAGCGATCTCGCGATCTTCGCCGCTTGCTCGCTGGGCGAAGAGGTCGCCTTCGGCGCAGGGTCGAGCCGCCTCAGAAACCGCAGCGTCCCGCCGACGCCGTGTATCTGCTCGGCGGCCGGCCCGCGCATGATCGAATCTGGCGGGGCGAGATGGCTGGACGGCGCCTTTCTCATGGTCGGCCTCCATCCGCGCTGGGCTCGCGCGGCGCGTCGCCACCTCGAGGCAGGAGCTGCCCGGGCCGGCCGCTCGCTGGCCGGCTTCCCGGTGGCGTACGTCGTCACACTTGGCCTCGGCCCGATGACGACGTCGGCGCGCGCTGGGTGAAGAGCTGGGTCGCACCGGGCCAGCCCTTCCTTGCCTACCCGAGCGCCTCGAATCACCGCTGGCTGCGCGAGGCCGGCTTCGAGGCCGAGGGCGACCCCGCAAGCATCCCCGAACAGCGGCGCAGCAGATTGCCGATGCGTTTGGCCTGTTCGGCCCGCCCGAACGCTGCGCCGAGCGACTGTTGCGCAGCGCGCGACGAGGCGGGGATCGAGGATGTCTTCCTGTTCCCGGCGCATGACCTTGCGGGCGGCTACACCATGCCGGAGGCCGAGCTGCTGGCGTTTGAGCGTGCTCAGCGCGGCCACGGCTCGAAAGATAGGCGGTGGCGGCAATCCCGCAGTCGCGGTTCTCACTAGCCGGGCGCTGCGTCGAGCCGCGCCGCCACGATGCAGCAGGTCCTGCCGCCGCCGACGATGATGTGATCGAAGCCGCAGCGGTGATCGTGGTCGGGACGGTCGCCTGGCTATCACGGCTCCCTTCTGTGACAACGGGCACATTACGCCGGGCAGCGGCGCTGCAAAAATCGCGACCGGCTGCCGGACGGAGGACACGATGCTCGAGCTGATTTCGATCCTTGCTGCACTGATCGTCTGCATTCTGATCCCGATCGAGGTGGGCAATGATCCGCAACGGCTGGGTGCGCAAGCAGTTCGCCGGCGATCGGTCGAAGTTTCTGGCCGCCTACCGCAAGCAGCTCAGGATGCTGGATCGTGGCTTGGCCTCGTCTTCGGCGTGGCTGGGATCGGCCTGGCGGCGATCGAAGTCAGTCGCGGCGAGGCGATCGTCAAGCTGGTCGCCGCCGCCATCTGGTTCGCCGTCTCCTGCATCTCCTTCATCGCCCTTCGTCAGCTGGCAAAGGTTCCGGACGCCGAGATCGTTCGACCTGGCTGACGTCGCGCACGGCGCCGCGCGCCGCGTTGGTCGCAAGCGCCGCATAGGCGCGCAAGGCCGGCGAGACAGGACGCTTGCGGCCCAAGCGGCTTCAGGCGGCACTGCGCCCTTCGCCTCCATCGTCCTGCAGCGGCCGGCGAGCGCGGCATCGTCGAGGTCGAGGCGGATGGTGCGGTTGGGAATGTCGATCAGGATCGTATCGCCCGTCTCGACCAGCGCGATGAGCCCGCCTTCGGCCGCCTCCGGCGAGACATGGCCGATCGAGAGGCCCGAGCTGCCGCCGGAGAACCGGCCATCCGTCACCAGGGCGCAGGCCTTGCCCAGTCCTTTCGACTTCAGATAGCTGGTCGGATAGAGCATTTCCTGCATGCCGGGACCGCCCTTGGGGCCCTCGTAGCGGATCACCACCACGTCAGCCCGGCTCGACCTCGTTGACGAGGATGCCGGCCACGGCGGCGTCCTGGCTCTCGTAGACCCGGGCCTTGCCCGTGAAGGTCAGGATCGCCTCGTCGACGCCGGCGGTCTTCACGATGCAGCCTTCGGGCGCCAGGTTGCCGAACAGCACCGCGAGACCGCCGTCCTTCGAGAAGGGATGCCGGGCGGAGCGGATCAC
>ERZ1370068.5858-contig-4862_pt1 | contig 56204 bp, 115 predicted proteins | sample MGYA00561227_ERZ1370068 | MGnify/ENA primary metagenome ERZ1370068 (study PRJEB38410, sample SAMEA6850437) | metagenome | study: Metagenomic assessment of the ecological functions of the soil: analysis of the soil microbiota associated with the... | reverse complement strand
AGTTACGTATTGCTTGAGGTGCTGCTCCGGGGGCATCCCCTGCGCGGCAGCGGCCCAGGAGCCGTGTGGGCGGGGCCAGGGGTCGACCTCCGGCTCGGGTTCCTGTCTGCCAGCCGGACGTGGCGGCCTATGTGGCCGGGCGGCTGGGCAGGGCCGGTGGCCGCCCCCTCACGGCATTCGTGTATGCAGCGCACGGACGGCAATGCGTTGTTCATGGTGAACATCGTGGAGCATCTGGTGCAGCAGGGGCTGGTGGTCCGGCGGGCAGGGCAGTGGACGCTGCGCGAGGGACCGCGGCGCAGGCTGGCGAGTCTGCCGGAGGGGTTGCAGGCAGTTGCTGCTGCGGCGGATCGAGGCCCTCCCGCCCGAGGCGCGGCAGGTGCTGGAGGCCGCCAGGTGTGGTGGGCGAGGAGTTTGCGCGTGGCGGCGGTGGCGGCGGGGCTCCAGGGCTCCGTGGAGGACGTCGAGGTGGTGTGTGAGGCGTTGGCGGCGCAGCACCACTTCCTCGACGACACCGGCGTCGACGGTCTGGCCGGATGGCACCAGCGGGGGCCGCTACCGGTTTCAGCATGCGCCTGTACCAGCAGGTGCTGTACGAGTCAGCTCGGGACGGCGCGGCGGATGCAGCTGCCACCGGCGCATTGGCGCGCGGCTGGAGGCGAGGCTATGGCGCTCAGGCGGGGAGATCGCCGCCCAGCTCGCCGTCGCACTTCGAGCGCTGGGGCGAGGTCCAGCGGGCCGTGCACTATTGGCAGCAGGCGGCAGACAATGCCACCCGGCGGAATGCCCATCACGAAGCGATCGCCGCCCTCACCAAAGGGCGGGCGTTGCTGGCGACCCTCCCGGAGAGCCTCGCGCGCGCACCAGCACGAACTCACGCTGTTGCTCCCCTGGGGCCGCGACTGATGGCGGTGAAGGGGTGCGCGGCGCCGGAAGTGGGCGAGATCTACAGCCGGGTCCCACGCTGTGTCAGCAGGTGGGGAGCCGTCGCAACACTGCCAGGCGCTCCAGGGCCTCTCCAGGTTTCATCTCAATCCAGCACAGTTGCGCACGGCTGACGAGTTGAGCCAGCAGTTCTTCCGCTCTGGCGCCACCACCAACACGACATGACCCTGGTGTTGGAGGGCTATATGGACCTGGGGCTTATCGCGTTCTTTGGGACGATCTGGTCACGGCCCGCGCCCATCTGGAGCAAAGTCTGCCCCTCTACGACGTCCAACAGTCCCCGCCCCTCGCTTCAGCGGTGGGTTTGAGGCCCGGGTCAAAACCTTCACCTATCTGCGCTGGCTCTAGGATGTTGGGCTATGCGGACCAGGCCCCTTCAGCGGAGTCAGGAAGCGCTGGTGCATGCTCAGCAGGTGGAGCATACTCCTAGTCTGGCGTGGGCCCCAACTCTTTGCCGCCATACTCTCCCAGCACTGCCGAGACGTGGCGCCACGCACTACGCCGAGGCGAGTGATGACTCCTGGCGACTACGCACAGGCTTTGGGCACCGCGTCGCGCATGGACGTATCCTGCGGGGGTGGGCGTTGGCCATGCAGGAGAGAGCCGCGGTGGTGCACATCCAACAGGGTTGGTAGCGGTGCAATATACAGGTCAGAAGCTGTACCCCCCTATTTCTTTGCCTTGCTGGCCGAGGCGTATGGCCAGGCGGCCGGCGGCGTACTGACGCTGCCGGACGAGGCCTTGACGCTGGTGGCAACGACCGAGGAGGTGGTGGGAAGCGGAGGTGTACGGCTCAGGGGACATTGCTGTTGCAACTCCTGGCCCTGATGCTTCCCGGGGAAGCCTGCTGCGCCAGTCCCTCGAGGTGGCGCGCGGCCAGCAAGGCGAAGGCGCTGAACCCGCACGGCGCTCAGTCTCAGTCGGTTGTGGCAGCAGCAGGCAACGGCACAGGCGCGTGGCGTCTTCGCAGAGATTCACGGTCAGGTTCACCGAGGGCTTTGACACGGTCGACCTCCAGAGGCCAAGGCGCGCTGGACGCGTTGGCTCGAAGGCAGCCGTATTGATGAGTTCTCCTCACGCTTCTCGTCCTCTGGGTCCTCCCCGCCCAGCGCCAAACGGCCCAGGCCGCTCCTCTGGTGGCGGGCCTCGCGCCTGCTGCCGCCACTGCGCGAGATCGTCGTGCGCCCGCTCCCAGCGGTCGCGCGTCCACGTGGAGTCGCAGCTCAGGAACGGCCTCGCTTTTGCCACCTCCGGCCTGGCGCAGCCCTGCTCGGCCCGCAGCACAAAGCGCGTGTCGGCGGCAGCGGCATGTTGGGCTTGGCGGCGGTTATGAGCGGTCCGCTGGCAGGGACGTCCGCAAGCTCCCGCTGCAACGCCGGCCAATACCGTGCCACCGCGGTGTGCCTGCCCTACTCGTCACGCATCTGTCTCTTCCGATCATGAGCTTGATCTCCCAGATAGAATCTGCTCCACCCGATGTCCCTATGGGATGTCACCCTGCGGTCGTGGGCCTCACTCCCAACACCTCCCGAGCAGAACCTGCAAAGTTCGAGGCAGAACAGCCAACCAAGGTCAACAGATTTGGATCAGTCATTTTGAGCCTTGGCCACAAACCTTTCCGCCTCAAGCTCCCTCCGCGCTGCTTCCTGTCACCAGCCGCAACGTCACCCCATGTGGCTGACCAGCATCAGTGCCAAAGAGGGTCCCTCATTTCATGCGCCGTAAGCGCCATAAAAATCAATGCGCGGCATATCCACTATACCGTGTCAGGCACAAAGCCTTGACACCCGACAGAGGAGACAGAAGAATGATGGCGTGCTATTGCCGTGTCTCAACGCGTCGACAAAAGACCGAGAGTCAGAAAGCGGACATCTTGCGCTGGCTCACAGGTCGATGCCGTGCCGCCCGTTGCAGTCCAATGGTTTGAAGATGTCGACAGTGGCACCACGCTGAAACGGCCTGCCGTTTGCCCGCATGCAGCAGGGCATCTTTACCGGCACCATCAAAACCGTCGTAGTCTCGAAACTCGACCGGATTTCGCGCCGCCAGCGCGAGGGGGTGAATCTGCTGGCCGATTGGCGTGAACGGGGGTGCGTGTCGTGGTGATTACCCAACAGCTCTGACCTCAGCTGGCGCGGTGGGGCGTCTCGTGGCCAGTGTCCTCTTTGGCTTAGCAGAGATTGAACAGGAATATCGCCGGGAGCGGCAAGCGGCTGGGATTGTGGTTGCCAAGCGGAAAGGGCGGTATCGCGGTCGGGTCAAAGGGACGACGAAGGCACAGCCCGCCCGCGTCCGGATACTCTCTGAGCGTGGCTTCACGGTGGCGGAGATTGTGCACGCCCTGCAGATCAGTCCGCGCACCGTCTACCGCTATCTGGCCACAGGGGAGAAAGCGTGAGCTGTTCTACAGATAGAGCACTACGTACGCGAGGCGGCTGGTGACACCGGCGTTACGCTCGGTGGCGAATTGTCTGAGTGGCCAGCACCTCTTGATTTATCGTGACGTAATCGATGAGAACGCGGGTTTCATGAATCGCCACCAATATCAGTGTTGGGTCAGCCAAACAGCATTGGCAGGAGCGGTGAAATGGCAAGAGCCTTTACCATCTTCCATGGGCCCTAACTTAGCGAAGAGCGCTATGGCTAAAGAGGCTTTAAGCGTCAGTGTGTTCCAGTGGCAAACATTCGTGCATGTGCAGGTAGCGTCCCCGTACGGGTTCGCAAAGCCGCCACTTCAGAGGTGTCAAAGCGCGCAAGTCAGTGATCGTCAGGCGCCCTTGCCACGTGGGTTTGCGAGCACCTGCTGGATCATCAAGGTGTTGATGGACACCAGGCTGCTCTGGAGCAGGCGAGCGCGAGCAGGCATCCCCAGCTGCTCCATGCGCGCCTAGTGAGGCGTACGATACGTGGCGAGAAAGGCCTGGGCGTCCTCCGTGAGCATGGTGAACGCCAACACCGCTTCGCTGGACGTGCACGCCACGACTTTGGCGTAGGCCTCGTGCGCGGTGTGACCCGGTCGCTCCAGCAGCACCTTGAGGTTGTCGTGCACCGCCACCTCGCCGTCGAGCACCACGGTGGCGGACGCGAGGCCCACCGCCGTCATCTGCCCGGCCATGCCGACCGCAGACACGGCTTTGCCGTGCATGGCGATAGCAGGTCAGAGCGAGCGGGGCGCTGAGCGGGGTCAAGACCCTCCTGGGGTGTGTCCCGTAACGCCACCTGATACGGACCCGCCATCCCACGGATGTCATACAACGTGAGCGGCTGCTCCACGCCCTTGAACTGCACCTCGATGGTCCCCTGCACGCCCACCACGTCGTGCACCCGTGCGTACAGCTCGGGACTGATCAGAATCTGCCCACTCACGGTATACGATTCGATGCGGTACGCGGTATTGATCGCGCTCCCCATGGCGCCATACTTGGTGCGCTGTTCGAGCCGATATTCCCGACAATCACCGCGCCCATGTTGAGCCCAATCCCCATCGCGAGTTCTGGCAAGCCGAGGCGGCGCTGCTCGGCATTCACCTCGGCCATGGCGTTTTGCATCGCAATGGCGCACGCCACGGCGCGTTCCGGGTCGTCCCCCGCCGCCAACGGTGCCCCAAAAAGGCCAGGATGCCGTCCCCCTGAAACTCGTCTACCGTGCCGCGATAGCGGGTAATGACGTCGATCATGCGCTCGAGGTAGCGATTCGTGATCTGCACCACCGTGTGGGGATCGAGGCGCGCCACCATGGAGGAAAAGCCCCGCAGATCGGACACCAGCATGGTGAGGTCGCGGAGTTCGCCGCCGAGCCGCAAGCCGTCCGGGGAGGCGAGCAAGGCGTGCACCACGTCCGTGCTGAGATAGCGGCCAAACGTGGCCTTGATAAAATCCCGATCTTTCAAGCCCGCGGCCATGTGATTGAAACTCGAGGTCACCAGGCCGACTTCGTCCCGGCTCGGAATGGCGAGCCGGTAGTTGTAATCGCCGTCCAGGATGGCGTTGGCGCCGGTGGCCAGGCGCAGGATGGGACGCGTGATGATGCGGCTGATCAGGACGACCACGCCCGCCAACACCCCTAACGTCAGCAGCACGCCCACCCCGAACATGAGACTGAGCGTCTGCAACGGGTGTTGGACCTCGGCATACGGCAGGTGGAAGAGCACAAACCACGCGGTGCTGGGGATACGACTGATCAGCGTATAGTGCGCCGCGGCCGCGTAGATGGCCGAGGGGCGGTCCGCGGCCAGAAAGGCCCGGAAGACCTCGGCATCCGCGCTCTGGTGAATGGTGCCCGTCAGCACCACCTCGTGCTGGGGGTGCGTGATGTAGAGACCGGCACGATCGACCAGGTAGGCCCTGCTCGCCGCGCCGAGGCGCAGGGCGGTCACCCGTTGCACCAACACGTCAATAAACAGGTCAGCGGCAATCACGCCAATCAGGCGCTGCGCGTTCTTCACCGGCGCCGCCATGGTCATGACCAGCCGCTGCGTCCTGGCGTCGACGTAGGGCGTGGTGAAAATAAGGCGATCCTGGGCCACGGCGTCCTGGTACCACGGACGCTGGTGATGGTCATAGTCCGGCGGGAGGGCCCCCCGGTCTTCGTGCTCACAAAGGGTCCGTCCTCATAGCCCATATAGACCCCGGGCGGCTCGCCAATCTGGTGGCCCACCAGGGTAAAGTAGGCGCGCTGGGCGGGGTGCGGCGCCGTGTACTGCGCTTCGACGTCCGCCAGCGCGGCGAGGGCCGCGCTCTTCTCCACGAGCCAGCGCTCCATGGAGGCCGCCACCACGGTCACCATGGCTTCGCTTTTGGCCGTGATCTCCGCATGCAGCAGCTGGCGGGTGAGCAGGTACAGCACCAGGCCCATCCCCACCAGGACCAGTGAGGCCGCGGCGAGAATGCGGACGAGTATCCGGTTGCGGATCTTGGCCTTGAAGACGACAGGTTCTGCGGTCATAGACACGTCCTCGCGTTGATGCCGTCCTGTGCGCTTCGCCCCACGCCCTGCGCGGCTGGATCCACGGGCACAGACGGTCGCCGGGCCCACCTCGCGGCACGTGTGCGCCGAGGCCTGCGTGAGCCCAGTGGTCACGCACCGCCATGGACGCGGGAGAACGGTCTGCGCTTCAAAGACGCGCCAGGGTGGCACGCGTCGCACGCCTTCCTGAGAGTGACTCTTCTCGCCACTGGGAAGGGGATGGCACGCGCCCTCCCAGTGGCGAAGAGTCGTATGACCACTGCACGTCCGAGAAGGTGCTCTGCACAGGCGGTGAGAGGCTCTCCGCTTGCGCCTCTCTTGCAGTGCCATCATCCTCAGGCGATTGCGTGGTGTCGCGATCCTCCACCTCTGCCCTGTCCCCGGTGCGGCACGGAGAGCGTGCGCCATGGCCAGACCCGGCAAGGCCAGCAACGGGACCGCTCCCGAGAACAACGCTGGGCAGGTCGCCCCTTCCTGCTTGACGCTCCCACCTCCTCCTTTGTGGAGAGTCCCGGGCCCGTCCTCCACGTTCGGCCTCAGCGCAGGGCTCACGCGGCCGCGAGCGGAGGTGGTGTCCCCGTCACGCTGCTTCGGCGGCGTGCCGAAAAAATTTCACGGACCTTGTCCCGTCCGATCACACGGACAAGTTCGTGCATGGTGCAGTACATCAGAATCAGCACGACCAGGAGAATTTGGATGGCCCAGAAATGCGGCCACACCATCTCCATGAGCAACTTCTGGTTGCCGGCAACGAGACTCCCGGCCTCTTTCCAGAAGTCGACGAGGCGCTCCACGTAGTGGACCAGCATGGCCACCAGCACGTACATCGTCGTTTTCCAGGCGACATTGTAGATCAGCGGCTTGTCCGGATACCGATTGATGAACGGCAGCAAGTCGGCCACCAGCACCGCCTTGCCGAGGATCAGAGCCGCCAGCGTGACTTGCCACGACGTATTGAGTGCGATCCCGGTTCCCTTGAGCATCAAGACGCGGATCAGCGCGACCAGGTGGAGCGCGACGAAGAAAAAGATCGTCGGCGGGAGCATCGCTAGGAACTCTTCCTTCACTTTTGTGGCGAGTTTGCTCATGGTGAGGGAGACCCCTTGTCAAGATATCCCTGATAGTAGTGTGCTCACAGTGGAGCTGACCACTGTGAGACCGTCCGTCCAAAGGCAGAGCAGTGGACCAACAAGCCCATGACGATGTCGTGCAGCTGCGTGGTTTCAGAGCAGCTGATGGTCGGCCTTGCTCCTGGCGTCGGCCACCGCATCGGCCTCTGTGCCAGGCCCACGCCTCACAGTGCGGGCGAACCGGGCGTGGGAGGACCCGCCGTCGTGCCGCGTGGCCACACGGGCCGCCGCGGTCCTCGACGCCGCCAGCGCTCTTCCGTGCGGCTCTCCGCGTCGCAGGACCACCACATGCCTCAGGAGGAACTCTGCACCAGGTCTCCCTCGCGGTCTATGACATGCTTGCGAAATATGTTGAATCTTGCGACAATCGTGCAGGGAGCGAAAAAGGAAGGCGAGCACAAGTTCCGCCGTCAGCGTGGCGCGGCCACAAGTGGCCGACGCGGTGATCGAAGCCCCAGAGGCTAGGCTCTTACTGTCGCCCGGTGTCATAGACAACGCGCACCAGGAACAAGCCGTGCGCTGGGGCTGTAGGGCCAGCGTGCCTGCCGCCTGGCCAGATTGCAGAATGGTCGCCATCGCGTCAGCGGGAGCTGCGCCCGGCCAATGGCCACGAGCGTGCCGACAATCGTTACGGGCCATGTGCCGCAGAAACCCATCCGCGCTGCAGCACAAAGATCGAGGCGCTCGGCGTGTCGGACGATCCGCAGGCAGAAGAGACAGCGCCATGGGTGGCGCGCCGTGCAGGCAGGCGGCCCGGAAGGCAGAAAAATCGTGACGGCCCAGGAGGACCCGGGCTGCCGCACGCATGGCGGGAAGCGCCAGCGGTTGTGGCACATGCCAGGCATAGGGAGCCCGTAAGGCCGAGGGAATCAGAGTGATTGTGGACAATGTAGGCATAGGTCTTGCCGTCGGGCAGAGTAGCGGGCATGAAAATCCATCGGCTACGTCCTCTGCCTGACGCACCACGATATCACTGGGGAGCAAACTATTGGCACCGCGCACCAGCGCCGGTAAGGCAAGCGTTGAGGCAGTATCAAAATGGACCACCTGACCGAGGGCATGCACGCCAGCATCGGTGCGCCCTGCCGCGTGCAGACGTACTGGACCATTCGTCAGGCGCGCCAGACAGGCTTCGAGCGTGCCCTGAATCGTGACCGCATTGGGCTGGACCTGCCAGCCGTGATAACGCGTGCCACTGTATTCGAGCAGCAGCTTCAGGCGACGCGGAGCTGAGGGTAGCGCTGGCATGCAGCACCTCACGCAGGAAACGGCCAGTGTACGATGCCTCGACCTGGGCCACGCTCTCTGGGGGCCCAGTCGCGACAATGACGCCCGCCAGCGTCGCCACCGTCTGGCCCCAGGTCGATGATATAGTCAGCGGTTTTGATGACATCAAGATTGTGCTCGATGACGAGCACGGTGTTGCCAGCATCCACCAGGCGGGTCAGGACCTCGAGCAGGCGCTGGATATCCGCGAAGTGCAGACCTGTCGTAGGCTCATCCAGCATGTACAGGGTGCGTCCCGTGCCGCGCCGGCTCGAGTTCACGGCTGAGCTTCACACGCTGCGCCTCACCACCAGACAGCGTGGTCGCAGCCTGCCCCAGGCGGATATAGCCCAGACCAACCTCCTGCAAGGTTTTGAGTTTCTGGTACAGCGCCGGGACGTTGGCGAAAAACTCGACCCCATCGTCGACTGTGAGACTCGAGCACTTCGGCAATGTGCTTGCCCTTGTAGCGAATGTCCGAGGGTATCCCGGTTGAAGCGCTGGCCCCCACACGTATCACAGGTGACATACACATCGGGCAGAAAGTGCATCTCGATTTTCAGCGTGCCATGTCCCTGACAGGCTTCGCAGCGTCCGCCCTTGACGTTGAAGCTGAAGCGACCGGGCTTGTAGCCGCGCACCCGCGCTTCAGGCACCTGCGCGAATAACTCCACGGATGACGTCGAACATCCCTGTATACGTCGCTGGATTCGAGCGTGGCGTACGTCCAATAGGGGCCTGGTCGATATTGATCACCTTGTCGAGATGCTCTACCCCCTCTAGAGCGTTAAAAGTTCCGGGCGCTCATGCGCACGGTGCAGGCGCTGCGCTAATGCCTTGTACAGAATCTCCATGACGAGCGTGCTTTTCCCAGAGCCTGACACACCGGTGACGCAGACCAGCAAGCCGAGTGGGATCTCGACGTCCAGGTGTTGTAAATTGTTGGCGCCGGCACCCGGAGGCGCAGGCGACGCCCACTCGGAACGCGCCGCCTACAGGGAATGCGGGATAGCCAGGGTACCGCTGAGGTATTTGCCAGTGAGCGACTCCGGATGCTGGGCGATGATGGCTGGTGGCCCAGCCGCGACGAGATGGCCACCGTGTTCACCCGCTCCTGGCCCCAGGTCAAGGACGTAGTCGGCGGCCAGAATGGTCTCCGCGATCGTGCTCGACGACCAGGACCGTATTGCCCAAGTCACGCAGGCGTTAGAGACTCTCGAGTAAGCGTTGATTGTCGCGCTGATGCAGACCAATGCTCGGCTCATCGAGGACATAGAGCACCCCCACCAGGCCAGAACCAATTTGCGTTGCCAGGCGAATGCGCTGGCCTTCCCCACCGGAGAGGGTCGCCGCCGTGCGATCCAAGCGTCAGATAGTCCAGCCCACACTACTCAGAAGCGCAAACGCGCGCCAATTTCCTGGAGAATCTTGCCCGCCACCTGACCGTTCAAAGTCGTTCAGCGTCAGCGCAGCGCAAAACGCCTGCGCCTGCCGCACCGGCATGGCTGTGATGTCGCTAATGCGCCGGCCCTGGATGAGCACCGCCAGCGCCTCCGAGCGCAGGCGCGTGCCTTGACAGGTGGTGCACACGTGCGGACGCATATAGCGCTTCCAGTTCCTCGCGTACCCCCATGGATGCAGTGTCCTGATAGCGCCGCTGTAAGAGCGGGATGACCCCTCGTACACGCGTCGGAACGTGTGCGTACGGCTATTGGTAGTATGCGGCACTGTGCACCGGTGTGCCATCGGTGCCATAGAGGATCGCGTGCTGTTGCGCCTCGGATCAGCGCCCCAAACGGCTGCTGGAGGTCGATGTGGTGCTGCGCTGCCAGGCCTTCCAAGATGCGGCTGCATGAAGCGCAGTTGCTGCGGGCTCCACACGGTGATAGCGCCATCGAGGAGCGAGCACTCCGGGTCAGGGACAATGGAGGTCAGGGGCAAACTCCATGTGCATGCCCAGGCCATCGCAAGCCGGGCAGGCTCCCTGCGGACTATTGAACGAAAACAAGCGTGGCGTCAATTCTGGACAACTCGTCCCACAATCAGGGACAGGCGAGGCGCTCGCTAAACACGAGCTGCTCGCCATCGACGAGTTGTACGCCCACGAGACCTTCGGTGTGGGCGAGGGCTGTTTCAATCGAATCGGTCAGACGAGATGCCATGTCTGGCCGTACGACCAGACGATCCACGACAATGTCGATGGTGTGGTGCAGATTTCTATCAAGGTGCGGCAGGGTATCAAGCAGGAGCGATATCACCGTCAATGCGGACGCGCAAAAATCCCTGGCGTTTGATCTGCTCGAGCTCCTTGCGGTACTCGCCTTTGCGATGACGCACAATGGGTGCCATGAATGAGCAGGCGACTGCCCTCTGGCAGGCGCAACACCTGATCCACGATCTGCTGCACGGTCTGGGCGCGCACCGGTTGACCACAGCGGGTGCAATGCGGCACGCCCAGGCGCGCAAAGAGCAAACGCAGATAGTCGTAGATTTCGGTGACGGTACCCACGGTCGAGCGCGGATTGCGACTGACCGTCTTTTGCTCGATGGCAATCGCTGGCGACAGGCCTTCAATGGCATCAACATCGGGCTTTTCGAGTTGTTCGAGAAACTGGCGAGCGTAGGCCGAGAGAGATTCGACATACCGACGCTGGCCCTCAGCGTAAATGGTATCGAACGCCAGGTGAGGATTTACCTGAGCCACTCAGACCTGTGACGACTACTAGGCGTTCGCGTGGAATATCCACCGAGAGGTTTTTCAGGTTATGTTGGCGCGCGCCGCGCACAGCGATAACGTTGCTCACAGAGGCGATTTCCAGACAGCGTCTCAGCATACAGCGGTCGGTACTCAGCAACAACCGGAAGTCAGCTGGCGGCTGCGCGCCGACCGCTGAGCGCTTCTATTAAGTTAGAGCCCGAGGACTTGGCGCAGTTGAGCCGGGCTGGGATTGGTGAGGATCATGCCATCAATGTCGATGGTTGGGACCGTGCGATTGCCGTGATTCCACTGCTCGACACGCAACGCCGCATCCTCGTCCGCTTCGATGTCAATCTCAGTATAGGGAATGTGATTCTCATCCAAGAACCTCTTGGCGATGCGGCAGTAGCCGCACCATGGGGTAGAATAGACCGTCACCGATGTCAGCCATATTCTGTCTCCTTCTACTTGACGCGCATACTGTAGTCATGCCCGTAACCTGATCGAGCCGGCCCTAATGACTCATTATAATCGCTCAAGCGCACGGATTTCATCGCTACGGGCAGCTCGTCAGCTGATTCTGGAATTGCAGCACATTAAAACTCGTGGAAAGTCCGAGACGGAAATTTTTCTTGCTCGGCTTCGAGCTGCGTGCGGGCGAGTACCGTGGCAGCCTCGCCTCACTTCCACACTGTTTACTGGCGGTTTCAAGATTACGGACCGTCTGGAAAATATCACGCGCGACACCGTCCAGCTGCACCTTGCGCTGGTCGATGAGCGCCTGTTTGAGCAACAAATTCTGCTGCTGCAGCGCGTTGTTTGCGGCACGGTTGCCTAAGGGGTAGGAGAAGGTGAGAGAGACGAGCCCAATTATAGCCGTCGGCATTCCCAAGGTCAGACACTGGCACTGCTAAGATCGCCACCAAAACCACTGACACTCGCTGCGCCTCCGAGGTCGACCTGTGGTAGACGCTGATTTCTCGCCGCATTACGCGCACGATCTCCTGCGAAGCAACTCGTCAATTGTGCTTGTACGATGTCAGGGCGGTGCTTGCAGAGCAAACTCGACCTTTTCCTCGATAGAGGTATCTGCCGATGGGCACAAAAGGCGGCGTATCGGTCGGGCCGCAAACGAATACGCCACGTCCCCAGGCTCTCCGGAATGTTCAGCGATTTCGCTTCAGGACATCCTCCGCTTCACGCACCGCAGCTTCCGCTGTAATAACGTCACCCTCGCGTTGCTTCACCTGGGTCTCCGACTGCACTAATTCGACTAGGGCCAGAGTGCCCAGTTCCGCACGGAGTTTATTTTCTGCCAGGAAATTCTTCAGCGAGCTTTAGCGCCTCGCGTTTGACGCCCTAGATCCTCGATGCGAAACACGAGTTCCCAATACCCCAGCTGCACAGCAAAGACGGTATCGAGAATCGTCTGCAGCAGTTGTTGCCGAGCAATTTCCTCGGTATTTTGCGCTTGCCGGTATGATGGCGGTGTTGACCTCGATGCCGAAATTTTTTGAGCAACGGTTGTGTGAAGGTCAGTTGCAGCCTACCCTCATAGCGTGGGTTTGCAATCCGACTCGTCGTGCCAGAGGTCGCTGGCGACGATCTGTTCCACGTGTTGATAAAGCGCAGCTCGTAGTTGGCACCCGTCACAATTTGTTGTTTGAAGCTCGGCGCCACTGGCACATCTTTGGAGAATGGCCGAGTGATGTTAAATGTTCCTGTCGAAAAGCCATTCTGGTCGAATACGACCGTCTGGTTTTGTGGCAGGGTTTTGGTCTGGAGATAGGCTTGCCGTAAGCCCCACGCTCGGGTCAAAAACAGCGCGTGCCTGCTCCGTCTGTGTATGCGGGCACCTGTGGATCATAGCGCCCTCGTTCGATATCGAGATTATTCTGCAGCGCCAGCTGGATGGCCTGCTCAAGCGACAGTTCAAGCACACGCTCGGTAGCTGACACGGGCAACGCCGGAGGTGGTGAGACGGCTGGTGCACTTTGCTGGGCTATGCGCTGATGGGTTCGCGACGCCGACTCGCTGTCGCGAGCTGGCATGTAGCACATACTCAGCACGTATCCAGACAACAACTCCACTCCCCCACCAGCGTCTCTGATCGCTTGAAGATGCTTGGATTATCCCTCCGCCAACGCTGCACGCGTCCTCCTCACGTCCCCTCTCTGATGGCTGAGCAGTCCGCATGATGGTCAGTAGCACGCTGACGTCAACGGTAATTGACGGTTGCGGCGACCTTCATGAGGTCATCACTATGGCATGTCTCCCACCATGGAATAGACCACTCCATCGCGTTGCCACATAACGACAGAGCGTCCAGAGATGTCACCGAGGCCTCTTCTGGGTAGGCGAGTGACATGCGATCCCCTGGAAAGCGAAGAGCATGATAGGTACCCCACGGCGCTGGTACATCAAGCGCCGCACTCTTATCGATCCAGGATACGGCAGACACGGCCAGCCCAGGAGCTGTGTGGATGTGTCGGTGATACACGGAATCTTGATGTGGTTTCCCATATGGGTGTTGAGCCACTGCGTCACCGCGGTGTCATCGGCGCTGACGACTTCCAGGCGCATGTGTTGCGCCGATATGGGTACCATAGGCCAGCGATGCCTCACGTATCACGTTCTGGATATCGGGGTCTGGCCAGAGGTCAGGCAGGATACCATAGACCACCAACGCCAGGATCGCCGCCGTGGCCATCCCCCATAGCGAAGTCGCGCAGGCGCGCGGGGACAGGCAGGTACGCCCGCCACCCACACCGACGTTCACCCTGCATGGCACGCAGGATAATGGCGCGTTTGAGATCCTCTGGGGGAGGTGGCACGTCGAGGAACTGCCGTACAAACATGCGCGAGTCGCCGCTCGCTCTCAGCCCGGTCGTGACACGAGGGGCAGCTCTGCAGGTGGGCCTGGCACATCCAGGCTCTCTTTCACCTCTAAGGCGATGATCGAGAAAGACAGGTAAATAGCGCTCGCACTCCGTGACAGGATAACATGGCCTATCCTTTAACGTATCCACCTTTGCGTGCAAATTCTTGCAAACTTTTCCGTAGTAGCCGTCGTCCACGAAAGAGCCGGCTTCATGACGGTGCCCTCTGGACATCCGACAATCGCGGCAATGTCTTTATAGGACAGATCGGCCATGTCAGCCAATAATACCACCAGGCGGTACGCTTCCGGCAAAGCGTCCAGCGCCCGCTTGACATCGTCCTGGACGACATAATGCAGCATATTTTCGAGCGACTCCTGGTCCAGCCATTCTGCGTCGTTCGCCGGGTCGGCATAGAAAGGCTCGATGCGATCAAAATCGACCTGTTCGTGCTGGCGTACCGTTTTGCGATAGGTGTTGATATACGTATTTCGCAAAATAGTGAACAACCAGGCCTTGACATTTGTTCCCGGCTCAAAACGATCAAAGAAGCGATAGGCTTTGAGCAGCGTCTCCTGCACCAGATCCTGGGCCTCGCTGGCATTACGCAGTCAGACGCAGGGCGGTGCTGTAGAGCGTGTTAAAATGCTCGAGCGCCACAGCTTCGAATTCGGCTTGCTTGCTTCTCAGCTCCCAAGGCTCGGGCACGCCGTTTCCCTTCAGCCTCCTGCAGAGGCGGCAAAGCGGGCTAACGCCACCTCCGCACTACTGGCGCACTTGCTGATTCGCGTCGTGTAAGACGTCCTGGAGCGCCGGGATGGCGCGCTGATCAGCGAGCTGCCCGAGTGCCAAGATAGCACTTTCGCGCAACAGGGATAGCTCTCACGTATGGCGGCAATCAGATGCGGGACCGCACGCCGATCACCTTGGAGACCCAGCCCTTCCGCGGCAATACGTCCCACTTCTTTATCCTCATCGGTGAGCATCGGAATCAAGGCGTCAACCGCCGTGGTGCCTGGCATCTGCCCCAGCGCCCGGGTCGCAATCCAACGCACATCACTATTGCTGTCTTGGAGCGCCTCGAGCAACACTGGCACCGTCTCCTCACGGGCGAGATCCGCCAGAGATTGTACCGCGCTACTCCGCACTTGGCCATCCTCATCGTGGACCAGGCAGCGGATGAGATCCACCGCCAGGGCAGACAGCAAACCCACCGAAGGTGGTAGCCATACGTTGCCGTTCCTCTGTGGTGCAGGTGGGCAGGAGACGGCGGAAGGGCACCACGACCAGCGGCGCGAGGAGTTCACGTGCGGCTGCACCATCAGGCCGCCTCGACGTGCTGTGCGAGGGCTGCGAGCCCAACGACGCTCGCCCTGCTGCACAGCTGGTGCAACAGCGCCGCCGCCAAGGCGCCGCTGGCGCGCCATCTGTTGCCGCGCGCTCGCATCAGGATAGACCAGACCTTGCAAGGCCTCCCTGGATAGCACTGTGCCCCAGCGTATACCGTGCCGCATAGGGGTCGTAACGCAGCAGGCCGTAGCGTGCACATTGGCCAAGCAACATTTCGAGGTGCGTACGCCCGGTCACCGGGGCAAGGCCCAGACCAGCGAAATCGCACAACGGCAGGAAATCGTCCACGACCAACTGCTTACCCGGTGGCATAAAGGCACAGGCTTCCAGCACCTGGCGAGAACAAGGGTGCCTGCACTGGATGACGCTGACGCAATCACCTCGACGAGTTGGCTCACCAGTGCCGCTGGGTCAGCCTGCACAAGCGCTGGCGATGACTGTGCACGTCTGGTCGCGCAGCCGTGGCGGCAGCACAGGTCGTGGCGAGGAGAAACCAGCCCGGTATGGAGCTGACGTCTCCTGCTGCCGCCAGCGCTTGCGACCAGGCAGTCTGTAGCTTCCGCGGCAGGCCTACGGACCGCTGGACGTATGAAGCGCTGCTGGTCTTCGGTCCACGAGCGGCTCTGATCTGATACTCTGTCAACGGCATGCGCGCCTCGTAACGCCTGATGGATAGGCTGGAGACCATCGGCAGTGCCAGCCCACACGATCAGGAGTGGGAGTTGCTCAGCCGCCGTGAGCGTCGTAAACCTCTGCCAGTCGCCAGCGGCTCCCGTCCCGCCTGGCGTCAAGCCTGGAAGCGCTCGGGCGGCACTTGATCGATCACCAGGACGATGACGGCTTCTCCAGGCCGATAGCGGGCCCGCAAAGCCCGCAAGAACATGATCCAGCGTTGCTCCCACACCCGCTGCACCGTGCTCCCCGCCACGCCCCGCCGCTGACACTCCAGTATCGCCGCCGCCCCGATAGCCCAGGGATGCTCTTGGACGCTGGCCAGCAACGGCGCTAAGGAGGGGTAGAGACGCCTGACACACTGGGCGTGCTAGGTGACGCCTCGTGCAGTTGCGCCCAGCTCTGTGGACGCCAGCACTTGCCGAAACTCCGCTTCCGTCCCAATGCAGTGCCGGGAGTCTTGCGCACACGCTGGGTGGCGTTATACACCTTTTGCAGAATCTGCTCGCTGTGGCTCTGGAACGCCGGTACAGAGCTGCCGGTACCATTCGTGGTCGAGGAGACAGTCAGCAGCGTTGAGCTGCAGCAGCAACACACCGGGTTTGGCACAGTGGAGGAAAATAAATTCCTCTAACAGGGCTGACTTTGCCGCTGCCCGCCTGACCAGCGAGCGTGACGCATTGGACCGTACCGTTTTGAGCCGCCTGCAGGTGGGTCGCTAACGCGGTGAGCACAGCCTGCTGGCCAACAAACAGTACCTGCAGGAGCGGCTTATAGCTGTCTGCGACGTGACGTCGATGACCATGGAAAACGCATAGGCAATCTCCTATTACCCGGCATCCTCATCTAGGCATGCGGGATGGAGGAAACGACATCTCCCTACAAGGCATCGAGCAGACTCAGGAGGGTGGATGAAGACAAGGCCACTGGGATAGCTGCATAGCGCGCGGCCCTACCGCATGTTTGACGCGATCAAGAATCCCATTAATGAAAGCCGGGGCCTCCTCTGTGCCGTATTTTTTGGCCACCTCAACGGCTTCGTTGATGGTGACGTTGGGAGGAATATCAGGGCAGAAAACACAACTCATAGATCGCAAAGCGCAGAATATTCCTCTCGACCATGCCACCATGCGCTCAAGGACCAGTTGGTACTACATTCTTGAATACAAGGCATCGATATCGTCCCGGTGCTCTATCACCCCGGTGACTAAGGCTGGTGGTGAAGTCGCGGATCTCCGGGGAGAGCATCTTCTCCTGTCCAGCCGGCGCACAACACCTCCCTGACATTGGCACGTGTAATGTCGAGAGTGTGTACAGAAGCTGTCAACGCTGTCTCTCGGCTCTGTCGCCGTCTACCCATACTACTTACCTCTCAACGACGTAACTGGCGATACACATTGGCCATCTCGATAGCAGACATGGCTGCTTCCCAGCCCTTGTTCCCAGCTTTGCTCCCAGCCCGCTCGATCGCCTGTTCGAGGGTATCAGTGGTCAGTACCCCAAACGTCACCGGGATACCACTAGCCAGGGCAGCGCTGGCGATGCCGCTGCTGGCCTCCGCAGCAATATAATCAAAGTGAGGCGTGGACCCGCGAATCAAGGCCCCGAGACAGATCATGGCATCACCAGCCTGGCCCAGATCAATGACTTTTTTGCCATCATAGGAATCTCGAACGCCCCTGGGACGCGATAGACCGTAATCTGCTCATCCCTGGCCCCATGGCGGAGCAGGGCATCCAGGGCTCCATCCAGCAAGCGCATGGTGATAAAATCATTAAAACGGCTCACAATGATCGAAAAGTCCAGGCCCTCAGCACTGAGGTGCCCTTCAACAGTACCGTGGCATATACGTTTCCTTCCGTGCCGCTCCTGCACACGCCTTGACGTGTCCAGGACGGGTGGTGCCTTACCACCACTCCTGTCTTTCGTCGGCCTCGAACTCATCGGCGTCGAACAGGTGTCCTAACTTTTCGTGCTTCGGTCTGCAAGTAGCGGGCATTGTATTTCCCTGGGCGCACGCGCAAAGGCACACGCTCGACAATTTGTAAACCAAACCCCTCGAGGGCCACGACCTTGCGGGGATTGTTGGTCATCAGCCGCAGCGCGCTTGACCCCCAGGTGGGCGAGAATCTGCGCCCCAATGCCATAATCACGCAAGTCAGGTCGAAACCCCAGTTCCTCATTGGCCTGCACGGTATCACGCCCGGCGTCCTGCAGGGCATAGGCCCGAATCTTATTGGCCGGACCAATACCACGCCCTTCCTGGTTCAGATAGAGGAGCACTCCCGAGCCTTCTTCGGCAATGAGCCGCAGCGCCTTGCGTAATTGTTCACCACAGTCGCAGCGAAACGAGCCAAAGACATCACCAGTGACACAGGAGGAATGCACCCGCACCAGTGGGGCATGGTCAGGATCGAACGTTCCCATCGCCAGAACCAGGTGCTGGTCCTGGTTGATTTCGTTCTCGTAGGCCAAGGCACGAAAGGTCCCGACACGCAAGGGTAACGTGGTCTCCCCCAGCACGCGGACCAGGGATTCACGTTGCATACGGTAGTGAATCAAGTCCTTGATAGTGACAATCTTTAAATGAAAACGCTCGGCAATCGCCATGAGCTGGGGCACCCGTGCCATCGTACCATCTTCATTCATAATTTCGCAGATCACGCCGGCTGGGGTCAATCCCGCCAGCCGGGTCAGGTCGACAGAGCCCTCTGTCTGGCCAGTGCGCTCAGTACGCCCCCAGCCCGTGCCCGCAAGGGAAAATATGGCCAGGGCGCACCAAATCCTCAGGTTTGGTCTTGGGATTGACCGCCGTGAGGATCGTCGTGGCGCGATCAGCCGCCGAAATACCGGTGGTGACACCCCGACGCGCTTCGATCGAGACCATAAACGCCGTCCCAAAGGGAGAGGTATTGTCGATATCTTCGACCATGGGCGGAATCTGTAACTCAGCCAGGCGCTCCGAAGTCAGCGACAAACAGATGAGCCCGCGACCATACCTCGTCATGAAATTGATCGCCTCTGGGGTGACCTTTTCTGCTGCCATGGTCAAGTCCCCCTCGTTTTCGCGATCTTCGTCATCGACCAGGATGACCATTTTCCCTGTCGAATGTCGTCGATAGCCTCCTCAATCGTATGGAACGGCATACCCTCACGCCTCCTCTGCCCAGCGCGACCTGTCCTCAGGAGCTGACTACTTCTGTCGTGCAGTAGGCTTCTAGCAACACATCATTCCCCAGACGCTGGCTCACCACATCTCGCAAATGAATGACTTGCTCCATGGTCTCCACACCGCAGGGTCCAACCACACTGATCCCATCGCCACCGATAATCTTTGGCGCCACAAACAACAGGACCTTATCAACCAGGCGCCGTCTGAGCAAGGTCGCACTCAGGGTTGCCCCCCTTCGACTAAAACGCTGGCAACACCACGCTCGCCAAGATAGCGGCACAAGGCCTCAAGGTCCACCCGCCCATCATCATACGCTGGCAGGCAGACAACCTCAACGCCTCGTGTCCGCAATGCCTCACTGTGGGCCACTGGCGCACGCGCTGTGGTGACGATCAGGGTGCGCCGGTCGCTGGCCACATCGGTCACCTGGGCCTGCAAGAGGCACGCGCAGGGTGCTATCGACAATGACGCGCAGAGGATTGGCCCCCTGCTGATTTGGCAGACGCGTGGTCAGCTGCGGGTCGTCTTGTAACACCGTACCAATGCCGACGAGAATCGCATCGGCAGCGTGGCGCAGACGGTGACCTTCCTGCCGAGCCAGCTCGCCCGTAATCCACTGCGATGCCCTGTGCGTGTGGCAATTTTGCCATCCAGCGTGATGGCGCTCTTCAAGGTCACAAACGGGCGGCGTGTGGTAATGTATTTGACAAACGCTTCATTGAGTTTGTGCGCTGCCGCCTCGCACACGCCGACCGTGACCGCAATCCCGGCAGCCGTAAGGCGGGCGAGACCTGTACCAGCTACCAGAGGATTTGGGATCGCGCCGGGCCACCACTACCCGGCTGACCCCAGCCTGAATGACGGCGTCAGCACACGGCGGGCGTTTTGCCCGTATGACTACACGGCTCCAGGTTGACGTACAGCACCGCCCCACGCGCCTGCGGGCCGGCCTCCTGCAACGCGTACACCTCCGCATGCGGACCACCAAAGCGTTGGTGATACCCCCGCCCTACGACTGCGCCGTCTTTGACGAGCACACAGCCCACGAGCGGATTGGGGCTCACAAACCCTAGCCCTCCACGCGCCAGTTCGAGCGCCTGCTGCATGTACTGCACATCGACATCTGGATCGTGCGTCATAGGCCAACGTCTGCCTTTTCTCCCTTTCCCACAGGCTCAGCCTGCTCCTGCAGTGCGCTGCTTGCGCCGCGGCCAGGCGGGCAATGGGCACCCGAAACGGTGAACAACTCACATAGTCTAAGTCAATACGATGGCAAAAAGCGATCGAGCGTGGCTCCCCGCCATGTTCACCACAGATACCAACCTTGAGGTTGGGGCGGGTGCGGCGGCCGCGCTCCACCCCAATCTGGATGAGTTCACCGACGCCTTCCTGGTCCAGGACCACAAAGGGATCATGGGCAAAGATACCGCGTTCGATGTAGTGTGGCAAAAACATGCCGGCGTCGTCCCGACTTAAGCCCAGTGTCGTCTGGGTAAGATCGTTGGTGCCATACGAAAAAGTCCGCCTCACGGGCAATCGCCCCAGCGGTGAGCACCGCCCGCGGCAGTTCGATCATGGTCCCTACCAGGTAAGACAGCCGGACGCCTTTGGCACGCATGACCCGCTCGGCGACCTCATGGATGTGGCGCTTGACGATCACCAGTTCCTTCACATCCCCAATCAGGGGCACCATGATCTCGAGCTGTACCGTAATGCCTTCCTCCTGCTGCAACTCACACGCCGCTTCCAGGATCGCCTGGACCTGCATATTGTAGATCTCCGGCGTGGTGATCCCCAGACGACAACCGCGATGCCCGAGCATGGGATTGGACTCGTGCATTTTTCACCCGGTCGCGGATTTCATCTACTGGCCGGCGCATATAGCCGGCCAGCACCCCAATATCTAAGTCGCGCTCCGGGAGAAACTCATGCAGCGGTGGATCGAGGAGGCGGACCGTCACTGGCAAACCGTCCATGATCTGAAAGATGGCCTTAAAATCGCCTTTTTGCATGGCCAGAATCTGCTGCAGGGCTTCGCGCCGCTCGCTCTCCGATTCCGCCACGATCATCTGGCGCACGGCCATAATGCGGTCCTCGGCAAAGAACATGTGCTCGGTCCGGCACAGCCCAATGCCTTCGGCCCCGAACTTGCGGGCGATCTCCGCGTCGCGTGGCGTGTCCGCGTTGCAGCGCACCCCGAGCTTGCGATAACTGTCGGCCCATTCCATGAGCTGCGCAAAATCGCCCCCGAGGTCTGCCTCGACGAGCGGTGCCTGGCCCAGGATCACCTCACCCGTCGAGCCGTCAATGGTCAAGAACTCGTTCGCCTGAATCACCTGGTCACCAATGCGGCAGTAGCCAGAGCTCTCATTGATCACCAGCTCCCGACAGCTCGACGACACAGCTCTTCCCCATGCCACGGGCGACCACCGCCGCATGCGACGTCATGCCGCCACGCGCCGTTAAAATGCCCCGCGCGGCGTGCATGCCACGAATGTCTTCCGGAGAGGTCTCATTGCGTACGAGCAGCACACGCACGCCACTTTCCTGGCGGCGCACCGCTTCCTCAGCGGTAAATACCACCCGCCCGCTCGCCGCCCCAGGCGACGCCGGCAGACCGCGCCCTAACACTTTGACTTCGGCCTGTGGGTCGATCATCGGGTGCAGTAACTGATCAATTTGTTCCGGTTCGACACGTAACACCGCCTCACGCTGGTCAATCAGCCCCTCGGCCACCATTTCAATGGCGGCGCGTACGGCCGCCGGGGCCGTGCGCTTGGCACTGCGCGTCTGCAGCAAATAGAGCGTGCCGTCCTGCACCGTGAACTCAATGTCCTGCATGTCACGAAAGTGGCGTTCAAGGCGCTGGCAGACATCAACCAGATCAGCATAGACGTGCGGCATGAGGCGACGCAGCGCACTGATAGGCTGCGGATCGCGGATACCAGCGACCACGTCTTCGCCCTGGGCATTCGGCAAAAATTCCCCGTACAAATATTTTTCCCCAGTCGACGGGTCACGCGTAAACACCACCCCCGTCCCGGAGTCCTCACCACGGTTGCCGAAGACCATAGCCTGCACGTTGACCGCTGTGCCCCAGTCCTCGGGAATCCCGTGCAACTGGCGATAGGCCACCGCCCGATCGTTATGCCAGGAGGCAAACACCGCATCGATGCTCAGGCGCAGTTGATCCCAAGGGCGGTTGGGAAACGCCCGCCCGGTAATCTCCTGCACACGCGCTTTCATCGGGGCAATGAGCTCTTGCAGCGCCTGGGCGCTCAGCTCACTGTCGAGGCGGACACCTTCGCGCTTTTTGGCGGCCTCGAGTAACTCCTCAAACACCGTGTGCGGGATGCCCATCACCACGTTGCCAAACATGGTAATAAAGCGGCGGTAGGAATCGTACGCAAAGCGCGGGTTATCCGACATCTGAATGAGACCCTGCACGGCCTCGTCATTGAGGCCGATGTTCAGGACTGTGTCCATCATGCCAGGCATGGATTCGCGTGCGCCTGAGCGCACGGATAAGAGCAGTGGCCGCCGCCGGTCCCCAAACGCCGCCCCAACAGCCTGTTCGATCTTCTGGAGCGCCCCTGGAGTTCATCCCACATGCCGTCTGGATAGCGGTTCCCCGCGGCATAATACGCCCGGCAGGCTTCCGTGGAAATGGTACAGCCAGGCGGCACACGAATGCCGAGCGCCGTCATCTCTGCCAACCCTGCCCCTTTCCCCCGAGCAGGTCACGCCAGGCGCCTTTCCCCTCGGCTACACCATCGGCAAACAGATAGACGTATTTGTGTGGCACCGTCATCGCTCCTCCCGGTCAAGCTGAAAGGCGTCGTGCAAGACGCGCACGGCGAGTTCGGTGTATTTGTCCTCAATGACGCAGGAAATTTTGATTTCCGAGGTGCTGATCATCAAAATATTAATCATTTCTGCTGCCAGAGCCTCAAACATGCGTGCCGCCACCCCTGCATGGCTCTGCATGCCCACCCCCACCATGGAGACTTTGGCGATGTTCGTCTGTAACGTGCGCCTCTTCCGCCCCCAGGTCCGCCAGGCTCTGGCGCGCCAGGGCGAGAGCCTGCTGGGCGTCGGAGCGCGACACGGTAAATGAAATGTCGGTCAATCCCCCTTCGCTGGCATTCTGAATAATCATGTCTACCACGATGTCCGCCGCGGCAATGCGGCCAAACAGTTTGGCCGCGATGCCGGGTCGGTCCGCGACGCGCGTCAGCGTGATCTTGGCCTGGTTCCTGTCTGACGTCACCCCCGCGACCACTACCTGTTCCATGTCTTGATCAGGCCTGGTGACCAACGTCCCGCTCCCCTCGGTAAACGACGATTTGACCACAATCGGCACGTCATACTTCTTGGCGAACTCGACGGAGCGGGCTTGCAGGACCTTGGCCCCTAAGCGGGCCATTTCCAGCATCTCGTCGTACGAGATGCGCGCCAGCCACCGCGCCTCCGGCACCATGTTGGGATCAGCGCTATACACGCCATCGACATCAGTGTAGATTTCACACAGATCCGCCTGTAAGGCTGCCGCTAAAGCCACCGCTGTGAGATCTGACCCCCGCGCCCTAACGTGGTTAAATCGTCGCCGCTACTGATACCCTGAAACCCTGCCACCACAGGCACGACGCCCGCCGCTAAGGCGCCGCTGCAAACGCGTCGTGGTAATGTGCTTAATGCGGGCCTGTGTATGCGCATTATCCGTCAGGATACCCCCTGCGGCCCCGTAAACGATTCGGCCGGACACCCCACCTCGTGCAGCGCCATCGCCACCAGCGCAATAGAGACCATTTCCCCAGTGGCCAGCAGCGTGTCCACTTCGCGTGCCTGGGGAGTCGCCGAGACCTCACGCGCCAGGCCCAGGAGACGATCCGTTTCCCCAGCCATCGCCGAGACCACCACCACGACCTGATGCCCCTCCTGGCGCGCCCGCTGCACACGCGCAGCCACAGCGTGTATGCGCTCGATACTCCCCACGGATGTCCCACCGTACTTCTGGACCACCACACCCATACGCTGGCTACTCTTCCTCCGCCTCTTCGACGCGCACGCGCACCGTCTCGCCTTGAATCGTGAGGCAACGTCGCAATGGCCTGCAGCGCCTTGCGGACACTGCGCTCACGCGCCTCGTGGGTCATCATCACCACCGACACCGTCGCGCCCTGGGCATGCCCACGCCCTTTCTGCAGCACCGATTCAATGCTGATGGCATGCTCGCCGAGGATGCCGGCAATCGTCGCTAAGACCCGCGGCTGGTCCACCACTTGAAAGCGCAGATAATACTTACAGACGACATCATCCACCTCCTGGAGAGGACCTCCTGGAGGCTATGCGCCTGATACGACTGCGGGGGCACACGGCCACTGCTATCTTTCAAAATATTGCGCGCCACATCCACGATATCCCCGACCACGGCGCTGCCGGTAGGAAAGGCCCCTGCCCCACGGCCAATCAGCATATTGCGACCCACCACATCGCCGCGGATGGAGATGGCATTGTATACCCCATTCACATTGGCCAACCAACTATTCGCCAACACAGAGGCAGGGTGCACCCGCACATCCAGGCGTCCGTTCAGCCAGCTTCGCGAGTGCCAACAGCTTGACGCGATAGCCGAGTTCGCGGGCATAGGCAATATCGGCTTGACTCAGCCCTGTAATGCCTTCCGTGTAAATGGCCTCATAGGGGACCCAGGAGCCAAACGCCAGCGAGGCTAACAGCGCAATCTTCTGCGCCGCATCAATGCCGTCCACATCGAAACTCGGATCGGCTTCGGCATACCCCAGAGCCTGGGCTTCCCGCAGCACCTCCTGAAAATCCAGCCCATGGTCGCTCATCTGGCTCAAGATGTAATTGGTCGTGCCGTTGATAATGCAGGAGATGGAGAGAAACTGATTGGCCACGAGAGCCTTCTTTGATGGTCCGGATGATCGGAATACCCCCACCCACGCTGGCTTCGAACCCAATATCGCGCCCGAGGGCGCTGGCCGTTTCGAAGATTTCGCGTCCCGTGCCGCGCCAGCAGCGCTTTATTGGCGGTGACCACATGCTTCCCCCTGCTGCAGCGCCGTGAGCAGATAGGTGCGTGCCGGTTCGTACCCCCGACCAGTTCAACCACAATGGCAATCTCAGGGTCGTGCAGCACCTCCATCGCGTCACCCGTGAGCTGGGCTGGCGGGAGCTGCACGGCACGGTCGCGGTCCGGATGTCGCGTGGCCACGCGTTTCAGCTCCAGACGTGCCCCCAGACGCTCCGCAATGAGGCTCGCCTGCTGCTGCAGGATCTGCACGACACCAGTACCGACATTCCCAGGCCAATAAGCCCTACCTGAATGGTCTGCATGCGTTGCCTGTCCCTCGACGTGTGATGCGCCTCAGAAGAGCCGACGGAGTCCAGCGCAGGGCCTGACGCGTGCGGTGGGCGTTCTCGATCAGAGGCAAAGCGGACGTGCTGATCTCCGCCTTCGCCAAACCCGATCCCTGGTGACACGGCCACTTTGGCTTCTTTGAGCACATGTTTGGAGAACTCCAGAGAGCCCATAGCACGATACTGCTCGGGAATAGGCGCCCAGACAAACATGGTGCCCTTGGGCATCTGCACCGGCCAGCCGAGACGTTGCAGGCCCTGCACCAACACGTCACGCCGCTGCTGGTACATATCGCAAATCACCTGCACTTCGTGCTCGAGCTCATTCAACGCCACAATGCTCGCGATCTGCAACGGCTGGAAGATGCCGTAATCGAGATAGCTCTTCATCTTGCGCAGGGCCCCACGAGGGCGGGGTTCCCCACCGCAAAGCCCACGCGCCAGCCCGGCATATTAAAACTTTTCGACATGGAGAAGAATTCGACGCCCACCTCTTTGGCACCGGGCACCTGCAGCGAGCTTGGGGCACGATAGTCGTCGAAGACCAGGTCAGCATAGGCAAAATCGTGCACCACCAGCAGTCCCTCAGCGTGGGCAAATTCCGACGACTTGACGGAAAAATTCGAGGTCGACACAGCTCGTGGTGGGGTTGTGGGGAAGTTCAAGATCAGCACTTTGGGGCGTGGCCAGTGCCGCTTATAGGCCTCCTGCATGTCGTGGAGCAATTCGTCTGGCGAACTAAACGGGAAGTGCAGGACGTCCCCGTTGGCAAAAATCGGCCCGTAGATGTGGATAGGATAGGCCGGGGTCGGCACCATCACGATGTCCCCAGGATTGACCGTCGCCCACATGAGGTGGGAGAAACCCTCCTTGACCCCGATCGTGGTCACGACTTCGTTCTCGTGGTCCAGTTCAACGCCAAAACGCCGCTGGTAGTAATGGGCGATAGCCAGGCGCAGCTTGGTAATACCACGGGAGGCCGAGTAGCGGTGATTGCGCGGGTTCTTGGCCGCCTCACAGAGCTTGTCAATAATCGACTGCGGTGGCGGATTATCTGGATTGCCCATGCCAAAATCGATGATGTCCTCACCGGCCCGCCGCGCCTGCATCTTCAGTTCATCGACGATGGCAAACACGTAGGGTGGTAAACGATCGATACGCGCAAATTTCTGCATGACGCCCCTCAGTTTTTAGTCTTTTCCCGCCACAATCGCCGGCACTTGCTCCTGGGCCGTCAGGTGCTGGGCGGTTTGGTCAGCCGCTGAGTCCGCTCGGTATGGCTGCCCACGCGTACACGGTACCGCAGACCCTGCCCAGGCACGGCTGCAGAGCTGGACCCGGGCCAGGTAGCCTTTTGTGACAGATTGCGTGCGGAGCCGTTCAGCCTGCTCAGAACTCCCGAAACTCCCCACTTGCACACTGAAATCCTCCGTCCCTGGCGCCTTGGCTGTGGCTGTCGCGCCTGGCAGGCCGCTGGGCTCCGGTGTCTTTCCCAGCCTGACGTGCGGGTGCCGCGGGTTTCTGGGCTGCCGTCCTGGTGCCTCCAGGGGACGCCGCTGTCTCCGCTGGCGCCGCCTTTGCTGCAGGAGTGGCCTTGCGTGTGCTTCTGGGCTCACGCACCGCTGCCAGTCCGCGTCGTGTCCTCGCTGCCGACGGCGTGGCTTTCGAGGCCGTCGCAGCTTTCGTACTCGCCGGCTGCGCCACCGGTGGTCGCCCGTGCGCTGGCGTCGCTCCAGCCGCGCCGTTTTCGCGCCACTTGTCGTCCCAGCAGCAGGGGCTGGTGCTACCGCCCCCTTGGCACTCCCTGGGGCGCCGCTGGTGCGCTGGCGGCGTCAGCGGCGCGTAGGCCATGTTGCTGTTCGTGAGCGTATTGTAAAGGTCACCGGTGCCGGCGCTTCTGGTGGCTGGCTCGCGGTCTCCTGACTCTGGGCCGGCTGCTCTGCTCGTCGGCGAAGTCACCGCAGGTACTGACAGGAGCACTCTGCTCGCTCGCTTTGTACCACATGCCAACAATCACCCCACCGCCAAAGGCCGTCAGGCACGCCACGATGGCAAACCCGACCGCCAAGCCGATGTGCAGCTGGCTCAGGACCAGCCCGCCTGTGTGTCCTTGCCGTATACTGCCAGTTCGCTAGTGATGGTGTGTTCCACGTGCGGCTCACTCTCTGGGCTAGAGGTCGTCACTACATGGCGTCCGGGGTTGGGACGCCAAGCAACTGCAAGCCATTCTGCAACACGCACCGCACCGCGGCCGTGAGCGTCACGCGCGCCGCCGTCAAGGCTCTGTCCTCGGGCTGGAGGATGCGGACCGTGCGGTCTTTATTCCCCGTGTCCAATAACTATTAAAATCGGCCGCGATACTGAGGAGATGCTGCGCTATCAGTGAAGGTTCCCACTCCCGTGCGGCCTCCGCCACGGCCTCGGGATACGCCGAGCAGTTTGCGCACCAGGCGCGCGCTCTTCTGGCTCGCTGAGAAGCGGTATAGTCGACCTCCGCACCACCAGGAGGCCATCGGCGCTGCCGCCAGGACACTGGCACATCGTGCATGGGTGTACTGCATATACGGCCCGGTTTCCCCATACGGATTCAGAATCGTCTCAAGGTCAAATTTGACGTCCCGCGTGCGCCGGGTTTTGAGATCATTGAACACCGACCGCACCCACCCCGACCTGCCGTGCCACCTCCTCGGCATTGGGGAGGTGGCATGGCTCGCGGCGATCTTGTCCCGTGCCATGCTGATCGCGTCTTCCAACACGGTCTTGAGCAGCGAGGCATTGCCCTGGCGGGTCGAACCTTTCTCCCACTTCCCCGTGGTCGGATTCTTGGTGAGCACCAGACCAAACGGAATATGATGACAGGCCTGCGCCCAGGCAAATCCGGCGAGTTCGAGCACTTTGAACAGCTGGGCGAAATGCAGACTCTGCCCCATATCCACGACATAGAGACAGGTGTCAAAACCCCAGGTGCGTTGACGATACAGCACCGTGGCCAGATCACGCGTGCTGTACAGCGTCGTACCGTCTTGTTTCTTGAGCAGAAACGGTGGCATGTCAGAGGCGGACAGATCGACAATTAAGGCCCCCTGACTCTCGGTCACCAGGCCCCGGGCTTGCAGCTCTTGCAGGGCGGCCTCCATGTATGGCTCAAAGAACGACTCACCCGAGCACATGCTCAAAGGAGACGCCCAGGAGATCGTACACCTTTTGAAATTCCGCCAGTGAGACCTCGACAAACCAGCGCCAGTATTGGCGTGCCTCAGGATCACCCGCTTCGAGCCGCTGGAACCAGCGGCGTCCCTCCTCGGCGAATTCCGGCGTCGTCTTTCGCCGTCTGGCTCTGCCCTGCACATAGAGCGCATTGAGCTGCACAATGGCTTCCACGGCGGCCTGGTCGTCCCAACCAAAGCGCTTGTAGGCCGCAATCAGGGAGGCCAAAGGGTGTGCCCCAATCGCCCAGATGATTATCGCCTTCCACGGTATAGCCGCGGGCGCGTAAAATCTGCATGAGGGCGTGGCCGATCATGGTCGAGCGGATGTGGTGAAAGGCCAGCTCCTTGGCAATATTGGGGCTGGAGTAATCGATCACGACCTTTTTGCCGCGGCCTTCCTCCCCATGCCCGTAGTGCTTCCCTGCCGCCAGAATACGCGTGCAACACGTCACGCCCGAGGAACCCGTCGTCCAGGGTAAAGTTGAGGTAGGGACCCTGGGCCTTGACCGTGGCAATCGGGAGCGGACGGCAATGGTCGCGGCGAGTTGCGCGGCAACTTGGAGTGGCGCCTGACGCCAGGCTTTGGCGAAGGTGAAACACGGCAAGGCGCTAATCGCCCCAGGCGGGCTCTGGGGGTACGCAGCAGGGCGACGATAGCCTCCGGAGGTTGCCCTAATGGTTCCAGTGAGACACTGTGCAACAGCTTCTTTGTAGGCTTCCACGTCGCTTCCTTTCACACCTCACCGCACTCCACTGTAGAGTACGTCGCTGCAAAGTATAAGGAGTCATTGTGAGAAAGCTAGGGTCTAGGAGGGCCCACCAACCCCCGCTAGAGGTGCAGAAAGGCATAGGATTTCAACTCGCGTCCCAGGCAGAAGGTCAAGTGCGCATGTAAGAGTCGTTCAAGCTCTTGCTGCACGGTGGCCGCCAGTGGCGTCGGAGGTTCAACAGTGGTGTCGCCGGCGACAGCCCGGCGCAGATACGTCAGCGCCTCAGGGCTCACGGTCAAGGTCTGACGGACAGTGCTGGCGCAGGTCATGCACAGGAGACCGCCAAGACGCGGACTGAACGTGTGCGCCTGGGCTTCGAGGTCGCGGGTGCACTGCGCACAGTACAGGAGCTGCGGCGTATAGCCAATCGCCATCAACAGCCGCAGTTCAGAAGCGACGGAGCAGCAGCATAGAGTCAGACGTCTGGGTAAGCTGTTCCAGGGTCTGGTGCAACAGGGCAAAGAGTTCTGGAGCCGGTTCACGCTCGTGCGTGGCCACGTCGATCAATTCCGTCATATACAAGCCGCAGCGTAATAACCCAAAATCCTCGTGCAGGGGACGCAAGGCCTGGAGTATATCCACACTGTGCATGCGATAGAGGGCTTGTCCGGGGCGCCCATACACAATGGCATTGAGTAACATCAGGGGCTGGTAATAGCTCGCAGCGTGGCGCCGCGGGCTGTGACTGCGACGCTCCACAGCGCGCAGCTTGCCAAACTCCTGCGTAAAGAGGACGACAATCTGGTCTGTCTCTCCCAGTTTGTACGTGTGTAAGACAAAGGCAGCACTACGATAGAGAGCCACATCCTCCTCCGGAGCGCACCCCTTACTCTTCTCTGAAGCCCAGATCACGCAAGACGGCATCGTGCTCGCGCCAGTTCTTCTTCACGCGGACGATAAGGCGGAGATGCACTGGGCAGTGCAGGAGACGCGTAATCGCCTGCCGGGCATGGGTGCCAATGTCCTTAATCATGCGGCCGTGCTGACCGACCAGGATGCCCTTTGGGAGGCTTTTTCGACCAGGATGGCGGCATCGATTTCCATGCCGCCATCGCGCCGCTCCTGCAGCGTTTCGATCTCAACAGCCACCGCATAGGGCACCTCTTCATGGGTGCGCAACATCACCTGCTCGCGGATGAGTTCGGCGATGAAGAAGCGCTCATCACGGTCGGTGGGCATATCCTCAGGAAAGTAGCGCGGTCCTTCGGGCACATAGCGCAAGACACATTCGAGCAGGCGCGGTACCCTCGCCGCGTCGCGCCGCCAGGGAATAATCTCGGCAAAGGCAGCACGTTGTGTCATACGCCGCAATCAGCGGCAACAGTTGCTGTGGCTCGATGAGGTCGATCTTATTGAGCAGCCAGAACACGGGGACCGTCGGAGTCCCAACGACACGCTGCAGAAACGCCAGATCAGGATAGGGCGCACGGCTGACATCGGTCATATACAGCACCACCTGGGGATCAACGAGGGCCTGCTCCACGGCCTGCATCATATAGCGGTTGAGCCTGGTGCGTGGCATATGGATGCCAGGGGTATCGAGGAACACCAACTGCGCCTGGGGTAGGTTTTTCACGCCCAGGATGCGATGGCGTGTGGTCTGTGGCTTGGGGGTCACAATGGCCAGCTTGGTCCCCATGATGGCGTTGAGCAACGTTGACTTCCCAACATTCGGAGCCCCGATGATGGTGGCGAAACCAGCGTGGAATGATGTAGTCTCCATAGGCGCGATTATCCTGCAACAACTTATTATCCGGACAACACCTTAACGATACCACATATCTCTAGGCCACCGCTTACCGGTAGTGTCTCAGTTTCACATTTGCATCGCGCAAGCTGGCATCCTGATGCGCAGCAGCACACGGCTGGCTGGATTCCGCTGGCGCGGGAATGACGTTTGATGATTTTTCTCCAAACGAGACACTACCGCATCACAGACGTTCTGAGGCACCGCGCTGCACCGCGGCCTTACCGGCTCCGACGCGGTTTCCCAGCGCCGCCTTTACTCGCTGCCCGCGCTGTCTGGCAATCCGCCTGTGCCGTGTCTACGGCGCCCGAGTGCCCCTTCGGATCATTCTGTGCGAGCAATTCCCGGGCTTGTTTGAGCCCGGCTTCGGCACTGTCGAGCGCGCCCTTCGCCGCTGCCACATCCACGCTCTTAGACCTTGTCGTACTTATATTGCGCACGGCTTGGCGTGCCCCATCGACGCACGCCGCCGTCTGCGCTATACGCGCCTCAGCCTCAGTGGCCAGTTGCGCCCGCGCCTTGCGCTCAGCCGTATCCTGATGCGCCTTCGCCACCATAGCATCGATCTTGTCGCACTCCTCCAGTCCCTTGGTCGCCTGCTCAGCCGCTTCCTGCGGCCTGTTCTGCTGCGCCAGCCTCCTGGCCTCGTCCAACGCGTCCTGGGCATCAGCAATGCTGCTATTCGCCGGCGCCAGGGCTCCCGCACTCACCCCAGCCTCTGCAGCCATAGTGACCGCACGCTGCGAGCGGGCCACACACTCTTCAAGGGTGCCAAACGCTTGCTGACGTCGACAGGTGGCTGCGGCGGTTGCACGCGCCTGCTCCGGTGCACACCCCCACAGCAAGCACGCCTGCCGTAAGGCAGACGCTCACAGCGCGCCCCAGATATCGTCTGCTCAGACGTACCGTCAGCATAAGACTCCCTCCCTGTGCTGGCTAGTGCTGCGCACCGTAGTGGCCCCGCCAGTTTGGCGGGGCGGGGATCACCAGCTATTTTGCTGGGGCATCGGACATAGACACCGGCGGAGAACTGCCGCCGTGCTGCCCACTAGCTTCATAACTCACGTAGGCACAATGGTCTAGCATAGCCTACCATGCCACCTTTCAGAAAGGCAGTCAAGCAGAAAACTAATTTTACGACAGCCCGCTGCGACCCCTGTTGACTCGACTCATTCTGCTGCTTTAGGAAGCATGTGCGCGGGCTGGATACTGGCTCTAGAGTCTGTTCATGCACAAGGCTACTGATTCTTTCTGGCAAGCGCTTCTTGTTCTTTACTAGGGCAGGGAAGTATTATGTTCTGGTAAAATGTCTGACAATCTTTCTGCTGAATGCCGAGCAGTTCCATGAAATTATCAACAAATATGGTTTCGGTATTATCCCTCTCCTAACATGAGAGCATAACACCTATGAGATAGATACAATATAGCAATCTCATGTTTGAATTCTTGATCAATATTTTCCGGACTGGCAAATCCAGGGTCATATTGGCATTCAATAATTTTTACAATGCTCTCTGGAAACCCCCAATTACGCAGCAAACAGGCTCCGACCTTGGAATCGTCCTATCATGTGAATAAGTTCTTTTATATTTTGATATTTTCTTTTTAGGAGAAGTATGACTATCTTGCCAACATCATGCAATATACCGACTGTAGTATTGACCAGAGGTTTCGATTTTTGACAATGCGAAGCTGTTTCGCCAGCAATGAGGGAAATCATATAGGAATGAAGACGTAATATTTTCGTATTCCTCATCTTGAGGCATGATATTTTTTATGGAATTTTCCAGTATAAGCTGATAGACATTGTTAAAACCAAGATAGAGAACAGCATGATGTAAACTTTGACATCTTCTCTGTCAACCCATAATAAGCCGAATTAACTGTTTTCAGTATTGCTGCGGCCAAAGCAGGTTCTTCTTGTACAGACTCAGTCAGCTTCTTTTGCAGAAACATTGTCATCGAGCAATTTCGCTGACAAACTGCGCAGCACACTTTGGTAATTTAGGGATATTTTTGATAATATTCCTGGAATACCTCTGAGGGTAATAAATGTGTCAGTTTGTGATTTCATACGACGAATATAGGCAGTTAAGCTCTGTGTTTCTGTATTGGCCTTATCCTGATGCGTTGATAGATGATAGCATGTTTTGCACGAAAGATTTGCTGAGTTTTTATAAATAATTAATTGTATGCTGTCTGGCAAATGATCGACCATACTGTGGTTAATTTCCATAAGAGTCGCAGGTTCTACAGCAATGGCAGAATAGGTACTTACACTATTCTCTTGAAAAGCCATATCTCCGATACAATCTCCACCATGCAACATACTGGTCGTATGCATTATTGTTGTATTTAGTTTTCACTACACCACTAAGGATAATATACAGACAATTACTCTCATCACCTTCTCCTAATAACACATTGGTCCTTCTGAAAATGCTTGACGGTGGCAACATGATAGAGTTGCGACAGGTCAGGCTCACTCAGATGGTTGAATATTGCAGGGCGCTGCGAGCCGTATCTCTTTTCTTGGGCCGGTGCGGCTTGCACGGTCTTCGAGACTTCCATTTAAAAATCTCATGATGATGCCCTATGGAAAATACGAATATTGCCAGGTGACCACTGTTCTTCTTTATCGACCTGGATGGCGGGCAACTTGAACCCGAAGTGTCCACAAAAAGATCACAGCAGAGGAGAGCCGGTGGCTGGAACGCGTCGATACTACCCAAACATCTGGAGCTGACTGGGCGGGAGCCAGTGAGGGAGTGGCAGGGAGAAGGGGACCAACTCTCTCTAAGCGGAGGCTCTCCACGAAACGTCTCATTGGGCGAAGACAAACTCCCGGTGAGCGAGGAGGCTTCCCAGGGTGTCTGTTGACCCCTTGGTCTCACTCCTGGACCCCCGCTCGTACCGCCTTGAACATCAGTTCGATCGGGCGCCGGGGCTGCGGGATCTGCCGCAGCAGGTGCGCCGTGTAGGAGAATTGCGACCCGTGCCATCCTCCGCCGTTTTCCCGGGGCTCGTCGAATAGGCAATCAGTGAGCCTTTTGGGGCATCCATGGTCACGCAATCCCCGGTTGAGCGCCCGTGGTCCAGCTGCGGCCAAAAGGATTATTCCGACAGGCATCGAGGATGAGGAGTTTCACCTCCATGCCAGTATCGTCCATGCGCGCCAGGATCCAATCGGCTGCGACCGCGCGGTATTTCACATCGCTCGGCTCACCGAGCGCCGCACCGATGGGGATCAGGTAGTTTTGGCCATCGATCTGGGCGCCATGGCCCGAGAAGAAGAAGAGCCCGACACTCCTCCGCGGGACCCCTTCGTGAAGTCCTCGACAGCGCGTTCCATGGCGGGTTTATCGGCATCGCGGAGGAGCGTGACCTCAAAGCCGAAGCGGCGCAAGGTGTCCGCCATGTCCGTAGCATCGTTGATGGGATTGCGGAGGAGAGTATGGGGATAGGCGGCGTTGCCGATGACCAGAGGCACGCCGGTGGAGGGTCTCGGGGAGAGAGGAAGCCGCAATGGGGCGAGAGGATGGAGCAACTGGATACAGGCGTGGGCGGCGTGACGGAGGCAGGCTGTGGGGCAGGAGTCTGGGGGGGGCGAGCTGGCGCGTGACGCGCTCGCGGGCCTGCATCGCCTTATGTGCGATCGCTCGCGAAGGAAGCCGTCTCTGCGGCCTGGGTGAACAAGCGCTGGGCCTCGACGAGATCTCGGGCCACACCCCAGCCCTGTTCATACATGAGCCCCATGCCATACTGGCCCATGGCATAACCCTGCGCGGCCGCCTGCTGGAACAGGCGCACCGCTTCGGTCTCATCCTTGGCCACGCCCCGCCCCTCGGCGTACATGAGTCCCAGACGGCCCTGCGCTGCCGCCAAGCCCTGCGCGGCCGCCTGCCGGATAGAGGCGCACCGCTTCGGTCTCATCCTTGGCCACACCCCGCCCCTCGGCGTACATGAATCCCAGGTTGCTCTGGCCCATGGCCAGGCCCCTGCGCGGCCGCCTGCTGGATAGAGGCGCACCGCTTCGGTCTCATCCCTGGCCACGCCCCGCCCCTCGGCGTACATGAATCCCAGGTTGCTCTGCGCCGCAGGCATAGCCCTGCGCGGCTGCCTGCCGGTAGAGGCGCACCGCCTCGGCCTCATCCCTGGCCACGCCCCGCCCCTCGGCGTACAGGGAGCCCAGGTTGCTCTGCGCCGCGGCATAGCCCTGTGCGGCTGCCTGCCGGTAGCAGGCGCACCGCTTCGGTCTCATCCTTGGTCACACCCAGACCCTGTTGATACATACGCCCCAGCCAGTTCTGGGCTACGGCATTGCCTCGCTGCGCTAACGGCTGCCATGCGTGCAGGGCCGTCCTGTAGTCCTTACGATTATAGGCCGCCTCGCCGCGTTGCAAAGCCTTGGCAGCGTCTCCACGCTGCGCAGCCGTCTGACTGCGATTGCCGGTAGTGACCTGTGGGGTAGTCGCGGGGTCTGCTCTACGGAGAGAGCGACCTGGTTGCGATTGGCCGTAGCTTCACATCCGAGGAAACCCCATAGATACGATCATTATCAGCTGGCGTTTCATCTCTGCCCTTGATGCGCTATGAGCACGTGCTGATTTAACGCTCTACGGGCACTTGTCGTTTCGTGTCATCCCCATTGCTGGACTTCCTTCTCCGTTTGGTCGGCCTGCTGCTGCTGCTGCTGCAGTGTGGTGGCTATATTTGCGTCCGGCTCCGGCGGTGGCACTTCCCGGGCTGCGTGCGCGTGTCTGGAGCGACTGGCGAGACCACCCTTGCCCTGATTCGCCGCGAGCGTTTTGCAGTCCGGCATCAATCTGCTCCCGGAAATGGTTGTGCATCTCCTGCAAGTCCTGGACGGCGACCGTAATCTGCGAACCCGACGGACAATCCGCCTGTTTGCTGCTGAGCACGCTCACGGTAACGTGTTGGTCGGCGTCCGGCGTGTCCGTGAGCCGGGTGATAATGTCCCCTGGGGTCAGGCCACATTCCTGGCCATCGACAGTTCTTTCGTCGAGATTAGCTGGAAACCACGAAGACACGCTGCCTGGGATCCAGCGCGGACGGGATATCGGTACGGCTCGGAGCCAGCGGCTGAGGACTGCGTACGAGGCGGCGGCTTGTTGTTCGGCTGCAAGCTGCTGCCTGACTTCCTCGGCAATGGCCTGCTTCACCTCAGGAGGTAAGTTGCGTGGCGTAGCTGTTGCCTCCCGCCGTAGGCGGGATCTGCTGCAAGCGTTGGCTTGTCCTGCTCTGTGGCGACATTGGTCTGGTAGGCCAGCTTCAGGGTCTCAGCCAGCAAGAAATCCGTCAGCCACAACGAGGCGGTCGGATACATGGGATACGGTGCAAAGTAGGACGCCATAGTACCCATACCAAGGTTCGCTGGACCAAGCCCCATGTATAATAGACGGGCGCCGGCCACGGGTTGTAGACCCACCCATAAAACACGGGACGATAGTAGGAAACCGGCACGTAATGGTAATAAGCCACGCCACCGTAGTTGTACGGGCGATAGACGCGTGTATAGGTAACATTATTGACGATATAGCGTCCGCTGGACGTACGAACGGTTCTGCACCACGACAGGCCGCTGCAAGTAGCCGCGGTTCAGTCCCGTGCTCACCAACACGCTCTTGTCCGGGCGCTCGGTCACGATGTACCGCTCGCCGCGCAGGCCGTGATGAATCTGCATCCCACCCGCATGGACCGAGTCTCATCCTGGCCATCCGGACGGAAGGTCGCGGTCCTGCCGTCCCTGAGGGAAACTTTTCCACAGTTCCGTTCGGACGTATGTCGATGTGTCGGCCTCCGCTGGCCGCAATGGTGTGTTTGCCATCCGGATGGACCGTCACTTGCCCTGATGGCAAGGGGTTTCGGTTGATTCCTTGCATCGCTGGTTCGGTTCCGGTTCAGGTCTTGGATGCGCTGCCGGGCCTCCGTGGGCGTCAGCGTCTTTTGCTGCTGTTGTTGGACCTGCGGCTGTGTTGGCGGGCTCGGGGCTGGGTGAGCCCGGTGAGGCGCTGCGGCTGGCTGGGACTGTGGCTGGGGTGGCTGGCTCTGGGGCTGTGAGCGGCCCCGGGGCTGTTGAGCTCGGCGGCGCGGCTGTTGACTTGCGGCTGCGGCGCCTGGTCCCGGGGCTGTTGGACCAGGGGCTGTAGGCCCGGCGGGCGCTGCGGCTGTTGGACTTGCGGCTGGGAGCGGTTGGCCCGGGGGCTGTGCGGCCGGGGCGGGCTGTTGGATCTGGGGGCCGCGGCTGTTGGACACTGTGGCTGTGGTGCCTGGCCACGGGGGCTGTTGGCTCGGCGGGCCGCGGCTGTTGGACTTGCGGCTGGGGCGCGCTGGCCCAGGGGCTGTTGGCCTGGGGCTGTTGAGCCCGGCGGGCGTGGCGGCTTGTTGGACTTGCGGCTGGGCGGTGCCGGCCCTGGGGCGGCTGGGCCGGGGGCTGTTGGACCCGAGGCTGCTGGCCGGGGGCGCTGCGGCGGTTGGACTTGCGGCTGCGGGTGCTGAGACCCGGCGGCTGTCGGTTCGGGCCGCTGCGGCTGTTGGACTTGCGGGCTGTTGTACCGGGGGCTGCCAATTTCCATTAGGCATACAGATAGATGGACCGATCCTGGCACCTGGAGGTATACTTGGCCATTGTGATTACAGGCATATGCGATTTTGAAGTCGAGCATACAAAGATGGTAAACAATAGGACAAAGATGCTTACCAAAAGCGCTCGGGTGAGTCTCGGTCGCCTCTCCATGTTACCCCTCCTCTCCCGGGTATGGTCTACCGTCTTCTTGGGGCTAATCGGCGCCGTCCCCGGGCTGGTTCCATGTTGAATATCCCTGGTGCAGCCCGCTCTTTGAGTTCAGCTGCCGGGGGAGAGGAGCGTCGCAAATTCTTCGGGGTCAGCATGTTGCCAAATTTTCTCCATCAGTCCCTGATAGAACTGCGAGAGCAGTTTGGCTGCCATAAGGTTCGCCCGATTGTCGATGGTCACATCTTGCAAGAAAACGCTAAACTTGGTTGTCTTGGCGACATAGGGCATACTTTGGGCGTCTAACTCCAGCTTCTTCGCCCAAATCTTCATTGTCCACTCAAAGGCTCGATAAGGCCCAGAGAAAACCATCCCCAACAGAAAGGTTCCCTCTCACCTCCTGATTGGTCAAGTGCCAGGATGGATCGGGGGCAAGCGCGAAGGTGCATCTCGTTTGCCAGAGAAGGTCATCTCTCCTGTATATCCGGCAAAACGTCCCATGGTTTTAATGCCTTGGCAATAAAGACCTTCTCAAGGTCGACGAGAACTATCTAAGAAGCCTTGAAGCATGCCTGCAACTGTTGCTACACTTCACCCTGAGTCAAGTAGCAGCCCCGTGTTCCTCCACAGCTACGTTTATACGAGGCCCCACTCTGAACTACCTGTATTCCACTATACTGACTAAAATAGTCGAGGGATGTGCCCCTGTTGCATTAGGGCACATTGTAGCCAAATGTCGGATTCCCTGGCTCAAATAACATACTGAGGTGGCAACTCCGCCAACCCGTTGTAAAAAAGAACTATACTCCCAATACTGCGACAACCATCCTAGTCGTGCACTCACGACTTCCTCCTCGCCCCTTCCTTGTTTCCCAAAGAAATATAGACCCCTATCCCTGAAATTGTCCGTGTGCGCTTTCAGTGTCAGCCTCTGCGGTCCGGCCTCGGTCAGGAGTGGCTTCGTCGGGGATGGTGCATACGGTGCTGCGGCAGGACCGTCAAGAATGGGCCGCAAGGTACATGTTCAGCCAGGCGATGTCAAGCAGATGCTAATTCCTTCTAATTTGAGTTTGAGCCAAGGTCTACGATGCATACAACTCAGATCCCGTTGGAGCAAACTGCTCATCGCACTAACCAGGTCAGAACTCACAGCGTCGACAACGGCGTGACGCCACCCGACGCAACAACAGCCGACTCTCCAGACTGACCACCACCAACAGCCGCATACCGTCCCGACGCTGTATACCAGGCTGGTTGAGCCAGCGGCGTGGAACGGGCATGCTACCCAAACATCTGAAGCTGACTGGGCAAGTGCGATACATTCGCGAGGAAGCTGTGTACAGGGTACGGCGCAAAGCTCGGCACCTCTGACGTCCCAGTCAGTACGGCCATAAATGGCACCCCAACTCTGCTCGCCGCCTCGGCATCGACGGGATGGTCACCGACATAGAGCACGTCAGTCGCAGGTAAGTTCAAGCGCTGCAGCGCCAGGAGGAGTCCGGCCGGATCGGGCTTATGCTGTGTCACATCCTCGCCGCCAATAATCACCTCAAACTGTGAGGCCAGACCGCCCTCAGCCAGAATGCGCTCGATCCGATACCTATACTTCGAGGATACAATGCCCAGGCGCTGGCCTGCCGCACGCAATGTCTGGACGGTCTCAGCGACCCAGGGATAGAGCAACGTCAGGCCATGCATGACCTGATCAGCATGCGCCACAAAGCGTCTGGTGAATGCCGTCGCTAGAGCAGGCTCCACAATACCGGTCAGGGCCTGTAAGGTATGCGGCAGTGAGAGACCAATGGTCGCATGGATGCGTTCTGCCGACGCCGGCGGGAGTCCTAACCCGGCCAGAGCCTCTGTTGACACAGGCGACCACACCAGCGGACGAATCCGCCAGGGTAAAGTCAAAATCGCAGATAATGGCTTGGACCATCGTCCTATCCTGCTGGCGCTACGGTTTCGCTGGCACTTTGGCGGTCGAGGCATGGCTCGGTTTGAGCTTCGTCACAGCATCGGTCAGCGTTTTCTGGGTCATCCCGGACACAATAAAAACCTCGGCGGCATCACCCCGGCTGGCATAATATCCGCTGCTGTCCTGTCCCACCAGCTTGCCCTCAAGACCAGGCGCTCGGTGCGACCATCGCGCCGGGTGAGGAACACTTGCCAGAGCGGCTGGTCCAGACCCGTCTGCGCTGGTGGGCTGGCGGGGAGGTCGTCGGCGTTGAGTTGTGCCGTAGCTCCCAGGAGGGAGGTTACCGCTGTCTCATCGACGGGGACGTCAGGGAGGCCGACAAACTGCCAGGTTGCCGTGGGTTCAGGAGTCCCCCTGACGTGGGCCGCCGCCGGAGCCTGACGCTCCAGGCTCCAGGACTCGCCGTCCGCGTGGAGTGTCAGGCGTATCACTTCCTCTCTTGCGGCACTTGCAGCATACGCAAGTCGAGCAGCGTACCTAGCGTGGGAAGCAGACGTTGGACGACCTCACTGGGGCACAATGTAGACTGGCCCTGTAGTCGCCCAGGCGGGCATAGCGACTCCCGCTCTTTGCCGGGACCTCGTTGCCGATGAGGACGGCGGCCTGGCGTGCTTCCCTGGCCGCTGGGCTGCACCGTGAGGATAGCCCGATATGGCGGCGCCTCCAGACCGTACTCCGCGTCTCTGGCAGGGGTCCACCACGTCGTCACCCTGTAACGTGCGCAACGTGGTCACGAGACCCTCGACAGCGTCGGGTTTCACACTGTAGGTCGAGTTCTGGCGACACCAGTTTCCAGGCTGGGGCTGGAGGCGCCGAAGAGTCTGCGGGCGTCAGTGCCTCCTGCCGGGGCTGCCGGCTGGGTCGTAAAACGCAGCTCGCGAGTGGGGGAGTGCAGTTCAACCGCGGCGACCTGTTCTTTGGGTACGTTCTGTATGCGCAGGTCGAGCCAGGGTTTGGCACTGAGGGCCTGCTCCGCTGTAGCCGCTGGTGAGGCCGGCCAGGCTCTGCAGATGCACATTGACACTGGTAGACCCGCCCTCACCGGCACGCCGCATGAAGCCGTTGCCGCCGCTGCCCTTGCCAGCGAGGAGGTACAAGGCAGGTTTGTCAGGCGTATCGGTATACACCTTGAGATGCAGCGCCTGCTCGTCCGTGAGTTGAAAATCGCCCAGCAAGGCCGTGGAATCAGCCCGCAGCTCGCCTTGCAAGGTGCTGAGTTGCGTTAAGAACTGCTGAATTTTCGTGCTATTCCCCGGCGTATCAAAATGGCTGGTGACGACCCAGGCGCCGTCGCGTTGGCGCAGCCGGACGATCTCCTGGGGTTGTGCGCCACGGTACAGCTCAAACCCGGTGATACTATCGGTGCGCAGCGTCGGCGGCACCAGGCGTTCCAGGCCAACCTCTTCCGCCAGCTGCGGCGGCGCCGGCGCACGTTTGCAGCAGGACGGCAAGGACACCTAAGACAATGAGAATGACCACCAGCGGGAGGAGACGTTTGGGACTCATAGAGGGCTCTCTTCTCTTGTCGCTACAAAGCTATTCAGGCGCTTGAGGCCGCCGTGTAGGCGGCGCGGGCGCGCTTCCGGAGCAGGGCGCTGCCGATACCCAGCGCCGCGATGAGGATATTCACCAGGCCGAGATTGACGAATTTCCAGAACTGCCGAGCGCTGAGCACTCGGTTTTGCTGATGGTGCGATTGATCTGCTTTTTACTCCGCACGTTGATAATGTCATCCCCTAACGTGAGCGCATCAACACTGTTGAGGAAGAAATCTAAATTGCCCCCTGACAAGAAATTGCGATGCAGCATCTGGGCATTGCCCACCACCAGGAGTTTCCCAGGAGCCGGCGTGGGCGCTGTGGCTGGCGCTTCCTCTGGCGGCGGAGGCGAGCGTCGGGTGGCATACCAGGAGCCGGCGCTGGCGGTGGCCAGGCCGGGCGCTCTTTCCCGGCATACGCATCAGGAAATTGGCCACGCACGAGCACGGCTAGCGGCCGTTGCTGGCCTTGTGCCGGCGGTTGCAGGTCATTGGCAGTGAGTTGCGCATCAGCAGGGATGGTCCAGGCCCGTGGGCTGGTCGAAAACAACACGCTATGCTCCAACTGGTGGCGCCCTAACACGTCTGGGTGCAACTGCAGCGCGCTACCCCACAGATAGAACAGGGGTGACAGATTACTGGTGATCGACATCTTACGGTTCATCGTGTCCTGCGAAATCATGATGTGCAAGGGCAGATTGAGCGTCACACCACTCCCCGTGAGGCCGACATCAGATTGTCCGCCTCACGCACGGTCGAGTGACTGATGATTCACATCCATCAGGATCGCCGGATCGAGTTCAATACCATACTGGCTCAACCAGGGGTTGACCTCCGGCTTCTGATCTTCCTTACTGATCGAGACTGCCTGGCGCACCACATTATAATTCCAGCGATACTGCTGCAGCGCCAGGAAGACCGACTTTGCCCTCATACAACGCGCGATTTAACTCCCAGCGCTGCCGCTCGGAGAGATTTTTGCGGATTGACCACGCAGCACAGTGGTCGTCCCGGCCGGGATACCGGCATGTGGTGCCAGCTCCACCCGTCGCACATCGTATTTTTCGAGGCGTAACAAGCGCTCCAGGGTTTCATACGGGTCCTCCGTCTGCGGCAGCGGACGCCCCATCTGGGCATAGAGCTGGCGCATGTACGGCGGAATGTTGAGCGGGTCTTTGGAGCCACCAGGGCCACGACTGGCGGGGCATCACGACTCAGCTTATAGAGAGTGTTGATGAGACGGTATTCCAGGGAATCGAGGTCATCCGGCAGCATGCGCGGAATGATTTCTTCATCTTTGTCCTTATAGGCGATGCCGAGCGCGGCATAGACCAGTTTGTTGACCACCTCGTCTTCGCGCAGCGCCTGCACGGAAAAGGGCCGCACGCCCTTGTCCAGTAGGCGCTTCTCCAGGCCCTCGGGCTCCCCCTTATCCCCCTGCGGCTGTTGCAGCACGGAAGCGGCTTCCATATGCATGGCTTTGGGAGGAGTTGTCCCTTACTCGCCAGACGCATCTCGTCGAGTTTGTCGAGAATGTCCTGTTCGAGCCGCTGCATTTCCGTGGGCATTTTATCTTTCGGGGTGATGTAGAGATTGACGTGGACCGGTGCCCGCAGGTTTTTGAGAATTTTGATGGAGGCGTCGGACAGGGTGTAAATTTTATCTTGTGTGAGATCAAAACGGCCCAGACTCTGCCCCGCGAAGAGCCAGTTGGCGATCAGGCCAATGCCCAGACACAGGGCGACCGCGACGAGAAAAGTGTTGCGGGCCGCAGGCCGGCTGCGAATATCGAGAAAGAGCCCATTGAGAAACAAAAAGACTGCCGTCCAGATGAGAAAATACAACACATCGCCAACGCACCAGCACGCCTTTGGTAAACGTGGCATAGTGCTCCGTCACTCCCACCACATGCGCGAAAAACGTCCCCAGGCCAGGCCAGGCGCTATCGATGTAGGCGGCGATAAACTCCATACCCAGCAAGAACACGCCAAAGCAGCCCAGCAACGTCACCACAAAGGCCACAATCTGATCGCGGCAGAGTGCCGAGATGAACAAGCCGAAGGACAGAAAAAAGCCCCGAGCAACAGCGCGCCACAATACGCCCGAGGATGGGGCCCGGGTCGGGCGTACCCAGGATCGGCGAGCATCAAGGGGATCGTCAGGGTCCCGGCCAAGGCACTCAGAAAAACGTCAAACTGGCCGCAAACTTGCCCAAGCACGAGCTCATGCGGCTGCATGGGAAACGTCAGCAGCATTTCCCAGGTATTTTGTTTACGCTCCTCGGCCCACAGCCGCATGGTCACTGCCGGCAGAAAGATGCACATCAAAATGGGCACGGTCGAAAAAAAGCCCGCATGTCGGCACTGAGAAACGTAAAGAATGGGGTCATAAACAACCCCACACTCAGGCTCAGAAACACCATGAGAAAGATGTAGCCGATGGCCGACGTATAGTAGGCCGCGAGCTCGCGGCGAAAGATGGTCCAAAGGTTCTGCATCTAGGCTCCTGTCTCTGACCTGCTTTCCTGCGGTTCAGTTAAAGCCAGAAACACTTCTTCCAGGGTGGGCGGACGCTCCTGCAACTCACCCACTTGCCAGCCTCTGGCCTGGGCCAGCGCCCCAAGCTCGGGCAATATATGCACGCCTGGCGCCGCCTGCAGTTCGAAACGTGTCAGACTCTCCGTGGCGTCGGTACAGCGTAGGCGCCGCACTCCACGCAGCTCTTTGAGGGCGACTTCGACTTCCGCACGCGGTGCCTGCCACGGCGAACAGAGCGCGGGCGTAACGCTGCGTTTGCTGTTGTAACTCTGGCAGCGTGCCATCACCCACGATACGCCCCGCATTGATGATCACCAGACGATCAGCCACGGCCTCCACCTCTTGCAGAATGTGGGTGGACAACAGCACGGTTTTGTCACGGGCCAGTTGCCGGATGAGCTGGCGGATCTCCTGGATCTGGTGCGGATCGAGCCCGGAGGTGGGTTCGTCCAGAATGACGACCTGGGGATCGTGGATGAGCGCCTGGGCCAGCGCCACGCGCTGCCGATAGCCCTTGGACAATTCGCGAATCAGCTTGCGATACATCGGCCGCAGCCCGCAGTGCTCGACCACCCAGGCTCGCGCGTTGACGTAACCTCCCACCACGCAAGCCGCGCGCCCGACCGACAAAGTCGAGATAGGCGCGCACTTCCATGTCAGGGTAGAGCGGTAAGACCTCCGGCAGGTAGCCGATGAGTTGGCGTACCTCATACGCTTCGTTGCGAATGCTTTTCCCACCGACTGTCGGCATTCCCAAAGGTCGGGTAGAGATAGGTCGTGAGGAGCTTCATCGTGGTCGATTTGCCGGCGCCGTTGGGACCGAGCAAGCCGACCACCTCACCACGCTCGACGTTGAACGCGGCTTTGTGCAAGGCCACCACTGGGCCATAGTGCATGCAGAGGTCAGAGACGGTAATCACGCCAGGCGACTCCTCTTTGCGATCTCTCCTCTATGCTTGGACATATGGGCACATGATTCCATCATCTCGTACAGACGAAAACCTCTCTATAATCATATGCACCTGCTCACTCCTGGATTTTGCACACCCTCTTCTTGTTGTCACAGCGTATGACCACGGTAGGCCAGTGAGAGGCTACAAAATAGCCCTGCATTGGTAAGAACGCATGGAACACTATGCAGGGATATACACTGAGGTAGCGGTCTCGGCAATAGCCCAGGACGAGTGAGAGGCAGCAGTACGGCCATGGCCCACAGCGGTGGGTGAGACCACCAGTGGCCCACCACAAAAAGGAGCGAGGTGCAGGCTATTCGCCACAGGTGAGACCGCCCCAGCCCTGCTGTCCCCAGGACTGCTGACGCAATTGTCCTTGGCAGTAGCCCCGAAAGAGCAATTCTTCTAGGATCGGATTGCCATACCGCTCTGGACAAGAAATGCTGGGGACAGTACCTGTGCCAGTGTGATGGGATGGACGGGAAGCCACAGCCACTAGCCCCAGCCAGAAGCCTACCCCAGCCAACATCGCTACCGGAGAACACTGTGTCTCGATAAAACGCTGGACACCAAGCTGAGACCAAGGGTAGAGGACACGGCTCCTCTTCTCACTCTCGTGCATCATGTGATCACCAGGGATCCTGTGTCTCGATTGTGCTCCAGAGTCAAGCTGACCAAATCCTACCAGGACAACACCAAGCAGATGATCCCGGCAGCGAGCCAGCGCGTTGGACTCACCAGGCTCTTTGAAGAGCACGCGTCGACATGATGATGACGAGGACATAGCCCAGACTCACCGTTGGATAGGCCAGAGATAGCTCTAAGCGTGCGAGCACACTGAGGTAGAGCACCGTTGAGAGCCCATAACAACCAAAACCGCTCATGACAGGGAGATTACTGGCGTCAAGATCGGCGATATCGCCCAAGCGAAAGCCAGGCTGACGTGACATCCCATGCTTGAGCAGGAGTTGCCCAACAACTCCTATGAGAATCGCTATGAGGAGTAACCCGTAGAACTGCATTTGCATCGCTGTCATGTCCTCGCCAGCAGGGAAACGCCAACGACAATCACGCCCACACCGGCCCAGCGCAGGGGGTGATCGTTTCTGCAAAGACAGACAGCCGAAAGGCCCAGCACGATAGGGAAGGTCGAGAGACAGGATGGGATACGCCAGGGACAACTGGGCACGCGCCTAAGACCCAGAGCCAGCACACAGCCGACAGCCCATAAATCAGAGCAGACCTCCCCATGTCTCAGGATGCAAAAAGAGCGCCAGCACTGACGCGTCTGGCTGGGCCAGTACGTGCCAGCTTTGAAGCAGAATCTGTCCAGCAGCGTTGAGAGCAACCGAGAGCAGTATCCCCCCAGCATGAGTCCAGCGGGGACTCTGGTGTCGCATCATACAGTCTCTTACATGAGATGAGTCATGGTGTGCTCAGGCGTGCCGTGGTGCGACAGCTGCGCCGGGCGGTGCAGAGGCAGCAGGGCACTGGCCTCTCACCGCCCCAGTCGCAACCAGTGAGCTAACCTCAGCCCGTCCTATGTCGTGTAGTCTGTGAAGCGCATGGTCGTGGCCCGCGCTCGAAAATCCGTTTTGACATTCACGATGGCAGCTTTGCCCGACGCGAAGGCACGTTCCAGGGCGGGGCGGATGTCGGCGGGTTGCTCAACATATTCGCCATGGCCCCCGAAGGCATCCATGAGTTTCTCATAGCGCTGATAGCCCAACTGGCGCCCGATCTTGCCCCCTTCTGGATCAGCCGTCCAGCCGCCGTTGAGACTGATGACCGTGACAACCGGGAGATTGTGCCGCACCGCGGTGTCCATCTCCATGGCGTTCATGCCGAACGACCCATCGCCGTGGAGCACCAGCACGGGTTTGTCAGGCCTGGCAGCTTTCGCACCTACACCAAAGGGTACGCCGACTCCCATGGTGCCAAAGGGACCCGAGTTGAGACGATGTCCTGGCGTATACGTCGGGATGGACTGACGACCATAATTCAGCGATTTCCTGTCCATCCACGACGAGGATGGCGTCACGCGGTAAGAAATCCCGCACTTCTTTGCACAGACGCAGCGGATGGATGGGCACGGCGTCGGAGTGCATGAAGGGTTCGAGGCGCGCCTGGCCCTTGAGGTCTTGTTCGCGGAGCGCGTCAATCCAGTGGCGTCTCTTTCTGGGGCTCAAACTTGCCACGCACGAGCTGTAACATCTGCTCCAACACGGCCTTGGCATCGCCCACGATGCCGACGTCGACAGGGCGATTGTGGGCAATTTCTGCCGGGTCGATGTTGACCTGGATCACCTTTGGCTTCCGGGTTGAAGCGCGGCGCCTGACCATGCGAGATCACATAGTTAAAACGGGTGCCGATGAAGAGCATGAGCGTCGGCTTCACGGAACGCCAGATTGCGGGCACTGAGGAAGCAGCGTGGATGGTCCTCTGGCACCACGCCCCGTCCCTGCGGCGTCGTGTAAGAAGGGAATGCCGGTCTCGTTGACAAACTGTTCGAGTTCAGCTGAGGCGTTCGACCACAGAATACCACTGCCAGAGACAATGACCGGCTGTTGCGCGCTGGGCCAGCATGTTGACGGCTTCCTGCACCAGGCCAGGATCGCCCAGGACGCGGTGATGCGTTTGCGCCGGTCGCGGCCAGACCACCTCGTCTTCATTCACCCGGCTGTACAGGACATCCCCCGGCAGGTCGAGATACGCCGGGCCCATACGACCGGTCATCGCGCGTGCCGATAGGCCGTATTAATGTACGTCCGGTATACGCTTCGCATTAATCGCCTGCCCGGCCCATTTCGAGGCGGGACGCATCATACTGAGCTGATCGGCTTCCTGAAAGGCTTCGGTATGAAAATGATGAATCGGACTGGCACCCCCAAGGGCAATGATGGGGGCAGCATCCGTCGAGGGCATGGGCCAGGCCCGTCAGGAGATTGGTCGCCGCTGGGCCTGACGCCGTCGAGCATAGCCCGGCTTTGCCAGTGAGGCGTGCATAGGCATTGGCCATCATCGCCGCGGCCTGCTCGTGGCGCACATCAATCATGCGGATGCCGAGCTTCCGGCAGGTGTCCTGCGCCCCGAGCATAGGACCGCCCATGATGAAAAACATCGTGTCAGCGCCCTCATTTTCAGAGCCTGCGCCACCAGTTCGTAGCCAAACACTTCTCCCATGGCTGTCTCCCCCTTATCACCGTAAAACCGAGTTCACGGAGGCGTGCGACACTCAAACCCTGTCCCCGTGGGTGCGGCCGGAGGGCGCGCCGAAGATCTGGTGTAAGTATTTGCGCACGTACTTCCCGAGCAGAGTCGATCTCCAAATTCACCAGGTCACCCACACGCCGCTCGCCCAGCGTGGTATGCGACAGCGTATAGGGAATGAGCGCGACGCTGAAAAAGTCCAGCTCCGACATCGACCAGGGTCAGACTCACGCCGTCCACCGTGATCGAGCCTTTTGGCACCATGCCGCTGAGCCAGTTCAGGAGCACACGAGACGAACAGCCGGACGATCTTCCTGCTGACGGCGCCACTCGTGGATGGCACCGGTACCGTCCACGTGCCCCTGGACAATGTGGCCATCATACCGGCCATCAGCACGCAAGGCACGCTCGAGGTTCACCCGGCTACCAGGGCGGAGCTGACCGAGATTGGTGAGGCTGGCCGTTTCTTGCACCATCTCGAAGCGCAGGGTGGCTCCCTGCCATCGTGGTGACCGTGAGATCGGTGCCATTGATGGCAATACTGTCCCCGAGACGTACGCCTTCCACGATTGGGACCACAGTCAATGGTCAGCTGCACCACTTTGCCACGCGGGGCTCACGGCTACCACGGTCCCGACGTGTTCCACGATACCTGTAAACATACGTCCCTCAGATGTGAATGGCCTCACCATAGGCATTGCCCACCGCCTCCATGATGGCCTCGGACAATGTCGGATGCGCATGCACCGTTTTTAACACTTCATAATGGGTGGTTTCCAGCGTCCGCGCAATCCCCACCTCGGCAATCAAATCACTCGCCTCTGCTCCCAGGATGTGGGCTCCCAGGAGTTCATCAGTGTCGGCATCAAAAATCACTTTGACGAGCCCCTCACTGCTGCCAACGGCCAAGCGCTTTGCCGCTGGCGCTAAAGGGAAAACGGCCGACACGAATCGGTCCGTCCCGCCTGGCGTGCCGCCTCTTCAGTCATCCCCACACTCGCAACCTGCGGCTGGCAGTAGGTGCAGCCAGGGATATTCTGGTAGTTCACACCGGGATTATCGAGCCCAGCAATGGCTTCGACGGTCGGCAATGCCCTCGGCGGAAGCCACGTGAGCCAGAGCACAGGCGGACCATTGACATCGCCAATAGCGTAGATGCCGGGCACGTTCGTACGGCAGTGCGCATCGACGGGGATAAAGCCGCGCTCACTGTGTACGCCCGCCGTCTCCAGCCCGAGGTTCTCGATGTTCCCCTGCACCCCGATGGCCACCAGCACGTGTGTGCCCTGCACAGTGCGCGCTCCCTCGGGGGTGTGCATCTGCACCTGCACCTGCCATCAGCCGTGACCTCCGCACGCTCCACCCGGCTGCCCACGTGGATCGCGATGCCCTGCTTTTCGAGCGATTTCTGCAACAGCTCAGCAATCTCGCGGTCCTCGACGGGCAGAATCTGCGGCAGCATCTCGACGAGCGTCACCTTGCGTGCCAAAGGTGTTATAGAAATACGCGAACTCCACCCCTACCGCCCCGGCCCCGATGATCACCAGGGCTTCTGGGAACCTCCTGCAACACGCATGGCCTCCGTACTGCTCAACAGCACGTGCTGTGCATCGAACGGCAGACCCGGCAAGCGGGCGGGACCGTGCTCCTGTCGCCAGCAGAATCACATGCGCCGCCTGCAGCGTCGTCGTGGGTGCGCCCTGGGCATCGTGCACGGTCACGGCACCGGCCCCAGCCAGACCGGCCAGTACCACGGAAGACCTGGATTTTATTTTTGCGCATCAGAAAGGCAATGCCCTGGGACAGGCGTTCAGCCACCTGCCGACTACGCGCAATCACGCGGCTGAAGTCAAACCGCAGATTGTCGCAGTAGAGGCCAAAGTCGGCGCTATGCTGCATGAGGTGATAGATTTCAGCGTTGCGCAGCAGCGCTTTTGTTGGGATACAACCCCAGTTCAGGCAGATCCCCCAGGGCATCGCGCTCCACGCAGCGCCACCTGCATGCCCAGGTTGGGCCGCCCGAATCGCCGCCACGTATCCTCCTGGACCTCCACCAAGGATGATCAGATTACACGCGTGTTGGGCCTCTACCATGTCCTCCCTTTCGACGCTCTGGCGTTGATCGTGGATGTGCTTCTTCCGCTTCATTCTAACGCTGGGTTGTACACCGCCATGAACCGCCTCTAGCTATGGCCGCAGATTTGGCCTATTATACGTGCCATGGGAAAGGTACTACGGACAATTTTTGACTGGAGAGGAGAAGCAGCCATGGCACAGGATTACACCTCTGCGTTGGGACGGTCGGCGGTCGGCCTGTCATGCAGCCCAGATGGGGGTATGACGTGGAACCGTATCAGGAACCCCATCCCCTCGGAGTGCAATGTTCGAGCTCTGGCGGTATACCCCGATAATCCCCACCGCATCCTGGCCGGTACGGATGTGGGACTCTATCGTAGTGAGGATACCGGGAACACATGGGAAAAGATAGAATCGCCCATGGATGGCATCCAGATCTGGTCGGCGACCGTCGATGCTGCAGGACCCTGACACGATTTTCGTCGGCACCAGGCCGGACGCCTTCCGTTCGCACGACGGTGGCAAGAGCTGGGAAGCGCTGTCGTTAGGCGTGACCCTGCCCTGCCCGATCGGCATCCCGCGCACGACCAACATGATCGTGGACCCCAGAGACCACCGTATCGTCTGGGCCGGTATCGAGGTCGACGGCGTGTACCAGAGTCGCGATGGTGGCGACAACTGGGTGCATCTGCCCGCCCTCGGGCCCGATCCCTTCCAGGGCGATATTCATGGACTGGCCCTGCGTACGGGAAGACGACAGCCGTCTATGCCACCACGCCGTTTGGCATCGCCACCAGCACGGATGAGGGGAGAACTGGAAGTATCACAATTTCCCCAAGTTCCACGAGACTGACAACCGCTCGTACTGCCGTGGCGTCATGCTGAAGGCTGATGACCCTGATGTCATCTTTGTGGGGAATGGCGACGCGATCCCAGGGGTCACCGGCACGATCCAACGCGTCCAAGGATGGTGGGCAGTCGTGGGCAGGCCATCAAGCTGCCAGTGGAGCCAAACTCGGTCGTCTACTGGTTCGCGACGCATCCGGAGCGGCCCAACGTGGTCGCTGCGGCGAGCCTCTATGGCTACGTCTACGTGAGTGACAGACGGGGAGAATCCTGGCAGAAACTGAAGAAGGAGTTCGGGAGATTCGCACCCTGGCGATGACACCGACCGACGCGTAGAGACCCGCTTCAACAATCAAACGATCGTCCAAAACCCTCTCCTCGGGGAGAGGGGTTTAGAGCAAGCGGAGGTCATGCTTACCGCTTGCACTACTGCGGCCGATAACTCCACGCTGGCAGTTTGCCGTATCCTGCGAGCACCTCTGCCAGTAGCTTTGCCCACACGCACGGAGAGAGCCACACCGTGCCCGCGATAGCCTCGTCGCCACCAGCACGCGGCTGTCCTCGTCTATGCTGGTAATGATGGGGTTTGCTATGTCGTTGCGCTGCGCATAGAGGCCCCATCCAGCGATGGGTGATACGCACATTGCCCAGCGCCGGGTGCAGACCACAAATGCAGGCGCTCCAGGCCTCTCGAAGAGGCGTACGGCATCAGGGGCGTCCGCTCGGGCATTGTCCACGTTCCCACGTCCAGTGGTCCCTCCTCCAATCACCGCGCACCCGTCTGCGGTCACGCGCCCCCAGAGGTACGGCAGGTCCAACGTGTAAAATCGGTGTGCGCGTGGCCCAAACCAATAGCGTCGAAGATGGCATCCGCCAGCGGTTCTGTCGCCACCGCAACCGTGTGCACGCCCTCGGCCTGGTCTGTGCAGACCGAGCAGCGACAGACACCAGGGGTTCGTAGCAAACACCGCGCGCTCGGCGTACACGGTGTGTCCTGCAGACGGTCAGCCGCACGCCGCCGCGCGCTTCCATGTCCAGTCCTGTCACGGGCGCGTGCTCAAAAATCTGCCCCTCAGCCCGCTGCACGATCTCTGCCAGTCCTGCTAAAAACTTCCGTGGGTCAAAGGCACCACCGGGTATCTCGTTGACCACCTGTAACGTGCCCTGATCTGCCCACCGGATCGGTGACGTTGGCAGTGCGTGGCTGTCGCCCGATTTCCCAGCAACCAGCTACGCGTAAATCGCACTGCATGCCCTGCGTGTTGACCAACTCTTGCAGCGTGGCGATGCAGTTCCCGACCCCAGGCAGTGGCCCGACAGCCGTATCCTCCAGCACCAGAGCGCCCGTGCGCCCACTGGCCCCGTTCCCTACCTGCTGCGTCTCAAATACCGCCACGCGCAAGTCGGGACAGAGTTGGCGCACGTAGTGCGCGGTAGCCAGGCCAGTGAATCCAGCACCAACGATAGCAACGTCCACACGCAAGCCGTCTGTGAGAGGGTGTGGTGTCACGCGGTGTTATGGGAAGGACCAGAGGGCTCACCCCGGGATGGGCTGGGTTGCCCTGCAAGCAGCTCGCTCCTCATCAAGAGACGAACTCGGGCGTTATCGGCGAGGCAACAGTAGGCTGAAAGCGGCCGCCCACTTGAGCCCTTCCACTCCGCACGCTGCCACTGCGTCCAGCGGGGTTGGCCTAGCCCTTCCAGTGTCCACTCACGAAGGTGACTTCCTCAAACGCGCTTCTGGCACGTTGGGGTAAAGGGATGGATGTGTGCCCCGCGCCCCGGCGTATGCGCCACCCACACGGTATCGTCCAGCGGTAAGCCAAACTGCTGGTAGACGCACGTGGCCACGGTCACGATACGTGTGGTCTCGTCCTGCCGCGGGTACGCATCGACCTCCGAGGCAATCACTACGGCACGGCCAGGTGCCCAGCCAGACCCGTAACCAGCACCGGAGCACGAGCGCGCCCGCGGTCCACGGATAGACGGCAGCGGCGATCATAGACTAAACACATGGGGGTCAAAGTAGGGCCTGGGATAGCCATGGGCCTATCCTTCTCCAACAAGTCGGTGACAATATACTCCTGAGCTCTATCAAAGCCGCGCTGGGTTCTGAGGATATTATGCTCTTTATAGTAGGTAGGTACCGCAGCGATTTTACCGCTTGCTGCCACCTCGACGCCTGCAGCACTGCTGCCGCCCTTGCGCTGCCAGGCTAAAACGACGCACAGGTACATGCCGAGCTGATACGGCCATGCGGTACTCCTCTAACCGCCTGATATGGCTGGTCTGCTCATCTCTGGACAGAGTCTCCCGTGGCCCACCACAATAGCGGTATGCTGGGTAAAGCACCACTGGCCATCACGCGTTCCGAAACGGCTGCGTGCCACTCAGGTCGTGCAGTCCGTCCTGTTCGATCAAGTGTCGCACTTGTGCTGGCCTTGTCGGCTGGCGTCTGGGCATTGGCCATCCAGCGCTCGAGCGACTTGCTGCCAGATGACCCGTGGAGACATGGTCGATCTCTAGCCCTGCCTCGGCGAAAAGCTTGAGAAGCATGCCCAGAGAGAAGGCGGCAGTGTGGGACGGGTCGCGCAGATTCTCGAAGCGATTTTGGTAGGCCGCCGCGCGCCGGATGTTCGCTCACCACGATATCTTCGACCGCCACTGTCCCCATGTGGGGTACACACCGCACCATTTCGCTGCAGCATGCGCGGCGGCTGTTCAAAGTGGTGAAACGCCAGGCGGCAGACGACCACATCAAACTCGCCGTCCGCAAATGGCAGAGCGCGAGGCGTCCGCGAGTTGAAAGCGCACGTTGTGCAGCCCCTGCTCCTGGCGCCGCTGTTCGGCAATGGCTAGCGGCGCCGCAGTGAGGTCAACCCCTACGACCTCACGGGCCACAGCAGCAAATCCCATGGCCACATACCCTGGACCAGTGGCGACTTCCAACACCTGGTCCTGGGAGGTAGGACGGCACGGCGTGCACGAGCCTGGCCACCCGCTCAGGATCAGCAATCGCCGGATTCGCCGCATAGGCCGCCGCCTGACGCGTAAACTCTTCGCGAACCACCTGATTGTGCTCTCTGGTTTGTGGCATGGACGCTTCATCCTATGCTGGAGGTTTGTTCATTGGGTTGAGGAGGGACGTGTTAGTGAAAAGCGTCCAGCATCGATCGCTGAGGGTCTGGCCGCGTGATGCTGTCCGTACGGCAGAAAGCCAGCACACTTGGTCGGCAATATCGTCGCGTTCATCGGCAGCGCGCTTGAGCAGGGCACCCATTCTGGACTCGCCGCTGGTAGGCAGGATCGACGGTTGGCTGTGGCACGGGTACCTTCCAGGTAGCCTGGAGCGACGCAGTTGACCAGGAATATCCGGGGCGAGCCCTACAGCCATACACCGGGTCGAGATGGAATGAGCCCGGCTTTGACACGGCATAGGCGATGGACGACCTCCGAGGGGCTGAGGCCAGCGATCGAGCGCAATGTTCACGATGCGCCCGGCACCCTGACGCTGCATGATGGGCGCCACCGCTTTGATACACAACATGGGTCCCGTGAGGTTCACGTCGAGGATCTTTTGCCACTCCTCATACGTCAATGCCTCGAGATCGTTGAAGGGGATCCACTTGTTGTACGCCGCGTCATTGACCAGAATGTCCAGAGCGGCCAAACGTGTCGAGCACCTGCGACACCAGCTGGTCCACCTGTTGTGGATTGAGCGACGTCACACGCCATAGCGCCTCGGCGCGCACCCCCGTTTGCTGGAGCTCACTGGCCACGGCTCCGCGCCGCCTCGCGGCTCTGCGTATAGACCACTACTATGTGACTCCCTCCGCCTTGGCCAGCCGCCGTGGCAAATGCGCTGGCCAAGACCACCCATTCCCACCCGTAACAATGGCTACGGTACATCTTGGAGCTGCATAGATCCTCTCCTCAAAGTTGGCAGCGGTCAGCTCGTTGATGCACGGCATACGTGTCCAGGAGGCAGCCGACGCGATTGTCCATGGTCATGGAGTCTCCAAACGAGACAGATGAACCATGTGACCGGCCCCTGGGCTGCTCTTGGCCCAGGAGCCGGTGCGCTGCGCCAGTGCGAAGGCGATCGCCCCACCAAACTGGCGGGTAACTAGCCGCTAATGCGCGCCGGGGCGCCGCACTTAACTCCGACGTGGCTCTGCGGGGACGGGGGTAGCCTGATACAGTTGCATTCTCGCTTTGATCTGCTCGTCCCAACCTCTGGCCCTGAGATCGATCATGACGCCGTCGGGTCCCTTGTACTTCCGATTGACCTTACTGCCCCCAGGACACCCTGTGGCACTCGCCTCTTCAATGGTGGTGCAGGCTTCCTCAGTCATCAACGTGAAGCCGATGTGATGGAGCTCTTTGACTGTTGACGGCCCATCGCCGAGGTTTGGGGTATCCTCACCGCCATATTTGAGGATGGCAAAATAGATATATCCATCGCTGAGCCAGACGCCCTCAGCACCAGTGTCAGACGGTGTGCGACGCAACTCCGTGAGACCAAACACGTTTTTGTAAAAACTCCGCAGTCTTGGCGGGATCGTCAGTGGACAAGGCAATGTGCTTAATCCGTGCCATAGCTCTCTCCCTTTGCGATGCGTGGCTGACCAGAGTAAGATGGAGCGTTACGCATGTCCCCCTAGGAGATAGAGCCGAGTCTAGGACAGCGTCACGCTCAAGTCAAGCCTCTTTAGCACTACCACGTAGGGGCGTGGGTGAGGCGGGAAGGGTGAGTCGCTACAGGCACAGGAGATCATCACATGCGCCACGAAGCCTGGGTGAGTGTCAAGGCCCGTGAGGTGATAGACCGTGCGGAATCCAACTGAGCGCGCTCGTGCAAGGCCACCACACCGGGGCTGGCCAGACCTCAAAGGCCGTACGGTGATCGTCAATGGGCAACGGCTGTCAGTCTGCATTATGACACGCCAGGTGCTCTGGATCTGGACGGAGAGCGATGGGAGCGTCACCATAGCCCTGCATGGAGGAGGTGTCACGAGGCGAATATGCAGGGCGGCGAACGCACCAAATTAAGCCCTGCACTGGCGGGTGACTTTGCGCTGGGGTTGTCGTAAGCCTGTTAGCAATACGTAACTGAACGAAGTATACC